>Ga0180429_10002450_pt1 | contig 15297 bp, 20 predicted proteins | sample SS_ome_FD_132428 | JGI IMG/M metagenome (GOLD analysis project Ga0180429, IMG submission 132428) | Hypersaline lake sediment archaeal communities from the Salton Sea, California, USA - SS_1_S_1 metaG | ecosystem: Environmental > Aquatic > Non-marine Saline and Alkaline > Hypersaline > Sediment ...
GCTGGCGGAGGCGGCGGAGTGCGATGTGATGCTGGTGGGGGCGGGATCGATTCGCACCAAAGAGCTGGGGCCAAAGGTAACCTTGGGTGATTTGAACGAGTGTTTTCCCTATGATGACAGCCTGACCCGGTTTGAAATTTGCGGGGCGGATTTGAAAAAGATATTCAATCATATTATGCGGGCGGAAAATCGGGACGGGGAGGGGGAATGTTATCAGATAAATGCGGGAGTGGCGGCGGTTTATGATGAAGGGGCCGGTCGGCTGGAGTCATTGACGATTGGCGGGAAGCCGGTGTCGGATAATTGCTGTTTCCGCATCTGTCTGCAGGGATATCATGTCAGTCAGGCGGCAGAATATCTGGGGGTGAACGAGGAGCGGTTGCGGCAGGGTGGTCCGGCCAAAGTGGTCTCGACCTCGGCCAAAGCGGTGCTGGAAGAGTATGTCAAAAATCATCAGAACCAGAGCGCCAAAGTGGAAGGGCGGCTGGTTTATAAATAAAGTTATCGAGTTTATCGAGCTGTATCACAAAAAAGATCAAGAGAGGGAAGACAACAAATGCATTAAGCAATATATAATAGAACGGAAAGGAAAGATAATGCCCCAACCAAATTTACCCGACAAAACTGACAAATTTCTCCTCTACACCTCCCCCGCCGGGGAGATAAAAATTGAAGTCTTTTTCCAGGACGAAACCGTCTGGCTGACACAGAAAAAGATGGCAGAGCTGTTCGGTGTAGAAATTAATACTATCAACTATCACTTAAAGGAAATCTTCAGAAGCCGGGAATTGATAGAAGATTCAGTTATTCGAAAAATTCGAATAACTGGAAGTGATGATAAAAAGTATTTAACCAATTTCTATAATCTAGATGCCATTATCTCCGTCGGATATAGAGTTAACTCATCCCGGGCCACCCAGTTTCGTATCTGGGCCACTAAAACACTAAGAGAATACATTCTTAAGGGATTCGTACTGGATGACAACAGACTAAAAAACGGGCAATATTTTGGCCAAGACTATTTCCAGGAATTACTGGAACGCGTCCGTTCTATCCGAGCCAGTGAGCGAAGAATATATCAGAAAATTACTGACATCTTTGCCGAATGCAGTGTTGATTATGATAAAAAATCGGATATAACTAAAAACTTCTATGCCATGATTCAAAACAAATTTCACTTTGCCATAACCGGCAAAACGGCTGCCGAGATAGTGTATGATCGAGCCAATGCCAAAGAAGACAATATGGGGATGACGACATGGGAAAATTCACCCGGAAGAATTTTGAAAAGCGATTCAGTGGTAGCTAAAAACTATTTACCCGAAAAAGAAATCAAACGACTGGAGCGAACAGTATCCGGTTATTTTGATTATCTGGAAAACCTTATAGAAAATCGGGTAGCAATGACCATGGAGGATTTGGCCGGAAGCGTCGATAAATTTTTGTCATTCAATGAGTACAAAATACTTGAGGGTAAGGGAAAAATTTCACACCAAAAAGCCAAGAAAAAAGCCCACACCGAATATGACAAATTCAACAAATCACAAAAGATTGACTCTGACTTTGATAAATTTAGCAGAAAAATATTAGAAAAAACTAATCCGAATAAATAAAAAATATGACTAACGAAGCCAAATCCATACACGATTTCGATATCTCCATCCTCGGCGAATACTTTTCCCGGCTCGAGCGGCAGGGACCGGGGAGCGAGGAAAACACCCTGAAAGCGCTTGGTTTTATCGAAAACTTAACGGAAGACTCCCGTATCGCCGATATTGGCTGCGGGACGGGGGCGGCGACAATGACGTTGGCGCGCCATACCGCCGGACAAATCACCGGTCTGGACCTTTTTCCCGTTTTTATTGATATCTTTAACGCCAATTTTGAGAAGTCCGGATTGGCCGACCGGGTGAAGGGAGTGGTCGGATCAATGGAAAAAATGCCCTTCGCCAAGGAAGAACTGGATCTAATCTGGTCGGAGGGGGCGATTTACAATATCGGTTTCACGCGGGGATTGAAAGAGTGGCGCAATTTTATAAAACCCGGGGGATATATCGCCGTTTCCGAAGTGTCCTGGTTCACCGATGACCGGCCGGAGGAGATTGATCAATACTGGCAGGAGGCTTATCCGGAAATCGACACCATTGCCGCCAAGACGGCCCTGATGCAGGCGGCCGGATATGTGCCGGTGGCGACATTTATCCTGCCGGAGAACTGCTGGACGGAAAATTTTTATGATCCGCAGATCAAAGTACAAGAAGATTTACGGCAAAAATACCCGGGCAATGAAGCGGTTGAGCAGTTTTTGCGGGCCGAACGGCACGAGGCGGATTTGTATTTTAAATACAAACAATACTACGGCTACGCTTTTTACATAGGCCGGAAGATTTGATGCGGATTTTGGTGTTGACGGGTAAATACGCTTTAAGATTGCTTATCATTCTCGCGCCCGGCGGTTGCCCGAAGACGGTGGGAAATGTATTCATAAATAATCGGTATAACTGAGACGAAAACAATCAGCAGGACGAACAGACTGAGATTGTCTTTGATAAACGGGATGTTGCCGAAGAAGTAGCCGGCGGTGAGAAAAATTCCGACCCAGATGATGCCACCAAAGACGTTGTAATGGAGGAATTCGGTATAATTCATCCGGCCGATACCGGCGACAAAGGGGGCAAAAGTGCGCACTATCGGGACAAATCGGGCCAGTACAATCGTCTTTTTGCCGTGACGATCAAAAAACGTCCGGGTTTTTTCCATGTGTTCCGGGCGGATAAATCGGCGAAATGCCTTTTCACCTAGGTTACGTCCGAGCCAGTAATTGACGGTGTCACCAATGATGGCGGCCGAGACCAGTAGTATAAATAGCAGCCAGATATTCAGACCGGCGGTGCCGGCCAGGGTACCGGCCACAAACAATAGGGAATCACCCGGCAGAAACGGCATGATTACCAGGCCGGTCTCCACAAAAATAATCAAAAATAGGACCGCATAGACCAGATTGCCATAGTTCTGGATAATTTCGGTCAGATAGGTGTCGGTGTGAAAAAGCAGACTAATTAGTTGTTCAAACATTGAATTGGTTTATTTTTCCGATCAGTATTTTAATCTTACCAGTTTTGGGAGTCGGTGTAACGGGATTAGCGAGAGGTGTTCGCCAATAATTATTATCGCGACAATGATTCCGATGGCGCTATGAAAAATATTCCCGCCCGAGACTATCTTAACACTTTAGTTCCAAAATCTTGAAGTTGTTATTTGTGGTAGTATTTATTTGAACTGGAAAACTATTTAAAGTTATGAAATTTAATCCAAAAAGCTAGACTATATATCAAAATGTGTAATTAATAAGGAGAAAAAAATGGATAAAGAAATTGTCTTGTTCAAAAGCGAAGAAAAGAAAAGTGCTGTTGAGGTGGCAGACGCACTCCGGCTGGTGGCGGACAAAATTGAGGCCGGAAAAGTTATCCTGGAAATGGGCGCAGATAAGGTGGAGCTTGATATTCCTGGTCAAGTGACCTTCGAAATCAAAGCCGAGGAGGAAGCCGGTGCCGGCGGCAAGGTAAAAAGGTCACTTGAACTCGAAGTTGAATGGGGAATGAGTGATAATAAGGAACCAATCGGTGAGGTGAAAATAAGTTGAGCGGGATTTTTTGTTTTTTAGTTAACTTCAGAAATGGATAAATTTTTTCTGGAACGAAGTGATCAATTCGGAAAAATTATGAACTAATCCTCTAAACTGACCGGGCAAAATATTTTTACCGGCTCTACTTGAGACAGGGCTGGCATTTATCCCCCGTCCAAATTTTTCCCCAAGTTAGAATGGATGTGGAGGTGAAAAAATATGACAAATCAGAACGATTTGGCCGGGATTGAGATTAACGGCCAGTTTAAACAGGCGCTAGAGCGGATGGAAAGTAACGATAATCCGCTGTTTATTACAGGTAAAGCCGGGACGGGCAAATCAACCTTGCTGCGGTATTTCCGGTTGCATACGGAGAAGCAGGTGGCGGTAGTAGCCCCGACAGGAGTAGCAGCATTAAATGTAGGTGGACAGACCATCCACTCTTTCTTTGGTTTCGCTCCCAGCGTGACGCCGATGGACGTCCGGCGAGAGAAGCCGTCGAACAAATTAAAAAAATTGCTAAAAAAACTGGATATTCTGATTATCGATGAGATATCGATGGTGCGAGCCGACCTGATGGATTGCATCAATGAATCCTGCCAGCACTGTCTGGACGATGATCGGCCGTTTGGCGGGAAGCAAGTGGTGTTTTTTGGTGACTTGTATCAGCTGCCGCCGGTAGTCAGTCGTGATGAAGAGCAGGAATTGTTCAGCTCAATATATAAAAGTCCGTATTTTTTTGATGCCAAAGTCTGGCACTTTGCCAATATCGACATTATCGAGTTGGAAAAAATTTACCGGCAGCGGGATGGGGAGTTTATTGATTTGCTCAATCAGATTCGCCACAATTCGATCGATGTCGAGGGGATGAAAAAACTTAATCAATCCTATCAACCGGAATCATTTGACAGCGATGAGGGATACATAACTTTAACCACCACTAATAAAGCGGCCAATGAGCTCAATTTACGTAAGTTAAGTCAGCTCGGTGGGGAAGATAAAAGCTATGCGGGAAAAATTGAGGGTAATTTTGGGGAACGGAACCTGCCGACCGAAGAGAAATTGCAGCTGAAAGTGGGGGCGCAGGTGATGTTGCTCAACAATGACATGATGGGGCGATGGGTAAATGGAAGTATGGGAGTGATTGAAGAGATAGCCGAGACAAAGGACGATGAGGATAAAATTTTGGTGCGGCTGAACGAAGGTGATCTGGTGGAAGTGGAGCCTTATACCTGGTCCATCAACCGCTATTATTTTGATCAGGCGACGCAGTCGCTGGAAACTGAACCGGTCGGTTCATTTACCCAATATCCGTTGCGGCTGGCCTGGGCGGTGACCATTCACAAAAGCCAGGGCAAGACTTTCGATAAAGTGGTGCTGGACGTGGGTTGGGGGACGTTTTCACCGGGACAGACTTATGTGGCGATTAGCCGTTGCACCACCCTCGATGGGCTGGTGTTAAAACGGCCGGTGGCGCGGAAGAATATCTGGACGGATGAGCGGATTGTGGAGTTTATGGAGGGGAAGAATCAGGCCGAGGACAAGGATGAGGTGAAGGCTAAAACCATGACCAAAGGACAGAAAGTCAGTTTGATTCATCAGGCCATGCTGACCAAACAGCCGTTAAAAATGCTGGTACTTTCCCCTACCAATCTGGAGGAAAACATCGAAATCCGCCCGACCAATTTGCGGGAGAAAACCGAGATGGGCAAAGCCTTTTTAATCATGGACGGGATGACGGCGGACACAAAAAAACAAATCCGGCTGAACCGGATTGTGTCGATTGAGTGAGGTAATTTAATTTCTTCTTAAGATATATTTCACATCCGCTTTGCTACAATTGTGGTGTTAGCTAATAAAGAATATCATGAGTGATAAATTTGACGTGAAGATAATAAATAATTTAGAAGAAGAGGTAACCAGATTGTCCGGCGGGCCTTTAAATATCAGGGAATTTTCTCCGGAATATAAACCTGATAAAGATTTTGATATTAAAGAACTATCGAAAAAAGCCAAAGCGGCGGCAGCGGTTTTCGCAGAAATGGAAACGATTGACGAAGGCACCCACTAATTTAAAATATTCGTTTGACTATCAATAAAATATAAGCCACGGTTATTAACCGGGGCTTTATTGATTATTGATTATTGATTATTGGTTTTTGGCTTGGGTGATAATTGAGTACAACTCCGGCCGACGCTGGTCAAACTTGCGCTTTTTAGTGACGTCCGGGAGATTAATATCTACTACCACTAAACGATTTTGATCTCGACACCGAACGATACAGTCACCCCACTCATCATAGGCAAAAGCTAATGGTATGGCATCGTTATAGTGACTGACACCGACCACTGGCACTTCATTTTCACTGGCGCGAGCGGAAGCAATCGCATTCCATTGGCGAAACTGCCGCTCATGCCACATACCAGTTCCGATTGGGTTGATAATCATGCGGGCACCTTTTAGTGCTAGTGTTCGAGCTACTTCCGGAAAATGAATCTCATAGCAAATAGCGATCCCGATTTTGCCCCAGGGAGTGTCCAGCGGTTCCAGCGAGTCGCCGGGCCCGTAACAACTCTCAATTTCCGCAGTGGTTAGTGATGTTTTGACGTGTTCGCCGACGATTGTGCCATGATTATTAAAAAGAATGGCGGTTTCTTGTTTTTGATTTATCGGCCGGTGGTCGTCAACTCCACATAACACCCATGAAAGCTGCCGGCGGACAATTTCGACCGCTTCATCAATTTCATCGGAATCCAAAAACCCCTCGGGAAAAATCAATAAATCGCAATCGGTGTCGGCGATGAATTTTCCTAATTCAGCGAGTGCGTCATTAGGTCGGGCGACGGCCAGACCGATTTTAATACTTGATGCCATGTTTTCCGACATCTTTGATCACCTCTTTCATTTTATGAAAGTGTTTTTTAAAACTGCTTTCATTAATATACATAATTATTCACATAAATTAAATAATATTAGGGCCGACTCAAGTCGACTGGCTTGGTTTTTGGTTTATTATAGGTAATTATTTCTCCATCGCCCTTACAAACTTATGATACTGTCCCTTGGTCAGATAGATGCGGTGAATGTCCGGTGAATCGGGCTCGGTTTGAGCTAGTTTGTGCTTGTCGCCAAAATCCCGGCGAATGATTTTGCCGGTTTTGGTATCAACCTCGATATAATAGCGAGTGTTTTTGTCTTCAGTTTTAGACATTTTGTTTAAGCTTATATTTTTCTACTAGATGCTTGAATCGGGCGACGTCATTATCGCTCCAGATACCCATACTTTCCTCGACTTCTTCCCAGCTTTTTTCCTTGGTCGGGTCGGGGTGTTTGGAGAAAAATTTATCAGCTAAGCAGATAATTTCTTCCTCGATGGTTTGCGGGGTCATGTCACGGTGCGGGATGGGCAAATCGCGGTCGATAATATCCTGTTCGGATAAACCGACACCAACGTGTCGTTCACAAACCAGGGCGTGCTTGGGGTAACCTTCTTTTTCCAACAACTGCCGGCCGAGATAACCGTGACAGATGTATTCATATTTACCATTACAATCAACGGATGGGTTATCCGTCATAAAAATACCGATATCATGCAGCATGGCGGCTTCCTCGATAAATTTCAAATCGGGATTGAGCTCGGGTACATTTTTGGCAATCGCCAGGGCTTTATCGGCCACCGCCCGACTGTGTGCCACCAGCACCGGATAGGTGGGGCCATCCGGCGGGTAGTATTTGGCAATAATTTTAAGCGGATCCATAGTTTTTACCTCTCATCAATTTCTTTTAATAAAGCACTCATATCCACTTCCAGACCGGCGAAGCACTCCTGCACCACCTTGGTAGCATCTTTGACTCCCCGGTTATAAATGCGCAGACCGGCATTTTGCAGAATACTATCAAGAATCTCTTCGGCAGCAATCACTCCAATCTCCTCATCGCGTTCAGTCGAATAAAAATCAATCAGCGCCTGGACGCATTTACGCTTGTCCTCATCAAATAATAAATCCCAGGGTTTTTGGTCTTTTTTCATATATTTTAGGATTGTGAAGTTATGTGTTTATTACTTGAGAGAACCCGATAAAAAGAAATATGGCAGCCAAAGTAAGTCCGCCTATAAAGAAGCTGACTAAATTCATTACCAGACACATGACAAAAGCGCTCCAGAATCCGAGTGATTTTCGATTTATAAAATAGATGACTAAAGCATCAATCAAGAAAAGAGAGGTTCCGGCAATCACAAAGAACCAGTCGCCTTTATGTAAAAGAGGGATAACAAACCAGACAATAGGTAATGAAATCGCATTTGCCAAAAGCACAGAATAGAGAATTTTTTTAGATTTCTTGGCAGCCGCAAGATACAGAAGAGCTACAAATAATTCTAGAATTAGGGAGATAATTAGAGCGACAAAGAACATACCAATAGAATAAGCGGCACCGCTTCCTAAAAAGGGTGTGACATCTTCTACTTCAATCGAGCCATCAGTCAATAGGTTCGCCGAAAAAACACTGTTAAAACTTTTACGATAAATTATGTCAGAAACAAAGACCTGGTCCAGACTGGGCAGGTAGACAGCCATCCGGAATTTATCGGGTAAATGATAATTAAAATGACATTTTTGGTTTTGGCAATCCCCGCCCCAGGCCAACATGGATGGGCGCCAGTAACAATCTTCCTCTGGTTCATACTCAAAAATATCCAGTTTGGCACCATGTTCTAATTCGGTACCAACAAAACCATCGTCTTTTAGATTGTCTGTTTCCTGACATATCAATAATCGGGCATTGAAATCGAAATCCGGTAAAACTTCCCCTTCTAAAGTCACTTTAAAATCGGCCTGTGGCTTGGGTCCAATGTCGGCGGAGGCGGTGCCCGAAATACTAAAAATACCGATTGCCACTAGAACAAATATTAACAATCCTTGATTATAGGGAGAGATTTGTTGTTTTTTCATTTTGCTCATTTATGAAATTGTAATTAAGTTAATTATACATTTTAACAACTCCAAATCTGATATGATTAAATAAAATAATATTAAGGAGAATTATGGCGAAAAAATCTAAAGAAGCAAAAACTACAACAAAGCCGGAATAACAAAGCAAGAAAAAACCGGGAATTTGGAGCATAATCATGACGGCGATTGCCGCTGCAGTTGGAGTAATTGCCGGTAGGATGATCGGGCTCGTCGGCGTGCTGGTGCTAATTATTCTACTGGCGATTGCTTATTTCCCAGGAGTCTGGCTAGGTAAATGGTGGGCAAAGAAGGAATCGGGCGCAAAAGCGGTAAATATTTTTATGTATTTAAATGTGATTGCCTGGATTTTTCCCATGGTCGGTTTTTTCGTTTCGGGATTGACGCTAGCCTTGGGCGAAGGATTAAAACTGTCCGGCAATAAATATAAAATTTGGGCCTACGGAGGAATGATCGTTTCTATAATAAATGCCATAGCGGGCGCCATCATGTGGCAGGACCAGATTGAGTATTTTCTATAGAATAAACTAGATAATTGTTGGTTTAAATATAAAAGAGCAGACCTCCTGCTCTTTTATAAATGTTTTTATAGCCTTAAAAATACCTATGATCGGCACATATGCCGGTTGAGCGGAAACGCGGGTCGCTGATTTGATTTGACTGTTTGCATTCAGTCACTTTGCTCTACTATGGAAAAAGCGCGTGACGCAATTTTACAAACAGGAGGGGGTAATATGTCCGATATAAAAATGGACGTTTTGCAACTTTATCCGATTGGGGAGGTGAGGCAAATTGATTCGATTTCCGGGGGTATTATTAATGACAGCTGGCGGGTGCGGACTGAGTCGGGCCATTATATCCTGCAACGGCTAAGCGACCGGGCCTTTGATGAGCGGGTGATCGCCGACCAATGGCAGGTATTGGACTGGCTGCATCGACGAAATTTTCGGTGGGCACCGAGATTGATTTTAACCGCCCGACGAGAGAAATTTGTCCGGCAGGATGGGCGAATATGGCGATTGATGGCTTACATTGACCATGATCCAATCGCGACAAGAACCGATGAGAAGATTCTGGCGGCAACGGCGGTGTTGGCTGAATTCCATCGGGCCATGAAGGATTGTCCGTATGATCCGATATACAAAATAAAGGATTTTCACGACAGTCCGGTGATTTGGGAAAATTTGGGAGATTTGGCTTTTGGTCAGGATCGGGACGATATTGTCAAATCTATGACGGATGAGGTGATATATCTACATGAGGTGATGCCGAGTTATTTTTTGCCAAATGATTTACCAGAAACTTTAATTCACGGCGATCCCAGATTTGATAATTTTCTTTTTCGGGGAGAAGAAGTGGCGGCATTGATTGATTTTGATACGGTGATGCGGGCCAATGAACTGATTGATATTGGCGATTTTTGCCGGAGCATGTGTCGCCGTGAGACACTGTTCAATCAGGAATTGTTTGATAAAATCATCACTCAATACCTATCAATCAATCACCGGTACTACATCGCTGCCTTGGCCAAACAAGCCACCGCTTTGATTACGCTGGAGTTGTCCGCCCGTTTTTTTATGGATTGCTTTAGTCCGCCCGGCCAGGAATATTTCGGCTGGGATGCGGAAAAATATCTGACCGCCCGCGACCACAACCTGGCTCGAGGGAAGATGTATCTGGAGTATTTCTGGAATATCATCAAAAATAGCCTGTAAATTTCAAAAAATAAAAAGGGCGCCTATCAGAGGCGTCCCGTTTTTTATTAATCATTTAAATAATCTAATTCTTGAGCTTATTTTTCTGATCTAATCCGAACAAAATAAACAAACCGCCAACAGCGATGAAAACCGGTCCGATGGCTTGGGGCCGGATAATAATAAAGGCAGTGCCGAGAACGATTAGCGATAAACCGATTAGAAAAAATCCGCGAAAATTGGGCGGGCGTTTTTTAGTCATAATTGTTATTCAAAGCGAAAACTATCGACCATATCCTGATCATAAACCGTCATCCAGGTGGAATCAGCCGGGAACGTAGTGGCTTGCCCGAGGTCCCAGGCGATAACAAGTTGATCTGAAGGTGAGTAGCGAACGACGGTGGCGTAATTGATCGGACAAAGGGTGCTGCCCAAATCAAGGCCGTCGCCCTCAATATTTACAGCAAAGGTGCCGGGTTGAGCGGCCGGATCTTTACTGCCCAAAGTACAGCCGCTGCCGTAGCGATCCTGTAAAAATGACTCGAGGTCGGCGTCGTTGTCGATGCCGTCCCGCCATTCAAAGCGCCAGGCTTGTTGCTGCCAGTAAGTATTGGCCTGGAGCGCACCGAGGGAATTAATCACTTGCTCACAATTGGCATAGTTGGTGACACCATCGACAACGGTTTCGCCGGACATATTATAGAATGTGGCGCTGGTAATATACATTTCATCGGTGTCGGTAAAGACGGCGGAGTCAACGAAATCGCCGGCCGGACGATATGAACTACCGTCCCAGTCACACATGGCGCCGTAATAGTGATAAAACTGCCGGGGAATTTCGATGGAAAAGCCGACGTCGTGGTTGGTGTAACGATCCCACTCGGCGTCGACAGATGTAATCTCGGTACCGGTGGCGGGGGCAATCGGCATATCATCAGGACTTTCATCACGCTCGATTGATTCGTCGCGGTCGAGTTTATCCATTTCATCATTCATTTCGTCCATCATTTCTTCCATGTAGTTATTGGAGCGCATGAGGTCAGTCTGACTACTAATCCAATATAGTACCGCTATACCGAGGATCAGGGATGTTATCAGAAAAGTAATGATAACCGCAATCAGTATCCAAAGCCAGGTGAGTTTGGGTTTGGGGTAAGGGGTTGGCGCTTCGGTTGGGGTCGATGTTTGGGTCGGCTCGGATTTATTTTCCAAATCGGCCCGGTCGGGTGAATTATTTTGTTCGTTCATGGGTATAAATATTAATTATTAGTCTGGTTTTATCATATAATATTTATAGCTTTTGGCTAAATTTTTTCTCCCAGGCCACAAGTAAAATAAAACCATCGATTAGTTAATGGCATTTTTATTTGGTTAAAAAGGCGGAATCGAAGAGATAATATTTCAAATCAAGACAAAATCTTTTTCCGCGATGATTTTCTCGAGTTTCAAAAACTTATTAATGACTCTCGGGATACTGGGGATCTTTGGTTCAAATTCTGAGAGCTCGGCCAGCGCCACCCATTTATAATTTGAATATTCATCATTGAGATCAATCTCACCGCTGACGTGAATGGCCAGATAATGCGGCAGGATCATAGAACTGCCGTCTTGCTTCTGAAATAAAATATTGGTGGTGAAATTGGGATAGATTTTGACTTGAAAGTCCGGTCCGACCTCTTCGTCTTTTTCTCGTTTTAATCCAGCGATGATCGACTGGTCGGTAGTTTCCATTTTGCCGCCAATGAAAGAATAGACACCGTCATAGTCGGCCTCCCCTTTACGCTGACAGAGCAAGACTTTGTCTTTGCCGGCCGAGAAAACGACGATTTTTTGACAGTATTGGAAGTTGTGGTTGTTCATACATAAACTATACTATATTAATAAAACAAACATAAAAAATACTTGTTATAATCGTATCATTATGATACGATTAATGTGTTTATTTGATACGATTATTATGAAATATATGATTGAGACAAATTCTAGACAGCGGAAAATTCTTCAGATTATATTGAAAAAAAATAGAGTTCAATCTTCTGAAGTCCTGCTTGAAATGAACAACACCGGAGATTCTATCTCCTTGGTCACTGTTAAAAGAACTTTGTCCGCTATGGTCAAATCTGGCTTGTTAAATATAATCGGTGCTGGACGAAATACCAGTTACGAAATAAGTATTGCTGGCAGAGTATTGGCAGACATAAATGCTACTCAATACTGCCAGATAGAGCCAGACAAACGCTTTGGTTTAGAAAAATACAATTTCGAATTGTTTGATAGGTGGCCCAGCGATATTTTTAGCAAAAAGGAAATCGAAAGACTAAAATCAGCTACCAAGTTGTATACAAAAAGAACTAAGAACCTATCTGCTTCAATTAAAAAAAGAGAATTGGAGCGCTTGATTATAGAGTTGTCCTGGAAGTCTTCCAAGATTGAGGGGAATACATATACTTTGTTGGATACAGAGAAACTCATTAAGAGAAATATTAAAGCATCAGGAAAAAGCCTGGAAGAAACGCAAATGATCCTTAATCACAAAGAAGCTTTTGAATACATACATTCACATCAAGAACAATATAATACACTGACGTCCCAAAATATAATGATTATACATTCAATTTTGGTAAAAGATCTGAATGTAGATTCCGGTTTTCGCAAAAAACCAGTTGGCATTACAGGTTCAATTTATCAACCACTAGACAATTCTTATCAGATCAAGGAGGCAATAGATTCTTTGTCAAACGCAGTTACAAAGACTAACAATCCGTACGCCAAAGCATTGCTGGCGCTGGTGGGAATAAGTTATATTCAGCCATTTGATGATGGCAACAAGCGAACAGCAAGATTGATGGCAAACGCAATCCTACTAGCTCATGACTTGGCGCCTATATCATATCGAAGTGTTGACGAGAATGATTATCGAGAAGCAATTCTTATATTCTACGAATTGAATTCTGTCATACCGTTTAAATACATGTTTATCGTTCAGTACGTATTTGCGGCAACAAATTACCTGGTTAAGTAATCTTTGAGGTTTGGGGTTTAAGAAAAAGACAGCCCTGGGAGCTGCCTTTATTTATTCACTCGACCTTTCCATAAGTATCGTGCATGCCTGACCTCGATTTTTCCGTCTTTTCCATGTTTTTGGGCAATGTCGTCAAGGATGTTTTTAATACTTTCGTAGGAAGGGACCTCGTCAGGTAATCGGCCAAAAGTTAGAGCCTGATAATAGTCAAAAGTGGTGGGAAATATCTCTGGCACATCAAAATACCATGATGATGTAACTTCAATATCATTTTGTTTAAGCCTGGATTCATAATCGGCCACGAATGCCGTTTGCGTGGTTTTGTCCACAATCTGATCGGATTTAAATGCATCAGGAAGAAGATGATTCCATATTGGCGTTGGCGACGGAACCGGTATTAAAACTAAGCAAATCGCGTTTGATTTGGCCACTCGCTTGGCGTCTTTGATCCAATGTGTCGGGCCGCGACGAGATATAAAAAGATCAATTGAATTGTCTTCAAATGGCATTTTAACGCCATCCTGACCTTTTGAATTTGAGCATTTGAAGGTGATGTTGGTCAGAGACAAACGTGTCTGCTCATCAATCGCCCGGTCAATAAAACCACACACCCGATCGTAGGCATAAACATGTTTAAAATATGGGGCAATTGAAATCGGAATGTCACCGTGACCGCAGCCGATATCCAAACCGGTTAGTGATTTATCAAAGAGTGATTTAAGCATTTCGATATAGGTGTCTTCCCCGTTGAATTGAGGCAATTCGCTTTTCCAGGGAAAGAAATATCCGCCTTGAAGCTCAAAGAGCCGGTCATACCATTCGTTGGAATGTGGTTTTATATCATGCATTATTTTCTTAATATCTTATATATTTCGTCTAACGTTTAGTATATGCGATGTTTTGCGGAACGGAGTGGAGAAAATTTGGGAGAGCGAAGTGCAACGAGCGAACCTCTAAATCCTTGTTAAATGAGGTGAGGAGCGATAGCGACGAAAGTGCAACGCCCCTTGAGTTTGAATTTTGTCCGTCCTACTGTATTTTAGATAAATCATTATTAAGAATTATAGGATTTATTATAGCAACTTCCAAACCATAGCTTTGAGATTTATCATAATCATGAAGTAAAAAAACTCTCTTATTAAGATGATATGCAATTGCAAGTTCCATTAAAACAGATGTTCCTAAGTATCCTTGAATATTATTCTTAGGATAATTGCATACTAAAACAACATCTGAATCTGCTACTTGATTAAAACCATCTCTCATGGAATCATGTTCAATACATTGTTTTAATTCTTCATCAAAACTTGATTTAATATGAGGAGAACTTGCATACAATTCTAAATCTCCTGTTGTTAAAACAGTATGTCCCATATCTTCTAATTGTTTTTTTACTTCAACAATTTCTTTTGCAAAAACGAAACTGCCTGCTAACATTATCTTCATAAGGTTTGGAAGTTGTTAAGAATTTATAAAAGTGTTGCTAGGACAAAATTCAAATTTCAGCTAACGTTTCAGTATATCTGATGTTTGCCAAAATTTCTTTTAAAATCAATTAGTTTTTGGCAAATATGGGTCGAGCGAGGGCACGAGTGAGCCAGATATACTGTGTTAGGCGACCCGAACGGAGCGATAGCGGAGTGAGAATGCAATGTGGCTGTAGCGTATTTCCAAGTCTCTTTTATCATCTGTTCGAGTGAAAAATTTTCGTTTTGGGCGAAGGGCAGAGGGGAATTAAAGGGGTGAATGCCCGTAGCCCAAAACACCTTATTTATCTAAGATAGTTTCAATATCACTTATTATTTGAGGCACATTTTCAAAACATTTCTTTAAAAAAGGTAGAGCTGAAATATTTTTCGGAAAGTCAGAAGAAATTGATGATCCATCAAAAACAAAATCAACCCAAATTTCTTTTTTTACATTAAGTCTTGGATCTCCAATTAATCCCTTTGAATTAGCTGATATAACTTGACCACCTGGAATAA
>Ga0180429_10002451_pt1 | contig 15296 bp, 11 predicted proteins | sample SS_ome_FD_132428 | JGI IMG/M metagenome (GOLD analysis project Ga0180429, IMG submission 132428) | Hypersaline lake sediment archaeal communities from the Salton Sea, California, USA - SS_1_S_1 metaG | ecosystem: Environmental > Aquatic > Non-marine Saline and Alkaline > Hypersaline > Sediment ...
GGCCGTCTCGATCAGCCAGTCGCGAAACTTGTGCGCGTCCGGATGCTCGAATCCGCCCTCGGGCGAAATCAGGAAGAACGCCTCCTGCAGGGGCGCCTCGATCTCGAACGGGCTGACCAGCCGGCCGCGTTCGATCTCGACACCCAGCATCGATGACCTGGCCAGCGCCACCCCGCCGCCCCGCGATGCGAATTCGAACGCGAGCAGCGAGGTGTCGAACTGGAGACCTTGACCGGAATTGATCTCGGTGACGTTTGCATACCGCAGCCAGTCGGCCCAGCCTTCCTTGTAGCCCAGAACGTGCAGAAGCCTTTGCCGGGCAAGATCATCCGGCGTTCGCAGCGCGTTCTCGCCACCCAGAAGACACGGGGCGCAGACCGGCTTGATCACCTCCCAGGTCAGGCGATCCGTCTTGTACCCGCTCCACTTCCCGGTGCCGTACTGGATATCCAGGTCGAAACGCTCGTTGTCGAACTGCTCGCCCCAGACGCTCGAAACGAGGCGCACTTCGGTATCGGGATGGCGATCGAAGAAACCCGCCAGCCGTGGCGCGATCCAGTTTACGGAGTAGCCGACGGGCGCGCGGACGGTCAGAACCTCCGATTGCCGCAGGCCGAAGACCTCCTCGGTGCCGGCCGCGAGCCGTTCGAAGCCATCCCTGATCTTCGGCAGATAGGCGGCGCCGACCTTGGTCAGGACAAGGCTGCGGGGCTTGCGCTCGAACAGCGGCGCGCGGAGGTGGTGCTCCAGCAGCTTCACCTGCTTGCTGATCGCCGCCTGGGTCAGGTTCAGTTCCTGCGCCGCGTTGGTGAAACTCAGGTGGCGTGCCGATGCCTCGAAGGCCCGAAGCCAAGTCAGATGCGGAAGCTTTCGTGGTCCCATGGCCAACCCGTGCATAATCTCAGTTGGGTTCTAGGGCGCTTTTCCATTGCTTGAAAGCAGGGATTGATCGGCCCCAGAATGACCGGAGACAGGATGGGAGCGCTGCCTTGCAGGCCGACGACGTCACCGGTTTCGATCCGCGGGGCCTGGCCCGCGTCAAGACCTGGATGGACAACCATGTCCGCGACGGGCGGCTGGCCGGGCTCGCCGTTCAGATCGCCCGTCGCGGACAGGTCGTCTTTTCGGAACGGTCGGGGCAACGTGACGTGGCCGCGGGCCTGCCGGTCGCCCCTGATACGATCTGGCGGATCTATTCCATGACGAAGCCGGTGACGTCCCTCGCGCTCTTGACGCTTTACGAAGAGGGCGCGTTCCAGCTTGATCAGCCGATCGCCGATTTCCTGCCGGGCTTCGCCAATCCGCGCGTCTGGAAAGGGGAAGGTCATCCCCTGGCCGCCACGGAACCGGCGCGCCGCGACATCACGATCCATGACCTGCTGACCCACCAGGCCGGGATCATCTACGGGGATCGCGGCGGAAACGCGCTCGAGCGGGCGGTTTCCGATGCCGGGCTGGATTTCGACGGCCGGTTCGCGACCATGGCCGAGGCCGTCGACGCGCTTGCCAGCCTGCCGCTGGCCTTTCATCCCGGAAGCCGCTGGTTCTACGGCCTGTCGACGGACGTCATCGGGCGGCTGATCGAGGTTCTCAGCGGCCGTACCCTGGGCGCGTTCCTGAAGGATCGGATCTTCGATCCGCTTGGCATGACCGACACGGGCTTCGAGGTGCGTGCGGAGCAGGAACCGCGGCTCGCCGCACTCTACGATCACGCGGACCGCGGTTTCGTTCTCTCGGCCAATCAGGACAAGTGCCTCGCGCCCGTGACGCTGCAAAGTGGCGGCGGCGGCCTTGTTTCGACCATGGCGGATTACCAACGCTTCGCGACGATGCTGTTGCGGCGCGGGGCCCACGAGGGCGGCCATATCGTCGGGCGAAAGACCTTCGACCTGATGGTTTCGAACCAGATGGGGGGCGACCTGGCGCAAAGGGGACAGGCGCATTTCAGCGAGACAACGTTCGAGGGAATCGGTTTCGGCCTTGGCGTTTCGGTGATGCTGGACGCGGCGAAGGCCAGGATCGTCGGCTCGCCCGGTGAATTCGCCTGGGGCGGCATGGCCTCGACGGCGTTCTGGGTGGACCCGGTGGAGGAGATGACGGTGATCCTGATGACCCAGCTGATCCCGTCGAGCGCCTACACGCTGCGCCGGCAACTGCGGGTGCTGAGCTATGCGGCGCTGATCGGCGAACCCTGACCTCAGGACACCGGCAGTTCCCCCACCGGAAGGTGGCAGGCGATCTGCAAGTCTCCGGGCAAGTCCCGCACAGCCGGGGCGGTCGTGTCGCAGGTGCCCCTGATCGCCAGGGCGCACCGATTGGCGAACGGGCATCCTGTGCCGCCGATCACGACGCTTGCGGCGCTGGCCGCCCTGGCCTCGCTGGTGTCGGCCACGCCGTCCAGCCAGCCCTGCCGCATCTCCGGGACAGAGGACAAGAGAAGCTTCGTGTACGGGTGGAACGGCGGGCTGAACACGGCCTTCGACGGGCCCTTTTCCACAACGCGGCCCGCGTAGAGAACCACGACCTCGTCGGCAAAGGAGGCCACGGTCGACAGGTCGTGGCTGATGAACATGTAGGCGACGCCAAGCTTGTCCTTCAGCGATTTCAGCAACTCGATCACCCCGGCGGCGACGACGGTGTCGAGCGCCGAGGTGACCTCGTCGCAGAGGATGACCTTGGGGTCCGCCGCGAGCGCGCGGGCCAGGTTGACGCGCTGCTTCTGCCCGCCCGACAACTCGCCGGGAAACCGCGACGCGAACTCGCGCGGCAGATCGACGAGTTCCAGAAGCTCCGCCACCCTCTCGGCCCGTTCGCGCCCCTTGAGCCCCTTGTAGAAGTCGAGAGGCCGGCCGAGGATATCGCCGATCCGCTGCCGCGGGTTGAGGGCGGTATCGGCCATCTGGAAGACGATCTGGCAGTCCTTCAACGCGGCGCGGGGCCGGTCCCTGACGGCAGGCGCCGCAGGCTCGCCGTCGAGGATGACCGTTCCCTCGCGCAGCGGGGTCAGGCCCGCGACGACCCGCGCCAGCGTGCTCTTGCCGCACCCGCTTTCGCCGATCACGCCGACGACCGAGGCGGCGGGCACGTCGACCGACACGTCCGAAAGGATCGTCAACGCGCCGTATCCCGCCGTGACATTGCGAACCGAGATCACCGGCGCCTGCGCGGCTGCCGGGTCGATATGGTCGACCAGATGCGGTGCCGGCCGGACAGCGGCCATCAGCGTGCGCGTGTAGTCGTGTTGCGGGGCGTGCAGGATCTGGTTCGTTGGCCCTTCCTCGACCGTCTCGCCGTTCTTCAGAACGAGGATGCGATCGGCCACCTGCGCGACGACGGCGAGATCGTGGGTGACATAGATCGCAGCCGTTCCCTGATCGCGGATGATGTCCCTGAAGGCCTTCAGAACCTCGATCTGCGTGGTCACGTCCAGCGCCGTGGTGGGTTCGTCCAGGATCAGAAGGTCGGGTCCGCAGGACATCGCCATCGCGGCCATCAGGCGCTGCAACTGCCCGCCCGACACCTGGTGGGGAAACTTCTCGCCGACCGTCTCCGGGCTTGGCAGGTCGAGCTTGCGGTAAAGCTCCACTGCCGCCGCGGTCAGGGTCGCGGCATCTCCGGCGCCGTGCCACAGCGGTGCCTCGATCACCTGCCGGCCGATGCGCAGGGCCGGGTTGAAGCTTGCCGCAGCGGATTGCGCGACATACGACACCTCGTCCCCGCGCAGGGCATGCCGATCATGCGGGGGCAGGGCCATGATATCGCGGCCGTTCAGCCAGACCTCGCCCCGGGAAATCCGGCAGCCCGGCCGGGCAAAGCCCATCGCCGCCAGCGAGATGGTCGATTTGCCCGATCCGCTTTCCCCGATCAGCGCCAGAACCTCGCCCTTGCGGACGTTGAGCGAAACGCCCTTCACGATCGGCACGTAGTCGCCGCCGGGCGGGCGCCCCTCGACATGGAGGTTCTTGATGGTCAGGACGTCTGTCATTGATCGATCTTCTCCAGAACGGTCTCGCCTTGCTGGCGCTGCTGGAACCAGTCCACCAGAAGGTTCATGCTGACGGTCAGGGAGGCGATGCAGGCCGCCGGGATCAGCGCGGCGGACGAGCCAAGGAACAGCCCGCCGACGTTTTCCTGAACCATCAGCCCCCAGTCCGCGGCCGGTTCCTGCACGCCGAGGCCGAGGAAGGACAGGCCCGACAGGAACAGGATCGAGAAGGTGAAGCGCAGCCCGAATTCCGCGATCAGCGGGGCCATGGAATTCGGCAGGATCTCGCGGGTCAGGATCCACCATGTCCCTTCGCCGCGGGCGCGTGCCGCCTCGACGAAATCCATCACGCCGATGTCGTAGCCAAGCGCCCGCGACACCCGGAACACGCCGGTGGACAGCACCAGCCCGACCGTCAGCACCAGGACGGTGATCGAGGTTCCGAAGGCCCCGATCACCACCAGCGCCAGCAGGGTCGACGGAAAGGCCATGAACGCCTCGACGATGCGGCTGATCACGACGTCGAACCAGCCCTTCAGGATCGCGGCGGCGAACCCCAGCGTGACGCCGAAGGCGAAGGAGATCAGGGTGGTGATCAGGGCGAGCAGCATGGTCGTGCGAACGCCGTAGATCAGGCGCGAGAAGACGTCGCGCCCCAGCTTGTCGGTGCCCAGAAGCCCGCCTTCCCCGATCGGCGCGAAGGTGGTGCCCGAGATGATCTCGGCCTCGCCATGCGGCGCGATCCATGGCCCGAACAGCGCAAGGACCAGCCAGAACAGCAGGATCGCGCCGGCCAGACCCGCCGTCCACGTCAGGCGCAAACCGGCGAAGACCGACGCCCGCGGCGCGCCGTGATCCGATACGTCGCTCATTTCGGGTACCTCAGACGCGGGTTGGCCATGATCGACAGCACATAGGCCAGAAGGTTGAGCAGGATGTAGACCGTTCCGAAGATCATCGCGCAGGCCTGGATCAGCGGGATGTCACGCAGTGTGACGGCATCCACCAGAAGCCGGGTCAGCCCCGGAACGCCGAACACGGTTTCGACGATGATCACGCCCGACACCATGTAGCTGAGGTTCAGCGCGATCACGGTGAGGATCGGCGACAGCGCGTTCGGCAGGGCATGGCGGATGACAAGCCGCCGCTTCGGCAACCCCTTGAGCGCGGCCATCTCCATGTAGGGCGAGGTGAAGATGTTGATCACCGAGGAGCGCGTCATCCGCATCATGTGCGCCAGAACGGCGAAGCTGAGGGTGGCGACGGGCAGGGCCAGCGCACGGAAATTCTGCCAGAAGTCGAAATACGGCCGCGTGTTGGCCGAGGCGGACAGCCATTTGAGTTCGACGGCGAAGACCTTCATCAGGATCAGGCCGATGAAGAATTCCGGCACCGCGATCAGCGCCAGCGTGGTCATCGCCAGCGTCTTGTCGACCCGGCCGCCCGCGCGCATGGCCGACCACAATCCGAACGCCAGGGACAGCGGAACGGAAATCGCCGCCGCCAGCAGGGCGAGACGCAGGGTGTTCCACATGCGGCTTTCGATCATGTCCGCCACCGGACGGTCCGTGGCCAGCGACGTCCCGAGGTCGCCCCGCAGCAGTCCGCCAAGCCAGTCGAAGTACCGCTCGATCGCCGGGCGGTTCAGACCCATCTCCTCGCGCAGCGCCGCCAGCGCCTCCTCCGTCCGGCTCTGGCCCAGGATCGCCGCGGCCACGTCGCCGGGCAGGATCTCGGTCGCGCCGAAGACGATGATGGAGGCCAGCAGCAGGGTCAGAAGCCCCTGCGCGAGGCGCGTCAGGATGATCCGGTACACCTTGTCCCTCCCTTCAAGGCTGCCGGCATCTTCGGTGCAAGCCCGATGCCCGACAAGCAACGATAGCGATCCGTATGGGGTTGTTTTGGTTATGGCGGCGGCATGCGTCGGCCGCCGTTCGGGCAAAGCCGTGGTTTTTATTGTTTGCCTGCCGGGTCCGAAAGGCGGCAAACCGGTTGCAACCGGAGATGCCGATGACCGCTCATGCCTATCCCCTTCTGATCAAGCAGATCCTCGACGCGCCGCTTGCCCATGCGCCGGGGCAGCGGATCATCGACGCCGAGGGGATGCAGTACGACTATCGCACCTTCGCCGATCGGATCGGCCGTGCCGCCGGGGCGCTGCGCGCGCTGGGGGCGGGGGAAGGCAGCGTCGTCGCGGTTCTGGACTGGGACAGCCACCGCTACCTCGAATGCTTCTTTGCCGTGCCGATGATCGGCGCCACGCTGCATACCGTGAACATCCGCCTGTCGCCCGAGCAGGTTCTCTACACGATCAACCATGCCGGCGACGACCTGATCCTGTGCCACGCCGATTTCCTGCCGATGCTGTCCGGGATCGCGGCGCGCATCGAGCGCCCCTGGCGATTGGTGATCCTGGGGGACGAGGCCGTGGTTCCCGATACCCTGCCGTCGGAAGGCGGCTACGAGGCGTTGCTGGCGCGCGCCGACCCGGTGCGGGAGTTTCCCGATCTCGACGAAAACACCCGCGCCACGCTGTTCTACACGACGGGAACGACAGGCGATCCCAAGGGGGTGACCTATTCGCACCGCCAGCTGGTTCTGCACACCCTGGGGGTGGCCGCCGGGCTTGGCCCGATCCCCGGCGGCGGCCTGAACCGCGGCGACGTCTACATGCCGATCACCCCGCTGTTCCATGTGCACGGCTGGGGCATTCCCTACGTGGCCACGCTGATGGGGCTGAAGCAGGTCTATCCCGGGCGCTACGATCCGGCGCGACTGCTGGGCCTGATCGCCGAACATGACGTGACGTTCTCGCACTGCGTGCCGACGATCCTGTCGATGCTTCTCGACACGCCCGAGGCCGAAGGGACGGACCTGGGCCGCTGGAAGGTCGTGATCGGCGGGTCGGCCTTGCCGGAAGGGCTGGCCCGGCGGGCGCTGCAACGCGGGATCGACGTGCACGCCGCCTATGGCATGTCCGAAACCTGCCCGTTCCTGACGGTTGCCGACATGATGGCAAGCCGCGATCCCGATGCGCCGGCGAGCCTGCGGACGGCGACCGGCAAACCGGTGCCGATGGTCCGGATCCGGGTGGTCGACGCCGAGATGAATGACGTGCCGCCCGGCGGGGCGGCAACGGGCGAAATCGTGGCGCGCGCGCCGTGGCTGACGCAGGCCTACCTGCGCAACGAGGCCGGGACGGACGATCTCTGGCGCGGGGGATGGCTGCACACCGGGGATGTCGGGTTCCTCGACGATCAGGGCACGCTTCGGATCACCGACCGGCTGAAGGATGTGATCAAGTCGGGTGGCGAATGGGTGTCCTCGCTGGCGCTGGAAAGCCTGGCGAGCACCGTCGACGGCGTGTCCGAGGTGGCGGCGATCGGCATCGCCGATCCGACATGGGGCGAACGCCCGCTTCTGGTCGTGGTGGCCGGCGGCGATCCGGCCGGCATCCGCGATCGGCTGCACGTGGTCTTCGGCCAGGCCGTGGCTCGCGGCGCCCTGTCGAAATGGGCGGTGCCGGAGCGGATCGAGTTTCTCGACAGCCTTCCCAAGACCTCGGTCGGCAAGCTTGACAAGAAGGCGCTTCGGCGCCGTTTCGCCTGATCGGAAGGGTGGCCGGCGTGGGTGCGGCCAGGATCGTGGTTCCGGCCCGCCGGGCGGAACGCCGGCGCCCGGTTCGTGCTGCGGGCGCGGGCGGCACGGCAGGGGGCGGAACGGCCGCAGGCGGGATCGGTGCGGCCGACCCGAGCGAGGTGAACTGATGTCCGAACCGGTGAAACTGCTGCTCATCGTCCTCGACGGGGTGCCCTACCGGAACTTCCGAAGGCTCTTCGGCAACCTGGAAGGATGGGTCGCCTCCGGCGACGCCCGGGTGCGCCGCATGCGCTCGGTCCTGCCGTCGACGTCATCGGCCTGCTACGCCTCGATGCATACCGGTCTCTCGCCGGACCGGCACGGGGTCTACGGCAACAAGCACAGGAAACGCCTGTCGCATCCCGATGTCTTTTCCGTGCTGGCCGGAACGGGCCGCAGAACCGGGGCCGTGGCGCTGAGCTGGTGGAGCGAACTGTTTCGCCGGATGCCCTTCGATCCGGTTCGCGACATCGAATGCGACACCCCCGAGGGACCGATCCATCACGGGCGGTTTCACACCATGGCCGATGCCACGGACGCCAATCAGATGAGCCCCTCGGACGCCGATCTCTTCGCGACGCTGACCTACCTGTGCGAGGCCAAGGCGCTGGACTACGGCCTGCTGCATACATCGACGCTGGACAGCATGGGCCACAGGTTCGGGCACGGCCGAAAGGAAATGAGCGATGCCTGTTACTACCTCGACGCCGCGCTGGCGCCCTACGTGACCCGCTGGCGCGAGCTTGGCTACGACGTGATCGTCACCGCCGACCATGGCCAGGACGACCTCGGCCACCACGGCGGCGCCGGGGAAGACCAGCAGGATGTCGCGTTCTACTACTTTGGCGGCAGTTCCCTTCCGCCCGACGATGCGCTTCTGGATCAGCTGGCGCTCGCGCCGTCGATCCTGGCGCGGATGGGCGCGCCCGTCCCGGCCGGAATGACCGCCGCGCCGTTCCTGACGCCCGATCCCGCACGCTGACGCCACGCCGCCGCCTGCATAACCGCAGTTATGGCAAAGTCATGAAATCGGTTGTTTGTGCGCGGACCGGCGGCCTCGCAATGTCTGGAGAATAGCGGGGAACGCCCGCCATTGGTCATCTGGGAGGGAAGACAATGTCCGATATCGACAGCCTTGTCCGGCAATACAGGGCCGGCGCGCTGAGCCGCCGCGGGTTCTTCAAGCGCGCGGGTGCCTTCGGTCTGCTCATGCCGGCGGCAAGCGGCATTCTCGCCATGGCCGGCCCCGCCCGTGCGCAGACGCCGTCGCGCGGCGGCTGGCTGCGGGTCGCGCAGGGCAATACCGACAACACGCTGGAACCGGTGCGCATGGTCGATACCGACGACGGCATCTACAGCAACTGCGTCTACCAGCGCCTGACACGCCTGTTGCCCACCCTCGAGGTCGAGGGCGACGCGGCAGAGGAATGGACGGTCAACGACGCGGCGACGGAGTGGAGCTTCAGGCTGCGTGGCGGCCTCATGTTCCACAACGGGCAGACCGTGACCGCGGCCGATGTCGTCGAAAGCCTGATGCGTCACATCGCGGAAGGTTCGGAATCGCCCGCCAAGGCGCTGCTGTCGACCGTGACCGCCATCGAGGCGCCCGACGCCACGACGGTGAAGATCACGCTGTCCTCGGGCAATGCCGATCTTCCGGTGATCATGTCGGACTACCACCTGGCGATCCATCCGGCGGGCCATGCCGATTTCGTCAATGCGATCGGGTCCGGCCCGTTCAAGGTGATGGAGTTCATTCCGGGTGAGCGCGTGGTTCTGGAGCGCTTCGAGAACTACTACGAAGACGGCAAGCCCTACCTCGACGGGATCGATTTCATTCCCGTTCCCGACGTCAATGCCACGCTCAGCACGCTGCTGGCCGGCGATGTCGACGCGATCCGTGACGTGCCCGCCTTCGCCGTCGAGCAATTGAGCGGCAACGACGCGGTCACGCTTTACAACACGCCCACCGGCGCCTTCACCAACATGGTGATGATGGTGGACCGCGCACCCACGAACGATCCGAACTTCCGCAAGGGCATCAAGCACGCGCTGGATCGCGAACTGATCCTGAACCAGGTGTTCAAGGGCATCGGCACGCTTTCGGCCGATACCCCGATCGGGCCGACCTACAAGTACTGGTGCGAGGACGTGAAACCGGCCGAGTACGACCTCGACAAGGCGAAGTTCTACTTCGACAAGGCCGGCGTGAACGCGATCGACCTCTACACCTCGGAAACCGCCGGCAGCTCGGCCAACGATATCGCGCTGACCTTCCAGCAGTCGGCCAAGGGCGCGGCGGATATCAACGTCGTCAAGACCCCGTCGGACGGCTTCTGGTCGAACATCTGGATGCAGAAGCCGATGACGATGTCGGGCTGGCAGGCGCGGCCGACGGTCGATGCGTTCCTGACCATCGCCCACATGAAGGGCGGCAGCTGGAACGAAACCATGTGGGGTTCGGACGAGTTCGACGCGATGATCATCGCGGCGCGCGCCGAGCTGGACGAGGCGAAGCGCGCCCAGATGTATTGCGACATGCAGCACATGATGAACGACGACGGCGGCTTCGTGAACGCGGTCTTCCAGAACCAGCTCGAGGCGACGTCCAAGAACGTGATGGGCTGGACCCCGCATTCCGTCGGCGGACTGGGCGGGTTCGGGCAGACCCTGCGCGACGTCTGGCTGGCCTGAGGGGCGTTCCCAGCCTCACGCGGCACCCATAATCGAACCCGGGCCGCCGGCCATGGCCGGCCGGCGGCCCGTCTCATCGCGCCCCCGTTCCGCCGGAGCCATCATGTTCTCCATCACCCCGTCCTCCCGGTTGCGAACCTCGCCGTTCTTCGAGGCCACGGTCGCCGAAGGCGTCTGCGCGATGACCACCTACAACCTCATGCTGATGCCAACCTCCTACGGGAACCCGGAGGAGGAATACTGGCGCTTGATCAACGGCGTTTCGATGTGGGACGTCGCGGTCGAACGGCAGGTGCAGCTGAAGGGCCCCGATGCGGGCAGGTTGGCCCAGATCCTCGCGCCGCGCGACCTGTCCCGCTGCAAGGTCGGCCAGGGCAAGTACGTGCCGCTGTGCAATCACCGCGGCGTCCTGATCAACGATCCGATCCTGTTGAAGCGGGCGGACGATCTTTATTGGCTTTCGATCGCCGACAGCAACATCTGGTTCTGGGCCGAGGCCATCGCCCGGGAACGCGGATTGCGCGTCGAGATCAGCGAGCCCGATGTCTCGCCGCTGGCCGTGCAGGGGCCCAAGGCGGAGGCCGTCGTGGCCTCGATCTTCGGCGACTGGGTGCGCGAGCTGAAATACTTCTGGTTCCGCGAGGCCGCGGTTTGCGGAATTCCCGTGGTCGTGGCCCGGTCGGGTTGGTCCAAGCAGGGCGGCTTCGAAATCTACCTGATGGACGGCTCCAGGGGCACCGCGCTTTGGAACATCGTCAAGGAGGCGGGACAGGCGCATGGCATCGGACCGGGCAACCCGAACTGGTGTGAACGCGTGGAAAGCGGCCTGGTCGCCTACGGCGGCGACACGGATGGCGAGACCAACCCGTTCGAAGTGCGCATGGGCCGCTACGTGGATCTCGACGTGCCCGACGACACGATCGGGATCGGGGCGTTGCGCCGTATCGCGTCCGAAGGCCCCCGGCGCCACCAACTCGGCGTCGTGCTCGATGGCGCGGAACCGTTCGCGACCGGGTTCAGCTGGTCCGATATCGAGAAGGACGGGCGGAAGATCGGCGACCTGACCAATTGCACATGGTCCTACCGGATGCGCCGGAACATCGGCTTCGCGCTCGTTGCCACAGCGGCCCGGCCCGGAGATGAAGTCCTGGTGCGGCGCGGCGCGGTCCCGGTGAAAGGCACCTTGTTTGAACTGCCGTTCCTCTGAGGACATGGACCGCAATACGGCGTCGCCGGGCGTGGGGCGGCCCGGACAGGGCGGCCGGCTACGTGGGCGGTGAACCGCGCCTCCTGTCCTCTCCCATCGAGCGGGACTGGAATTCCCGGCCGTCAGGGTGTAATTACGGGTCTTCGCGCCTCGCCAGTGTTCGTTGCGAGTTCAGAGGTAACCAGTGGCCTTCAACACATCAGCGGCGCCCCGCCCCGCACGGCCAATCGTTGTGACCCCATGTCTCGCGTGGGCCTTCTGGCGCGGGCAGCCCCTGCAGCGCGTGGCGGCCGCCGGAATTGTCGACACCTGCCTTGAGCACCTGAGATATCTGCGACCGGCCGCACAGAAGAGGGTGACTTGGACGTCGTTCGGAAAACATCTCGACGCAAGAGATCGTAGCACCCGCCTCTCACAAAGCCCCGGCGGTGACGCCCTATCACGCTTTGACCGCGTGCAATCCGGCCGCGCATCATTCTACGCCTGACGGCAATGCGCGGCCGGACACGAGGCAGAGCCGGTCCGACTGTCGGTGGCCGTTGGTTACCTGTTGTCTTGATCGTGCCGCGGGGACGACGGGCCTATCCTTCCGGCGTCGAGCAACAACAGCGCGAACCGATAGGCAGCCAGGAAGTCCTCGAAGTCGATCCAGAGCTTCTTTCGGAGCCGTTCGAAGTCCCAAGGCTGGAGGTTTCGAATGTCCTCCACCGGGATCTGGTACGCCTTGCCATCATGGCGCTCGATCCCGTGCTCATTCACGACCCACTGCCGGCCCTTCCAGTAGACCTTGCCCAGGTCGTAGAACCGCGGCGGTATATCCGAGCCGCAGGAAAGCTGAAGCCCGGAACAGACGTCGTTATCCTTGGCTGCGCTGGTGCTGTTGAAATCATTTCAGAGGTAAATGCCGCATTGCCTTATAGGGTGTTGGACGGCGTCACCTGTGCCGGAAGATTGTGTCGCGCTTTGTTGGCGTGATCATTGATTGCGTTCTTGAGGGGACTGGAGATTTCGCCCTTCCGAGAAGCAAGCCGCCTGCCCAATAGCTGACCTTGGTGCCATATGCAGTTAATGCCCGCTCACCGCTCTTCGGTGCGATTGGACCTTATCCTTGGAACGGCAGATCGGCGCCTTCGTGGACCACTACAACAACCACCGCTATCACGAGAGCCTGACAAACCTGACGCCTGCCGACGTCTACCACGGTCGCGGAGCGCAGATCCTGAAGCTGAGAGAGGAGATCAAGAAACAGACAATCCGAAAACGCCGGTTGCAGCACCAAGCAACGGCCGCCTAAACTCAAGCAGAAACCGAACCAGAGCCTCCGTTACAAGACGGCCCGGGAAGTCCGAAAAACCCAGACGACGGACAGACAGCATGTCACTGAACCTGTCTCGCAGCATGCAGACCCGCAAAACCGTCATCGAAACCGAGCACGGCGTCGTCGCGGCGCAGCATCGTCTGGCCGCGATTGCCGGAGCCGAGGTTCTCGCCGCCGGCGGTGATGCGGTGGATGCCGCCGTGGCAACGTCCTTCGTGATCGGCGTGGTCGAACCATGGATGAGTGGCCCGGCCGGCGGCGGCGCCATGATGCTGTGGCGCGCCGATCAGGATCAGGCGCTCGCGCTGAACCACGGGATGCGCGCGCCGGCTGCGCTGGACCCGGCGGATTATCCGCTGAGCGGGCATGGTGCCGCGGGCGATCTGTTTCCGTGGGAACACGTCACCGACGATCGCAACGTCCAGGGTGCCACGGCTATCGCCGTACCGGGAGTCGTCGACGGGCTGGGTCAGGCGCATGCGCGCTTTGGCCGGATGCCTTGGGCTGAGCTGCTGTCACCCGCGATAGATCATGCCAGGCGCGGCATGCTGGTGGACTGGTTTGCCTCACTTGTCATTGCCTCGTGTACACGGCAACTGGCCGATGACGCCGCCGCCGCCGCGTTATTCCTCGAAGATGGGAAATGGCCGATGATCAGCGGCTGGACCGCACCGGCTGAAAAGCGGTTGAACCAGTCGCGCATGGCCGACAGCCTTGACCAGATCGCGTGTTACGGCGCCCGCGCGCTATATGATGGCGACCTGGGTGCGGCCATGGCTGCAGATGTGCAGGCCAAGGGCGGGTGCCTGTCCGTGGAAGACCTGCGCGCCTACAGCGCCGATTTCCACGCCCCGCTCAGCTTCAGTTACCGCGACTCGAAATTCCACGTCGTCCCCGGCCTGACCGCGGGATCAACGTTCCGTGATACCTTTGCCACGCTTGAAGCCGCCGCGATGGGCGGCGCCCCCGGTCCCGACAGCTACGCTGAGATGGCGGATGCGCTCAAGGCCGCCTATGCCCGTAGGCTCGAAATCATGGGCGACACCGGCGAAAGCCCAGAAGCGCCAGGATGCACGACGCATTTCTCGATCGTGGACGTGCAGGGCAACATGGTCGCCCAGACCCAGACGCTACTGTCGATCTTTGGCTCGCGCGTGGTGTCGCCATCGACCGGGTTCCTGATGAACAACGGAATTATGTGGTTCGATCCGGTACAGGGTCGGCCGAACTCTCTTGGGCCGGGAAAGCGGTGCCTAATGAACGTCTGCCCTGTGATTGGCGAGCAGGGCGACCGCCGCTTTGCTTTCGGGGCGTCAGGTGGACGGAAGATCATGGGCGCGGTTGCGCAACTTTCATCCTTCGTAACCGATTTTAGCATGGATCTTGCGGACGCCTTCCACCAGCCACGCATCGACGTGTCCAATCACGACCACCTGATCGCCGATGACAGCCTGCCCGCCGACGTGCTCGAGCGGCTGCGTCAACACCATCAGGTTACCGAAACCCGACGCACGGTCTTTCCCTATGCTTTTGCCTGCCCGGCCGGCGTAATGCGCCGCAGCACGCTAAACTCGGGGTGCACCGAAATCATGTCACCCTGGGGCGACGCCATATCCGAAGATATGACGAAAGAAAGCTGACAGCGTAAGTCGTGATACCGTGATTCACACGATGTCCGCCTATTTCGACACCGGTCGCTTCCAGTTGGACCTGGTCGGCCTCGTGGCCTTCGAATCTGAAAGCCCGCACGCGGACCAGACGATCGCGTGTCAGCCTTCAGCGCCCATGGGTCAGATCGGCGTGATTGAAATCCGAACCATCCAAAGCGCCAGCCGATATTGTCGTGAAGGACATCCAATGCCGGACGCGGAAACAGCATTCAGCCGAAGAGAAGATCCGCATCGTGCTGGAGGGCCTGCGTGGTGAGGAGAGCATCGCCGAGCTTGGCCGGCGCGAGAAGAATGCTGCTGCTTTTTGGGGGATGTCACGCTCCGCCTCGAGCTTGGCGGCTTCTTTCTGCGGGGCCGCGATCTCGGACATATCTGCGCGCTGCTGGCTACTAACGGGTAACGCCGACGCTGCCTCCGGCATCCATCGCCACACTATGCTCTCGGCCAGTTCCCGATCTCAGCCCGCCTGGACGACAGATATGGCCCGCTCCGTCACCAGCTTCACCACCTCGACCTTGAGCTCGCGGCTGGACTTCCGTCTCGTCATGTCCACTCACCAGGCCAGTTCCTCGTGCTGTAGATCGGGGGTATGGGCCTGCTCATGTATCCCCGCTACCACTCTGGATTCATAAAATGAACCCCTCATTAGGTTTGTGCAAAAGTGGACTTGCCCGGCTTTGGTGGAGAGCATTTAGCTCACTTCCCTGGCCTTTCGCTCGAACGCGATTGGGCTTTGGAAGCCGAGCGATGAGTGCCGCCTGACGGGGTTATAGAACCCGTCGA
>Ga0180429_10002452_pt1 | contig 15296 bp, 10 predicted proteins | sample SS_ome_FD_132428 | JGI IMG/M metagenome (GOLD analysis project Ga0180429, IMG submission 132428) | Hypersaline lake sediment archaeal communities from the Salton Sea, California, USA - SS_1_S_1 metaG | ecosystem: Environmental > Aquatic > Non-marine Saline and Alkaline > Hypersaline > Sediment ...
AGGTCAACTGCGATCTGCAATTGACGCTGATGGCCAGTAGCCTCTATCGGCTTCTGGCATTACAGATCGGCAATGGTTACGAGACGTCCAAATCGCGTCACCTGTTCCGTGACTTCGTCGACGCCACAGCCCAAATCATCATCACGGAAGATGAAATCCAAGTTCAGTTCCAGAAACGAGCCCGCAATCCTTTGCTACTTGCAGCCGACTTCGACAAAACCGCGTGCGTTGTTCCCTGGCTCGGCAAGAAACGACTCCGCTTGATCTTCGGATGATCCCCTCAACGGGTGCATGAAACGCCCTGTCGTGTTAAGTCAATGAATTAACATGGGAATCCAGGCTGGCAGAGGGGAGAAACCCCGCTGGGACCTTCGTCCGCTGGTGTATGTCATGCTGACGATGACTTGGTGTTGTGGCGATTCTTTGCCGTAGAAATTTGAAACGGCCCGAGGCTTTTGTGTGGTTTGCTGTCCAAAGCGAAAGCGTCCGGGCAAATCGTTTCAGGGGTTTGAGAAAGCCATGGCGAAGCTGCCCATGCCGGTGGTGCCGGCGGTGGGGAAAGGGGAAAAAGGCCAGCGAACGGGCGCACCTGCTATAAATGCTTCCCTTGCTGCCGCGTTTGGCGCTGCTGGTGACCGATGCGGGATACGTGGGCTACCACGTGGTGCGGACGCTGCTGGCGGCCAAAGTGTTCTTTCTGATGCGGATGTCTATGCGCGCGAAGCAAGAAACGGAAAGTGGACGTTTGGCTGTTTACAAACGGCCTAATTAAAACCGGGCGCAGCACTCTACTCGTCCGGCTGTGTAACGCCCTTGAAGGTGTCGGTCCGAAACGGCGAGGCGGGCAGGCCCTCCTTGTTGACCAGGTTCGGCATCGCCGTGTCGTACCAGCCGAAGCGAACGGCCACGGGCTTCTTCACCGCGTCGGCGCCGACGACGATCGTTTGGCCGTCGATGATGGCCGTTGCCGGGACGAATTGCTCATCTTCTCCGGCGATGGTGAAATCCTTCAGCGGCTTCTCGTCGCCGGCGGCCAATCCGCCGCCGACGTGGTCGAACTCCAGGCGGATCTTCTCGCCCTCGACCTTCATCGACTTGTAGATCGGACCGGAGTAGACCAGGTCCTTCTCGCCATAGACGGTCGCCCGTGCCCAGAGCCCCAGCCGCCGGCCGACGTCCTGTTTGTTCGGCGGGTGGATGTTCCCGACGTTGCCGATGTCGGTCGTCACGGCCATGCCCGTATTCGGCGAATTCTTCAACGTCAAAAGTTGGGCTTCCCAAAGCTCGGCGCAACAAGCGGGATCGAGTCGGCCGTAGCGGAAGGGGGCGATTTGCACGAAGCCGAAGGGGAAATCGCCCTGCTTCCAATCGTCGCGCCAGTTCTTGATCATCGCCGGAAACAGGGTGCGGTACTGGTACGCCCGCGAGCAGTTCGATTCGCCTTGATACCAGATTGCACCGCGGATGGCGTAAGGGATCAGCGGCGCGATCATGCCGTTGTAGAGGCTCGATCCGCGCGGTGCCAGGTCCTTCAGCGCCGGGTCCGATTCGAGCACTTTGCGGCGCGTCCAGAGTTCGGCCGGCGTGCCACCCCAGGCCGATTTGATCAACCCGACCGGCACGTCGAGTTCATAGTGCAGGTGGCGGCCGAAGAGGAAACCGACGGCCGAGAATCCCGCGACTGTCTCGGGCGCACACTGCTGCCACTGGCCCTCGCAGTTATCTTGCGGTTCGGCGGCTTTGAGCCGTTTGACGTTAAACAGGCGGATGTTTGGGAACTTGGCCGCGGCGATCTCCTCGGCCGAGTTCATTGTTCGCGTCATCGGCCACTCCATGTTCGACTGTCCGGAGCAGACCCAGACTTCGCCGACCAGGACGTTTTTCAGCGTAACGGCCTCGCTCTTGGAGCCGCGGATGGCGATTTCGCGCGGCGGTCCGACCTTGGCTTCTTTGAGCTTCACGCTCCAGCGGCCGTCCTTGCCGGTTTTTGCGGTGATGGATTGGTTATCGAAGGTAACCGAGACCATTTCATCCGGCTCGGCCCAACCCCAGACCGGCAGCGGCGCGTCGCGTTGCAGCACCATGTTGTCGCCGATGACCGCCGGCAGCTTGATCTCGGCCGTGGCGACCGAAGCACAACAGGCCGCCGCCAACAAAACAGTGGTAAACCACGGAAAACCCTTGCAACGCATGATAGTCTCCTTCTGAAACTGATTCGTTTAACCCCAAGCCGAAGGCGACGGCGGGCTATGCGACCGCTTTGCAGAACCGCCGTCGCCTTCGGCTTGGGGTTAAACGACCTGATAGAAACCGGAAAATCACTTGTCGGCCGCCCCTCAAGACCTGAAGTATACGGGACGCCGATCGAGACTGCAAGCAGCCGCCAATTCATCTATAGGTTGCCTTGGTCGTTTCGGCTACAATTGCCCAGCTTGACAGTGAATAATTGCCCTCTTTGGAGGAGTCCGCATGACCGGCGATATGATGCTGGCATTGGTGCTGACGCTGTCGGCCGGACAACTTCCGCCGGCCGACAACAATGTCCCCTCGCAACGTTTCGATCCGATGGCCTCCGAGACAATGCGCAACGACGCCCGTTTGGCCGACGTCTGTTTCGTCGACGATCAGCACGGCTGGGCCGTCGGCGACCGTGGCACCATCTGGCACACCGACAACGGCGGCGAACACTGGCATCTGCAGCGCTCCGGTGTGGGTTACCCCTTGGAGTCGGTCTGGTTCGTCGACGAAAAGACCGGTTGGGCCGCCGGCGGATTCTCGCACCCTTACACCCACGGCAGCAGCGGCATTATCCTCACGACCTCCAACGGCGGACGGCACTGGCGCCATCAGAAACAGGCGCTGCTGCCCGCATTGAAGCAGGTCCGCTTCTCTGACAAAAAGCACGGCTGGGCCGTCGGATGCCCGTCGGCGATGTATCCTACCGGCGTGTTCACAACCGACAGCGGCGGCCGAAGTTGGCGGCCGGTAACCGGCGAAAAGCTCACCTCCTGGCTGGCCGGCGATTTCATCAATCCGCACACCGGCGCGCTTGTGGGCAGAAACGGCACGGCGGCCATGGTGCAACGCGGCGGGATCGAGCCGACGCGAACCGGCGGCTTCGGGCTGCGAAACCTTGCCCGGGTGAAACTCGTCGCCCCGGTTCACGGCTGGCTGATCGGCGACGGCGGTCTGATAATGATGACCGGCGACCTGGGCGCGAGTTGGCAGACCCCGCCGGGCGGACTTCCGCGGGGGATGGCCGCCCATTTCGACTTCGCCGCCTTGGCCGTTCGCGGCCCGCGGTGTTGGATCGCCGGCACGCCCGGCACGCAGGTCTTCCACACCGCCGACGCCGGCCGAACCTGGACGGCCCGGCCCACCGGAACCAACCTGCCGATCCACGCCCTGGCCTTCGTCGACGATAACCGCGGCTGGGCGGTCGGGGCGCTGGGAACCATCCTGGCCACCGAGGACGGCGGGCAGACATGGCGATGCCAACGCTCCGGCGGAACCAGGGCCGCGCTGCTGGCCATGTTCGCCGAATCGGCCAACGTTCCTCTGGAGTTGTTCGCTCGGCTCTCGGCAAACGAAGGGTATCTCGGCATCGTGGAGGTGCTCAACCGGCGCGACGTCGAGATCGAACCGGCCGGCGACACAAACGCCGCCGATCGACTCCACGAAGCGGCAATCGCCGTAGGGGCCAGCGACGCTCGCACCACCTGGCGATTTCCATTGCGGCAGGCCGGCCTGGGTATGAAGGCGCCGCGGATCATCGACGTCTGGGACCAGATCAACGACGCCCGAGGGCTCGACGAGTTGCAGCGACACATCGTGCGACGGATCCGGCTCTGGCGGCCCGAGGTCATCGTCACACACGACGCCAACCCGCGGGGCGACGATCCGCTGGGGCACCTGGTCAACCAGGTGGTGCTGGACGCGGTGGAGAAGGCGTCGGACGCGACCAGTTTCACCGGGCAGATCACCGATGCCGGTTTGGAGCCGTGGCAGGTGAAAAAGGTCTACGCCGCGTTGCCGCCGCCGTCCCACGGTTCGACCGAACTGACCACCGCCGCGTTGGCCACCCGACTGGGCCGTTCGCTGGCCGACGTTGCCGCCGGCCCACGAGGTCTGCTGGAAGATCGCTATACGGCCGCGCCGTCGTTGTTGGGTTTTCGATTGCTGGTGAGTCATCTGCCGCGGGACCAGCGTCGCCGCGACTTCTTCAGCGGCATCGTCCTTCACCCTGGCGGAGATGCCCGACGCGAGTTGCTCGATCCGTTGCCGGAGGGCCTCGAAGCGCTTCGCCGCACCGCCCAGCAACGTCGCAACTCGCAGGCGATTCTCGAACAAGCGGAGCAGGATCCGCGAGCCGGCGAACAACTGTTGGCGCAGGCCGGTACTCTCATTCGAGGGCTGCCCTCCGATAGCGCGGGACGAATTCTCTATCAGCTCGGCCAGCAATACTACCGCAACGGCCGTTGGCAGTCGGCGGCCGAGGCGTTCGAGTTGCTCACGGACCGCTATGACGACCATCCGCTGAGCCGGCCGGCGTTGCTGTGGCTCGTGCAGTACTACTCCGGCGGCGAGGCCGCGTGGCGTATCCAGGGCAAACAGCGCTACGCGGTGCAGCAGGCGTCGGCCATTTCGATCGACGCATCGCAGCAGGAGGACCGGCCGGGCCGGGCTTCGCAACTGGGCAAGCACGTCGAGCAGACGCGGCCCGAGTTGCATGCCGATCCCGCGCTGCGATTTTCGCTGGCGGTTGCCCATCGAAAACAGGGCTTTCCCGGCCAGGCCGAGAGGTTCTATCTGTCGCAGAGCCATCGCGCATCACACGAGGCCTGGCGGACCTGTGCCCGGGGTGAACAGTGGCTGGCCAAGCCGGAGGGCCTGCCGCCGAAACCGGTGCTCTCTTGTACGGCGGCTCGGGAGAAGCCGCGTCTGGACGGAAAGCTCGACGACGTCGTGTGGCGCCGTGCGCGGCCGGCCCCGCTGCAAAGCGTCCACTACGACGATGCGGAGTGGTCCGGCTCCGTGATGCTTGCCTACGACTCCGAGTTTCTCTATATCGCTGTCAATTGCCGCCGCGCACCCGGCGCGGCGTACGCGGCGGCCGACGGCCCGCGGCCACGCGATCCGGACCTATCGGCCCAAGACCGGGTCGAGGTGTTTCTCGATCTGGATCGCGACTACGCCAGCTACTATCGGCTGACGATCGACCACCGCGGCTGGGTCGCCGACGGCTGCTGGGGCGATCGGACCTGGAATCCCAACTGGTTCGTCGCGGCCGCCGCCGCGCCGACGCGTTGGACCGCCGAGGCGGCCGTTCCCTTGGAACAACTCACGGGCAGCAATCCCGGCTCTCGCGACGTCTGGGCCGTCGGCATCCAACGCACCGTACCCGGTGTCGGCTTTCAGTCGTGGAGCAGGCCGGCGTCGACGTCGGTACGTCCGGAGGGGTTCGGATACCTGGTTTTCGAGTGATCTTCATCGATATGGTCCGCTTGACAAGCCAGCCTCTCGGGTGCGACAATCGATAGTGTTCCGATGGGTGGCTGGGGTAAAGGCGGGTGCCATGTCCACGCTTGCGTGGGCATGGCCCCCACAATTTCAAAGGTCACGAGGTACTAGTGGCCCGCCGCAGAAAGGTAAGTAACTTGATAATCAGTCGCCTTGCCAAACAACGTCTATCCGCCGGAGTTGGCCTGTTGTTGACGGCCTTCCTGGGGTGTGGCACCGCGGAGTATAAGGAGCGGATGAGCATCCGCGTCGAGCAACTCGGCAAGGAAACGCCGTATAGTGAGCTGGTCGACACGGCAATCGGCGCCACGGGCGTAAAGATCGGAAAGCCGGAGGTCTTCAAGACCCCGCCGCTGACGCCCGCTTCGGGTGTCGATCAACGCCGGCTGATGCCGCCGGGGGTGCCGATTCCCGATTTGCAGAACACTTATGAGGACTTCATCGTCGACAGCACCGGCGGAAGGATCCCGTACTACTGCTATGTGGCAGTGACCGACATGGCGGTTCCCGGGGCCCGGGATTCCGTGTCGACAATCCAGATGCTGATGAGGAAAGCGTATTCCTCCGAACGCTTCAGAGAAACGGCGGCTCACTGCAAGACGCCCGACGGCCGGGCAGTCGTGTGGAAGGAATTCCACATCAGCGTCGACCAGGAGTTCTACTATGAAAACAAGGATGGACAGGGCGATTTCCGAATAATGAAGGGCACGCTCGAGTTCTACGCCCGCCAGGAAGAGGACCTGCTGGTCGTCATCGGCTGGCGCGTGCCCGACAGCATCAGGGGAAAGGACTTCGTCGACGTCGACAAGTGGGCTCCAATGACGGCGGGCAGTATGGTGCTCGAAATTGAATAGCGGAGACGTCCCATGCGGTGCTGCCTGGCTTGGACATTGTTGTTGGCCGTCGCGTTGATCCTGCCGGGATGCGGAGGCGGTGACTCGGGGCCCGGGCCGGATTCTGATACCGCGCGGTCGACTTCAGACCCGGCAACTTCAGACCCGGCAACTCCGGCGGCCGACGCTCCGGCGCCTCCGCCGCCGCCACCTCCTCCTCCCGCGTCGGGCGGCGGTACCGACACCGAGCCGGCGCAACCGCAACCGGTTGAGGTTTCCGCGCAGTTGGAACCTCGCGACGACGGCGTCGCCGATATCGAGAACTACGATCCCGAAGAACAGTCGATGGACAACATGGAAATGATCGTCGAGTCGATGCTGGCCTACAGCAGGGAGAATCGACGCTTCCCGCCGCCGGCCATCTACGACGGCGCGGACCGGCCGTTGCTGAGTTGGCGGGTGGCGGTGTTGCCGTTTCTCGGCGAACAGAAGCTCTACGACCGGTTTCGCCTGGACGAACCCTGGGACAGCGATCACAACCGGCCGCTGGCCGAACAGATGCCCGATGCGTTCAAGACCCCCGCCGGGCCCGCCGCTCCCATGACTTGCTACCTGGCGCCGGACGGGATGGACACGATCTTATCGCGTCGCGGTGGCATCGTACCGGGCATGGTTCGCGACGGGCTTCAAAGCACGCTTGTCGTCGTCGAGGCCAACCCGGATCGGGCGGTTACCTGGACCCAGCCGCGCGACTGGCAATTCGTTCCGGCAATGCCGAACGCCGGCCTGGGGGCACTGCACGAAGGCTCGTTCTTCGCCGCCGCCGGCGACACGGTTGTACACCGGATTCCCAACTCGCTGGAACCGGACATGTTGCGAGCTCTGTTCACCATCGCGGGCGGAGAACCGGTCGATCTGGGGGGTGTCAGCGAACAACCGGACAGACAACTGGGCAGACAACCGGGCGAAGAAGCGTTCCGGCCCTCCGTCGGCAGCGAGTTTCTCGACGAAGCACGGCGTGCCTTCGTCGAAGGGCACGAAGCGGAGGCCATCGCCTTCTTGACGGCCGATGCCGTCGCCGGCGACGGCGAAGAGGTGTTGGGTACGCTCCGCTGGTCGCCCGGGCTGAAACGGCCCGTGCTGGCGATCAGGTGGGGGATCGCCTCGTGGTCGAACATTCCCGCGGCCACGCCACTCGAGGTGATGCCGGGGGGCCCGTTTGATCGGCGGTTCTTTTCGAGTCACCGCGATAGGCACCCCGAGGCGTACGGTCCTTTCGGTGGACTTCGCTCCGCCGGCATCGACCGAGACCAGGCCCTCGACGCATGGGCCCGGATCGTCGGCCAGCCGTTGGTGCAGCGGCTTCAGACGCGGGTGGCCGAAGGCTACTTCGGCTCTTGGTTATCCGAGGTCCAGCATTCCGTAGGGCCCGGGGCCGGTGCGAACGCGGGCGGCAACGGGGACAAAGGCTCGCAAGTGAAGCGATTGCCCGGCATCGTGGTCGCCGGTGTGGTCGACCCATCGAAGCTCCTGAAGTCGGCCGCCGAAGAGGGGCTCGATCTGGTGATGATTGCCGCGGTTGCCGCCAGAGCCGGTCGGGAGGGCACACCGCAGACCATCCTGGTGCTGCGAATCCTCGACGTTGTCAAGAACAAGGAACTATACGCATCTAAACCGCTGAGCAGCCTTCGCGTGTCGGACAACCCCGACGGCGTTGATCCCGTCGCCAAATTCACCGACGAAGTTATGAGCTTCATCGACGAGAACTTGCGTTTGAGAGAGATGCCCGACATCAGCCGCCCGGCCGCCCTGAGGCGCGCCAAGAGCCTGGTCGCCGGAAAACACGGGAACCCGTTGCCGGTGATGATGGAGTTACGCTACTACAAGTGGAAGAAACTGCTCACCACCGAAGAACTCGCCGGGCACTACGGCCAACTGATCAGCCAGGCCGACGCGCAGCGGCTGGCCACCGGTTCCGAACTGGAGCGGTTGCAGGTCGTATCGAGGTGGCTGCCGGGAGGATGATTAGGGGCTGGGGGTTAGGGGATGTGGGGTGGGTGCAAAGAACACGCCCTACTGTTGATCCGGCTTGATTCCCTCCCACTTCAGACCTGCGCTGGCCTTCAATTCGTCCATCCATGCTTGGACGGTCTGGTACTGGTCGTCGCCGGCCATCTCGCGGTACGAATCGTACGGGTCGATCTCGAACTGCTCCCACAGCGAGTTCTCGGTGGGATTGTCCTCGACCATGCGAACGACATAGGCTACCGTCTGCGGGTGGTTTATCGCCACGCCGATGTCGCCCGGTTGCATGTCGAATACGGCCCGCATGAAATCCACGCCGGCGAGCTCGACCCCTTTGACCTCGCTCAACCGGGGTCGCGGACGCGGTGACGACATCGCCGGCACGGCGCCGCGGGTCATCCAACTGAACGGCGGTGTCTTGGTAACCGTAATGTCCGATCGGCCGGCAAACACCTCGCTCAGCGGCTTGTCGGCCTCGCGGGCCTGGGCGGCGAGCTTTTCGGCCGCTTCGGTGGCCTTCTCTCGCGCCTGAACCATCCGCCACGCCGCCAACACCTGATCGCGAACCCCTTCGTCCTTGAACTTGGGAACAAGCGCCTCGGTCTCTTCCGTCTTCCAGAACAGGTAACGGTTTCGCGGGATCATGTAGGGGTCTTGCTCGTACTCGATCGAACTGGCCGTCACGTGGACCGGCCGACTTTCATCGAAGGCGGAAATCCGGAACGGTATCCGACCGTCGACGAGCGATTGCCCGATGTCGTAATCCCGTGCCTCCAACTGCGATATCAGCGGAGTCTGCGCCGTGGTGACGCCGTGCTGGTCGGCCAGGGCCTCGAAATCGAGTTCTTCCGGCGGCTGGGCATCCTTGTTCTTCACTCTCTCGGCCTGATAGAGAAGGTACTTGCTGCTGTATCGCTGCATCTTCTCTTGCAGGACGTTGAAGACTTCGTCGACCTTCTGCATGGCCAATTGCCGGCGGATCATCTCGCCCAACTGGCCACCGAGCGGGTCTTCCTCGGGCTCTTCGGCTTTCGGCACCGTCGTTTTGGGAGGATCCGCGGCCGGCTCCGTCAACTCTTCTTCGGGATCGGCCAACGGATCGATCATCTCGACGGCTGGGTCTTCGGTGCCCGCGGCTGGGTCTTCGGTGCCCGCGGCTGGGTCTTCTGCGGTCTTTTCCTGAAGCATTGATGTCAGCCTGAACGGCGACCGTGTACGTCGTAGCGACATGTCGTCGGCGTCGGTCGCCCCGTCGGGAGCTTCAGGCTCTTCAGCAGGAGCGTCTTCAGCCGGAGCCCCTTCGGCAGGATCTTCTTCAGCCGGAGTCTCTTCGGCCGATCCATCTTCGTTGGCGGGAGTCCCATCTTCGTTGGCAGTAGTCTCGTCCGGCGAATCGTCTTGCGGCGAATCGTCTTGCGGCGAATCGTCGCCGGCCGGCTCTTCGCTTGTTTCGGGGGAGCCATCATCAATGGCCTCCCTGTAGCGATCGAAGGCCTGTTTGACTTCCTCGTCCGGCACGGCAAACTTGTCGACGTCGGCCTTGAAGTATCGCACGGCGATCCGCTTGGGCGTGTGGAACCCCGGCTGCGGCGAGGCGGGATTGGCCAGTTCTTGCTTGTACTTCTCGAAGAACGCCTCGAGTGTCTTGTCACCCGGGTCGGCGATTTCCTTGGCGAATTCCTCCGCGGCGACCGGAACGACCTCGATGGTTACCATGCGTTTGAGCCGGTTGAAGTAATCCCACCGCTGAGCGGGTGTGGTCCCGGCAAGGCTGACGTGGAATATCCCGCGAAACCGCAGCGCCAATAGCTCGTCGCGGAGCAACTCGAAGAACTGGAACTGATTCACGTCGATGCTCTCGAAGATCTGCTTCAGTTCGTGGGGGCTAAGGCGGTCTTCGCTCAAGTCGCGGATGAACTGGTTGATGGCCTCGTCGCTGACCACAAGCCCCAGCCGTTTGGCGTGCTGCATGAAAAGCCAGTTGTCCACAATGTCCTGTTCGGTGGCCGGGCCGATGAATGCCTCGACTTGTCGGGCCGTTGCAGCGGTGCCTCCCACTTGTTGCACGCCCATCTGCACCCGCTGCAGGAAATTGAGCACCTTCTGCCGCCGCCCTTGCATGAATCCCAGTTCGCGTTGCGTTATGTTTCCGAACTTCTTCGTCTTCACGACAACCGGGTTGGCGACCGATTGTTGCCCTATTCGATCCATGACGATCGGCAGGAAGACAAAGGCGATCATTGCCATCAGGCCGAGGGTGGCGATCAGGACTTTCTGGTGTTTGCGAAATATTCGGAACGGACTAGCCATGGGGTATCAGCCCTTCTGCGGTGGGGGTCGCGCAGTCCAACTTGCCTTGACAGGGAAGCGTACTAATAGTAATGGTCTCAGATATCCAAAGAGAAACTAGAATTCGGCAATTCTAAAGTGAACTGCCGCAAATGCAATCCCAAAACGCTCACCCCCCGGTTGCCCGAACGGACGTGGATTGTATAGAAGGAGACGATTGTTACAATTCCAGGCTCGAATGTCATGCCCGATCCGACCGAATGAAGCGATGATCCGGTGCAACGCTGGACGACTCAGGATTGGGGGGCCGGAACGCTGATACATAGTGACGACCCCTGCCTAGAGCCCCTAAATTAGCAGAACTACCATGGCCAAGAAATCGACAAGCGGCGGAAAGTCACTGGTGATCGTCGAATCGCCGGCCAAGGCACGCACGATCAGCAAGTTCCTTGGCCGAGGATACGTGATCGAGGCCAGCATTGGCCACATCCGCGACCTGCCACAGGGGGCCAAAGAGATCCCCGAACAATACAAGAGCAAGGATTGGGCCTATCTGGGCGTCAACGTCAACGAAGACTTCGACCCGGTCTACGTAGTTCCAAAAGAAAAGTCCAAGCAGGTCCGAAAGCTCAAGCAACTGCTCAAAGACGCCAAGGAACTCTACCTGGCGACCGATGAAGACCGCGAGGGCGAGGCCATCAGTTGGCACCTCTGCGAGGTGCTCAAGCCCAAGGTGCCGGTGCGTCGGCTGGTATTCCACGAGATCACCAAAGAGGCAATCCAGAAAGCCCTGAAAGAACCTCGCCAGATCGACGAGGACCTGGTTCGGGCACAAGAGGTCCGCCGCATCGTCGATCGCCTGTACGGCTACGACGTTTCTCCGCTGTTATGGCGGAAGATAAAGCCGAGGCTTTCCGCGGGCCGAGTCCAGAGCGTGGCCGTGCGGCTGATCGTCGGACGCGAACGACTGCGGATGGCCTTTGTCTGTGCCACTTACTGGGATCTGCTGGGCATGTTCGCCAAGGCCGCCGGAGAGAGTTTCCAGGCGACGTTGACGTCGCTCGACGGACGCAAGATTCCCTCCGGCTCCGATTTCGACTCGGCCACCGGCAAGCTCAAGGACGCCAGTCTCCTGCTGCTCGACGAAACGCGGGCCAACGAACTGATCGAGCGACTGAAGGGTGTCGAGTGCCGAGTCGCCAACCTGGAAGACAAGCCGTATTCCACGCGGCCCTATCCTCCGTTTACAACCAGCACGCTGCAGCAGGAGGCCAACCGCAAGTGCGGCTTCACGGCACGGCGGACGATGCAGGTTGCCCAAAGCCTGTACGAGAACGGGCATATAACCTACATGCGAACCGACTCGACGAACCTGGCCGCGGTGGCGGTCGACGCCGCACGCGATTTGGTCGAGTCGCAATACGGCAAGGAGTATCTGCCCGCGGAGCCCCGTACCTATCAAACCAAGGTGAAGAACGCCCAGGAGGCACACGAGGCCATTCGCCCCGCCGGTCACCCGTTCGAGTTGCCTGATACGCTTCGCCCGAAACTGAACGCCGATGAATTCAAGCTCTTCGACCTCATCTGGAAGCGGACGATCGCCAGCCAGATGACCGATGCCCGCGGCCACCGCATTACGATCACCGTCGACGCCGACGGGGCCGTCTTCCAGCAGAGCGGCAAGACGATCGATTTTCCGGGCTACCTGCGGGCGTACGTCGAGGGTTCCGACGATCCCGAGGCCAGGTTGGCCGACCGCGACGACGTGTTGCCGAAGGTGACGGTCGGCGAAACGCTTACTTGCCGCGATTTGGAAACGAAGAGCCACACCACCAAGCCGCCAAACCGCTACAGCGAGGCCTCGCTCACCCGGGCCCTGGAGGAAATGGGTATCGGCCGGCCGAGTACTTACGCCTCGATTATCGATACGATTCTCGCCCGGGAGTACGTCTTCAAGATGAATCGCGGCAATGTGCTGGTGCCGACCTGGACCGCGTTTGCGGTGAGCAATCTGCTCGAATCGCACCTGCCCGACCTGGTCGACTATCAGTTTACCGCCGAGATGGAAGACGAACTCGACGCGATCAGCCGGGGCGAGATGGGTGGCGTCGATTACCTGAAAACCTTCTATTTCGGCAATGCCCACCCCGGACTTAAAGAACAACTCAAGAACAAGGTCGACGAGATCGACGCCCGCGAGGTCTGCCAGGTATTCGTCGGCAAGCCGGACGGCGACGGTGAGGCGGGCGAGGATATCGTCGTTCGCGTGGGTCGTTACGGACCGTACCTGCAACAGGGCGAACGCCGCGCCAGCCTGCCCGACAATATGCCGCCCGACGAGATCACCGTCGAATCGGCCCTCGAGATGCTCGAAAAGGCCGCCGTCGGCGACGAGCCGATGGGCGTGTGTCCCGACACGCATAAGCCGGTCTTCCTCAAGGTCGGCCGTTTCGGACCCTACGTGCAACGCGGCACGGCCGACGACGACGAGAAGCCGCAAAACGCCTCGCTGCTGAAGGGTATGCAGCCGGAAGACGTCGACCTGACGTTGGCGCTGAAGCTGCTGTCGCTTCCGCGCACGCTGGGCAATCATCCGCAACAGGGAAACGAGATCGTTGCCCACAACGGTCGTTACGGACCGTACGTCAAGTGCGGCGACGAAACCCGCTCATTGCCCAGCGACGTTTCCCCGCTGGACGTCTCCTTGCAGCAAGCGCTGGACCTGCTGGCCCAACCGAGGCAACGCCGCGCCCAGCCGAAGAAGGAACCGATCAAGGTCTTTGACGCCTCTCCGGTGACGGGCAATCCGATCCAACTGCTCGACGGCCGCTACGGGCCATATGTTGCCGACGGCACCACCAACGCCTCGATTCCACGAGGAACCTCGCTCGAAGAGGTAACCTTCGGGTACGCCGTCGACCTGCTGAAGGCCCGAGCCGAAAAGGGTTCCACCCGAAAGAATACCCGAAAGAAGGCGACCCGAAAGAAGGCAACCGGGAAGAAGGCGACCAGGAAGAAAGCGACTAGGAAGAAGGCAATGATGAAGAAGACCGCGAAGAAGAAGACCGCGAAGAAGAAGACCGCGAAGAAGAAGACCGCGAAGAAGTAGTTGTCGGGTGGCGTGCCACCCTACGCCAACAGCGGCTGAAACCCGGCTTCGCGGAAATGGGCGTCTTTGGTGAGCGAGTCGCGAAGGCGCTGATCCTTCATCACCACGAAGAACTCGCACGTCGCCTGAAATCGCTCCGCGTCGGTCCAACACACGGTGCAGGCCGCCGAAGAAAACACGATTTTCAACAGCACCGGCACGAGATGGACGTGGCCGCGGGCCTTCAGGAGCGTGGCCGTCTCGTCGAGCACGTAGTCAGTGGTCACGAAACGGCCTTTGCGCCGTCGTGCTGATCGAGGACGTAGAAGGGGTCGTCTTCCGCAATTTCTTCTTCGTGAAACGGCTGAAGCCGCAACACGGGCTTGCCGCGATAGGTCAGGACCATCTCCTGTCCCTTCTGCACCTGGGCAATGATTCGCTCGGCGCGATTGCGGAAATCGAGCATCGAGACGGTTTTCATCGAGTCTGTCCTGAGAGAGAATTCAACTTGATGTTCAACTTCAATAACACCATAGCGGCCCCGGCCGTCAAGCGGTGCTGCCAGACGACGATCGACAATCCAGACCGCCCACCCGTGTGGCACTCCCAGAGTGCATCGTCAAGTGCGGGAATGCGGTTTCGTCGAGAAACACCGCGAATCTTGGGGGAATGACACCTCATCTGCAATAGCAATCTGCCTGCTTGACGCCGGACTCAGCGGCGATCATACTCGGAAAAACTCGAAGATCCCCCGAAAGCCTTGGCATCGGGGAAACTGCACGCATCGCCGCTGTGGTGAGAGGCCCGTCTTTCGCCCGCTCGAATCTGTGCGTGAGTATGCTCGGAAACTGTAGCCGATCAACCTGCCATGGCTCAAAGAAGGCAAGCCGACAAGAAGGCGGGAAAGCAGCCGACTAGCCGATCGACGTCGCCCCGCGAGAACCGGTCGGAGCCGACGCCGGACGGCAAGGTCCGCCTTGGTCCACGCGGGCGACTGGCAGCCAGGTTGCTGTTGCTGTTCGGTTCGATCGCAACCGGTCTTCTCATCGGCGAATTGGCCTTGCGTCTGCTCGGTCAAGCACCGGAAATCATCCCCATTGGCGTCAGTTCTCAGCGACACGTCTATCGACGTTCGGCGAATCCGATACTCAGCTACGAATTCAAGCCCGGCTTTCGCAGCGACGAGGAAGACCTTCCCTTCGACTATCGCGTTATCAATTCGCACGGGTTCCGCGACGTCGAACGTCAATACGCGAAACCGCCCGGTACCAAACGAATCATCCTCTTGGGTGATTCGGTGGTCGTCGGTTATCGGATCAAGGAAATTGACCAACTCATGTCGCGGCAACTCGAGATGATCTACGGCGCCGAGAACGTCGAAGTCCTCAACGTGGCGGTGACCGGTTATTGCACGCGAGCCGAAGTCGAGTTGCTGCGAGTAAAGGCGGTGAAATATGATCCGGACGCCGTGATCCTATTCTTCGTCGAAAACGATTTGGTTGCAACCTCCGGATCGCGTTAGGTGGCGCAGTTTAGGGTAG
>Ga0180429_10002457_pt1 | contig 15288 bp, 10 predicted proteins | sample SS_ome_FD_132428 | JGI IMG/M metagenome (GOLD analysis project Ga0180429, IMG submission 132428) | Hypersaline lake sediment archaeal communities from the Salton Sea, California, USA - SS_1_S_1 metaG | ecosystem: Environmental > Aquatic > Non-marine Saline and Alkaline > Hypersaline > Sediment ...
CCCCGCCGACGACGACGAGGTCGTACCGTCCGGCTTCTACGGGGCCGTCGGACAGCCCCAGAAGACCTTGCCGCCATTGGCTCAGGGCGGCGTCGTCATCGGGCGGCGCATCGCCCAGATCGGTCGTGAAGAAGATCGCGTCGCATCGTCCTTCGAACCCGGTCAGGTCATGGAGCACCAGAGAGACTGTTGCCTCATCGATGTGGACAACGCCCCCGTCCTGCCAATGCCACGGCTCCCCCTCGGTTCCGAATGTTGTCTCGAGCCTCCGACCGGCGACGCTCAACTCGAACCGTCCCGGGGCGCCCGGCGCGTTCCAAGGCGCTACCCAGTCGCGCGTTCTGACCCAGACCCGGTAGCGGTCCGCCCGGGGGAAGGTGACACTTGTGACGGCGTCCGCGACGGGGCGGCCCAGCCCATGGGCCAGTAGGAAGGGCGAGCCCATTTGATCCATGAACTGCTGATCGACGACCCAGCCGCCGAGGTCGTCAAACCGTTCCGCTTCGACAAGCAGTTGCGCCGCCGATGTGGCGGGGGGCGCCGCCGTGAATAGGGACGCCATCACGCTCAGGCAGATTACGAATGTCCTTTTCATTGTGCCAGGCTCCTACCCAGTCGACCGAAATCCACTCAACCCGTTCACACCGTTGGGAATTGTACCGGATTGTCCGCTGTTGTACACGGCCTGGTCCTGGTATAATGCCGACGACGTTGGAGTCTGCTGGTTCAGACGCACCCGTGAGCGTGTCCGTATTTCGTCCGATGCGTGACGAGAAAGTGGGAGATCGAATGGGCAAGTCATTACTGCGTGTCACGATCGTTCTGTTGGTTCTCTGTCAGGTGGCGCTGGGCCGCCCTCAGACGCAGCACGGGTTGAACTATCAAGAACCGGCGATGACGTGGGACGAAGCCTTGCCTCTGGGCAATGGTCTGCTCGGGGCGCTGGTTTGGGGGGACGGCGAGCCGCTGCGGATCTCGCTGGACCGGACGGATCTCTGGGACCTGCGTCCCGTGCCGGAATTTCACACCGAGGAGTATTCCTACGCCCTGATGCGCCAATGGGTCGCTCAGGGACGCATCAAGGACCTGCACCGACTCTACGACGAGCCGTATGGGCACGCGGGTCCGACCAAGATCCCGGCCGGACGCATCGAGTTGTCTCTGGGCCGCGACGCGGCCTTCGAGAACTGTACGCTGGACCTCGCGCAGGCGCTGGCGAGAGTGAACTTCGCAGGCGAGCGGAAAGTAGAGGTGTTTGTCCATTCGACAAAACCCCTGGGAATGGTTCGCGTCACGGGAGGAGAACCTGAGAGTTTCAAGCTGATGGCGCCGCCCTTTGCGGGCGAGATCACCGAAGAGGCGGGCGCCGGCAAGATCAGCGCGGGCGACCTCGCGACGCTGCGCTACGAGGCGCCGAAGATTCATAACGGCGACAACTGGACGGGCTATGTGCAGGAAGGCTGGGGCGGGTTCCGCTTCGCCGTGGTTCTCACGTGGCAGACCAACGGCTCTACCTGGGTCGGGACCTGGTCGGTCGCCACCTCAAACGAGTCGAGCGATCCGCTCCAGACGGCGCGACAGACCTGTGAGAACGCGCGGGATCGCCACTACGAGCAGCGAAGCGATTTCAATTCCGTGCTCAACGACCACCGCCGGTGGTGGACACACTACTGGGAGCAGGCGTCGGTCAGTTTGCCGAACCCGATTATCGAACGGCAGTGGTATCTGGAGACCTACAAGTTTGGCGCCGCGGCCCGCGCGGATACGCCGCCGATTACTCTGCAGGGGCCCTGGACGGCCGACAACCGGAAGATCCCGCCGTGGAAGGGCGACTACCATCACGACTTGAATACCGAGTTGTCGTACTGGCCCGCCTACAGCGGCAATCGCCTCGACGGGGCTCGCGGGTTCGTGGATTGGCTCTGGGAGACAAAGCCTGCGGCCCGCGCTTGGACGAAACGCTTCTTCGATCTGCCCGGCTTGAATGTCCCGATGACGGCCGATCTGAATCAGGAGCAGATCGGGGGATGGCACCAGTACACGCACTCGGCGACGACCGGCGCCTGGCTGGCGCATCATTTCTATCTGCATTGGCGCTACAGTATGGACCGCACGTTCCTGCGCGACCGCGCCTATCCCTGGCTGCGCGACGTTGCGGTCTTCCTCGAAGCCGTGACGGAGAAGGGCCCCGATGGCAAGCGGACGTTGCCCCTCAGCGCGTCGCCCGAGATCAACGACAATCGCCTGGAGGCCTGGTTCCCGACGATCACCAACTACGACCTGTCCCTGATCCGGTGGACGTTCGCCACGACGGCCGAACTGGCCGACGAGTTGGGCTACGCCGAGCAGGCCGAGCACTGGCGGGCCGTGCTGGCCGAGATGCCCGAACTGGCGATCGATCCCCAGAGCGGCACATTGCTCATCGCCAAGGACTATCCCTTGCCTGCTTCGCACCGGCACTTCTCGCACCTGATGGCGATCCATCCACTGGGCCTGATTCGCTGGGAGAACGGGTTCGTCGATCGCGCCGTTATCAAGGCCTCACTGGCCGAACTGAAGGAGAAGGGCTCGGCCTGGTGGACGGGATACAGCTTCAGTTGGCTGGCGAACCTGGCGGCCCGGGCCCGCGACGGGGAAACGGCCGAGCAGGCCCTGGAACTCTTCTCGACCGCGTTCTGTTTGCGCAACAGTTTCCACTGCAACGGCGATCAGACGGGCAAGGGACACTCCAACTTCCGCTATCGCCCCTTTACACTGGAGGGCAACTTCGCCGCTGCGGCCGGCGTGCAGGAGATGCTCCTGCAGAGCTACAGCGGTGTCGTTCGCGTCTTCCCCGCGATCCCGAAGGACTGGCGGGATGTCGCGTTCGAGAGGCTGCGCGCCGAGGGCGCCTTCATTGTCTCGGCCCAACGCGCGGGGGGAGAGACGATATCTGTGACTATTTGCGCCGAGAAGGGCGGCACGCTGCGTTTGGAGAATCCGTTCGGCGCCGATGCATACGGTGTCAAAGGTGTCTCCAAGGACGCCGTGAAAACGGAGGGCGGCGACCTGCTGCTCACAATGTCACCCGGCCAATCGGTTACCTTCAAGCGACAGTAGACAACGGTTCCGTGTTGGGAGGAATCTGCGATGTCCGATCTTCGCGCCATGCACTCGTCCCGTGTCGGTCCGGCCGTGTTTTTGGCGGGGCTGGCCATGTCCGTGGGCTGGGGATTCCGGGGCGACTATGGACATGAGGCCGGGGCGATGGTGCCCGGTGCGTTGCTCGGATTGGCGATCTGCCTGGGCTCGGGACGCGAGGACTGGTGGCGTCGCGCGACGCTCATGGCGATGTGCGGTGCGATCGGCTGGGCCTTCGGCGGGCAGATGAGTTATGGACGCGTCATCGGCTATACCGCCAGTTCCTCGTTGCTTGATGTCACGTATGGGTATGCGAGCCTGTTCCTGATCGGCGGGCTCTGGGCGGGGATCGGCGCGGCGTTGCTGGCGCTGAGCGTCACGCAATCCCGCTCGTTTCTCGAGCGTTTCGCTGGTCCTCTGGTCGTGCTGTGGTTGGTCTGGTTCGGCCTGGACATGTTGGGTTACACCGACGCGCTGTGTGAGGAGTGGTACCTCCACGACACCGATTGGGTGGCGGCGCTGTCGGCTCTGATCCTGGCGGGTCTGTACGCGTTGATCATCCCGCACAGTCGATCGGCGTGCGGCTTGATCGCGACGCTCGCGGCCGGATGGTGGGCTGGGTATCTCCTCCTGACGGTGGTGTTGCGGCTGCACATGACCCCGCCGCGCAGTGACAACTGGTCGGGCTGTGTCGGATTGTTTGTGGCGCTGCTGATCTACCTGTATCGCCTGCGCGACCGCGCGGCGATCCGAATGGCGGCGCTGGGTTTCCTGGCCGGCGGGGCGGGTTTTTTGCTGGGCGATTTCCTCAACATGCTGGGTCGCGCCCAATGGGGACCGATCGGGCGATACGAGGGGCTGCAGGGCCTGGACTATTGGAAGTGGATGGAGCAGTCTTTCGGGCTCATTATGGGTCTCGGCGTCGGCGCCAGTTTCCTGCGCGGCTTGCGGCCCAAGCTCGCGGAGGCTGTTGAAGATCGCCGACCCGGACCTTTGAACACCGTGGCGCTGCTGTTCCTGCTCGTGGTCATGTTCTGGAGCAACCTGTTCAAGAACGTGCGGACCTGGTCGAACAATCAGGAAATCCCCGAGCAGTTCTTATCGATCGAGACGAGCCGGTGGTTCCTGTTCGTCGGGATCTTGCTGGCGGCGGTGATGGTTGTTGCGATCGTGCGCCATCGCCGGGGCACTTTGGCTCTGGCGCCGCCAACGCCGGTCGGCCGCGCTCAGTTGCTGTTTTTGCTCATTCTCTGGATCGCTGTCATCGCGGCGCTCATGCAGGCGCTTCCCCGTCTGTCGCACAAGGGCATCTTCTTCGTGCACACCACCTTCTGGATCACCGGCGGGCTTTGCTCGCTGGTGCTGTTGTGCTTCTCGTTCCGTCCCTGCGCCTTGCCGGATAGCACGCTTTCATCGGACGATCTCTCCTGGAAGGTCGGTTGGCGGTACTGGATCGGCTGTGTTCTCCTGGCGTTGCTCGTGGTCGCCGTCGCCTATCTGACGATCGCGTCCCACGCCGAGCCGTTATCGGGCAGCCACCTACGGTTTCCCGCAGCGCCCGTTCAGTAGACCACGTTTCTGATGTCGGGTGGCAGCCTCAAGGCGCAGCCGTGGGGATGGTTAGCCATTTGTGGCCCGAGTTCTCGCGATCAGGGACAGCCCCTTCGCCATCCCCAAGTCCTGCGGACTTGAGGCTGCCACACGTTGCCAGTGCTTGCCTGGTTTTCTGCTTTCCTCGGCGGCGTTCTCTGTTAACATGACGCTCATCTGAGATGACGATCGCTCGTTGTGAAGAAAGGATGCGTTTGCGATGAGGAACCTGACGATAGCATTGGCACTGACGGCGTTGTTGATTGGGGGTTGCGCGAGTTCCAAGGGACGCGAGGCCCGCGATGCCGAGATCGACGCCAAAGTGCGGAAGCTGGTGGCGCAGATGACGGTCGAGGAGAAGGTCGGGCAGATGACGCAGATCACGCTCCAGCCGTTCGCGAAGGAGGACAAGGACGGGGTTCTGACGCTGGACGTCGAGAAGCTGCGCGAAGGGATCGTCGAGCGTCACATCGGTTCGATTCTCAACTGCGCCGGCCAGGCGCGGACGGTCGAGAACTGGCAAGAGATCATTACGCAGATCCAGGACATTGCGACCAAAGAGACGCGTCTGGGGATTCCGATTATCTACGGGATCGATTCGATCCACGGGGCCAACTATATCCTCGATGCGACGATCTTCCCGCAGAACATCGCGATGGGTGCGACGGGCAACCTCAAGCTACTCGCCAAGACCGCTGAGATCACGGCCTACGAGACCCGGGCGGCGGGCATTCCGTGGAATTTCAATCCCGTGCTGGGGCTGGCCCGTCAGCCGATGTGGTCGCGGGTCTTCGAGACGTACGGCGAGGACGCGTATATCGCCTCGGCCATGGGGGCGACCTACATTCGCACCCAGCAGGGCGACGACATCTCCAAGGTGACCAATGTTGCGACCTGCATGAAACACTATCTGGGCTACAGCGTCCCACGTTCGGGCCGCGATCGCACGCCGGCTTATATCCCCGAGCGGGAATTGCGTCAGTATTTCCTGCGTCCGTTCGCCGCGGCGGTCCGGGCGGGCACGGTCACGTGCATGGTCAACTCGTCCGAGATCAACGGCGTCCCGGTCCACTCGAGCCCGTACTATCTGAGGAAGGTGCTGCGCGATGAACTGCAGTTCAAGGGCTTCGTTGTGAGTGACTGGGCCGATATCGAGAACCTCTACACCCGCGAGAAGGTCGCCAAGGACCGGCGCGAGGCGGTCAAGATGGCCGTCATGGCGGGCATCGATATGAGCATGGTGCCCTACGATTACAGCTTCTGCGACACGCTGCTGGAACTGGTCGCGGCCGGCGAGGTGCCCATGAAGCGAATCGACGAAGCGGTGACCGACATTCTGCGCATCAAGGTCATGCTCGGTCTCTTCGAGCGGCCCTATCCGGTCGAGAGCATGGCGTACGACGTGGGCTCCGAGGCCAGCGCCAAGGTGAACCTGCAGGCGGCCCAGGAGGCGATGACCCTGCTGAAAAACGAAGCCCAGACCTTGCCTCTGAGCAAGGATCGCAAGGTCCTGGTCACCGGCCCGTCGGCCAACAAACTGTCGCTGCTCAACAGCGGATGGACCCTGACCTGGCAAGGGGACAACGAGGAACTGTACCCGGCGGACAAGCACACGATCCTGGAGGCGATCCAAGCCAAGCTGGGCGCCGAGAATGTCACGTACGTTCAGGGGACGACGTTCGACGAGACGATCGATATCCCCGGCGCGGTCCGAGCGGCCCAGGATGTAGACGCCGTGATCGCGTGTATCGGCGAGCCGACGTACTGCGAAACGCCGGGCAACATCACCGACCTGACGCTGACGGCGCCGCAACTGGATCTCGTCGAGGCGCTGGGCAAGACGGGCAAGCCCATCATCCTTGTTCTGGTCGAGGGGCGTCCCCGCGTGATCCGAACGATCGTAGACGATGCGGACGCGATCTTGCAGGCATACCTGCCCGGCATGGAAGGGGGCCAGGCGGTGGCGGACGTCCTGTTCGGCGATGTCAATCCCAGCGGCAAACTGCCCTATACCTATCCGCGTTTTGCCGGCGGGTTCACGACGTACGATCAGAAGGTCAGCGAGGCGGTCGATCCGAACACGTTCACGCCGCAATGGCCTTTCGGGCACGGCCTGTCTTACTCGAAAATCGTCTATCACGGGTTGCGGTCCGACAAGAGCAAGCTCAGACCGGGCGAGACCTTGAATGTGACGGTCGACGTGGAGAACAAGAGCGATCGGCCGGGCAAGGAGATTGTGCAGCTCTACGTATCCGACCTGGTGGCGTCGGTGACGCCGGCGGTCAAGCAACTGAGACGCTTCAAGAAGGTGCTGATCGAGCCGGGCCAGAGGCAGACGGTGCGATTCACCCTGGGCTGGGACGATCTGGCGTTCATCGGCCGGGAGAACAAGCCCATTGTTGAGCCGGGCGAATTCGAGATCCACGTGGGCGGGCTGTCGGTGGGGCTGAACGTTCCCAAGCCTAAGCGGTAGCAAAGGCAGCCTTGCGGGCGACCGGCGCCTGCAGGGAGCGGAGCGGGGTGTGCTCGGATGCGGATTTTCGCAGAGAGCATTTCCCTTTTGGACGCGCATCGCGCATAATCTGCACCTTGAGTTTCGAAAGCGATTGCAAGGACTAAGAGGTATCATGAGAACGTATTTGGATTGTATTCCCTGTGCGATTCGGCAGGTTTTGGATTCGGTCAGGATGATCACCGAGGACGAGACGCTCCAGACGGAAATCGTCCAGGAGGTTCTGGGCCTGTGGCGCGAAGTGGACATGCACGAGAGCCCGCCGGCGATGGCGCAGAAGGTGCATCGCATCGTCCGTCAGCGGACCGGCGTGGCGGACCCTTACCTGGAGGTCAAGAACCGCTTCAACGCGTTGGCGCTGGAGATGTATCCCGAATTGAAAGAGACGGTGATCGAATCGAACGATCCTGTCGAGACGGCCGTGCGGCTGGCGATTGCGGGCAACATCATCGATTTCGGGGTCAACGCGGCCGTCGATGAGGGGCTGGTCGAGCAGACGATCGCCCGGTCGCTCACCGATCCGCTGGACCGCGAGGCGCTGGCCGATTTCAAGGACGCCGTCGCGGCCGCACAGGAGATTCTCTATCTGGGAGACAACACGGGCGAGATCGTCTTCGATCGGTTGCTGGTCGAGCAGTTGCCCCTCGAGAAGGTGACATTCGCCGTGCGGGGCGCCCCGATTCTGAACGACGCCATCATGGCGGACGCCGAAGCGGTGGGTCTGACCGATCTGGTCGAGGTGATCGACAACGGAACGGACGCGCCGGGAACGATCCTGGAATCGTGTTCGGCGTCCTTCCAGAAGCGGTTCCAGCGGGCCGATCTGGTTATCTCGAAGGGCCAGGGCAATTTCGAGACGCTCAGTGACACCGACGAGAAGATCTTCTTTCTGCTGCGCCCCAAATGCGCCGTCCTGGCGCGCCATCTGAATTGCGACATGGGCCGCCAGATCATCACGCGCGGCGGCCGGTTGATAAGGAACTAAGCGATGCCGATTTTCGAATACAAGTGCGCGCAGTGCGGCCATGTGATGGAAGTCCTGCAGAAGAGCCGCAAGGCGAACAAGCAGACCTGCGCCGAGTGCGGCGGGACGGACATGAAGAAACAGATGTCCGGTTTCGCAGTGCGGCAGGGAACTTCGAACTCCCCGGCGTGCGATTCCTGCGCGGCCGGGCCGGCCTGCGGGCAGGGGATGTGCCCCGGCGGGGCCTGCCCCATGGGCTGAGCGTCTTCCCGCTAGCGCCTTCTTTTTCGCGCACCGGCATGCTATAATGTGACCCATTGTCGATCGCGCAGTTGAACAAGAGACAGGTGCAGGGAGGATATGCCCATGTGTCACTGGATTCGACCCTCTGAAAAGACCCCATTCCGTCTGAGCCGCGCGGCGGTGGCGTTGTGCGTGCTGACCATCGTTCTGAGTGTGACGGCGGTCCCGACGCATGCCCAAGAACCTCCCGCACTGAAACCCCTGAATCGCTTCCCGCGCATGGTGCAGGAGTTCTTCGTCGATCAGGTGCGTCAGGTCGAGGCGCAGGCCGATCGCCGCCGGGCCGCCCTGCAGACGCGGGCGGACGCCGAGGCGTACGTCCGCTCCGTGCGGGCGAAGATTCAGCAGTCCTTCGGCGAATGGCCCGAGAAGACGCCCTTGAGGTCCCGCGTCACCGGCGTCGTCGATCGCGATCAGTATCGCATCGAGAACGTGATTTTCGAGAGCCGCCCCGGCTTTCTGGTGACGGCGAACCTTTACATTCCCAAAGGACGTGACTTCCCGCTCCCCGGCGTCGTCGGCACGTGCGGGCATTCGTCCAACGGCAAGGCGTATGAGGCCTACCAGGCGTTCGCCCAGGGGCTCGCCCGCCAGGGCTATGTCGTGTTGATCTACGACCCGATCAGTCAGGGCGAGCGGCTGCAGTATCCCAACGCGGAACTCAAGTCCGAGATCGGCGTGGGCGTTCGCGAGCATCTCTATGCGGGCAACCAGCAATTCCTCGTGGGCGAGTTCCTTGGCGCCTGGCGGGCCTGGGACGGGATTCGCGCCCTGGACTACCTGCTGACGCGCGAGGAGGTCGATCCCGAGCAGATCGGCGTCACGGGCAACTCGGGTGGCGGCACGATGACGACCTGGCTGTGTGGTGTCGAATCGCGCTGGGCGATGGGGGCGCCGAGCTGTTTCGTCACCACATTCCGGCGCAACTGCGAGAACGAGCTGCCGGCCGACACCGAGCAGTGCCCGCCGGGGGCGCTGGCGCTGGGTCTGGACCATTCCGACTGGCTGGCCGCCATGGCGCCCAAGCCGGTCATCATCCTCGCTAAGGAGAAGGACTACTTCGACGTCCGCGGCTCTGAAGAGGCGCACCGGCGCCTGCAAAATCTGTACCGCCTGTTCGGCGCCGAGCAGAACGCCGGGCTCTTCGTCGGCCCGACAGGGCATGGGTACTCCCAGGAGAACCGCGAAGCGATGTACCGCTGGTTCAACGCGGTGACGAAAATCTCCGACGCACAGAATGAGCCGAACCTGACTATCGAGAAGGATGAGACGCTCTGGTGCGCCCCGAACGGGCAAGTCTGCGAACTGGATTCGCGACCCATCTACGACTTCACGGCCGACAAAGCCAAGATCCTTGCCAACGAACGACCCGCCAAGCTGAATCGACGGCAGGTGAAGACGCGGCTGAGGAAGGTCCTGCGTGTGCCCCGAGCACAGGACGTTTCCAGCCCGTACTACCGCGTCTTGCGCAACTGGCGCTCGCGGGGCTATCCCTTGCCCCGCTGGACGACGTATGTTGTCGAGACCGAGCCCGGGATCAGTGCGATCGTGTATCGGCTGGGCAAAGAGCAGATGGCGTCGCGTCCCCACGCCGAGACGAAACGGGCGCTGCTCTACGTGGCGCATCTTTCGAGCGACATGGAATTGCGTGAGGAACCGTTGATTCGGAAGTTGATCGAGGCCGAGCCCGACGCGACGCTCTACACCGTCGATGTTCGTGGGATTGGCGAGTCACGACCTGATACGTGCAACGAGAATTCGTTCTTCAGTTCATATGGCAGTGACTATTTCTATTCCATCCATTCGATCATGCTGGACCGTCCCTACGTGGGTCAGAAGACGTACGACGTCCTGCGGGTCCTGGATTGGCTGGCGAGCGTTGGCTACGAAGAGGTCCACCTGGTGGGCAAGGGCTGGGGAGCGCTGCCGGCGACGTTCGCGGCGGTGCTGTCGCCGACGGTCAAGCAGGTGACGCTCAAGAACGCACTGACCTCGTACGCCGAGATCGCCCAGTCGAAGAACTACGGTTGGCCCCTGGCGACGCTGGTCCCGGATATCCTGTCGGTGCTCGATCTGCCCGATTGCTATCGTGTTCTCAAGGGCAAGGACCTGCGTCAGATCGAACCCTGGGGCCCGGACGCGAAACCGGCGCCCTAGTGCTCTGTCGTAGTTGTTCCGATGCATGGCGTCCGGGTGGCATCGTCAAGGCCGCGGCCCTGTGTGTGTGAAGATATTCTGGATACGGGTGGCAGCCTCAAAGCGTAGTGAAACGGAGCTTTGGGGATGGCGGATATGCTTGCCGGACACGGACGAAAGTGCCCATGCGATGGGAACCATCCCCAAGTCCTGCGGACTTGAGGCTGCCACCCACGGCTTCTTACGGCCCAATGAACGCTGCCCGAAAATCTGCACGGACATGCGGGCCTTGGCGACGGTTCATGGGAATTCGGCAAAGACCATCGCCAAGCTGCGCTTGACGCTGCCACGCAAACACATCGAACAGAATCCAGCATTGACAAGCGACAAGAGCCTCGAGAGGCGACGCCTTATTCCGGCACGTTCGGGTCAATGGGGGCGGCCTGCACGGTCTCCGAAGGCGCCGTTTCCGTGGCGGAATCGAGCAACTGGTCGATCGCGGCCTGGGCGGCGCCGTCCACGGCGCCGGGGCTCGCGATCGAGTGGACCAGGTCGCAGCACCAGGCGAGGCAGGCGGTGTTGGCTTGCTCGGCTTCGGGGTTGAATCCGATGTTTTGAACGAGCTTGTTCTGCGCCAGCGGAGTGACGGTGACGATCAGTGCGAGGAAGCTGAGCACCAGGAAGCCGCAGAGAAATCCCAGGCCGCCAGCCGCCAGAATGTCGATGATCTTCGGGAACGGGATCTTGTATTGAGACGTCAGGAAGACGTAGGACAACCCGAAGAGGATCGCAAAGCACCCGCCTCCCAGAACGACCATGCTCAGTGCCATGCAATAGGCCGAGGCGGCGCCGGTGATCGGGGCGAAGGCGACGACCGTCGGCGCCAGGAAGACGGCCACGTAGATGGAAATTGCGACGTTGAAGAGCAGGCACCAGGTCTCGTAGAAGCCCAGGCGCAGCCCGAGCCAGACGAACAGGGCGCCGCTCACAATGGCTAGGTAGAATACCATAATCGCTATCCAACGACTCTCTTGAGTTCGGAAAGGCTCGTGACGCCCATCACGACCTTCTTCAGGGCCTGTTTGCGAAGGCTGGACTGGCCCTTCTTCTCGCCGCTGTCCTTCAAGTGGGCGAGAAAAGCCTCCCCTTGGGCGATCTGTGCCTTGACCTTGTTGTCGATGACCAGGGCGTCGCAGATCGCCGTTCGGCCGAAGTAACCGGTCCGCTCGCAACGCTTGCACTGGCCGGCCTCGTAGACGCCGGAGGGGTCGATTCCCTTCCGACTGAACAGGTTGATCTGGCTGTCACTGAGTTCGGCCGGCTGGCGGCAGTGTTCACAGAGACAGCGCACCAGCCTTTGCGAGACGACCAGACTGAGCCCCGAGGAGACCAGCAGGGGAGAGACGCCCAGATCCAACAGGCGAATCATGGCCGCCGCGTTGCTGTCGCAGTGCAACGTCGCCAACACCAGGTGGCCCGTCTGAGATGCGCGCAGGGCGATCTCGGCGGTCTCCTCGTCGCGGATCTCTCCCACGCAGATGACGTCCGGGTCCTGGCGCAGGATGCTGCGCAGGGTCTTGGCAAAGGTAATGCCCGCCTTGGCGTTGATCTCGATCTGGCTCGCCTCGGGCAACACGGCTTCGATGGGATCTTCGACCGTGATGACGTTGCGGGTGAAGCGATCGATCGTCCCCAGCATGGCGTACAGGGTGGTCGTCTTGCCGCTGCCGGTCGGTCCGCACACCAGGATCATGCCGGAGGGCTTGTGCATCGCCTGTTCGATAATCGCGCGATGCTTGCTCGATACGCCGAGTTCTTCCAGCGTCGCGACGCCGGCGTCCTTGTTCAGGACGCGGATGGAGAGTTTCTCGCCGTTCATCGCGCCGGCGCTGGCGACTCGGAACGCGTAGCTGTCTTCGCCTTGTCGGGCCATGAAAGCGCCGTCCTGAGGTCTGCGGCGTTCGGCGATGTCCATGCCGGAGACGGCTTTGATGCTGTTGACCACGGCGCGGCAGGTCTCGGCGTCCACCTCCTCGACCACCCGCAGGACGCCGTCGATGCGCAGGCGGATCGTATATGTGGACCGGTCCTTCGGATCGATCAGCATGTCGGTGGCGCGGCGCTCCAGGGCGTCGGCCACGAGTGTCTCGGTCAGTTCGAGAGTCCGCCCGTCCTTGCCTTTGCTGTCCGAGTGCCCGTAGATCTCATCGATGCTGCGGCCCGAGGAGTCGAGCAATCTGACCAGCGCGTCGTCTTTGGAACTCAGTCGCACCGATCGAATGCCCGTCACGACGTGTTCCAACTGTTCTTTCAGGGCGTCCCAGAAGCCGTTTTGTTCCAGTCGATTCTTTTGGGCGGCGGCAATGATGATCAGGACGAAAGGCAGGAGTGGGCCTGTGAAGAGCGTAACGATATTGGCCAGAGGTTTGTAGGGGGCCGGGACCAACTCGCCGATTTGAATGCGCTGGACGCAGTACAGACAGAGGTAGACCCACGCGATCAGGAGGACGAGGCGGTGCGGCTCGAAGGGCGTCGCCAGCATCATGAGGCGCGCAGCGCCCTCGAATTCCCCATTTGGGACCAGAAGCAACGTTGCCGCCGGGCAAAACTCCAGCATCTATCCAATCTCCGCTCATCACTCGCAACGCAATGTGCCGCACTATACCGTGACATTCTACGAAATCGAGCCGGCGCCTGCAAGCGCCAGTTCAAAGGATCTCATGGGACTTGGCGATCCCTGGGTATGATATCGAAAGCCGGAGGTCACACATCGATGAGGTCGTCCAGGTCGGAGTCGGAATCGTCGATCGCGATGGCGCTGTCGGACGCGTCCAGATCGGCGAAGCTGTCCTCGAGATCGGCGGCCAGATCGTCCGGGACTTCTTGAGCCGGGGCTTTCTTCGGTTTGGCTGGTGCTTCCGGCTCCTCGGGGGGCAGGATCCTCTCCGGCTTGCCCTCGATCTGGAAGACGAACGTCAACTGCCCGATCCGGACGTAGTCGCCCGCCTTGACCGCGGTGTCGCCGTTGACCCGCTGCCCGTTGAGGAACGTGCCCCAGGCCGAGTCGAGATCGCGGACCTTCAGGGATTCGCCGTTCTGGCTGATCTGGCAATGCCGGCGGGAGATCGTCGGCAGGCCGATGCGCAGATCGCAGTCGTGGCGCCGCCCGATCACGGTGACGCTGCTCGGGAGGGGGACCGTCTTCTGTGACCCGTTCTTTTTCAGAAGCACCAGATTCGCTTCCATCTGGGCAGCCTCCACGCCTAGTTAACCGGACACTCCAACACCGCCATTATACCACCTGGCCCATTCCATAACAACGACTAATTCGCTCGAGCCGTTTCGGGGGGGCGTTTGATGTCTGTAGGCAGATCTCCCGGGAGTGTGCTCGAGTCTGTCATCTCGACTGGAGGCCCGCCTTAGGGCGGGTCGGAACGGAGAGATCTGCCCGCGAACGGAAGGCGCCTGCCGGCCCGGGAGGAATTCCTCTGTGCTAGCTTCGCTCCGTTCGGTTCCACGTAGAGGAGCCATCTGCCCGCAAACACGAAACGCCCGCCGTTTCGGGACCGGGTGGAGCGGTTGCGGGCCACGGTAAGTGCTTGCCGCTACTGGGTTTATGGGTCGCTCCGCAGCGTAGCCTCCGGAAATCCTCTGAGAATGCGTGTAACGTCCACACGCTGTCCGGGACTACTTATCCTGAAGCCGGAGATCCGCTGCCGCGGATGCAATCGAATCGAGGAGAGGACCATGAAGACGAACCGAGAGGGGCCTGACAACTCGCGAAACGCAGACGAAAGAGGTTTTTGAGACTGCCGACTGGGATTTTGAGGATACCTGGATGATCTGCGAGGGGCAAGACTATCGGCGTCTGCGGTGGGAAGGCGTCTCGTGTGCGGAGTAGATCCTGTCCGTGTGGATCAAGGGGAGGGGCCTGTGTCTCTGATTCGAAACACAGGCCCCTTTGGATAGCTGATTCGTGCGAGGTTCGGAGGGAATCTCGCATGTTTGCTGCTAGTGACCGATCAGTTCGATCTCTGCGATCTGCATGAGCGTTTCGCCCTCGCCGTGGAGGGTCGGGAAGACGATCTGGTAGTGGGTGTACGCCGTGTCGTTGTCGAAGACGATCACGGTGTCGTTCTTCGTGAAGCGCGGCCAATCAGTCTCGCCGGCGAAATCGACGACGTCGCCGGACGCGATCAGCGTGTACGGCCCCTCGATCCCCGCGTTCGAGCCGGACAGCTCGAACGCGATCGGGTCGCGGCTCGGGGCGTCGTTGGCCGTGGTGAAGGTGATACCCGTCACGACGGTCGAGCCGGCCGCGGGGGTGATCTGGATGCCGGTCGCCACCGTGCCGCCCTTGCGGTGCAGGTACTTGGTGGTGACGTCGTCATCGATCACCAGGGCCGGTGTCTCGGTGTCGGGCCAGTCGCCATCGTTCGGGACGCCCTGGACGGTGTCGTCGGCGCTGGTGATGTCGCCGAGCCGGTGATAGGCAAGCACCTCGGGGTAGAGCCGGACGTCGTCGATGTAGACAACGCCGCTGGCCCCGGCGCCCTCGACGCCGATGATCAGGGACGTGACATTGGTCACGTTGCCAACGGTCGCCAGGTCGATGCTCCAGAGATTCCAGCTGGTGCTGTTGATCTTGGAGGCGACGCCGTCG
>Ga0180429_10002458_pt1 | contig 15276 bp, 30 predicted proteins | sample SS_ome_FD_132428 | JGI IMG/M metagenome (GOLD analysis project Ga0180429, IMG submission 132428) | Hypersaline lake sediment archaeal communities from the Salton Sea, California, USA - SS_1_S_1 metaG | ecosystem: Environmental > Aquatic > Non-marine Saline and Alkaline > Hypersaline > Sediment ...
AAGTTTATCAGCTTCAATATTCCGCGCCTAAAGTCTACAACGGGTCAAAAGACTTGCCCCTATGCAGGCATGTGCGCAGACATATGCTATGCCGACCAGGGCAGGATGGGGATGCCTATGGCGAAGAACTCTCGAGAGCGTAACCTCGAACTCATCAACAGCATGAGTTACGAAGAGTTCACCGAGCATATCGTCGACGATCTTCAGCGCATGCGGGCTGCAACCCACGTCCGAATCCATGACAGCGGCGACTTCTTCAGCCGGAGATACTACGAGTCATGGATCGACATCGCTGAACAGGTCCCTGAGATTGTTTTTTACGCATACACGAAGTCGATACCGTTTTTGAAATGGGATCGACACCCGAAGAACTTCCGCATCGTGCAGTCCTTGGGCGGCAAGCGCGATCAGGATATTGATCGAGGTCAGCCTCACTCGCGCATTTTTGCAAGTGAGGAAGAACGGAGGCGGGCAAAATACTGCGATGGAAACAAGGATGATATGCCCGCAGTTCTAGGCCAGATCCGTATCGGCCTCGTCTATCACGGCACGAGAAATCTAACCGAGGACAACCTCGTCCAGCTTAGGACAGTATGAACCTCGTCGAGGCAATCCAAAAAAGAATCCCGTCAAAAGAAGCTTGGGCAAAAATGCCTAAGCAGGTAGCAGCGAAGCTCAAGCCAATGCGCAAAGAGCGTGTGGCGAAAGAGTTTGCGAAGTGGGTGAAGGTTATGGGATATGAGCCGATGATGCATTCGGCGATGGTTCGGACCCTCATGTTTGAAGCTTTCGCCGCTGGGTGGGGTACACGGGCGAGGCTTTCCCCCTCCAAATCTTCGGATAAAGCGATGTCCCTGCTTGAGAAAGCTGCCCCTCATGTCTATCGACAGCAGCATGCTGGTCGACATGAGCAAGATAAGATAGATGCAAAAGAGCTTTACCCCGTCATTTCAAAAGCATTGAAGGCGAGAAAATGATCTTGAACGTAATCAGAGAGAACCCTGGGGCAACTGTCATCACCTTCGTTGCCATTGGGTCCGCCATCGCATCTGCAGTCTGTGCTCACCTGGGAATCTAGGATGAAAAAAACCGCCAAACCCAAACCCAAATTCATCTTTCTCATCTGGATGGAGCTTCCGGAAAACTTCTCCGTGTACGCAATCCCTTACTCTTTGACGAGTAAGCAGGATCGGAATATGCTGAGGATGTGTCACGGCAAATACGTCAACACTGTAATAGAGGGTGACGGTAAATTCAGTGTTGAGGATATTGAAAGATCCCTCACCATTCTTAGCGACCGACTTGTTGATCCGTCAGCAGATTGGATTACCGATAAATACATCAAAGAGCAGGCTGAGAATGCGGGCATTGAGGTAGATGTATATCGAAACATTGTTGGCTCTTGGCGGGGACATAAGCTGGACATGTCGACGCCGAAGACCCTGCCCCGATCCAAGGTATTCGTTTCAGGGTTTGTGATGTAGGTTTAAATGGTCAGGATTTACAAGAGCCACGGAGGCTTCCGGTGGCAAGTGGTGATCGCCTCGAAGTTATGCAATGAGCCTTCAGATAGAATGCTCATTCATATATCAAGGGATCAATTTCCCAGTAGGGAAAATGCTCTCAACCATCTGCTGATGGTGCATGCTCGAATGCTGATATTTGTAAACCTGGCCGCAGTCTCATCGAAAAAACCATCAAAAACGATCAAGCTTGAGCAAGTGGAAGATAGGCTGCGATGGAATGTGGTGGACGAAAAAGGTGTCATTGATTCATCTTACAATCTGTTCGAGTCTGCCGAGGAGACTTTTGAAAATCTCTTACGCGTCTACACCGAACTAACGCTCTTCATCACTTCAATCGCAAAATCTAATATTGGTGATCCCCCATGAGCAACATCGCAAAATCTGAAGAGCGAATCGTAATGATGATCAATCCTTACGACCGATCACATATCTTGCTGAATCACACTCGGATGAAGGATCTTCATATCGAAGGCGAGGTAAGCTCTACTCGAGAAGAAGATGGCGGCATCACGGTGTCGCTCAACGTGAAATTCAAACTCTCCAAATGACGAATGCATCAGAGCGACTTACACTGTCAGGTCGTACGGCGCGTGCCCGCCGCAAGCTATCCGCTCCCGGAGAATATCTGCTGGCGCGCGGACTGCTGGCCGGCAGGGTTCTCGACTTCGGGTGCGGCCATGGAGACCTCGCAAAGTTCATCGCGGCCAAGGAGACTCAAACCTCCCCTTGGCCATCATCCATTGAACAGTGGGATCCAAACTTCCATGACAAAAAGCCGCGAGGCAAGTTTGATACCGTCGCTTGTATCTACGTGCTAAATGTCTTGCCCCCTCGATGCCGAAAAAAAGTATTGCAAGAGGCTCAGGCATATGTCAAAAAAAGAGGGCGACTTTATGTCGCTGTGCGTCGTGATCTTTCAGGTGAAGGAAAAACCTCGATCGGTACAGAGCAATATAACGTTCACTTGAGAAAGCCCTTTGAAAGTATATATCGAAGGTCTAAATCTTTCGAGATCTACGAGTGGACAAATGTCTGAATCTGATAACAAAATTATCGAGGCGGAAATTATAGAAGACAGCAAGTCAACGAAGTCCGTCGTTCAAGTCACACCGGAACTTGAGATTGAACGACTTCGTACCGTTCGAGTTCAGGCAAGGTGGGAGGCTACAAAAATTACTCTAATTTGGCTGGCCGTCATTGCCTCTTGCACTCACATGTGCGCCCCCTTCGGTTTGTAGGAAACGTGGTAAAATGACCGCATGGTCGATCGCTTTGTGGAACGAACCGCGAATCTCGCAGAGCTTACCTGTCGCACTCTCGATGAGATTGCAAAGGTCCAAGACGAGGCAGGGCTTCCGCACGGCGAAATTCTGCGACAGCTTGCAAGGCAGCATAAGCAAATGTTGATTGCTTGCCTGACTGAAACTCAGCCTATCGAAGTTCCGCGCTATCGAACTTCTGAGAGAATCGAAACGAGCATTCGCTCATTGCGCGACCTATCAGCCGACCTTCTTGCACGCGGCAAAGAGGGTCATAACGAAATCGAAGAAGCCGCAGATCTTCTCCAGCTTGCGCTGGAGAAAAACCAACACGACTAGCATGGTGCTAGTCGTTATCGTGAAAAGGAGCAGATAATGAGATATTTCAACCAAACCGCTGACGCCCTCAAGGGCGATATCGAAGCTGCATACGCCAAAGGTGATATCACCGATGGGCAGTACGAGGATCTCATGAAGGACGAGGCTGCAACGGCCAAGTACAACAAGCTGCGTTACGGCGCTCTTGCTGTATTTTGCCTGCTTGTCGGCGGCATCATCCTCGCTGGTGTCCTCTAGCCAAAGTATGACCAAAGTCGTAAGAGAGCAGCGCCTGCCACACATCATGGTTGTTTTGCCTCCAACATCCGACACGTCGGATGCTAGGGCTAAGGCAGACGAACTCATCCGTGATCGACTGGGCATTGAAAACTTCGAAATCATGCTCGTCGAGCTTGAGGAAGAAGGCCAGGTGGCGACGCCTGGTGGAATTGTCCAAGGCAAGCGATTCCGTGTCGCCTTTCGTCAGACACACGGCGTAGTCGTCTACGTCCACCCCGATTACGACAAAATCGTAAATCGGTAAACATGCGGCGGTCAAGGATTCACCTCTTGGCCGCCGCATGTTATTCTCTTGCGGCTGTCATGATATTCGGTTTCATTGGGAGACGAAAGCTTTTTCGTGTTTTGGACGCTGCCAAATCTGGCATTTACTGCGCGGAGGAGATTGCCATGCGGGCCAATCTTTCTCGACAATCTGTCGCTGTCCCCCTGAATGTCCTCGAGCGTGAGGGGCATCTGACGTCGGGGACGCTGGCGCCAGGGGATTTGAAGGTCTACCGTGTGACGCGCAAGGGGCAAGAGGCCTTGGCAAGCCGGTCGTTTTCCTGATACAACTACACCATGGCATCCGTGAGACGCTCGTCGGTGAGGTCGGAGCGCTGGCGTCAGGCGCCAGGATATCCCGACTACGACGTCAGCGATCTTGGCCGAGTGCGAAGCTGGACGACAGGCAAGCCTCGCCTGATGAAGCAGCGAGCCGGGGGAGATGGCTACCCTCGAGTAACGCTGCAAGACGAGCGGGGGCGGAAGCGAGTGGAGCGAGTTCACATCATGGTGGCTCGAGCATTTCTAGGGCCTGCGCGAAATCGCCTCGTTCGACATAAAACTAAATCTAAATCTCCAGCCCTAAAAAATCTGGAGTACGGTTCATATATGGACAACCACAAAGATAAGTACCGTGATGGTACAGATCAGCGTGGTGAGAAGAACTCTCAGGCGGAGCTAACAAAGTCTCATGCCAGGCAAATCTACAAGCTAAAAGGCACTTATACGCAGCAAGAGATTGCCGAGATGTTCGGCGTGTCTCGTCAGGCTGTGTCGGATATTCATCGAGGTATTACATGGACCGGAGTGACGAAGTCTCAGAAGCGAAGAGCGAGATAAAAACCAATCAAGGCTTTTGGGCTGACGATGGCAATTGCGAGGTTCATTACCCGGATGCCGAGAGCGCCTACGAAGCTGCCCGTGAGTATGTTGAGTCTGGCGACTGGGGCGAGATCCAGTCAACGATTTGGGTATCGGTATTAGCGTGGCCTGACGGGGACAAGGATGAGGGTAGTTCATTCGACATCTCCGTAGATCCCAGAGAGCCACATTGTATTGATGGCCGACTCCACGATTGGTGCTCACCCCATAAAGTGGTCGGGGGTGTACGGGAGAATCCTGGCGTCATAGGGCATGGTGGCGGCGTCTTGATCATTGAAGTGTGTCGGCACTGTGGGTGTTATAGGCAGACAAATACCTGGGCTCAAAACCCTCAAACAGGTGAACAGGGCCTCGAGTCTGTAAAGTATATTGAGCCAGATCAGGGGTCGATAGATTGGGTTCAAGAGCAGGCCTGATGCATAAGCTTGCAAGCAAGGTCCGACCATGGACTCGAGGACTTCGGGCCGTCTTCGTCTGCAACTTTCAGCGAGGTGTCAAACCTGATGCTGTTCAGTTTGCATTTGGTTTTGACAGCATGGACATGGTGTACACGGACAAGGATACTGGTAAGATAAAATCCCTGGCAGAGCGCATCAAGAATGGCAAATACGATATTGTTATTGTCAGAACTAAGTTCATCAGCCATTATGTTGAACGAGGTATAGCCCAAGCTTGTAGAGATTATGGGGTCCACTACCTAAGGGCCGGCAATGCGAGCGTTGCACAGATTGCTCAGTCGGCGATCCGTGACATGGGTATCGATTTCACGGCGGAGCCGCCACCTCCGCCCCAGCCAAAACCCAGACTCAGCATCGTGAAGTCTGAGAAGGTTATTGAGGAGTCTATGAGGCAGCCCAATAAAAAAGAGCCAACTGTTGAAGATATCGAGTATTCAGTTCTTTCCTATGTCGATGGAAAAGACCGAGTGACGATGCTGGAGATCCTCGAGCAGGCCAATGTCGAGATTCCGTATAAAGGAGATTCTCCAGATTGGCACAGGCTTTCAGGGAAGATGCAGTTGGCTGGAAGGATCATGACTGACCTGGGCTTTGTGCGCAAACAGTCCATGGTTGAAGGAAGAAAAGAGCGGTACTGGATTCGTCAGTCTCTACTCAAAGAGGCGCCTCCCAATCGAGTCTCACCACCTGACATCGACCCTATCAAGTTCGAAAAATTTACCCAGGCGTTCATCGAAGGTAAGAATGAGTTCGAGCCTGAAGAAATTTTTAGGGCTGGAGATTTTCCCCTTCCCATGAAGGATGGAAAAATTGCCTGGACGACGATGACCAGGTTCACCCGAATCATGGCGAAGGCCGCGAGGGCGCAGGGGTTCGAAGCGACGCAGAAAAGATTCGACGACGGGAGTAAGCGGCGGGTATGGGTAAAAGGTAAGCTGACCGGCGATGTAAAAATCGTCGAAACCCCCAAGCCCGATATCAAGGGGGAGGTCAAATCAGAGCTTCCCTCAACCGAAAAGGAGATCGAGATCGTGCCGAGCAAGGATGCCACTCACGAACCGATCTCCCTCCCGCTCTCCAGATCTGAGAAGGCCATGTTGATCATCCCTAAGAAGATGGATGCCGGCAAATACGAGATTTTGAAAAAGCAACTTGACGCACTGATCGAACTGCGTAAGATGCAAGCTGAGGTTTTGGAGGAATAGAGCTATGGGAATCTTCGACAACTTTTTCGGTGGCGGAAGCAAATCTGGCAAATTCGACGTTGGCGCCCAAGGTATGCTGACCAATCTCACCTACAACGAGATTGTTGACGAGCTTGGGAGCGGTTCGAGCGCTAAAGGGGGATATACATTTTGGCGCGGATCTTTGTACGACATCGACATGGATTACGACGAGAGCGACTGCTTCCAAATATCTAACTACGACTACAGGGGGTACGGGGAGGCCGCCAAGAAGCCCATTCTCGAAACCCGTGAAAAATGGTTTGTTGTCGCCACGTCTACCAACGTCATCAAAGTGCTCGGCCGTGAGTTCGGCGCCATGGTGAAAGACTTGAAAGAAGTATGAGCGAGCTTCCTATCTCGGAGATCTACAGACTGCGAGATGAGCTTTCTGAAGCGCTAGACGCTCAAACTTGGGATGTTGTTATTGATAGGGCCAAGCTAATTACAAAGCTTATCCCTAAGGCGATCAATCAAAAAACCTGTGGTACAGGCGTACCTCATCTTGATGGTGTATACGCGGTGGGCATGATGCGGTTAGAAAAAGGTCCGCAAGATGTCGTTCGCGCTGTCCGTCAGATGAATCGAATCATAAAGGCAGCAAAAAGGACTCTACGGTAATGGGAGCTATCGCAATTCTCTTTCTCCTCTCTCTTGGGGTCTTCCTGGCATGGTTGTTTGACATGGCCGTCTTGCAGCGTGCGCCTATTGGGAATTCAAAGATAGAAGGTTATACCCTTCAGCAAATGCTGAAAAAAAGCAAGTCATATGAAAATCTCAGAAGCTCTCAAGAAGTATCTGATGTTCGAGTTTTTACTGACCGCCCTGATCGTAGGCGGAGCCTGGACAAGCCTCGGGACGGAGGGGATGGCTGCGAAGTTTTGCAGCTTCGTTCACGCGAGTAAGTGCGACGAGATCGATTGGAGCGAAGAGTATGCCCCAGAACGATATCGAGGAACTGACGCTGAAGCTCAAGAAGACACGCAAGCGCGTCAAGAATCTCGAGCAGGAGCTTCAGACTGTAAAGTCTTCAGAAGCCCAGCTTCAAAAAGACGTTGCTACGCTCGAGCGAGTGACAGCGTCAATGGGCGTGGCTCTCCGTGATGTCATGAAAAAAATCGGAGTTGATCGTCGATGAGGAAACGCCCTGCTGCGTTATTTTCCCCTTGGTACAGTGAGTCTTTTGTCGAGGAGAAGCTCGAGCAAAAGAGAACCGAACTTGTGCGCCGTGAAAATTTAGGGGAAATCGATAGCGCTCAAAAATGGAACGAGAAAGCGCAGCGAAGATTCAAAACCTTCTTCGACAGGCTGTCTGATGACAGCAAGCGCTCTTATCAAAGTGCCGCCCGTCATTTCGGAAAATACCTTGGCCTCCCCAGGAGTGAATCCAAGGTGTCTAACATCGTTGCGAGGCTCATCGTCCTCTCCTATCTCGAAGCTTCAACCCTCGTTGAAGAATACGCGATGTGGATGGAGGAAGAGGAGTTCGCGCCTAACACCATCAATACACGACTGGCTGCGTTAAGGTGGTTTGTCGATGCTGCTCGACGCGTCGGGTGGGTCGACTGGAAACTTGACGTCAAAAACGTCAAGGGTGGAAAAATCAAAGATACGTCAGGGCCTAGCGAGGCAGAGTTCCGAAGGATCTTGCGCGTCGTGAATAGTGCTGAAGGACGCGGCGCCGCTCGGAACAAGCTCATGGTCTACATGCTAGCTTTTATGGGCGTCCGCATTTCTAGCGTTATATCTCTTGACATGGAGAATATCGACTTTGAAAATCGAAGATTCAAAGTCCGATGGAAGGGTAAGGGGGAATCGAATACGCAATACGTGTGGCGCCCAGTTGGTCACGGGACGATGGAGGCTCTCGAGGAGTGGCTTGAAGTTCGCGGTCGACATAGTGGCCCAATCTTCAATCCGGTATCTCGAGGCGTTGCGAAGGATGGCCGGCTGTCGATTCGGAGCGCGCGTCAGGTGATAAGTGATATTGGCAGAGAGGCTGCGACGAAGAAAGTTCTGTCCCCTCACGGGTTCCGTCACTTTCATGGTACAGACATTCTCGAGTACGAGAAGGATACTCGTAAGGCCATGAAGTCTCTTGGCCACTCAAACATCAAGACTGTAGAGTCTTACGCTGATGAAAGAAAGGACGAGCCTCGAGAGGCGGCAGAGTCCATGGAGAGCCGTTGGCTTGAGCGTCTTGATGAATATGAGGAAGAGGACGAGGCTGAAATTGAAGACCGTTACGATGACAGTGGTGAGGGTGAAGTCGCGGATGACGAGCTTGCCGCTCTGGGTGTTGTAACATCTACAAGTGCAGCCTCTAACGCAAAAGATCACGAGCGGATTTCCACCGGCCTTGTAACCGTCGACGATTTGTTTGGCGGCAAGAAAAACAAGCAGGGTATTGTCCGTGGATCTCTCGTGCTGCTTGGCGGATATCCAGGTATTGGAAAGTCTACGCTTGCGAGGCAAATCGGTTACAACATCTGCAGCAGCAACCCTGGTACTCGAGTGCTGTACGGGAGTGGGGAGGAATCTGCGGATCAGATCGGGGAGGCTCTCGACCGTCTCAAGTGCAAGCACAAGAATCTTCTGATTCTACCGGAGATGAGCATCAACAAAATCTGTGATGTTGCCGAGCGCGTTGGCGCAGAGGTGCTCATCGTTGACTCTGTAAGCACTGTTGCCGCGGACGACTGCGACAAATCTCCAGGCTCCGTTTCTCAGGTCAAAGCGATTGGTCAGTTTTTGCTAGGGTGGTGCAAGGGTGTCGGTGACACCACGGGTAGTGGTATTGCTGTCATTGTTATTTCCCACGTTGACAAGAAGGGGAATATTGCAGGACCTAAGACGCTTGAGCACCATGTCGATGCAGTGTTCAGCTTCATGTCGCCGAGTAAGCGTAGCAAGATGAGATCTCTCGGCTGTGAAGGTAAGAACAGGTTCGGCGATGCAACGAAAGAGATATTCTTTCAGATGACAAGCAAGGGACTTGTTGAGCAGAATGCTGAAGACGTAAGCGTATTCGGAGACTATGAAGATGAAGAAGGTGACGAGGATGATTTCGACGAGGACGACTTCGAAGACGACTTCGAAGATGAACTCGAAGATGGCCATCGAAGATGATATCTGACCTTCGACTTCTTAGGGATATAAAGAAGCGGCGCGATCAAGAACTTCACGCTCTCGATATCGAGTATCGAAAAAGAAAAGAAAGCTTAGAGAAAGATTTTCGAGCAAGGTGGTTCATTTACCGGGCGCTCATACCGGTCGCTGCGGTAAGCGGCATCCCTGCCGAGGGGATTTTATCAACGTCAATCAGACGTGATATTTTTGAGGCCAGATCGCTCGTTATATGGATGGCCTTCCATGCTAGCGGATCTAGCTACTCTTCCATCGGCAGAATTATGGACAGAGATCATTCCACGATAATCTATTCTGTTTCAAATGTTGATGAAGCGTTAAAGAGAGAGTCGAGCAACATCATGAGGATGCTCATCGACGTCTGTCATTTGGAATCTGAATGGTTTTAAAAAGAGTCATCTCTGGCGCGCAGACAGGTGTCGACCGCGCTGCGCTTGACGCGGCAATCAAAAACCTCGTTTACGAATGGGGTGGATGGGTTCCGAGAGGGCGCCTTGCTGAAGATGGTCAGATCCCCGATCGGTACTTCGATGTTGATCGGCTTGGATGCGGGTTGAAAGAGTGTGACTCGAGTCGCCCTGCGCGCCGTACGGTTCTCAATATCAACAGCAGCGATGCGACGATGGTCTTGCGCTTCTCCGGCGGTGGCCGAGTGCTTTCGCCTGGGACAAAGCTTACGATCAAAAAGTGTCGAGATGCTGGTAAGCCATACCGCATATTTGACCCGTCCAAAGTCGGGTCCGTGCCTCGCGCTGTTCAATGGATATGCGAGCAAAAAATTGTAGACGGCGATGAGGAAAGATGTATAAACACCCTCAACATAGCCGGGCCCCGTGAGAGTAAATCTCCGGGGATATATGAAAGATCTCTCATCTACCTCAACGATGTATTGGGGTTCGTTTTCACCTATAACCGGTGGGGCATAAAGATCTGGGCCCCACGTAAACCAGTCAGAAAGCCCGGCCTATAAGCCGGCAAGGAGCAGAAGAGCAATGTCTGATCAAGACGAAACCATCAACGACGACGACTTCGACACCACCAAGACCGAGGCCAAGCGCCAAAAGTCCAGCAACCCATTCCTCGAGCGACTCGAAGAAAACCAGCGTGTCCAGGCCAAGGCTGCGCTGATCAAGACCATCTGCGAGAACCCCCAGCAGACCATCGGCGCTGTGTACGACGCCCTGGATGCAGACGATTCAGGCGACTACATCATGCTCGACCTGTTCAAGCGGATGACCATCGAAGAGCTTGTCATCGCCACGGCTCCGCACATCTCCGAGACGGCCGCTTACGCCTCCCGTGGAGTCGTCGCAGCCTCGTCCATGGTCGACGATGAGGAGGACGATGAGGAGCTTCTCGACGACGATCTGATCGACGAGGATGAGGATGAGGATGACGACCTGATCGATGAAGACGACGAGGATGAAGACGACGAAATCCTCGAAGACGATGAGGTTGAAGAGGAGAGCGATGACAAGCCCGAAGAGCCCTCCACGCCCAAGAAGAAGAAGAGCAAAAAGGGTAAGGGAAAAAAGGGTAAGGGTAAGGGCAAGAAGAAGAACAAGGCGGCGAGCGCCGATGGCCCTACGACGATCAAGGCCTACAAAAAGGCGATGCTCCGCGCCCTCGGCAAGGCTGACGAGCCCATGAGCGCCCAGAACATCAAGGAGGTCATCGGCGGCGACAAGGATCTGTTCACCCAGGCCAAAGATGAGCTTATCGAGGAAGAAGAGATCGAGTCCGAAGGCAAAGCCCGCGGCACCAAGTACTCGATCGCGTAAAGGAAGAAGTGTCGAGCCCCTAAGGGTCGAATCGCGGACACAGCGGTGTGTGACCCTCGAGCCGGTGAGAGGCCGGCACCTATGCCCTGGCCCAAATGGTGGGCGCGTTCGTTGGGAGGAATTGTCCCCTCAGTCAATCAAAGGTTGGTCGGGAGCTAGGTTCGAATCCTAGACGGGGCACCAAGAGTTCGACGATGTACAATTCTGATAACAAGAGGACAATCATCGCCTTTATCGGCCCTGCTGGATCTGGCAAAACAGAAGCTGCCAGATTTCTGCAAAAGGTATATAGCTTCGAGCGCACGCGATTTGCGGAGCCCCTCAAGCGCATGCTCAAAGCCGGCCTCGGACTTTCTAACGAGCAGGTTGACGGTAGTGAGAAGGAGATTCCTACAGACAAGCTATGCGGGCGCACCCCTCGCCACGCCATGAAGACGCTTGGTACTGAATGGGGTCGCGACCTGATGCATCCAGACTTTTGGGTAGAAGCTTGGCGCAACACCCTTCCTAACGCTTCGCGCATCGTTGTCGACGACATGCGTTTTCCAAACGAGCACAAGATTGTCAAAAAACGCATGAAGGGGACGATCATCCGTATCAAGAGATCTGGATTCGACTACGATCCTACCCACCCCTCTGAGGCTCATGAACTCGAGCCCGACATCGTCATCTACAATCCGCCTGAGCTAAAGATCTTTCACCAGCGCATCGCAGATGCAGTGGATAAGATCATCTTGGGTATCAAATAGGGCAGCATGATCCTCACAGGTCCAGAAATAAGGCGCCAAATATTCATCGGCAAACACCCTGAGACTTGGGGTGGTAAAGCCCAACCCATGGATTGGATCGACATCGATCCATACGACGAATCACTTGTTGGCCCGAACTCCATTGACCTCAGGCTGCACGAGGATTTGAAGGTATATCCGGACGGGGAAAACAGGCATTCGATTCTCGAGGAGAGGCTAAATAAAATTCATCCGGTGCAGGGGTATAATGACCTTGGTGGACCAATAGACTACCAATACGTCATCGACATGAAGTCGAGGAACCACGGGTGCTACGACCTGAACATACCTGAAGAGGGTCGAGTTCTCTGGCCAGGCGTCCTTTATCTTGGTCGAACGATTGAGGCCATTGGATCCAACTCTTTCGTCCCCATCGTCGAGGGGCGCTCAAGTGTTGGTCGACTTGGCATGCATGTGCATGTGACCGCAGGTTTTTGTGACCTTGGATTTCGCGGGACAATCACGCTCGAGATCCACGTCATTCACCCCATACGTGTATACCCAAACATTCCGATATGCCAGGCCTACTTTCTGAAGCCTCAAGGTGTCATTGAGTTATACAATGGGCGCTATTCGGGGCAAGTGGACCCGACTCCATCCAGGTTTGCGCTGCCCAAAGATGGTGTGGAATAAACCCGGAGCAGTTCAGTTTATCTTGGTATGAACGACAGCAAGGCAAGCGCCATCATCCTCACCATCAGCTTTTTGGCTGCAGCAGCGGTTCTTGGGCTCTTCCTGAGCGGATCGTGCTCGATGCCAAGCGAGGGTGCCGAGGATTTGCTCAAGCGACAGGGCTACACGGAAATTGAAATGACCGGCTACGCCCCTCTCGCTTGTGGCAAAGGGGATGTGACCTCCTCTGGATTTAGGGCAAAGAGCCCCAATGGTTCGCGCGTGTCTGGCACCGTTTGCTGTGGCGGCCTAAAGGGCTGCACGATCCGTTTCAGATAAAGTGGTAAAATGGCTTGATGGGACTCATCAAGCTCAATAAGTATCACCGCAATCAGGCACGCCGCGAAACGTGGGGTGATCCAATACTTCGGCAGGGAAGAAGGATCTCCCCTGATGACCTTTTCGAACACGCATCGAGTGAAATGAAAAGGCGAAACATTTGTATTGTCGAGCGGCGAAAAAAGAACGTCAAGCTGATATCTCTAGCTAATCAGCTGAAGGTCCCCAAGGGGTGGCACGATAAAGATGTAGCTTTCAGAGCATCTGACCTGATGCATGAGCTAGTCCATTACCGTCAACGAAGCACGTTTGGAAAACGATGGTGGGAGTTCAGGTACGTTGCATCTGCACAGTTCGTTATCGCTATGGAGATCCCCGCGTACTTTGAAAGCCTCGCATCATACTACGCCATGGGGGCGAAAGACGAATTCATTGAAGAATACATACGAGACATTCCAGTTTTCCTCCATGGTTACTATACGTCAGGCGCCCTTCACTGGAAGTCAACAAAGAGGTTCATCCTTAAAGAGATCCGCAATCGCTATGAGGAGCTAAAAGCCTTAGACCTAAAGCCGGCATGAATCGGTCATTGGGCGAAGGTCTTTTCTGCTCCGCCAAGCGACGCTCAGTCAGGTTCGATCCCTGGCGCCGGCACGATAAAAGTATCTCATGGAAATCAGTCACAAATGACAGCGGCCGTAATCATATTCGTCTCTGTTGCTGTAGGATGGGGCCTTGCGGCACTATCTAAAAGAGCAGATGGTAAAAGAGCGATCGAGGGGCGGCAACTCTTAAGCGTGCGAGATGACAACAAGAAGCTTGAAGAAGAAAACAAGAAGCTTCGACTTCAACTCGGCATGCCCCCTCATCGACGGGAGTCCCCTGAGTCCGAGGGGCAAGGCGATGCCGCTCCAGCGCTTAAGCTTAAGAGCGGGGACAGCCTGCCTAAGGGCGGCGCTAGCCTGCCTAAGAGCGGCGCTAGCCTGCCTATGTTACTAATTATGGCCGGCGCATCTTTAAGCATGATGCGTGTAGCTCAGGAGACAGCCGCCAAGACAAAGAAAAAAGCTTATAATGAAGATGAGGGTAAATAAATGGGCCACGGCAAAATGATGCCCCACGATGAGGCAGTTTTGTTAGGCAAGCGCCTCGCTCTGGATGCCAGAAAATTCCTTAGCCGGCTTGATCGTATGGGTCTCATCTCGGCAGTGGACAGTTTGTGTTTTGGTTTCAAGACCCAGCTTCGAGAGATGGTCAAAGCTGAAGAGTTTGTCAGCTGCCCCCATTGTCAAGGCGGTGGTACAGCGCAAAAACCATGCCCCCTGTGTGGGGGATTCCGTGAAGTTCCGGATCACGTATCCGATGCCTATAAGCTAGGATTGAAAATCAATGAGCAAACCTGATCACGATTTCAAGGCTGACACTGAAATACGCTTCCACTTAAGCATCGGATATGTTGGAGGTAATCACTCTGAGATATTCGAACTGGGCGAACTTCTCTCGCTAGATGATAAAGCGCTCGAGAATATGACCAGGCGAGAAGTGGAAGAGCAGATCGATGTCATTCTTCAAGACTGGTCATCGAATTACATCGACATGGGTTGGGGTGTAGACGATGGCTGATGAATAAAAATGTGGAGACGGCAGGGCTCGAACCTAACGACCTTCAGCCGACTCCCCGAAGGGCTCTGGCCGACGCTCTACCAACTGAGCTACGCCTCCATAGTGGGTCTGACAGGCATCGAACCTGCGAACCTCTGGCGAGCTTACCGCCAGCGCTCTACCAACTGAGCTACAGACCCAAATGAGGCTACGCCGCCTCGTCTAGAATATACTCTGCTGAAACTCGCTCGAGTAGCAATTCGTTCTTCTCCTTGTCTGCTAGATGCCGCTTGCCATGAAGCCAGGCCTGCAGAACGTAGCGCTCCGTTGCATAGCGCTTGAGGTTCTCCACTTCAGATTGAAACTGAGCCATCACGTAGATCGGTTGCGTCCAAGTTCTACGTAGGGGCTCCTTCAATTCCTTGATACGAGCCTCGAGGGCCCGCAAGTCGTTGTATAGGCGTTCTTTGTTGATTTCTTTCTTTTCCATTTTCACTTACCTCAATAGGGGCAACTGCCCTGTGACTTTTTGAATCGCGCGCCGATCTTTCGTCGGCTCGAGTCCGAGCGCCATGAGGGCGCCGCAGTACGGAGCGTCAGGCTCTCGGACCTCTACGAACTCGATGCCGCGCTCCAACAATTCCAGCGCCAGAGCCTCGAGATGGCCTTCATCTCGAGCCCCAAGCGCGATGGCATACGTGCCAGGCAGGACCCTCGGACTGCCCTCTCCGGCAGCGTGGATCAGCTGCGCGAATTGGGCACCCCGAGGCAAATCCA
>Ga0180429_10002459_pt1 | contig 15274 bp, 9 predicted proteins | sample SS_ome_FD_132428 | JGI IMG/M metagenome (GOLD analysis project Ga0180429, IMG submission 132428) | Hypersaline lake sediment archaeal communities from the Salton Sea, California, USA - SS_1_S_1 metaG | ecosystem: Environmental > Aquatic > Non-marine Saline and Alkaline > Hypersaline > Sediment ...
ATCCCTATGCCCAGCCCTTCACCGGCACGGGCACCGAGGCTTCCATCAAGGCGCTGCGGCGCGAGGATCTCGTCGATTTCCATCGCCGGCACGTGGTGCCGGCGAATGCGGCGCTTATCATCGTCGGCGACATCGACATGAAGGAGGCTCGCAGGCTGGTGGACAAGAAGCTGGGCGGGTGGAAGGGCGCCGATCCCGGTCTCGCCAGTCTGCCCGAGCCTTCGCCCCATTGGCCCGATGCCAGGATCATCCTTGTTGATCGTCCCGGCGCGCAGCAGAGCTTCATCGCCTGCGGCAAGCTCGGACTGTCCCGCGGCAACGCAGACTACCTGCCCCTGCGCATCTTCGACCGGGCGCTGGGCGGCAGCTTCATCAGTCGCATCAACATGAACCTGCGGGAGGACAAGGGCTATACCTACGGCGCCTACAGTCAGCTCAACGCCCTGCGGGACGGGGGCGGCTGGGGCGTGGCCACCGGCGTGGATACGCCCAACACCGAGGAGAGCGTGGTAGAGATCCTCAGGGAAATGACCGAGATCCACGAGGAGCGCCCTCCGGGCGGTCAGGAGCTCGAAGAGTGCCGCATGAGCATCAGCCGCGGCTTCCCGCAGAATTTCGAGACCTATCGCGGCATCAGCGCCCAGCTCGAGGACATCGTCCGCAACGGGCTCCCTCTGGACCACTGGATGCACTATCAGGACACCGTGGAGACCTGCGACGATGTCTGCGTCCGGGACGTGGGTGCGCGCTGGCTGCGACCCGAGGACATCATCTTCGTCATCGTGGGCGACCGCGCTCTTATCGAGGAACCGCTCCGTGCGCTGGATCTGGGCGCGATCAAAGTATTGGACGCCGCGGATCTCTAGTTGGCATAATCCTGTCCCTCCTGCGATGCAGGGGGGGCTTTTTCATTTCTACCGCGGAGGTGCGCCATGAGCAGGGGCCGAAAGATCCAGGCCGACGATCTCTTCAGGATGAAGCTGCCTGAATCCCCCGCCATCAGTCCGGACGGCGATCGGATCGTCTTCTCGCAGCGTTGGATGGACCGCAAGGAGAACCGCTATTTCTCCAATCTCTATCTCGTCCCGGGAGGAGGCGGAAGGCCTAGGGCCCTGACGCGCGGCGGGCAGATCGACAGCGCGCCGGTTTGGAGTCCCGATGGAAAACGCATCGCCTTCCTCTCCACGCGCGAGAAGAAGCAGGGCATCTGGATCATTCCCGCAGACGGCGGCGAGGCCGAAGCCCTCGTCGAAATGGAAGGCATCTACTCCGGCCTGGAATTCAGCCCCGACGGAAAAGAGCTCCTTTTCCTCTTCCGTGAAAAGAAAGTCGAGAAGCCCGAAGATCGCGAAAGACGGGCCACCTACAAGCACATCACCGAGCTCAGGCACAAGCTGGACGGCTTCGGCTACTTCCCGAAGGAGCGGCAGGGACTCTGGACGGCCTCCACGCGCAGCGGTCGTGCGCGCAGGCTGGATGACGGCGACTTCGATATCGATGAGGCGCACTGGAGCCCCGAGGGCGGGAAGATCGCCCTCCTCTCGAATCGCGATTCCGAGCGGCAGCACGAAAACACTTCGGCGCAGGTCTATCTGATTTCGTCCAAGGGCGGCAGGCTCCGGCAGGTCACCAGCGGGGTGGCGCATCGCTCCTTCTTCCGCTGGGCGCCGGAGGGCCGCTCGCTGCTGATGGTGCAGCACTTCGGCGGTCCCGGTGAATGGATCATGCGGCCCTACCAGATCTGGGAGGTCGCCCTCGGCGACGGCTCGGCGACCAACCTCACGCCCTGGATGGACGACTGGCCCTTCAACTTCGTGCTCAGCGACACGAGCATGGGGGAGGCGGCGCTCCTGGCGCCCTATCGCGAGGGCGCGGGTTGGCGCATCGCCTTCGTCCAGGGACAGCAGGGCGCCTGCCGGATCCTGTCCATGGCCCGCGACGGCGACGACCTGCGCGAGGAGTTCGGGGGAGAGCGCAACAGCTTCGGCGTCAGCGTCAACCTCGAAGGACAGGCCGCCACCATCACGAGCACGATGATGGACCTGGGCGACGTCTATGCCATGAAGCTCGACGGCGACGGCGTACACCGGCGGCTCACCCGCATCAACCGGCGATTCCTCGAGAGTCTCGATCTTAGCGAGCCCGAGGAGACCTGGTTCAAGAGCGGCAAGGTGAAGGTGCAGGGCTGGATCCTCAAGCCTCCGGGCCTCAGGAAAGGCCGCAAGGCACCGGGTCTTCTCGAGATTCACGGAGGACCCATGGGACAGTACGGCTACGTCTTCTTCCACGAGATGCATCTGCTGGCCGCCCAGGGATATGTGGTGGCCTTCGCCAATCCGCGCGGATCCTGCGGCTACGGAACCCGCTGGATGAACTGCATCCGCGGCAAATGGGGCACAGTCGATTACGACGATCTCATGGCGGTCACGAACGCGCTCGCCCGCAAGCCCTACGTGGATTCGAAGCGCCTCGGGGTTCTGGGCGGCAGCTACGGCGGCTTCATGACCACCTGGATCCTCGGCCACAACAAGCGCTTCAAGGCCGGCGTGACCATGCGCCAGGCCGGCAACCGCCTGATGCAATTCGCCTCGAGCGACTACAACGTGCACGAGTATCACAGCTTCGGCCAATGGCCCTGGGAAAAGCCCATGGCCTACTTGAAGCAGTCGCCCAATCTCTACGGCCATCGCATCACGGCGCCGACACTGATCATCCACAGCGAGAACGATCTGCGCTGCCCCATCGGCCAGGCGGACGAGCTCTTCGCGATTCTCAAGTCGCAGGGACGAACGACCGAGTACCTCCGCTTCGAGGGGGAGAGCCACGGGCTGAGCCGGGCCGGAAAACCGCTCAATCGCCTGGAGCGCCTGGACAGGATCCTCGATTGGTTTCGGCGGTACCTCTAGCGATGATTCGGTGTCTCGTTCCGCTTTTACTGATCATGAGTGCGACCTGGGCAATCGCGTCGGCTCCCGATTCGCTGCGTCTGGCCGCCGATTCGCTGAACATCCTCACGCTCGATCCGGTCGAGGTGAAGGGCGAGCCCCTGCGCCTGCCCATGGAGGGTGCGGCCGTGAAGCTCGGCGCCCTGAGGATTCGCGATGCCGGGGGCGCTTCGCTGGCCGATCTCGGTCCGCTCCTTCCATCGACGCGCATGTCCGTCAATTCCCGGGGCGAGGCCCTCTTCATGCTCCGCGGCGCCTCCGAGCGCCATCTGCCCGTCTATCTGGACGGCTTTCCGCTCTCGCTTCCCTGGGACGAGCGCGTGGATCTGTCCATGCTGCCGACCTTCGCCCTGGGATCGGTTTCTCTCCGGCGCGGAATGAGATCCTCCCTCCAGGGTGCGGGCGCCTTGGCCGGACGCGTCGATCTGGCGTCCCTGGAGCGCGAGGAGCTTCGCGGAAATCCCAATTTCGAGTGGCGCCTCGGCGAGGCGGCGACGATGAATCTGTCCGCGGGCACGATGAAGAGGGTCGGACGGCACGAACTGCTCGCCGCTCTTTCGCATCGCCGACGCGATGCCTGGCCGCTGCCCGAGGCCTACGAAGCACCTTTCAACCAAGAACCGGGACTCTCGCGAACGGCCTCCGACCTGAAGCAGACATCATTCTTCCTTCGGATGGCTCCCGCTGCCGGCGAAGGAGGCTGGTCCTATCTCCTGCTCGGGATGTTGGGGGAGAAGGGCGTGCCACCGGAAACACATACGTCCGATGCCCGATATTGGCGCATTCCCCGGCATCAACGAATGCTGCTGGGAGCCAAGCGCGAGGGAGCGACGGGCGCCTGGCGCCGGACTCTGCACCTCTCCCTGGATCTCTTCGGACAGGAGATCCGCCCCTACGAGGACGCGAGCTACGAAGCCGAGGGGCCGGTCGCCGGACAGGACTACGAGACAGATCGCGATTTCACCTCCTTCACTTCCCTGGACCTGGAACGCAGGCTGACGGGAACGAAGAGCCTCGGCCTCATCTCGAGTCTCCGATACGCGAGGCACAAGGAGAGCCTGACCTGGTACGGCGATTGGACGGCGACCTCCCAGATACTGCTCTCGACCACGGCCGAACTGCGCGGAGGAAATGTCTGGCAATATCGACTGGGAGCCGGATACGAGCGAAGCGAGATGCCCGAGACCGGGGACGCGGACTCCCGGCCCGGCATCGGGGCGGGGGTCCTGCAGGCCGGGCTGATCGGAAATCCGAGCCCTGCGAGCGAGGTCCGCATCTCCGCATCCCGGCGGAGCCGCTTTCCCTCCATGCGAGAAATGTTCTCCACTGCGTTGGGCAAATTTCATCCCAACAATGAGTTAGGGCCTGAATCTCAGAACCTGCTTGAGATGGAATGCTCGATTCGTCTGGAGCGCTGGGAGGCCGCTCTCGGCGTCTTCGCGAGTGTTCTCGAAGGTGGAATCGAGAAGATTCCCTATGAGGGCGAGGCGAAGTATCAGCGAGTGAATCGGGACGAGATCCGCACGCTCGGCGCCGAAGTCTTGCTGGGTTGGCGGCCTCGGCCGGGCCTGCGCCTGGAGGCGCAACACAGCCAGTTTCGCACTCGCGTCAAACAGAGCGGAGAGGCGGAGTCCTTCGCCGAGGATCGTCCCGAATTTCTGTCCCTGCTCACGCTATCGTGGACGGGGCCGAGAGGCACACGCCTGCGCCTGGATACCATGGCCACCGGTCCCCGATACGGCGCTCATCCCGAGGAGGGGCTTCGGCGCATCCCCGCTCAGGGCAGCGCCTCGCTTCGGCTGGGACGGGCTTTCCATCTAGGGAGGGGCTTCCCGGGCTCGGACCTGGAGATCTTCCTGCGCGTGGACAATCTTTTCGATACGATTCTGCTCTCGCAGATCGGACTGCCCGAGTCGGGTCGCCTGTTCCAAATGGGTTTCAATTTGGCTCTCGCCGACTGATCTTCTCGAATGCCGTTAGTGTCCGGACGGGCCGACGCGTCTATAATGCAGATGAGCCTGCAAATGAAGGAGGGCCGAGATGAGCGCCAGGATCCGAGCCGTGGGATACTTCTACGCCACCGTCAAGGACCGCCCGGGCGAGGCCTATCGCCTGCTCTCGCGCATGGCGAGGGAAGAGGTGAACCTGCTCGCCTTCAATGCCGTTCCCCAGGGACCGGCCCACACGCAACTGGTCATCTTCCCCGAGGAGCAGGGCGCCCTGGCCCGCGTAGCCGAGTCGCTCGGCCTCGTGCTGACCGGACCCCAGAACGCCTTTCTCATCCAGGGCGATGACGAACTCGGCGCCCTGGTGGAAGTGCACCAGAAGCTGACGGACGCGAACATCAACGTCTATGCGTCCAACGGCGTCACCGACGGTCGCGGCGCTTTCGGCTACGTGCTCTATCTGCGTCCGCAGGATTTCGATGAGGCCGTGGCGATTCTGGGCCTCTAGGCCTCCGGGTCGAAAAGGCCGGGGATCGATGCGCGGCAGTGGGGACACTGACCCGCGCCCAGGACATCCAGGCGCCGAACCGAGTAGCCGCTACGCTCGATGAGGAGCGTCCCGCATTTGGGGCAGGAGGTGTGCGACCCGCGCGGGTCGTGAAGATTGCCCGTATATACGAATCGCAGACCCGCCGAGAGAGCCTGCTCGCGAGCCCGGCTGAGGGTCGAAAGCGGCGTGCGCGGAGTGTCCGCCATGCGCCAGGCCGGATGGAAGGCCGTGAAGTGCAGGGGCGTGTCGGCGCCGAGTTCGTCGACGATCCAACGGCTCAGGACGCCGATCTCCTCCTCCGAATCGTTCTCCCCCGGAATCAAGAGGGTCGTGATCTCCATCCAGACCCGCGTCCGCCGGCGAAGGTATCGAAGCGTGTCGAGCACCGGTTCCAGTCGCCCCGAGCAGAGGCGGCGGTAGAAATCATCGCTGAAAGATTTGAGATCGACGTTGACGGCATCCATGGACTCGAAGAATTCGCCGCGCGCCTCGGGAAGGATGTATCCGGCCGTGACCGCCACGGTTCCAAGGCCTCTTGCGCGACATTCTCTCGCCGTATCCACCGCGTACTCCAGAAAGACGACCGGGTCGTTGTAGGTGAAGGCCACCGATGCGCAGCCCAGCCTCTCGGCGGCCTCGGCGATATCCCGCGGCCCCGCACGTTCGGCCATTCGATCGGTCTCCCTAGACTTGCTCATGTGCCAGTTCTGGCAGTAGCGGCAGCCCAGATTGCAGCCGGCCGTCCCGAAGGAGAGCACCCTGGAGCCCGGCAGGAAGTGGTAGAGGGGTTTCTTCTCGATGGGATCGACCGCGAAGCCCGTGGAACGTCCGTAGGCCTCCAGGCGCATCTCCTCGCCGCGCCGGGCGCGGACGAAGCAGAAACCGCGTTGGCCCTCGGCCAGTCGGCATAGGCGCGGACAGAGATCGCACTGAATGCGGCCGTCACCCAGGCGGTGCCAGTATCGTGCTGAAACGCTTCCATCCAGGGCTTGCGTCATGGCCCTCCCGGGGGCATGCTTGCTTTGGACGGAGTCTAGCGCCAGTTCGCCAGGCTTCAAGGCCGAAGGAGCAGAGTGTCCCCAGTTCGACATCCCGCAGTGGCGGGTGCCTTCTACAGCGATGATCCGGATCTGCTCAGGGCAGAGCTGCTGGGGTATCTGGAAGGAAAGGTCGCCGACGGCCCTCCGCCCAAGGCGCTTATCGTTCCCCATGCCGGATACATGTACTCCGGCGCCGTGGCGGCGGCCGCCTATGCCCGCCTCGGAGCTTCGGCCGGCGGCATCCGGAGGGTGATTCTTCTGGGCCCCGCGCATCAGGTTTTCGTCGAGGGCATGGCCCTTCCCCGTTCGCGGGCCTTTCTGACGCCTCTGGGAGAGGTGCCGCTGGACCGCGAGACGCTCGATCAGATGGGCCGAAGGCCGGGAGTCCGCTTCGACGACGAGGCCCACAGGCTGGAGCATAGCCTGGAAGTACAGTTGCCGTTCCTGCAGATTCTGCTTGGGGACTTCCTCCTCGTGCCGATCTTGATAGGAGAGAGCGATCCCGAGGATGTCGCCGGCTTGCTCGAGGCGTATCGTGGCGGGCCGGAGACGCTGATCCTTGTCAGTTCGGACCTCAGCCACTTCATGAGCTATGAAGAGGCCGCCCGGATCGACGCCGCGACTTGTCGATCCATCGAAGCGCTCAGGGCGGAGGGTTGGAGCCGGGAGAACGCCTGCGGGCGCATTCCGATCCTGGGATTGCTCCACTTGGCCCGCCGCTTGAATATGAAAGTGGAGACCCTGGATCTGAAGAGTTCGGGAGATACGGCAGGCGGCCGGGACCGAGTCGTGGGTTATGGGGCCTGGTCGTTCCACGAAAGGACGAAGGAATGATGACGACGCTTTCTCGTGAGGAAACACTGCTCCGCATGGCGGCGCATTCGATCCTGCACGGGCTATCCACACGCCGCACCATCAACACCGAGAATCTCGAGATGCCGGCGGAGTTCCGCGCGCCGGGCGCCTGCTTCGTCACCCTGCTCAGCAACGGTCAATTGCGCGGATGCATCGGCTCCGCGGAGGCGCGACGCTCCCTGGGCGAGGACCTTCTTCTGAATGCCCATAATTCCGCGTTCAACGACATCCGCTTCCCCCGTCTTCGCGACAACGAGATCGAAGGGCTCGAGATCGAACTGTCGATTTTGACGACACCCAAGCCGCTCCTGGCCTCCAGCGAGGATGAACTGGTGGCCAAACTCCGGCCAGGTGTCGATGGATTGATCATCGAACATCATGGTTGCCGTGCGCTTTTTCTGCCCTCGGTCTGGGATTCCCTTCCTCGTTCCAGAGAATTCGTGAACAATCTCAAGCGCAAGGCGGGCATTCCCTCCGGTCCTCTCAAGCGGGGTTTCAGCGCCTGGCGATTCGAGACCGAAAAGATCTGTTCGCGGGACCTGCCCGACCCCGAGTCGCTTTGGGAAGACTAGCCGATTTGCTATAATTCCCAGCGAACCCACTACTCAGAGGTCAACCATGCGATTTGCCTACGCCCTCGCGGCGATATTCGTCTTGTCCTGTCCCCTCCTTTCCTTGGCGGAACTCGTCGATCCGGATGAGGCGCTTCTCGCCGGACGGAATTTCCTCGAAGATCGAATTCAACGGGACGGCGGCTGGGGCAATCGCGCCCAGGCTCGGGCGCTCGGCATCGAAAGACTCGAGCGGGACGGGCGGCTGCTCGGTTACTGGATCCCCGTCGCTCCCATGGGACACATGATCATCTCTCCCCTTCGCGAGATGCCCGCGATCAAGGCCTTCAGCAGCGAGACCGATTTTGATCCCGGTTCGAAGGGCTACGCCGAACTGATCGGCGACGTGCTCGAGGCCACTCTCGACTTCCTCGAGGAGACCTACGGCGATCTGGACAATCTGCCGCCCTCGGTGGCGCCCGCCGAGAATCGCGAAAGCTGGGAGCGGCTGCTCCATGGCGCTCCCGCTCCCCGCGAGACCCGGACCGTCGGCCCGCTGCTCGGTTCCACCTGGCATCAGAGTGGACCCTACAACGTGACCTGTCCCGAGGGCGACGGCGGCACCTGCGTCGTGGGATGCGTGGCGACGGCGGCCGCGCAGATTCTGAAGTACTGGGAGTATCCTCCTCAGGGCGAAGGTTCGAGCAGCTACCTCTGGGACGGCGACGATTCCTGCGGCGGCGACACGCCGGGCGGCGAGTTGACGGCCCAGTACGGTGACGCCTACGACTGGCAGAACATCCGCGACTCCTACTCGGGCGGCTATTCGCCCGAGGAGGCCGCAGCGGTCGCGGAGCTCTGCTCGGAGATGGGCATCGCCTTCGAGATGGACTACGGCGCCTGCGCCTCGGGTGCCTATCTGACCTTGAGCCCCTCCGTGTATCCCGACTACTTCCGCTTCGCCGAAACCACCGACTACGTTCAGCGCGGCGACGGCACGACGGCCGAATGGTGGCAGATGATCAAGACGGAACTGGACGCCGTTCCGCCCCGGCCCATCTCCTACGGCATCTGGAGCCACGCCATCGTCTGCGACGGCTACATGGAGGACGGCGGGCTCTGCTATCACATGAACTACGGCTGGGGCGGAAGCGCCAACGCCTGGTACGCACTGGACAACGTCTATTGCCCCTGGGACGGATGCAGCTACATCTACGAGAACGCGACCATCGGCATCGAACCGCTCGGCTATTTCACAGTGAGTCAACCCTCGAGCGGAGCGGTCTGGCAGCACGGCGATCCCCTGCCGGAGATCGTCTGGTCCGGTTGCGAGGGAACGCTGGTTTCCGCCGATCTCTACTATGAGGACAGCCGGATCGTCCGCCTCTTCGAAGCGAGCCCGAACGACGGCGCGGAGATTCCCGACGGGGTCGTGGAGGCGGGCTGGGGAACGGGAACGGCCTTCCGCATCAAGATCGTGGACGATCAGGGACATTTCGCTTGGAGCCCCGCTTTCGCCATCTACGCGATGGCGGAATGGTCCGACGCCACAGCGGATCCGATCGATGATGGGGGACAGGCCAACGCCGCGGCCTGGATCGACTTCGACGGCGACAGTCGGCTCGACCTCCACGTCACCAACAAGAACTCGAGCAACTGTCTGTTCCGGAACCTCGACGATGGCCTTTTCGTGGATGCCTCCGGCGCTCCCATCGACATCTCCGCCGACAGCAAGGCGGCCGCCTGGGCCGACATCGACAACGACGGCGATCTCGACTTCTTCCTAACGCGCAGCGGCGGCGAGGGCAATCACCTGTTCCGCAACGACGGCTCGGGCTTCACGGATCTGTCCACCTCGCTGTTGGCGGGATCCTCCTACAGTCTGGGGGCCGCCTGGGGCGACTACGATTCCGACGGGCTCGTGGATCTCTACGTGACGAATGTCTATGCTGCCGACCGCCTCTTCCACAATGAGGGCGACGGCGTCTTCACCGAGGCCACCGCCTTCCCCATGGGCGACGCCGGTCCGGGTCGTTCGGCCTGCTGGACCGACTTCGACGCGGACGGGGACGCGGATCTCTACCTGGTTCGCTCGGGCGCCAACCATCTCTACGTGAACGACGGCGACGGGACCTTCACGAAGATCGCCGCCGGAACCATCGCCGACACGGGTGAGGGATACGGCGCGGCCTGGGCGGACTACGACAACGACGGCGACCTGGATCTCTTCCTGAGCAACTCGGGCCTGAACAGGCTGATCCGGAACGATGGCGGGGGCCTCTTCGTCAACGTGACCCCGGCGAATCTTGGAGGGAGCGGAGGAGGGAGATGTCCGGCCTGGGCCGACTACGACAACGACGGCCTGCTGGACCTGTTCCTCGGCAACGCGTCGGAGAATCGTCTTTTCCACAACGAGGGAGACGGCACATTTCTGGAAACCACCAACGCCCTGCTCGGAGGCGAGGCCGATACGCGTGGAGCGGCCTGGGGGGACTACAATGAAGACGGGCTGTGCGATCTCTATCTCGCCCATGCCGACGCCCCCAATCAACTCATCCGCAACGAAAATGCCGACGGCCATCATTGGCTGCAGGTGGATCTCGTCGGACTCGCCTCCAACCGCGCGGCCCTGGGTGCCCGCGTCCGTCTCCACGCGGGCGACCTGGTGCTGCTGCGAGAAGTCGGCAGCGACACGGGCTACCTGTCCCAAAGCTCGTTTCGGCTGGAATTCGGCCTCGGCGGGGAACTGCAGGTGGACAGCCTCCGCGTCGCCTGGCCCTCCGGCATCAGCAGCCTGCATGCCGGCATCGACGTCGATCAAGTAATTGTCGTGACGGAACCCGACGAACCGACCTCCCTGGACGAGCCCATAGCGGGAGCCTTCTCGCTGTTGGGGAATTTTCCGAATCCCTTCAATCCCAGCACGGAAATCCTATTCGAGCTTTCCGAGCCCGAGGATATCCGCCTGGACATCTACGATCCGATGGGCAGGCATATTCGTAATCTTGCATACGGGATGCACGAATCTGGAATCCACCGCGTCACCTGGGACGGGAAAAATGCACGGGGCCGGTCGGTAGTCTCCGGTATCTACTTCACCCGACTTGCGGGCTCGATTCGGGTCGCGGAAAGAAAAATGCTGCTCATTAAATAAGTAATATATTGTGTGATAATCGGGTCCTCGACGGAAATGAATCTGTCGAGGGCCCATTTTTGAATGGTGGCAATCCCCGGGAAACCCTTGCCTGGAAAGGAAAAGTGAAAATCCGGCTTGGGGATTGCATAACTTTTCTGATACCCTGCGTCACATTCCCAATACACCCTCGGTTCGGGAGGCCTCGTGAAGGCATCATCCCTCATCCTCGCGATCTCCATTTTTGCACTTCTTGCAGTTCCCGCTTTCGGCGCGAGCTACCGGTATTCGCGAAGCTTCAAACTTCCCGACATCATCCAACAAGACGAGGGCTGCCTCATTTTCATGGAGGACGCTCCTTCATGGGGGCATCCCGGCCATCCCCGGTTACCCAAGGCCCCGATGAGAATCCTGCTCCCGCCCGGCGAACGCGTGACAGGGGTCGAGATTCTGGAGCCGGAAACTCGCCTTCTTGGGGAAGGGTTGGTTCCCCTCGTCGCGCAGCCGCCTCGCATCCTCGGCGCCGAAGTCGCCGCCCAGCCGCTCGTCGGCAGTTCGGAAATCTACCAGGGCGACGAACTTTGGCCGGCCGACCCGGTTCTCTCCTGGCGAGAGGATCTCTTTCGAGGGTATCGCATCCTCACGGTCGTCCTCAGTCCCTTGCGTTTTCATGGATCCGAGGCGCGCCTTCGCTGGCATCCGCAGATGGAGATCCGCATCAGCACGGAGTTGGACGGGCTACGCCTCGTAGAAGATCTCACCATGCTGCGACGCGACGAGGAGACGAGGGAGCGCGTGGCCGGGCTCATCGACAATCCGGAGATCTTGGCCGCCTATCCCGAAGAGGGCGAGGATCGGATCGGCCAGGGTGCGGTGACCGAGCTCGACTATCTGATCGTCACGGGGGACGCCTGGGCGGAAGGGATCAGGGGCTATGCGGAGTTCCTCCGCTCCCGTGGACATCACACGGAGATCTTCACGAAGTCTTGGATATTGGAGGAGTACAGCGGACGGGACGAACCCGAGGCGATCCGGAACTTCCTCGTGGATATCTATCAGGAGTCCGAGGCCGACTATCTCCTGCTGGTCGGGGATGCTCGCGACGAGAACGGCATTCCGCATCGCGGCCTCTTCTGCCGATCCTATAACACCACGGACTACGACCTTCCCGCTGACATCTACTACGGCGCCCTCGACGGCGACTGGAACGCCGACGGCGATGGGCGCTGGGGAGAGCCCGGCGAGGCGGATCTCTATCCCGAACTGTCGGTGGGCCGGGCCTGCGTGAGCGACGAGGCGGGTCTCCAGAACTTCATCCGGAAGCAGATGCTCTACCAGGAAGCGCCGGTGGTCGATCAGGTTAGCCGCATGCTCATGGTGGGCGAGCGGCTCTGGAATGATCCCCTGACCTGGGGTGGCGACTACCTGGACGAGATCTGGCGGGGTTCGACTGCCAACGGGCTTAGGACCTGCGGCGTTCCCTCGAGCATGACCGTGGCCGGCCTCTACGAGCGGGATTGGTTCTGGATGGCCGGGCATCTATCGTCCCTGATCGACAGCGGAGTCGGGATCGTCAATCACCAGGGGCACGCCTACTACAATCTGGCCGCGAAGTTGTCTCTCTCCGACCTGGACGCTCTCGGCAACGACGGAGTGACGAGCGCCCACGGGTTCTTCTACAGTCAGGGTTGCTACTGCGGATCCTTCGACAACAAGGCGAGCTACGGCGGATACCACGCCGATTGCTTCGCCGAGGATCTGACCACGACGACCGGCGGCGCCGCGGCGGCCGTCATGAACTCCCGCTACGGATGGGGGGATGCCGGCGGTACTGCCGGACCCTCGCAATTTTTCGATCGAGAATTCTTCGACGCCCTATTCGGGGAGAGCATCCGGGAGGCCGGCAGGGCGAATGACGATTCCAAGATGGACCTGGCATGGATGATCGATTTCGAGGGCATGAGGTGGTGCCACTACGATCTCAATCTGTTCGGCGACCCGGCAATGCAGATCTGGACGAGATCGCCGCGGCCCCTTCGCATCAGCGAATTGAGCGGCCTGGTCCTTCATTCCGAAGAGTTGAGCTTGAGGGTCTTCAGCTACAACGCTCCCGTGAACCGCGCCCGCGTCACGCTCTATTCCGCCGAGCAGAATCTCATCCTCGGCGCAAAAACCATGGTCAACGGCATGGCCGTGCTGCAGATGTCGCCGCTGCAGGCCGGCAGCTACGCTCTCACCGTGTGGCGGGACGGCTTCGTTCCGATTCGCCTGCCCATCGTCATCGGGACGGACGAAGTCGAATCCGAACCGCCGCTCACTGGGAATGATCAGGCCGCCTCGACGGCGCCGCCGAAGGTTTTATCTCTGGGACCGAGTCGCCCCAATCCCTTCAATCCCCGCACGAGGCTGAGCTTCCACCTGCCGGATGATGCGAGCATAACGCTGCGAATCTACGATGTCGAAGGCCGACTCGTCCGCAGTCTGATCGAGGGTGAAACCCGAGCGGCCGGCTCCCACGAGACTCCCTGGGACGGCCGCAGCGACAGCGGTGAGGCGCTCGCCTCGGGCGTCTATTTCTCGGTACTGAACTCTGAGGGCCGATCGGACACGGGCAAGTTGCTTCTATTGAAATAGGAAACGGGGAAGGCAGAGCCCTCTCCGTTCTCCTTATCCGCACACAGTTTCGATCATCCTCGCGCAGGCTCTGTAGGGATCCACATTGGCGTTGGGACGTCGATCCTCGATGTAGCCCTTGCCGGCTTTGGCCACGTGCCAGGGGATGCGCACGCTCGCGCCGCGATCCGAGACTCCCGCGCGGAAGGTGCGATAGTCGCAGGTCTCGTGCAGGCCGGTCAGCCGCATCTCGATGAGTTCGCCATAGACCGCGATGTGTTCGGCGGTCTTCGCCTCCAGTTTCTGGATGCCGGCCCAGCAGGCGTCGAGGCTCTCCCGCATCGCGCCGGTAGAAAAATTGATGTGCGCTCCCGCGCCGTTCCAGTCGCCGGCGATGGGCTTGGGGTGCAGCTTCGCGTTCACGCCGTAGTCCTCGGCGATGCGGTAGAGCAGCCAGCGGGCCATCCAGAGGTCGTCGGCGACATTCAGTCCGTCGGCAGGGCCCACCTGGAATTCCCACTGGCTGGGCATGACTTCCGCGTTGATTCCTCCGATGCCGATGCCGGCTTCCAGGCAGGCCAACATGTGCTTCTCGACGATCTCCCGGCCGAAGACCTCGTCCGCGCCGATTCCGCAGTAGTAGTTCCCCTGTGGCGCGGGAAAGCCGCCGTCGGGCCAGCCGAGGGGATGGTGGCCTTCGAAGAGCGTGTACTCCTGCTCGATCCCGAAGAGGCACATTTCCTTCGCATGCGCCTCCTGCTGCTTGCGAAGCAGCGCGCGCGTGTTCGTGGGATGGGGGCTTCCGTCGGGGTCGAAAACCTCGCAGAGGACCAAGCGCGACTCTCCGCCGCGGATCGGATCGGGATAGACCTTCACCGGCTGCAGGACGCAGTCGGAATCGGAGCCCTCCGCCTGCTGAGTGGAAGAGCCGTCGAATCCCCAGACCGGCGGACTGTGCGGATCGGCGGTGAGCACCTTGGTTTTGCTGCGAAGCTTGGCGGTGGGCTTCTGCCCGTCGATCCAGACATATTCCGCGAAGGCGTACTCGCTTTGAGTCACGTTCATGGGACCATCCTTTGGGGCTTGGAATCGGGCCGGTCGGCCCTCAAAGCAGGCAGATTAGGGCGGCCTTTCCCTCCTGTCAATTGGGGAATCCGGCGGGATGCGGAGCCTGTTCTCCGTTTTATTGCCTGGTCAAGTTCCGGTTCAGGTTCTAGTTTCTCTCTCTTGGAGGATCCATGGACGAACAAGCCGATCGGTGGATGGAGCAGGCTCTCGCCGAGGCCCATCGGGCCGGCGAAGAGGGCGAGGTGCCCGTGGGCTGCGTGATCGTGCAGGGCGGGCGCCTGATCGGCAGAGGTCGCAACGCGGTGGAGCGCCTTCAGGATCCCACCGCCCACGCCGAGATCCTGGCCATCTCCGCCGCGGCCGGCACCCTGGGGACATGGCGATTGACCGACTGCGAGCTCTTTGTTACCTTGGAGCCTTGCACCATGTGCATCGGCGCCATTCACTTGGCCCGGATCAGCCGGGTGGTCTTCGGAGCTGCGGATCCCAAGTTCGGAGCCTGCGGTTCCATCCTCGACGTTCCCGCAGAGCCGCGCTGGAACCACAGCGTGGAGGTTGTCGGGAACGTTAGGG
>Ga0180429_10002460_pt1 | contig 15264 bp, 12 predicted proteins | sample SS_ome_FD_132428 | JGI IMG/M metagenome (GOLD analysis project Ga0180429, IMG submission 132428) | Hypersaline lake sediment archaeal communities from the Salton Sea, California, USA - SS_1_S_1 metaG | ecosystem: Environmental > Aquatic > Non-marine Saline and Alkaline > Hypersaline > Sediment ...
ACAAAGACACCGCTTGAAAAATGGAATCACCACTGAAAAAAAACTGGATCAAGGAGATTCACATCGGCCCCCGGCAGATCCTGTTCGGGCTGGAGATGGACGATGTCCGCCTGACGGATCTGATTTTGTCATGTATCATTCGGCAGTGCAGGACGGACGGGCAGGCCCGGCTGCATAGCGTCCTCGAAGAATTGACCTCCGAAAACAAGCTCCAGGCATTTGACATTCTGCAGCTGATTTTCGGATTTGTTCATGAGCTGAAAGTCGGCTTCTACCTTGACAACCAGCCGATGACCGCTCCGGAAACCAAAAAAGCCCTGATGGCCGATCCGGGCACAGACATCCGGATCATCCTGAACAAACAGGTTCCGGCATCCCTGTTTCAGGCTGTGCAGCAGGTGTTTCAATCCATGAATCCTCCCCTTGCGGAGAACAGGGATCAGCATGCCTTTGCATTTGCCGTGTTGAACCGGATCCGGCAATGGCACATGGATCTGCAAACCTGGTATGCCCGCTCCTTGGCCGATGAATATCCGGGAGGCGGCCGCATCAGGGAACTGCTTGCCTTGACAGCCCTTCTGCTGGAGAACCAGACCGCCCACGCCCTGCTCACCAATTGTTATGCGCAGCGCGTTCCACTGGCGGCAGCTGCACATGACATTCAAAAAATCACTGATTTCTACACAAAAGACCTGGCTTTCTGGGATCGGGTCAAACAGGCCCTGCCCGGGTTCCGGGAGAATCTGGGCGATATCGAAAAAAACCCGGAAGATGCGGCGGCATACAATGAGCTCACAGAAATTTTCACCGCTTCAGACCCGTTTGGCCGGATATCCAAAACCCGGGATCTCTTCAACACGGTGAGCACCTGTCACCAGCAGATTGAAGCCCTGAAGCTGGACGCGTGCCGGCAACAGGCCAGGGAACAAATTGACGGCCTGATCCGGGAACTGACCCCGCAACTGTCTGCCCACCCCATCGACCCGGACACACAAAACGCGATTTTACTGACCCTGCGCCGGACCCGGAAAAAAATATCCGGCCTCCCGGATACCGCACAGGTGAATCAGGTGTGCCGGGACATCATTGATTTGACCCTGGACCAGGTGGCGGAACTGACCGGGATCGACCTGGATATCTGACAGCTAAGACCATTGATACCGGTGCGGCCTTCATCCGGCTGCGGCCGCCGCGCTCCAACCGTGGGTTTTGGCCAGTTTTTCGAACATCTGGACAATGCCGGCGGTCAGGCGGAACACCATGTCACTGCCACCGTTGTCGGATGCGCTGTTGTCATAGAACAGGTGCAGATCCGAATCCAGGCCGTCATCCGGTTTCCAGTAACAGATCATCACGGGCACCAGGGGCAGCGGATACAGCACCATCGAGATATCGGACTGATACTGTTCTTCGATCTCTTTCCCATTGAAAATAAAGCCCAGGTCCTCGAACAGATCCGGATGGGTATCTGCAATCTTTTTCAACGGCTCTTCCGTGCGCTTCACATACAGGCCGTTCAGTTCCCGGGCCCCGGTCAGTTCCCGGAAAGGCATCCACTGGCCGGTGACAGGCGCTCCTTTGCTTTCCAGCACATAGGTCAGCACCGGCCCGGTGATCCAGGGGTTGATATGCAGGTCTGATTTGAATCGTCCTTGCTGATTCACGGAAAACGGTTTACCGAATATACGAAGGGTCAGCCAGGTCCCGTCAAACCGGCCGCCGGTTCTTCGGGCCGCATCTTCCAGATCGATCTCCTTGACCCGTTCCTGCATGGCTGCCAGTTCCCGTTCATAATCCGACTCCCCGGGCTTGAATCCTTTTCTGGGGACTTTGCCGTACTTTTCAACCACCCGGGGGTCCAGGTGCGTACAGTCGGACAGATCTCTCTGCCCTAAAAACACTTTTGAGGCAAACGCCAGACAGGTGGGTTCATTGCAGTCTCTGCAGTTGGATTTATCCAGGAGTTTGAATACTTCCATGGCATTGGCAAACATATATCGACACCTCCGTTGGAACAGATTCAAAATTGATCGTCATGTCATCGGTTATGGACAAAGGCCGCCTTTACAAAAACTCGGCTTGGCCTTATACTGTTGACATATTAATGCCCGAATGAAAAATTTCAAGCGACAGGAGTTTCCCCGGTGAAACAGATACTGGTACTGGCCAGCACCAACAAAGGCAAAACAAGGGAAATCCAGGATCTTTTAAAGGATTTTCCCCTGGATATCAAAAACCTGACCGATTTCGGCCCCATTCCACCGGTCATCGAGGACGGTGCCACTTTTGACGACAATGCCTACAAAAAGGCCGCGTTTACGGCCCGGGTCCTGGGATACCCAGCCATGGCTGATGATTCCGGCCTGTGTGTGGAGGCGCTGGACGGCGCCCCTGGTGTGCGGTCCGCCCGGTATGCCGGAGACCATGCCACCGATGCCGACAATGTGGCCAAACTGCTCAAAGACCTGGCACCTCATGACAACCGGAAGGCCGCCTTTGAATGCGTGATCTCCATTGCCGTTCCCACCGGGGCCGCCCTGACCTATGAAGGCCGGTGCGAGGGGATCATCACCAGAGAACCGGCCGGTGAGAACGGATTTGGCTATGATCCTTTGTTTTTTTATCCTGACTTCGGCAAAACCTTTGCCCAGATTCCCATGGACCAGAAAGCACAGGTGAGCCACCGGGGCATTGCTTTACAGCAGGTGGCCGAAGAGATGGACAAGATCCTGGAATGGATCGACATCAACATGCCCCGGTTTGAACGGGTGCCCTGCAAAGAATAGGAACGACACCGCCATGACATCTTTTGAAGACTTCAAAAACCTGGTCAAAGATAACCGGTCCTGCCGCCGGTTTGACAACACGGTCGCCATCAGCATGCCGGACCTGACCGATCTGGTGGATCTGGCCCGCCACTGTGCGTCCGCCGCCAACAACCAGCCATTGAAATATATTCTCTCCAACAGTGAGCCGACCAACCAGGCCATTTTTGACTGCCTGGGGTGGGCCGCCTATCTGGCAGACTGGCCCGGACCGGAACCATCCGAGCGCCCCACGGCCTATATCGTGATCACCGGAGACCACACCATCTCCGATAAGTTCTGGTGTGATCACGGGATCGCGGCCCAGACCCTTCTGCTGGGAGCCCGGGCCAAAGGCCTGGCCGGCTGCATGTTCGGGGCCATCAACATCAAGACACTCAAAACGGTTCTGGATATCCCGGACCACCTGGAAGTCAAACTGGTGGTGGCCCTGGGAAAACCCGTGGAAAAAGCGGTGATCGATGATGTGGGACCGGACGGGAGTATCAAATATTTCCGGGATGACAATCAGATCCACCATGTGCCCAAACGGTCCCTGGATGAGCTGGTTTTCAAAACAATGTCATGACCCTGTGCCCGGAACAACCGGCTCAAAGACGGTGACATGAAACTGCTGTTTGTCAACCCGGTATGCCTGGACCCCCGCGTCACGGATGAAGACGCCACGGTGGTGCCGATGGGCCTGTACTACCTGGCGGCCCAGGTGATGAATGCCGGGTTTGAGGCGGCCATTCTCAACCTGGCACAAGCGGATGTGACCGATCCGGAGGCTGCATTCGCCGCAGTGATTGAATCTGAACACCCGGATCTCATCGGGTTTTCCGTGACCAACCCCGCCCGGTTCTCCGCCATGTCCCTGGCCCGGACGGCCAGACAAATGCGGCCCACCAGCGTTATCGTGTTCGGGGGGCCGGCCCCCACATTCATGGCGGATTATTTTTTTTCCTTCTGCCCGGCCCTGGATTTTATCATCACGGGCGAAGGCGAGCAGACCTGCCTGGCCCTGGTTCAAACCCTGGCCGAACGGGCGGGCAAAACGGATCAGAAAACCAATCCGGATATCAGTCAGATTCCGGGGCTGGTGTTTCGGGACGGGAATTCGATCAAACATACCGGGCCGGCGCCGCTGATCCAGGATCTGGATCAGCTGGTGCATCCATCCAGATATTTTGCATTTCAGCACCTGGCCATGTCCCGGGGGTGTCCGGGGGCCTGCACCTTCTGTGGATCGCCGCTGTTCTGGGGTACCCGGCGTGTACGGTTTCATTCTCCGGAATGGTTTTTTGAAGAGATCCAGGCCCTGGCCGGCAAGGGAATTTCCCATTTCTATATCAGCGATGACACCTTTACCATGGACCGGGACCGGGTCATGGCATTGTGCAGAAAACTGTCCCGCGTCAACCTGAACATCACCTGGCACGCCATCTCCCGGGTGGACCGCGTGGACCCGCAGCTGCTGACCATGATGCGCAAAGCCGGATGCATCCAGATCAGCTATGGCGTGGAATCCGGATCAGATGCCATCAAAAAACGTCTGGGAAAACCAATTCCCAATTCCCTGGCAGTTCAGGCTTTCCAACAGACCGCCGCTGCCGGCATGATTCCCCGGGCCTATTTTATCTACGGATCGCCCGGAGAAACCCGGGACACCATCCAGGAGAGCATTGATCTGCTGATGCAGCTTCAGCCTTTGGGCGCGGTGTTCTACATGCTGGTGACTTTTCCCGGGACCCGGCTGTACGAGCTGGCAAAAAAAACCGGCCAAATCACCGATGATATCTGGCACCGTGAAATTGAAGACCTGCCCTGGTTCGAAGTGGACGAACATCTGGATTTCGATCAGGTCAAAGCGTTCGGGAATGCCTTACGATCCGCATTTTATGAGCACCTGCCTCTGTTTGCCGCAAATGTCCAACCGGCGGATGATCCATCCTTGAAGCTGTTTCATGCGGATTTTCTCTCCCGGCTGGGCATGACCTTTTCCCACGGGGATTACAGCAGTGATGAACGAATCAAAGATCCGGATGGGACCGCCAGGGAACTGTTTGAAAAGGCCCTGTCATATCATCCGGATCTCCGGGCCTTTCTGGGACTGGGCATGCTTTTGCTCAAACACAGGCGGTTTGACCAGGCCACACACATTCTGGCGCAGGGGCTGGCCCATTTTCCCGGCAGCAAGGACCTTGTTTTGTGCAAAGGCATCTGCCTGATGAATCAACACCGGTTCGCCGATGCCAGAGATTGTCTCTCCCCTTTTGAACAACATCCGGATGTCCGGCATTACCTGGGCATCTGTCAAAACAAACTGGAAACAAACCCATGAATGACAAACGAACGATTCCCCCTGAAACCCTTCATCTGACCAACCGGCAGAACCGGGAGCTCAAACTCAGAGACCAGCGCAGCCAGATTCTGAAAATGGATTCGGAAACCGCGCTGGATGCGCTGCAGGATGCCCCTTCCCCCGCCACCTTGATCCAGTCCTTTCCGGATCAGGATCTGTATTTTCTCATGCACCGGATCGGGCCGTCGGATTTTATTCCCATCCTGTCTCTGGCGGCATCCGACCAGTGGGAGTATCTTCTGGATGTGGAAGTCTGGGACGGGGACCGGCTGGACACACGGATAATGACCCGGGCATTTGATCTGCTGTTCCAGGCGGACCCGGAACGGTTTCTGCGCTGGATCATCATGGAAAAACCCGATTATTTCGAATTCTACCTGTCCCGGCACATGGAAATCCTCATCCGGGAACATGATGAGGTGCCGCCGGACGATTTTGACGGCTACATGACCCTGGATGACAAATTCTATTTCCGGTTTCCTGAAGAAAAGCAGGCGGATGATCCGGATGAGGACGACGCAACTTCAGACGGGGATATGCCTTTGTCCGAAGAAGTTCAGGCCTCGGAACTGATCGATGCCATGGTCAGAAAACTGGCGGAAATGGACTTGTCCGTGTTTCACGGTCTGATGCTGGAAACCATGAATGTGCTGCCCGCGGAAACCGAAGAGGAACAGTTCCGACTTAAAACCATCCGTCTGGCGGAAAAAGGGTTTCTGCCGTTCCATGAAGCCATCGGCATTTACCAGCCCACCGCCCTTAAGGCACTGCGGAAACGACCCAAAACCCAGGTGTACTCTTTGGACACCTTTGATCCGGACCTGCCGTTGCCCCCCCAGAGCTTTACCCAGTTTCTGGACGGAGAAAACCTGTTTGTGCACGCCCTGGCCCGGGTGCCTTCCCGTTTCATGATCACCCTGGAATCGGAGCTGGCAGCGCTCATCAACAAGGTGATCTCCGCAGACCGGATCAAGGTCCGGGGCACGGAAACCCTGTCAAAAATCATTCGCAAAACATCGGCTTTTCTCAGCCTGGGACTGGAATCGATCCTTCAGGACAGGGTCAGTCTGGAAGCGGCCGCCGACCTGATCCAGACCTATTATCTGGAAGATCTTTTCCGCACCGGTTCCCGGGCCGGCATTCAGCTGAAAACCGCCGTGAGCAGCTGGTACAGCCACAGCTTTATTCAAAAACAGAACCTGCCCCTGAGCTTTCTGGGAGAAACCTTTGTAGGCGTGATGGGGGGCCTGCTCCTGGACCGGCCCCTGTATTTTGACAATTACCGGACCGGTGAGCTGTACCGGCATTTTGCCTCGCTGACCGATATCCGGACCACCCGGAAGGCCATCGACCAGATCATGGGCATTGACGGCCTCCTGGCCCGGCTGGACCCGGACATCGCCTCCTTTAAAAAAGGAATCCTCACTTACAAAAGCCTGATTCTCACCCTGTGGGCCAAAAACCGCCTGGCGCTGGCACCGGACCTGACCCCCATTGACACGGACCTGTTCAAGCCGTTTTTCACCGAACTGTTTGCCAGGGATCCGAACGCTCCGACATCGGACACAGGGAGTGAGCCAACTGCCCCGGATTTACCACCGGCCAAAGACATCCGATCGGAGGACCTGATTTTGTGGGCTTCCCAGGCCACCGGCATGGATCTGCCCCTTCCGGTCAAGGAACTGCTCAAAGAGCTGATAAACGAAATCCGGGAGGAATACGCTGAAATTCATCCAGACCGCATCGACCCGCGTTTCATGCCTCACTTTCTGCTGAAGCGCGTTTAAAAACGGAAGCCGGTACACCAAAGGTCAGAATACAACAGGCTTCTTGAAATTTTACTTGCAATTATCTCGTTGTGTGATATAATTTATTTTTTTTATGGCACACTCCGGTCGGTGCCTGAAGTATTGCGGTCGATGCCTTTTCTTAATTTGCCCCAATCCTTTCCAATTTACCTATTTCAGCCTGGATCGGTTCTGCGCTGTGCAGACGGGCGATTAAGAGGAGAACCATTTATGTCGTTTCACCACCTGGGGCTTATCGCCCCTTTGCTCCGTGCCATTGAGGCACAGGGCCACACCATTCCCACACCTATTCAGGAAAAAGCCATTCCCAGGGTACTCAACGGATCTGATGTCCTTGCCGGTGCCAAAACCGGTACCGGAAAAACCGCCGCGTTTGCCCTGCCCATTTTGCAGCACCTGGACCAGGATAAAACAGCCACCCGGCTGCCCAGGGCATTGATTTTGACCCCCACCCGGGAACTGGCCGCCCAGGTGGAAAATGATTTCAAGGTCTACGGCCGGTTTCTGTCGCTTCGCACGGCCGTGGTTTTCGGCGGTGTCAATATCAATCCGCAGATCAGGCAGTTCCAGAAAGGCGTGGACATCCTGGTGGCAACACCGGGACGACTGCTGGACCATCTGGGCAGAAAAACCCTGGACCTGTCCCGGATCACCTGCCTGGTCCTGGATGAGGCGGACCGGATGCTGGACATGGGGTTTATCCATGACATCCGCAAAGTGATCAAGTGCCTGCCGCCCAAACGGCAGAACATGCTGTTTTCCGCCACCTATACCCCGGAGATCCGGAACCTGGCGGACGGACTGCTGAAAAACCCGGCTCAGGTGGAAGTGTCTCCAGGCAATGCCGCCCCCCAGGCCATTGACCAGGAAGTCTACCAGGTATCCCAGGACGGGAAACGCGATCTTTTGTCCGGTCTGATCCGGGACGGCAGCTGGCACCAGACCCTGGTATTCACCCGCACCAAACACCGGGCCAACAAGCTGACCAAGCAACTGCTCAGCGACGGCATCACCGCGGCTGCCATTCACGGAAACAAAAGCCAGGCCGCCCGAACCCGTGCCCTGGCGGACTTCAAAAACGGGACGGTCCAGACCCTGGTGGCCACGGACATTGCGGCCCGGGGACTGGATATCAAGCATCTGCCCCATGTGGTCAACTTTGATCTGCCCCATGTGGCCGAAGACTATATTCACCGTATCGGCCGCACCGGCCGGGCCGGTGAAAGAGGCGAAGCCCTCTCCCTGGTCAGCGGTGACGAACAGGCACTTCTGGCCAATATCCAGCGCCTGCTCAAACGACAGCTGCCGGTCAGACAGACCCCGGTCACCGGGGCCGTGAAAACATCCCGGCCGGCGACTCCGGCCAGACCGGCTTCAACAGCGGCAACCCCCGGAGGATCACCCCAAAAAACCCGTACCCGGGCCAACCCGGCCAAAGCCAGACCCGGCATGAACCGCCGGCCCAAAAACACCAGCTGGCTGCCCACCGGTCTCAAACCCAAAAAACAGGCTGCGGCATGGTCGGCGGTATAATCTGATATTTGCAGACGGAGTCCCCGGCATCGGGGGCTCCGCCGGTCTGAACGCGGAATGAACCGAACTTTGCAAAAAAACCTTTCAAAATGAATTAAAATTATTTTTTTCCCTCAATCAGTAACTGATCTGTAAGTCTCCATTCATTATAGTTTTCCAAAAAACAAAACCCTTTCATCATAAAAAGATCCGTATTTCTTGTTTAACGGTTATTTCAAGTCACCAGCAAAAAACGGAGGGGTGCCATGAATCCATTTTTCTGGCTGCAGATCAAAAAACTGACCCAAAAAATCATTGACCGTTTGAAAAAACAATCCCTGGAACAGAACCGCACAATCCTGGACGAAATCCAAAAAACCGGAAGGTATATTTGAAAAACCGGGATTGAACATTCCCGCGATCCATGAAAGGAGCACGGCAATGGAAAAATGCATATACTGTCATAAGGTGCGAAACGGCCCGGACGAATGGCGGCATTTTGTTGCCAATTTTTATGAAGTTGAAATACGGCATGATGTCTGCCCCCAATGTGCCATTCACGGGTTTCCTAAATTTTACCGGGTGCATGAATCCCCGGCAATGACCCCTGTGAACGGGACAGTGACCAAAAAATTTTTCGACCGATTTTCCAGAAAAGCTGACCTGAATACATGATCCAGCAGAATTTGCTGCTTGTAAAAATCGCAGAAACCGCTTACTAATGAGATTGAACAGGACTGCCGACACCGATGATCTGACAGACGCGTGTTGGGTTGTGATATGGTTTTTATTTTCATTTTACAGGACAGGGTGTCGGGGATAGGGACAACCTTACCGGATATGTGATCGAGGAGCTGAAACAATTGTGATCGGGGCCATTGCCGGCGACATCATCGGATCCATTTATGAACATGATCCGATAAAAACCAAGGAATTTCCCTTGTTTGGTGCCCAGTGCCGGTTTACAGACGATACGGTTCTCACAGTGGCGATGGCTGATGCCATTCTTTCCGGCCGGTCCTATGATGCATCGGTCCGGGATATCGGGCGGCGCCATCCCCATGCCGGGTACGGCGGCCGCTTCATCCGCTGGCTGCTTTCAGACAATCCCCGGCCCTACAACAGCTGGGGTAACGGTGCCGCCATGCGGGTCAGCCCGGTGGGGTTCGCGTTTCCCACGGAAAATGAGGTACTGGCACAAGCTGAACAAACCGCCGTCATCACGCACGATCATCCGGAAGGCATCAAAGGAGCCCAGGCCACAGCCCTTGCCATATTTCTGGCCCGAACCGGCCATGACAAGGAAACCATCCGGCACCGGATCATACAGGCGTTCAAGTATGATCTGAACCGTACCATTGATGAGATCCGGCCGGGCTATTGCTTTGACATCTCCTGCCAGGGCACCGTCCCCGAGGCCATCATCGCCTTTCTGGATGCCGACTCCTGGGAAGACACCATCCGCAACGCCGTTTCTTTAGGCGGCGACAGCGACACGCTGGCCTGCATTGCCGGCGGTATTGCCCAGGCGTTTTACACAGAAATCTCCCCGGACATCCGCAACCGCGTGAAACAGATCCTGACACCGGACCTGTGGGAGATCACAAACGCTTTCCTGAGCAGATACGGCTGATCCCCCCTTTTTCCACCAAAACATCACCGACGGATTTTTGACTTTTTTTTCCCCCCGGGAATGTGATAAGACATTCAAAGAAAAAATAAACCGTCACACATATCCTGGAGGCACATATGACACACAGTTCCGACAGTGTCCTGATTTTGGGGGGAGGGGTTGCCGGCATGGCCGCCGCCCAAACGCTGGGGGACAGCAATGTTCAGGTCCATCTGGTTGAATCGGCCGATCACCTGGGGGGGAATACCGCCTCCTGGGCCTGCATGGCCACTGATGAATGCCGGCAATGCGGGGCCTGTCTGGCCCATGACATGGCTCAAGACACCGGCGGTCACGCAAACATTTTCGTCCATCTGAACACCACCCTGGACCGCGTGAAGAAAACCGACGCCGGGTTCGCCGCACAACTGACGTCCGGAGATACGGTACAGGCGGCCCGGATGGTTCTGGCCACCGGTTTCACCCCGTTTGATCCATCCATCCTGTCCGGCCTCCAATATGATCGGCACGACAAAGTCATCACCACGGCCCGGCTGAACCAGCTGCTCAAAGAGGAAACCCTGACCGATTTTCTGGGCACAACCACCCAACCGGAGATCGCCTTTATCCAGTGTGTCGGATCGAGAAACCGAACCCTGAGCCGGGATTTCTGTTCCCAGGTCTGCTGTAAGATCTCCCTGCGCCATACGGACAAGCTGCTTCATGTGCTGCCGGATGCAGCCATCACCCTGTTTCACATGGACTTGCAGATCATCGGCAAGGAAACCCGGTGCCTGGCAGCGGACATGTCCACCCGGATCACCCTGGCCCAGGGCGTGCCTGCGGAAATCCTGACAGACCCGGACACGGATCGTTTGCGCGTCGTTGTCGAAGACCCGGATTCCGGTGCCAGAATTGCCAGATCCTTTGATATGATCGTTTTGTCCGTGGGCATGTCTCCTTCTCCAGAACTATACAAGATGGCCTCCCTGCTGGATGTCCGTCCGAACCTTTGGGGATTTTTCAATACTTCGGATGCCTCTTTGTCCGACGGCATCCATGTGGCCGGCTGTGCCAAAGGTCCCAAAGATATCTTGAGCGCCCGGCAGGACGGCCGGCTTGCTGCGGCAGCGGTGTTAAAGGAACTGGGGCATGCTCCTGCTGACAAAGCGGATGTTTTGGTGTGGGGGAACGGGGCGGAGGCGGAAACGATTGCCACAACCCTGGCGAAAAACGGCCATGCCACGGTCTGTTTCGGCCAGGGTCAGGCGATGGATGGGGTCACGTTCATACATCCGGGCAGCATCCTGGGTGTGGACGGAACCGCCGGGCGATTCACCGTGCGATTCGACCGGGACGGCAGGGGCCGGACTGTTTCGTGCAGGGCCATCATTGCAGCCCCGGAACCGGAATACCCGACCATTGCCGGACAGGAGGTTCCTGCCGATGCCATGGACCTGACCACTTTTTCCCGGACACCGGCCGAACAACTGCCGCAACATTCGGCCATATTGCTGGATTATTCCTCCCCTGAAACCAAATCCGGATCACGCCTGGCACTGGATACGGCGCTGACCGCTCTAAACGCCGGCCGTCAGATCACGATGATCATGAACAAGATGCTGGTACACGGCCCCTCCGGCCAACAGAGATACGATCAGGCCCGCAAAGCCGGAGTCCGGTTTCTCAGATACCACGCCCCGAAAGACATCCGGATCCAGAAAACAGACAGCGGATTTTCCCTGACCCTGAATGAAACCACCCTGCCGGGAACGCCCGTCACACTGCACTGCGATCAACTGGTCATACCTGCTTCGCCGGTGCCCGGCCCAACCATTGAAAATGCGGCCCGGCTGCTGAAGCAGGAACAGGACCGGGAAGGATTTATTCAATCTCCCAATGTCCGCCACCGCCTGACCCGAAGCCCCAGAAAAGGCATCTATTTTGCCGGTGCCGGTCATGATGAGGTGGATGATGCGGATTTGTCGGCGGAGTTGAACAGCATCATGGCGGATCTGGACTTTCCGGGTCCCGCTCAAACGTGCCGCGTGGAAATCAACCAGAAAAAATGTGCCCAATGCCTGACCTGTCTGCGCATCTGCCCCCACCAGGCCATTGTGCTCAACGAAAAAGACCGGCCTGAAATCGTTCCGGATGCCTGTTTCGAATGTCATTTGTGTGTGGTCAACTGTCCGGCCCTGGCCATCGAGTCCACGGCATACGCTCGAAACCAGATGGACGAACCGGTCGACAAAGACCGGATCGTCATCCTGGCCTGTCAGCGCTCGGCCGCTCTGGCGGCCGGACCGGTGACCCTGCCTGATCCGGTCCGGCTGGTATCGGTTCCCTGCGCCAACAGCGCCGGTGTGAACCTGATACTCAAGCTGCTGCTCGACGGCGCCGCCAAAGTGATCGTGGCCGGGTGCCATGACGGCAACTGCCGGTCCATGAACGGCAGTACCAGCGCACAGAAAGAAGTTTCCCGCCTGCTGACCCTGCCCGGGATCCCCCCGGACAAAGTGACCTGGCATTCCGTGGCCGCCAATGAAACACGAAAATTCGCCCGAATCATTTCCAACACCCGGATTGCATAAAAAGGATCTATGATTATGAAAACAGCCATCCTTGAAAAAAATACGGAGCTGAGACGGCTTCTCAACCGGCTGACCAATGGGGACAATGCCGATGAATGTCTGACCTGCGGCATCTGCAACTCCCGGTGCACCTGGTTTGACCAGCCCGGCGGCCCCGTGCCGCGGCAAATCGTACGCATGGCCGTGCTGGGACTTGAACAGGAACTGGTGGACAGTCAGATGCTCTGGGACTGTCTGATCTGCAACCGCTGCACCCAGGACTGTCCCATGGGCATTGACATGGACCAGGTGGTGATCCGGGCCAGAAGCCTGGCTGCGTCAAAAGACCAGATCCCCGAGGATATCGGGAAAGGCATTGATCACCGGCTGGAACATCGGAATGTCAACGGTCTGACAACCGAAGAGTTTGTGGACACCGTGGAATGGATGGCTGAAGAATTCGCCGATGACATGGAAGATCCAAACGCCCTGATTCCGCATGACCAAAGCGATTGTAAATTTCTATACCTGCCCAACCCCCGGGAACTGGGCGTCAACCTGATGCATCTGACCGCCATGGCCAAACTGTTCTATGCCATGGGAGAAACCTGGACCCTGTCCTCTGATCATACCGATGTCACCAACTGGGGCTATTTTGTGGGAAATGACCATGTGGAAAAACAGATCGCCCGCCGGATGGTGGAAACTGCCGAAGCCCTGAACATCGAGACCCTGGTGTTAAGTGAATGCGGGCATGCCTACCATGTCCTCAAATGCAGGGTCGCGAAACTGCTGGGCAGAGAGCCCGGGTTCAGCATCGTCAGCATCCCGGAGCTGTGCCTGGAATATGCGAACAAGGGGGTTCTCACGTTTGATCCACAGGTCCATCCCTATGAAATCGCGTATCACGATCCCTGCAATATTGCCCGGAAATCCGGTGGGTATGACGCGCCCCGGCAACTTCTGGCCATGTGCTGCAACGGGGTCCGGGAACTGGTGCCCAACCGGGAAAACGGCATCTGCTGCGGCGGCGGCGGCGGTATCCTTCAGGATTCCAACACCACGAAAAAACGCATGATCACGGGCAAACCCAAGGCGGATCAGATGCGGGCCACAGGCCTCAAACACCTGGCCACGGCCTGTCTGTCCTGCCACCGCCAGCTCGGAGAACTGTCCACCCATTATGAGCTGGGCATGAAAGTGGACACGGTGGCGGCCCTGGCATCCGAGTCTGTGATACTTTGAGGAACCAACTGCTGATATTGATACTGTCGTAAGAAACGGCATCACCCGGGTTGAGACGAACCCCCGGGTGATGCCCGATGAGAATGCGTTGCTTTAGACGGTTTCTTTTTCTTCGGTGTCCGCCCAGTCGTGTTTCAAATCGCCATCCACTGTGCCGTGGACTTTTTCCCTTTCTTCGGCAAAATCGAATCCCGTCCAGATGCCGATGGAGTTGAGAATGGAATCCTGGGGGTGATACTGCCTGAAAATCTTGAAATAATAGGCGGCTTCCTTGCTGTTGATAACGGCTTTGGGGTGCCTTGCCTTGATCTCTGTAAACTCTTCATCGCTCATCTGGTTGGCAAGCCGTTCCCCGAGATCTTCGCAACCGGCACCCTGGGTATACTGCACCTTGTACCGCCATAAAATCTCGTCCGGCAGATATCCGGTATCCTGAAACGCTTCCCGGAGAATCCATTTTTCTATTTTGGCCCCGTTGTGCTCGCGTATTTTCAGTTCCGGGGGTATCTGCATCCCCAGTTTGATCATTTCCACATCCAGAAAGGGTACCCGCAGCTCCAGGCTGAACAGCATGCCCATGCGGTCGGCCCGCTGCAGGTTGATGTTGTGCAGGTTTTTAATGCACCGCCGGGCCTCCATATTCAATTTGTCAAACGGGAAATGCTTCATGTAGTGATATCCGGTGAAGACCTCGTCCGCCCCTTCACCGGTGAGCACCACGGTGCAGTGTTCGGCCGCGGCCTTGCAGGTGAAATAACAGGGCACGGCACACCGGACCAGAGAGGGGTCATAAGTTTCCAGTTTGTTGATGACCACGGGCAATGCCTCATAATAGTCATCTTCGGTAAAAATATACTCATGATGGGTGGAGCCGATATGTTTGGCTGCGATCCGGGCTGCCTTGACATCATCGCTGAGATCCCCGTTCTGATCCTTCATGCCCACCACATAGGTGTGAAGATGGGGAATTTCATCCGCTGCAATGGCTGCCACCAGACTGCTGTCCAGACCCCCGCTGCAAAAAGATCCCACCGGGATTTCCGGGTCGGCCAGCAGCCGTTTTTTCACACATTTGATAAATGTGTCCCGTATTTTTCCGGCTGCAGCGTCTTTTTGGGTCAACACACGTTCTTGTACCGGCGGCACCGTGTAGAACTGAACAAAGCCCTCTGCCGGGGTATAATAGTAGCCGGCAGGGAACTCATGAACCTCTTCCACACCGGCAAGGCTCATGGCACCCAGTTCGGATGTAAAGTACAGTTTTTCGTCAATATATCCGTAATACAGGGGCTTGATGCCGATAGGGTCCCGGGCCAGCAGAAAATCTTCTCCATCAAACAGGGCA
>Ga0180429_10002461_pt1 | contig 15261 bp, 13 predicted proteins | sample SS_ome_FD_132428 | JGI IMG/M metagenome (GOLD analysis project Ga0180429, IMG submission 132428) | Hypersaline lake sediment archaeal communities from the Salton Sea, California, USA - SS_1_S_1 metaG | ecosystem: Environmental > Aquatic > Non-marine Saline and Alkaline > Hypersaline > Sediment ...
ACTACGAGTGGATGCGCAACATCCAGGATTGGTGCATCAGCCGCCAGATCTGGTGGGGCCACCGCATCCCGGCCTGGTACGACGACGAAGGCAACACCTACGTCGGACGTTCTGAAGAAGAGGTTCGCGAAAAACACGACCTGGCAGCTGATTACCCGCTACGCCAGGACGAAGATGTACTGGATACCTGGTTCAGCTCCGCGCTGTGGCCCTTCTCCACGCTCGGCTGGCCGCAGGACACCGATAGACTGGAGCAGTTCTACCCGACCAACGTGCTGGTCACCGGCTTCGACATCATCTTCTTCTGGGTCGCCCGCATGATCATGATGGGCCTGAAGTTCATGGATGGCAAAGTGCCGTTCAACGAGGTCTACGTGCACGGCCTGGTACGTGACTCGCTCGGGCACAAGATGTCCAAGTCCAAGGGCAACGTGCTGGATCCGATCGATCTCATTGATGGCATCGACCTGGAGTCCCTGGTCACCAAGCGCACCGGCGGCATGATGCAGCCACAGCTGGCGAAGAAGATCGAGAAGCAGACCCGCAAGGAGTTCCCGGACGGCATTCCCAGCTTCGGCACCGACTCGCTGCGCTTTACCTTCGCCGCACTGGCAGCGACCGGCCGCGACATCAAGTTCGACATGGGCCGCATCGAGGGCTACCGCAACTTCTGCAACAAGCTGTGGAACGCCGCACGCTACGTGTTGATGAACACTGAAGGGCAGGACTGCGGACAGGATGGCGGCGAAGTGGAACTGTCCGTTGCGGACAAGTGGATCCTGTCTCGCCTGCAGCAGGCTTCCGCCGATACCATCAGCGCGATTGAAGGCTATCGCTTTGACCAAGCGGCCAACGCCATCTACGAGTTCACGTGGGACGACTATTGCGCCTGGTACCTGGAACTTTCCAAACCCGTACTCAACAGCGATACCGCCACTGAGGCCGCCAAGCGCGGCACTCGCCAGACCCTGGTACGCGTGCTTGAGGCACAACTGCGCCTGGCCCACCCGATCATGCCGTACATCACCGAGGAAATCTGGCAGAAGGTCGCACCACTGGCAGGAGTCGCCGGGGAAACCATCATGCGTCAACCCTTCCCGGAGCCCGACCCATCCTTGATCGACAAGGAGGCCGTCGAGGAGATGAACTGGGTGATGCAGTTTATCCTGGGCATCCGCCGCATCAAGGGCGAGATGAATATCGCACCGGGCAAGCCGGTTCCCGTGTTGCTGGCAGATACCAAGGACGCCGATCGCCGTTATGCTGAGCTGCACCGCGCCTACCTGGATTTCCTTGCCAAGGTCGAATCCATCGAGATCCTGCCCGAGGGCGATAGCGGTCCGGAGTCTGCCACTGCGCTGGTGGGCGACATGAAGGTACTGATCCCGCTGGCCGGACTGATAGACAAGGACGCGGAGTTGGCACGCCTGGAAAAGGAGATGGGTAAACTTGAAGGTGAGATCAAGCGCGTCGAAGGCAAGCTGAGCAACCCCAAGTTTGTCGACAAAGCGCCGGAAGCCGTGGTGCAAAAAGAGAAAGACAAACTCGCTGAGGCTCAGGCTGCCATGCAAAACCTGTCAGTGCAGGCTGATCGGATTCGCTCGCTGTAGTTTTGAGTTTGAACGAGCATGCTGGTCTATGGCCACCATTGAAATCTTTTGAGATCGATACGACCCGCCTGATTGAATACAACGCCTTCACTATAAAGTAATTGGCGTTGCAGGCTCTCCCCCTGCGGGGTTGAACGTTTGCTTACTTCACCCCTGGCGTTGATCACCCGATGCCAAGGCAGGTTTCGCTCTCTCGGGCAGGCTGCCATCGCAAAGCCGACCTGGCGAGCCGCCCCCGGGCGATCAAGCCATCCAGCGATCTGTCCATAGGTCACCACCTTCCCTTCAGGAACATTCGCCACGATCGCGTAAACCTGTTCATTGAACTCGTTTTTCATGTTGGGTTCGGCGTTGTTGATCAGGCCGATTTCTCCGCTATAGCTTGACGTAGTCACACACAAGCACTTTACTCCGTCACAAGCAGGAAAAGTGTTCCCAGCGACTAGAGAATCAACAAGGAGAAAATCATGTCCGACTCCCGCGTGATCATCGGCGTACATGGCTTGAAAAACAAACCGCGAGAGCCGAACCTGACAAAGTTGTGGAAGCAGGCAATCGCTGATGGCCTGAGGCGCAATGCAGGTCGGAATATCCAAATCGCCAACTTGCCATTCGAGCATGGTTACTGGGCTGACCTTGGCTACCGCAGGCCGGAGCCGAATCGCAAGTACCAGGGCGGCAGGGGCCGCGCTCCTTATCCGGAATACAAGGAGTCATTACTGGACAGCGCTCGAGCGCTTTTCTCGGACATCACAGATGAACCGGTTGAATGGGCCAAGGAATGGCTTGGTATGACCCGTGCTGCCGACAAGTTCCTGAAAAAAGTTTTTGAAGACCTGGCCCGATACTATGGTAACGAGGGCTATCGCGAAAAGGTTCGTGGACGGGTGATCGACCAGGTTCTTGCCCACCAGAACAAGCGCATCCTGCTGATTGCTCACTCGATGGGATCGATCATTGCCTATGATGCGCTGCGTATCCTGGGCCGCACCCATCCCGATATCACTATCAACCGCCTGGTGACCATCGGATCACCTCTTGGTCTTCCGCATGTGATGCATCGCATCGAACAGGAACACGGCAAGGCCAGGACGCCTTCCAACGTGCTGCGCTGGACCAATATGGCCGAACGGTTTGATCCGGTCGCATTCGATACCCATTTGCACCGCGACTTTGGCGCCAATGCTGACGGGGTACGGGTCAAAGATGATCTGGTCCTGAACAACCAGGTACTCAACGAAGACGGTGACACCGACTATCATGCTTCCATTGGTTACCTGCGGACTCCCGAAATGAGCCGGGTTATCAACACTTTCCTGTAGGCCTGTCTGGCTCGCAATGTGCGATGGCATGCTATGCCCGGCCCTGTCCCTGTCTCCGGCGATCCAGGATGTTAGTTGCCATGCAGGGGTCAGAATTTTGTTCTGATGTTGGCCAAAACAGGCAGCCAGATCAAATGACCCGGGCAAAAAAGCCCGTTCCCACCTCAATCGCGTTAGGCTGGCGCTAGAGGGCCACTTACCAAGGGCAGGCACACGTCGCTGCCGACGGGAGGTTAGCAATGGAAATCCGGGATTTGCTCAGGATGATGGCGAAGCACAACGCATCAGACCTGTACTTCAGCGCAGATGCCCCTGTTGGCATCAAGATCGAAGGAAAAACACGCCCCCTGGGCGAGCAGAAGATGACTGCTGATACCGTCAGGCAACTGGCGTACAGCATGATGAGCGACAAGCAGATTCGTTCTTTCGAAGACGAAATGGAAATGGACATGGCGTTCAGCGACCCTGAGGTCGGTCGTTACCGCGTCAACGTCTTCCGGCAGCGCGGTGAAGTGGCAATCGTCATACGCTACATACGCAACCACATTCAGACCGCAGATGAACTGAACCTGCCCCCGGTCATCAATGACCTGGTGATGTACCCCAGGGGACTGGTGCTGGTCGTGGGAGCGACCGGCTCCGGCAAGTCCACTACCCTGGCATCCATGATCGACCATCGGAACCGTACTCAAACGGGACACATCCTGACCATCGAAGATCCGGTGGAATACTTGCACACTCATAAGAAATCGATCATCAATCAGCGCGAAGTCGGCTTTGACACCCATTCCTATGCCAATGCACTCAAGCGCGCCATGCGGGAAGCACCCGACGTGATCATGATCGGTGAAATTCGCGACCGCGAGACCATGGAACAGGCACTGATGTACGCAGAAACGGGCCACTTGTGCCTGTCCACGGTGCATGCAACCAATGCAAACCAGACGATCGAGCGCATCACCGGTTTTTTCCCCGATTATGCGCGCAAAGACCTGCGGCGCGACCTGTCGCACCATTTGAGCGCGATACTGGCGCAACGCCTGCTGATTGGTTTGGACGGAAAAAGAATTCCGGCGGTGGAAGTACTGCTGAACACTCCACACGTGCAGGAGCTGATTCAGAAAGGCGAAACAGAGCGCCTAAAAGAGGCCATGGAACAGGGCACGGAAATTGGCATGTCGACCTTCGACCAGTCCCTGTATGACCTTTACAGTGCGCAGAAGATTTCGCTCGATGAAGCACTGGCCAATGCAGATTCGAAGAACAACCTGGCACTCAAGGTCCGCCTGGAAAAAGGCGCCAGCTCCGAACAAGCCTGAATCGCCTTATCCGCGCTAGCGCATCACGACAACGCGTGCCGCATCCAGGCGGACGCGCGTGTCTTTCAGATGGATCTCCAGTAACTCGCGCCGCGCGACGATCTGTTCAATTTCGTCTTCGCGCACGTTCGGGTTAATACGCGCAAGCGATTCCAGACGCAACTGCTCCGCGTCCAGCTCCTTGTGCATACGTGTCAGGCCCTCCTCGACGATGCCGTCAAGTGACTTGTCTGCCAGTTGCTCGCCCAGTTGGAACAATAATTTCAGCTTGTCCGACTGGGATTTGATCACGGTCTCTGCCAGCGGCTTGTTCTGCACCAGGTCAAGCCCTTGCAGCTCATTATGCGGCAGGACATCCGCATGATTATTCCCTTTCACATCCAGCAGCAGACGCTGACAAGTCGGCGGCAGGTACCGTTCAGCCTCCAACGCCGATGGTGCAACGCATTCGGCGATATAAAGCAATTCCAGGAACAGCGTACCGGTCTTGTAATCCGGATTGGTGCATACGGTTACCGCAGCAGCACCAAGTTCAGCACTGGTCAGCATATCCATGGCACCGCGCACCATCGGATGCTCCCAGGTCAGGAAATCACGGTCTTCGTGGACCAGCGCGTCCTGACGCGTCCAGGTGACTGTTACACCGTCGTAGGGTAAACCCGGAAAATGGTCATGGCGCATGTGCGCACCCGGTTTGACCACATCAGAAGCCCCCCTTCCCTGGCTATGCTTGACGCCGTAGGCATCCCAGAATTTGCGCATGTACGTCTTGAGTTCACGTCCCGCATCATGTTCAGCGATCTGTTCGACCAGTTTGGCCGACACATCCGCACGATGCGAATGAAGCTCCAGCAAGCGGTCTCGCCCCTGCTCCAGATCCTGGTTGATTTCACGGGTCAGCTGCGCTGCTCTTTCGATCAGTGGCGCCATGTCCTTCGAATGACCCAGCATCTCGTGCAACTGGTCACCGAGCTGGGCATACACTGCACTGGCCGCAGGACAGGTCGCATTAAATGCATCCAGCGCATCGTGATACCAATGGAACAAGACCTCGCTTGCCATGCCTTCAATAAAGGGAACGTGTATCTGGATAGTCTGTTTCTGCCCAATTCGGTCCAGGCGGCCAATACGCTGTTCGAGCAGGTCCGGCACTTGTGGCAGATCAAACAAGACCAGGTGATGGGCAAACTGGAAGTTCCGCCCTTCCGACCCGATTTCCGAGCAGATCAGCGCTTGTGAGCCTTCCTCTGTATCGGCAAAGTAGACGGCCGCACGATCGCGTTCCACGATCTCCATGCCCTCATGAAACATAGCGACGTGGATCGCCTCTTTTTCGAACAGGTGCTCACGCAACCCAATCGCGGTCTTGGCATGGGCGCAGATCACCAGCACCTTCTCCGGCGCCAGTTCCCGCAGTTTGTCGACCAGCCACTGCACGCGTGGATCAACCCGCGACCATTTGCGTGGGTAGTTGGTTTCCGGCGTGATGTCCGCGGTGACCTTCTTGTAGTCCGCCGGCATTGGCAGGGGATATCCATAGGCCTCACGCCCGGGGAACCCCTTGATTGCCTGACGCGTGTTGCGCATCAAGACGCGGCCAGTGCCATGCCGGTCGACCAGGCGATTGATCAGACTTTGCGTGTCTTCGAAATCGACTTCACCGAGCATCTCCCTGGCCAGGTCTTTGTCTTCTTCGGTCAACACGCCTTCTTCGAGCAAGTGCGCCGCCATGCGTGCAACCGGCTCGTAGTTTTTCTCTTCCTCGAGAAACGTCTCGTAGTCATGAAACCGTTGTGGATCGAGCAAGCGCAGGCGCGCGAAGTGTCCGGCGCGGCCCAGCTGCTCGGGGGTTGCCGTCAGCAACAGTACACCTGGCGTCACACCCGCCAATGCCTCGATCAGCTCATAGCTGAGGCTGGCCTCCTCGGGCGACCATTCCAGGTGGTGTGCCTCGTCCACCACCAACAGATCCCACTCACCATCCAGCGCCTTGCGAGAATGGTCGACGCGCTGGTGAGAAACTCCAGGCTGCAAAGCACCCGCTGTTCACCGTGAAAGGGATTTTCTTCGTCGCTGTTTGCGAAGCGCTCATCGTCAAAAATGGAAAAACGCAGATTGAAGCGCCGCAGCATTTCCACCAGCCATTGGTAGAGCAGCGCTTCGGGCACCACGATCAGGACTCTTTTGACCCGCTCGGACAGCAGCATGCGGTGCATGATCAGGCCGGCCTCGATCGTCTTTCCCAGGCCCACCTCGTCCGCCAGCAGAACCCGTGGCGCCTGGCGTGAAGCTACTTCGTGCGCGATATAAAGCTGGTGTGGAATCAGGTCCACCCTTGCACCGTTCAGACCGAATACCGGCGAACGCCAGTTTTCGGCACTCTGCATCCAGGTCTGGTAGCGCAGGCTGAACCAGATGTCCGGATCGATCCGGCGCGCCAACAGCTTGTCCTGCGGACGATTCAGGCGCAGCCGGTCGTTAAGCAACTGCTCCGGCAACACGACGGTTTCGCCCTGTGCATCCACACACTCGTAGACAAACAGGTCGTCTTCCTCGCGCACCTCTTCCACCAGCAGGAACTGCCCGCTCTGGTCTTCGATGGTCTCTCCGTTGCTGAAGCTGACACGGCTCAGCGGTGCGGTTTGTTGTGCGTAGGTGCGGCTCTCTCCGCTCGCAGGGAAATCCACCTTGACCATGCGGCCATCGGTTTCAATGATGGTTCCGAGGCCGATATCGGGTTCGGCCTCACTCATCCAACGTTGTCCAGGTATAAACACAGGCGACTCTGCACAAGAAAACTGGCCGCGCATTGTAACGGATTGCCGCCGGCTTCTCCTTTCGCGATAATCGCCGCCCTTTCAACCGAGGACTCTCGCAACATGTGGTTTCGCAATCTCCAGCTGTATCGTCTCACTGAAACCTTTGGCCTGGATGCCGAAGCCCTGCACGAGGCGCTAACGGAGAAGGTTTTCAAACCCTGTGGCGGCCTGGATACTCATAGCGTCGGCTGGAGCAGCCCGCTGGGCAAACACAGCGATTTGCTGGTGCATGCAGCGAATGGTCGCCTGATGATTTGTCAACGCCGCGAGGACCGCATCCTGCCTTCCGCAGTGGTGCGGGAAGCCTTGACTGAGAAAGTCGAGCAGATCGAGGCGGAGGAGGCACGTCCGGTCGGACGCAAGGAAAAGACCCGTCTGAAAGACGAAATCATCGTCGACCTGCTACCACGTGCTTTCACCCGCTCCAGCCACCTGTATGCTTATATCGACCCCAAGGCCGGATGGATCGTCGTCGATAGCGGCACCCCAAAGAAAGCGGAAGAAATGCTCAGCCTGCTACGCGAAACACTGGGTTCACTCAAAATCAAGCCCGTCGCAGTCAGCAATGCCCCCGCCATGGTGATGACCCGCTGGCTGGAAAACGGTACGCCCCCGCCGTTTACCGTCACCGACGAATGCGAACTGAAAGAACCTGTTGAGAATGGCGGAATCATCCGCGGACGCAAACTCGACCTGGGCAGCGACGAGGTTCAGTCACACCTCGAAGCCGGCAAGCAGGTCACCAGGCTGGGCGTGGAATGGAACGAGCGTGTCAGTTGCCTGCTGTGCGATGACCTTTCAATCAAGCGCCTGCGTTTCCTCGACCTGGTCATGGAGGAAGCCGCTGAAGTGGAGGCGGATGATGCAGCCGCGCGTTTCGATGCCGACTTCACCCTGATGGCCGCCGAACTGAATCAGTTGATTCCTGCCGTTGTGGATGCCTTTGGCGGCCTGGAAGAAGACTAAGTCACATTCTGTCCACGAAATCCACCGAAGGACGGATATGGCAAGCGATCACATGCCATAATCTGACACACGTCAAACGGACGTTAGCCTGAGTGTCATAGCCTGCTTAGCTTGTGGCTGCGGAGGAGATAAGTACGAAATGTCGATTGAGCTCTACAACGACGGTGAACACATCTGCGTCGCATTCCGCGATCTGGTCAGCGGCGATGCTGTGCAGGCCAACCAGTTCCTGATTTTCGACGACAACCATGCAGCATTGATCGATCCGGGCGGTGAATTGACCTACACCGATCTTTATCTTGGCATTGCCAAGTACATGAATGTCAAAAACCTTGATTACGTCATCGCATCACACCAGGATCCGGATATCGTGGCATCCATCCACAAGTGGCTGGTTGGCACAAATTGCAAAGTCGTCGTTCCCGAACTGTGGGAACGTTTCATTCCACATTTCACCCGCCCCGGCAAACTGCAAGGCCGTGTTATCGCGATGCCCGATCAGGGTACCAATCTGCAGCTGGGCAACATAAACCTCAAGGCACTTCCCGCGCATTTCCTGCATGCCGAAGGCAATTTCCAGTTCTACGACCCCAAATCGAAAATACTCTTTTCTGGTGACATGGGCGCCAACCTGTGTGACGACATCGGACTGCTTGACCAGCCGGCCAAACGGCTCGGCGATATCCTGCCGACCATGGAGGCTTTCCACAAACGCTACATGAACAGCAACAAGATATGCCGGCTTTGGGCCAACATGGTGTCGCAACTGGACATCCAGATGATCGTGCCGCAACACGGCCGCTGCATGGTGGGAAAAGCCATCCCTGAGTTCCTTGCCTGGATCAAAGAATTGCAATGCGGCATCGACCTGATGACCGAGAACAACTACCGCCTGCCCTGACCCTCAGGTGCTTTTTCCTTCCGCCAGGCTAGCCAGCACATGACCAGCGGCAGCAAGGCCAAAAGTCGCCGTCACCGGCATACAGGCACCATAGCCCGCGCAGTTCAGCGAAGTATCCTGCTGGGCTTCGCAGCCCCGGGATTCCCGCACCGGCTCATCTGACCACACCGCCGGCACGCCAAAAGCCCGCTTGGGGTTTGACGGATATCCGTATTCCTGCCGTAACAGGCGTCGGGTACGCGCCAACAGCGCGTCCTGTTCCGTTTTGCGTAAATCAGAGACACGAACACGGGTCGCATCGATCTGCCCACCAGCAGCGCCGGCGGTGATGATCGACTGCTTGCGACGACGACAATGCGCAATGATCGCTGCCTTGATACGAAAACTGTCAACGCAGTCGAGCACCCAGTCGAAATCCTTAACGATCAGGTTCGACAGGTTCTGCTGGTCAACGAAGGCGTCCACCACATTCACCTCGACATGCGGATTGATCTGACTGGCCCTTTCGGCCAACACCTCTGCCTTGAGACGCCCCAAGGTATCCTGGAGAGCCGGCAGCTGGCGATTGATGTTTGACGCGGCCACGTGATCCATGTCGACCAGCGTGAGTTTGCCGACGCCGCTACGCACCAACGCCTCGACAGCCCATGATCCGACGCCGCCCACGCCAATGATGGCGAGGTGCGCTGATGCTATGCGATGCGCGCCCTGCTCCCCGTAAAGTCGGGCTATACCGCCAAATTGGCGTTCCTCTGCCATATGCGCTGGCCCATGCAGTCTCAAAACCGGCAATGATACACTTGTGCCCCCGATCCATTACCCGTTTGCTTTGACCGGAGCATTCAGAAAAACCGTGAAGCTGGATCCAGACCTACCCGAAATCGACGACCTGAAAACCCTTTTTCTCAGTGATACGCCGCTGATCGATGTTCGCGCGCCGGTCGAGTTTACTGAGGGCGCTTTCCCTCAATCGCAGAACATCCCCCTGATCGATGATCAGCAACGTCATCAGATTGGCAAAACCTACAAGGACCTTGGTCAGGATGCTGCAGTGGAACTGGGTCTCGAGCTGGTCAGTGGCGACGCAAAAGCAGACCGTATCAGGCAGTGGAAAGATTTTGCCGAAACCCACCCGGATGGCGTTTTGTACTGCTTTCGCGGAGGCATGCGGTCAAAGGTGTCGCAACAATGGTTGTACGATGAAGCCGGTATTACCTACCCTAGAGTCAAAGGTGGCTACAAGGCTTTGCGCCGGTTTCTGATTGAACAACTGGAAGAAAACTCACCGCAAATCAAACCGATCGTTATCGGTGGCCGAACCGGCGTTGGCAAAACCCGCCTGCTCCATCAACTTGAACCACATCTCGATCTTGAAGGCCTGGCCTGGCACCGCGGCTCTGCTTTTGGCCGGCATGCGACACCACAACCACCCCAGATCAGTTTCGAAAACAGTCTGTCCATTGCAGTGTTGAAACTCCTGCATGGCGGCAACCCCTATTTTGCTACCGAAGATGAAAGCCGCAATATCGGCGCTCGCCACATGCCAATGTCGTTCTTTGAACCGCTCAGCCAGGCCCCGGTGGTTGTTCTCGAGGCCAGTCTTGAAGAACGGGTTGAAGTCACCCTGCAGGAATACGTGCATGACGCACTACAAGAGTACCAGGACCTGCTGGGAGAACGTGCGGGCTTTGACGCCTGGGCAGCGAATCTGGAAAACAGTCTGTTCCGGATTCGCAAACGTCTTGGTGGAGAAAACTATCAAAGCATTCTCAAACAACTGCAGCAAGCCATCAACGAACATGGTTCCAATGGCAATACTCAAAAACACAAGGTCTGGATCGAAGCCCTGCTGGCAGACTACTACGACTCAATGTACCGCTATCAACTGGACAAGAAGCAAGACCGTATTGTGTTTAATGGGAACAAACAGGAAGTTTTCCAGTTTCTGAAAAATCAATACGATATAAAACCGATCTAGCCCTTTCCCGATAATCTATACCGACCCCAAACGCAGATAGATTAAAAATATCTACTTTATATAGATCAACACTCTGCTATTATTCTTCTCCATTGATTTCAACATCGATGCCGCTCAGTGATTTCTACTAGTAAAAATCACTTCAAATGTCATCGAAGTTTATAACGTCAACCGGAGTTGCACATGGCAAAGAAAAAGTCCCTTGATCAGATGTCAGCCGAAGAACTTTTCGAGTTGGCACAAGCGCGCCAGGAAGAGGAACAAGAAAAAGAACGCGAAGCATTGCGCGAACAGCTCAACGAGCTGCGTGAAGAACGCCGCGCACTGGTAGCTGCTCATCGGAAGGAACTCGCCGCAATCGACCGCAAAATCCAGAAAATCGGTGGTAAAACAGCTGGCAAACCAAGAGGCCGCTCTTCCGTGAACATCAGCCAGGCGGTGCTGGAAATTCTTTCTGCCAGCAAGCAACTCAGCACCAAGGAAATCCATGCCAAGTTGGCCGCCGACGGAATTGTCGCCAATAACCTGAGCCAAACATTGGCGTATTTGAAACGCCAGGGAAAAATCAGTTCCCCTCAACGTTCTGTGTATGCGATTTGCTGAAACGGACTGATTATCCAAGCTAAAGCCGCACTATGGAGCGGCTTTTTTATTGTCTTTACGCAATTTCAACTTCGTTCAAGATTTAACCGCAAATGACATCACCAAGTTGACCACTCCCCAAACGGAGAGTATGAACAAAGCGGTCAGCACAACCCCAACGATAATAAAATCCCTCGCCCTTCCCTGAGAAAAATCTCTTTCACGCCGATCGTTGCTTTGCACGCCAAAAAAAGAAGCCAGCACGCTGCCAAAAACCTGCGTGATTGATAACTTTTTCTCTTTCTGAGGATTCATACGGGTTATCCGAATTGGCACACTTTAGGCACGCCAAGGGGTAGCGGGTTTACTTTATCAATTTCTGCACGGCAGAGAACCTTCTCGGCCAGGGATTATTGACAGCCATGGATTCGGGCAACTCAGATGCGCCTTCCAGCGCTTCTTTCGCCGAACGGAAAGGACCATATCCAATGGCATAGTACAGGTTACCCCGGGCCTGGTAGCGATACACGGCAACCGAACGATTAAAAGCGTAGCGATCAAGTATCTCCTTGACTGCCTCGGGCGATTCGCTGGCAAGCAACTGCAGGATGTAGTCACGAGGCGACTGCTGGTTAACCCAATCATGCCCCAGCGCATTGAAAGCATATTCCTGCTGCGTTGGCGCTGGCTCGGTAACGAACGAGTCCGCAGGGCGTTTTGGAGCAGCGACCTCGGCCGGCTTTGCCAACACTGCAGTTTCCCCCAAGGGGTCCTGCGATGCCTCCTTCACCGTGCCCCCCAACTTGGCGGGCTCCTCATCAGGATACTGTTTCCCCTCGGGCTCAGCTGCGGCAACGGGAACATCCACCTGTTCAGCCGCAATCGTTTCAACCCGGTCAACAGAATCCGGCATCACCACGGGTTCCGGCGCGACAGTATCTTCATTCAGCCTTAGACGGCCGCTCGTTACCGGATCCGCTTCAATCTGCTCCAGCATCAGCGCGGAAGGTTGCGAGCCATTCTCGGCCGCTCTACGGTACCAATAGCCAGCCCTGCTGACGTCCTGCCTGACACCCCGCCCCATGAGGTAAAGCGTGGCCAGGTTGTGCTGGGCCCTGGCCATGTCCTGTGAGGCAGACACACGCCACCAATAGGCGGCCAACTCGGGCTTTTCCTCGAGCCATTTGCCCTGGTTGTAGTGATTTCCAAGATTGAACTGCGCGACAGCATGACCATTTCTGGCTGCAGCTGCCAGGTACTCCATCGCAAGCGGGATGTTCTTAGGCACACCTTTCCCTTGCGCACACAACAGACTCATGTAGTAAGCGGCACGCGCCTCGCCCTGCTCTGCCAAAGGCAGCCAGATATCCCTGGCCCCTTCATAATCACCTTGCTCAAAAGCAACCAGGCCATCATCCACTGATGCCGCCAGGCTGGCAGAAGAACAAAGCAACAAAGCGATAATCAGGATTCGGATCTGCATGAAGGCATCCTAGGAAAATGTCACTGGCGGCGGCTTGACGCCTGTGCCAGTGGTCTCAGACACGATCTGCTGCGCAGCCGTCTTTCCGCGCTCACCTGCCGCCTGCAAATCCAAATCTGCATGTTGCGGGGTTTCTCCATTCCGCAGGTACAGGGTCTGGGTTGGGAACGCATATTCCACATCGAGTTGCTTGGCGAGGCGGAGACTGTCGAGCAGAAAACGATGCCGTTCACGCAACTCGGTCGACCAGTCAGGTGTTTCCCAGAAAACGTAGACCAACACGCTCAATGAGTGAGCACCAAGGTCATTCAGATAAACATGAAAGTAATCCTTACGCATATAAGGGTGCTGTCGCACCAACTCACGTAATCCTTCGCAGAAGGCCTCGATTTTCTCCGGGGGCGTGTCATAAGCAAGACCAAAAGATGCCTTGTAACGGCGATAGCGACGTTCTCCCATATTGTCGACTTCCGCGGTGATGAACTTGGAATTCGGAATGGTGACGAGGGAATTGTAGAACGTACGAATGCGGGTGCTCCGGAATCCCATGCGTTCCACGGTTCCCTCCTGCCCCTCCACGACAATCCAGTCCCCCACGGAGAAGGTACGATCGAGTAAAACCGTGATCGAACCGAACAGGTTCTGCACCATGTCTTTCGCTGCAAGCGCAAATGCCAGGCCACCAAGACCCAGTCCAGCCAACAATCCGGTGACATCGATATTCAGGTTGTCAGCCACGAAGATTACACCGACGACCGTGACGAACACTTTCAGTGTGCGTGGTATCAAGGGCAACAACACGTCATCGAGCTTGTTGTCGGTGCGAGCCGCATGTGCGGACAACCAGGCTGCCAATAGGTCGACCAGGCGATAAGCCGCCCAGACTGCGGCAATGCTGGTCAATGCCTTGACCGCAACCAGCAGTATCAGCAACGCCGTTTCCGGCAGGCCAATGGCATTCAACCCCAACCACCAGACCATCGACATCACCATGATGCCAATCGGGCGCAGCCGGTTATTACGATCCTTCACATCGGCATAATCGTTGGGCCGACGCGCGAACCAGCGCGCCATGCTGCGCCGCAGGCTGAGACTGACGAACCAGTCACTCAAAACACCCAGGGCGATAACCAGGAGCAATGCCACCCAGCGCCAGTTCTCCAACAGGAAGACTTCTTCCCGCAGCACGCTCGGCACCATGTTGCGCAAACGGATATCCCAGGGCAGAAACTCGCTGTTGTCACTCAACCCCTTCACAGGTGGCTTATGCGAGATCCCCTGGTAGATGGCAGGCAACTGGCGCATCGTGCTGGCATCGAATAACCAGCGTCCGTCTGCCTGGCGCTGCATCCGCACAGCACCTTGCGGATAGGAATCGAAGACCCAGACCGAGTCCTCGCTCTGCAGGGGTATCTTGTCCAAGTCGACAACACGGGTGCGATCTATCACTTCAAGCAACAGCCACACCAGGCGCTCGCCCTGTTCACGTCGAACCAAGGAACTGATTTCACTCAGGTCGAGGGTGCTCAAGGCCGCATCCAATCCGAGGCTGTCACCTCGCTTCACATCATTCAGCCCACCGAGAAAAGTGCGCATGGTGTCACGTGGCGAAGCCAACTCCGCGGGCACCGCAGCTGACTCTGTCTCACCTTCTGTTACTGACTCCGGAGCCTGCACAGCAGGCACCATTGTCAACCCGGGCACATGCAGGCTCAGCAAAAGAACGAAAAGAGACACCTTGAAAATGCGAGACATGTAAAGCCTACCAGCAGTTGTATCAAAACCCTGGATGACACCGTCTATAAAAGCTGTCCGTGCCGGGACGTTTACAAGTCGACCAGCAATGCAACCGACCACGCGCCCTGCTTGGGTGTCAATCCAGGTCCACTTCAATGTTATCAATCAAGCGAGCTCCGCCCAATTGGGCTGCGGCCAGCACTGCCACCTTTCTGCTACTGCCATCCATGGGTAACAGGGACTCTGCATCCACAATCTGCACGTAATCCGTTTGAAACCCGCCGGCATCCAGTGCCTCGACAACCTGCTTTTGCAGTTGTTGCGTGTCGTGCTGACCGGCCCGCAGGAGATCAGCAAGTGTCAGCAGTTGACGGCGTAACATTGGCGCTACCCTGCGTTCGCTTTCGTCCAGATACTGGTTGCGCGAACTCATGGCCAACCCATCGGGCTCGCGCACCGTTTCCACTCCAACGATGCGAATTGGCATAGCCAGGTCTTCAACCATGCGCCTGATCACCAGCAGTTGTTGAAAATCCTTCTTTCC
>Ga0180429_10002462_pt1 | contig 15261 bp, 11 predicted proteins | sample SS_ome_FD_132428 | JGI IMG/M metagenome (GOLD analysis project Ga0180429, IMG submission 132428) | Hypersaline lake sediment archaeal communities from the Salton Sea, California, USA - SS_1_S_1 metaG | ecosystem: Environmental > Aquatic > Non-marine Saline and Alkaline > Hypersaline > Sediment ...
ACCGAAGGCTCGAGAGGATCGATGACGTGCGCTGGCGGATTCCGCGCGGCGCGCTGAGCGGCATGCGTTGTGACGGCGTGGTCTTCGCCGACGACACGCTGATCGAGGCGCTCGGCGACGACCCCGCGCTGGAGCAGGTGGCGAACGTCGCCACGCTCCCCGGCATCGTGGGCGCGAGCCTGGCGATGCCCGACATCCACTGGGGCTACGGCTTCTGCATCGGCGGCGTCGCCGCCACCGACCCCGCCCACGGCGGCGTGGTGTCGCCCGGCGGCGTCGGCTACGACATCAACTGCGGCGTGCGGCTGCTGCGCAGCGACCTGCAGGCGGAGGACCTGGACGGTCGGCTGGAGGGGCTCGTCGACGCGCTGCAGGCCCACGTGCCCGCCGGGGTCGGGCGCTCCGGTCCGTACCACTTCGGGCCGCGCGAGCTCGACGCGCTCATGCAGGGCGGGGTGCCGTACCTGGTGGGGCGGGGGTTGGCCACCGCGGACGACGTGCGCCACTGCGAGGCGGAGGGTCGCCTCGACGACGCGCGGTCCGACCTCGTGTCCGACGTCGCGAAGGCGCGCGGCGCCGAGCAGTGCGGCACGCTGGGATCCGGTAACCACTTCGTCGAGGTCCAGGTCGTCGACCGCGTCGAGGACGCCGAAGCGGCGGCCGCCTTCGGGCTCGAGGCGGGCCAGGTGTGCGTGCTCATCCACTCGGGGTCGCGCGGCCTCGGCTACCAGGTGTGCGACGACGCCCTGCGCTCCCTGCGCGGCGTGCCCGAGCGCCACGGCATCGAGCTCCCCGACCGCCAGCTGGCCTGCGCACCGATCGACGCGCCCGAGGGGGAGGCGTACCTGGGCGCCATGCGCGCGGCCGCCAACTTCGCGTTCTGCAACCGGCAGCTTCTCGCCACGGAGGTGCGCGAGGCCTTCGAGCGCTTCTTCGGGCGGCCCTGGCCGCGCCTCGGGCTGGAACTCGTGTACGACGTCGCGCACAACATCGCCAAGTTCGAGCGCCACGCGGTCGACGGTCGCGAGCGCACGCTGTGCGTGCACCGCAAGGGCGCCACCCGCGCGTTCCCCGCCGGGCATCCCGACGTGCCCGCGGTCTACCGCGAGGTCGGCCAACCCGTCATCGTCCCCGGCGACATGGGGCGCGCCAGTTGGGTGCTGCGCGGCGGGCCGCTGGCCATGGCGCGCAGCTTCGGCACCACCTGCCACGGCGCCGGGCGCGTGATGAGCCGGACGGCGGCGGTCAAGGCGGCCAAGGGGCGCGACCTGCGCGCCGAGCTCGCCGCCCGCGGCGTCGTCGCCCGCGCGAACAGCCGGCGCGGCCTCGACGAGGAGCAGCCCGATGCCTACAAGGACGTCGACCGGGTCGTCGACGTCGTGCACCGCGCCGGCCTCTCCACCCGGGTGGCGCGCCTGCGGCCGCTGGGGGTCATCAAGGGTTGAATCCTGACGATGCGGCGGCGCGGGCGGGCTTCTGGCCACGGCCACCGCCGCGGCGGGCCACCGCCGCGGCCGTATGCTCGCCGCCGTGACGCGCACGCGGCCGGGCGGCATGGCGGGGTTCGCCCTGGTGTGGGTGGGGCAGATCGCGTCGCTGCTCGGCTCCGGCATGACGGCCTTCGCCATCACCACCTGGGCGTGGCAGGAGACGGGGCATGCGACGACGCTCGCGTTGGTCGGCCTGTTCTCCTTCGCGCCGACGATGCTGCTCAGACCGATCGCCGGCGCGCTGGTCGATCGCTGGAACCGCAAGCTGGTGATGATGCTCTCCGACCTGGCGTCGGGTCTGGCCACGATCGCGCTCCTGACGCTCCACCAGGCGGGTGCGCTCGAGATCTGGCACCTCTACCTCCTCGGCGCGTGGTCCGGGGCGTTCGCCGCGTTCCAGTTCCCCGCCTATTCGGCCGCCATCAACACGATGCTGCCGAAACGCCACTACGCCCGCGCGAGCGGCATGCCGTCGCTCGCCGAATCCGCGTCGGGAATCGCCGCGCCGGTCCTCGCCGGGGTGCTGCTGGCGGCGGTGGGCGTGGCGGGCGTGTTCGTCGTCGACATCGTCACCTTCATCGTCGCCGTCGTCACCCTGTTGCTGGTGGCGGTCCCGCAGCCGAACGCCTCGGCCGAGGGGACCGCGGCCCGCAGCGGGCCGTGGCGCGACGCAGGCTACGGCTTCCGCTACATCCTCGCGCGACCGGCGCTGCTGCGCCTGCAGCTCCCGTTCACGGTCAGCGACAGCAACTCCGTCGCCGTGTTCGGCACGGTGGTGGTCGCGCCCATGGTGCTGGCGCGCACCGCCAGCTGATCGCTGGCGCTCGCGGGCGTGCACGCGGCGATGGGCGCCGGCGGCGGGCCGGCGGCCTGGCGCTCAGCCTGTGGGGCGTGCCCCGGCGACGCATCCACGGCGTTCTGCTCGGCATGGCGGGGTACGGCCTGCTGGGCACACTGCCGCTCGGGCTCGGGTCGTCGCGGCCGTGGTGGATGGCCGCGGCTTTCGTGGGTTCGTTCATCCTTCCGCTGCTCAACGGCCTTAGCCAGGCGATCTGGCAGGCCAAGGTGCCCCCCGACGTCCAGGGGCGGGTGTTCGCCGCCCGCCGCTCCATCGCCCAGGGAACGGCGCCGCCGGCGATGGTGACCGTCGGGCCGGTGGCCGATCGGATCATGGAGCCGGCGATGTGGCCGGGCGGCGGGCTCGCCGAGGTCTTCGGCCCGCTGGTGGGCGTCGGCCCGGGCGCCGGGATGGCGCTCATGCTGGTGCATGCCGGGACGGCCACCGGCCTGGTGGGTTGGCTGGGCTACCTCGACCCAGGGGTGCGCGACGTCGAGGTGCGGCCCCCCGACCACGCGGTCGCGGGTCTCAGCGATCCCGCCCCGTGACCGCGTCGATCAACGCCGGCACGTCGTCGAGTTCGCCCCTGCCGACCCAGCCGAGCAGCCGGCCGGCGCCGCCGCCGGGGAGGCCGTCGGCCGGCGCGCACAGCCCGCGGGCCACGCGGAGCGTGGCCTGGTCGATGCGCTCGATGCGGTCGGCACGGGCCTCGGTCGGGATCGCGCCCAGCCGCACCGCTCGACGCCAGGCGGTGGAGCGCCAGCGTCGCAGGGTGGCGATCGCGGCACGCTCGTCCCAGCGGCCGCCGATCCGGTCGGCCCAGGCCAACGCCGGCGATACGGCGTTCAGGTCGTCCTGTACCGCGTCCAGCATCTGGCCGAGTACCCGGTTGATGGTGACGAAGTCGGCCTGGCGTGGCGCCAGCGGCCCGTCGCAGGCGTCGTGCGTCGCCACGCCGAGATCGAGCAGGATGTGGGCCGCCATCCCGAGCAGCAGGTGCTGGAGCACGAGATGACCGGGCTCGCGGTCGCGCTCGAACGCGTGCGCCCAGGAGGCGGTGGTGGGCCGGCCGGCATGGAAGTCGACGAACGCCTGCAGGTAGCGGTGCGCGAAGACCACGTCGAGCTGCTCGACCCAGGCGGGATCGTGGAAGGCGCCGGCGCGCAGGGCGCGGCGCACCTCCTGGGTCGTGCGGCGGTAGAGGGCGGCGAACAGGCCGAAGCGCTCACCGCCCTCCCGCGCCTCGCCGACGATCGCGCCCAGCGCGTCGATGACGTCGTCGATGTCGCGCACGGTGGTCGGGTCGAAGGGCGAGGGCATCGTGGTCGCCCATGCTATGCCAACGGCCCCGGCAGGGGCCGCGGCCCCTGCCGGGGCCGCGGGGCCGTGGCGGGTGCGATCAGCGCGGGGCGGGCTCCGTGGCCGCCTCCGCGGCCGCGATGATGGGCAGCACGCCGAGGATGCTGTCGGGGTTGAGGGCGATCGCGTCGATGCCCTCGGCCACCAGGAACTCCGCGAACTCGGGGTAGTCGGACGGCGCCTGGCCGCAGATCCCGACGCTGCGACCGGCGGCGTGCGCCCCCTGAATGAGCAGCCGCACCGCGCGCTTCACCGCCTCGTCGCGCTCGTCGAACATCTCCGCCAGCCGCGTGGAGTCGCGGTCGATGCCGAGCACCAGTTGGGTGAGGTCGTTGGAGCCGATCGAGAAGCCGTCGAAGCGCTCGGCGAAGCGATCGACCAGCAGAACGTTCGACGGCACCTCGGCCATCACCTGCACCTCGAGGCCGTTCTTGCCACGCTCCAGACCCTCCTCGGCCATCAGCGCCAGCACCCGGTCGGCCTCGTCGACGGTGCGACAGAACGGGATCATCACGACCACGTTGTCGAAGCCGAGCTCCTCGCGCACGCGGCGGATGGCGCGGCACTCCAGCGCGAAGGCCGCGCGGTAACCCTCGGCGTCGTAGCGCGACGCGCCGCGGAAGCCGAGCATGGGGTTCTCCTCGTGTGGTTCGAACTCGCGGCCGCCGATCAGCGCCGCGTACTCGTTGGTCTTGAAGTCGCTGGTGCGCACGATCACGGGCTGCGGGTACTGCGACGCGGCCATCTTGCCGATGCCACGCGCGAGGCGGTCGACGAAGAACTCGGGCTTGTCGTCGTAGCCGTGGGTCAGGTCGGCGATGCGGCGCTTCGCCTCCTCGTCGCGGAGTTCGTCGAAGTGCAACAGCGCCATCGGGTGCACCTGGATGAGATCGCTGATCATGAACTCCATGCGCGCCAGGCCGATGCCGTGGCACGGCAGCCGCCACCAACGCAGGGCCGCCGTGGGGCTGGCGATGATGAGCATCACCTGGGTGCGCGTGCGTGGCACGTCGGCGACCTTGGTCGTCGTGGCGCGGAAGGGGATGCTGCCCGCGTACACGAAGCCGTGGTCGCCCTCGGCGCAGCTCAGCGTGACCTCCTGGCCGTCGCGCAGGACGCGGGTGGCGTCGTTGCTGCCGACGATCGTGGGGATCCCGAGCTCGCGGCTGATGACCGCCGCGTGGCAGGTACGACCGCCGTGGTCGGTGATCACGCCGGCGGCGCGCTGCAGGATCGGCATCCAGTCGGGGTCGGTCATGCCGGTCACCAGGATGCGGCCGTCGATGAAGCGGTCGATGTCGTTGACGCTCTCGATCACCTGAACCTGACCGTGGGTGATCGCCTCGCCGATCGCCTGCCCGCTGACGAGTACCTCGCCGCGCATCTCCAGCGCGTAGCTCGACAGGGTGTCGGTCGCCCGTTGCGACTGCACGGTCTCGGGGCGCGCGGCCACGAAGTAGACCCCGCCGGACTCCCCGTCCTTGGCCCACTCGAGGTGCATCGGGCAGCCGAAGAGCCGCTCGACGGCGACCGCCCAGCGCGCCAACTGCAGGACCTCGTCGTCGTCGAGCACGCGAGCGCGCCGCTCGACCTGGCTGGTGTCCTTGCGTGCCGTCGTGCTGGTGCCGCCCTCGGCGTAGATGAGTTGCTGCTGCTTCTCGCCGACGCGCGCCTCGATGATCGGTCGCAGCTCGGGGTTCTCGAGCAGCGGCTTGAAGACCATGTACTCGTCGGGGTTGACGGAGCCCCTGACGACGGTCTCGCCCAACCCCCAGGCGGCGTTGATCACCACGGCGTCTTCGAAGCCGGTCTCGGGATCGATGCTGAACATCACCCCGGCGCCGGCCAGGTCGCTGCGCACCATCTTCATGACGCCGACCGACAGCGCCATGCGCAGGTGGTCGATGCCGTGGGCGGTCCGGTAGCTGATCGCGCGGTCGGTGAACAGCGAGGCGTAGCACGCGCGGCAGGCGTCGAGCACGTCGGCATCGCCGCGCACGTTGAGGAAGGTCTCCTGCTGGCCGGCGAAGCTCGCCTCGGGCAAGTCGGTCACCGTCGCGGACGCGCGGATGGCGACGTCGACCTCCTCGGTGTCGAAGTGGCGCCCGAGCTCGCGGTAGGCGTCCAGGATCGTGGCCGCCACCTCGGGCGGGAACTCGCCCTGCAGGAAGAGCCGCCGGATCGCCTTGCCGACGCGATGGATGGGGCGGTTGCCGGCCGCCAGCGCCGCCAGCTGCGCCTCCATCGCCTCATGGATGCCGTTGGCCACCACGAACCGTTCGTAGGCCGCGGCCGTGGTGGCGAAGCCCACCGGGACGCGCACCCCCTGCTCACCGAGCGCCGCCGCCATCTCGCCCAAGGCGGCGTGCTTGTCGCCCACCTGGGGGGCATCGGAGCGATCGAGTTCGGCAAGCCAACGAACGAGCGTCGGGGCTGACGTCATCAGGGACCTCCTGCCGCCGCGATCGCCCCTCGGAAGGGCCGCGGTCGGCACGCGTGCGACCCGAGCGCCGATTCCCTCCCGACGAGGTGCGGCCGTCCAGCGCATGGGTGAGGACAGGCTAGCGTGTTCGTGCACTCGTTCACAAGGTAGCAACGTCCTCGTGTGGCACGAACGCGGTGGACGCGCGAAGGGACTCCGGACCCTGAAGCGACGGGGTCCGCGGGCCTACGATGGGCTCGTCGGAACCGATGCGCCGATCCGGCGCCGCCGTTGGCGGCCTTCGACGCCGCAGTTGGTGGCCCTGTGCGCCGCCGTTGGCGGCCTTCGAAGCCGCCCGAGGTGGCCGGTCGGCAGCGTCGTCCGGATGGGAGGTCCCACACATGCGTTACGACGTCGCGGTGATCGGTGGCGGCGTGATCGGTTGCGCCATCGCCCGCGAACTCTCGCGCTACCGCCTGCGGGCCGTCGTCATCGAGCGCGAGTGCGAGGTCGGGCTCGGCACCAGCAAGGCGAACAGCGGCATCATCCACGCCGGCCACCACGGCGCCGCCGGCACGCTCAAGGGCGAGCTGGAGTGGCGCGGAAACCAGATGTGGGATGCCCTGGCCGACGACCTGCACTTCGGCTTCAAGCGCGTCGGCGACCTGACCTGTGCCTTCGACGAGGACCAGCGCGCCACGCTGCGGCAGATCATGGAGCAGGGCAAGCGCCGCGGCGTCCCCGGCCTGGAGCTGTGGGGCCCGGAGCGCATCCGGCGCGAGGAGCCCCATCTGTCGCACGACATCGTCGAGGCGCTGTACGCCCCGACCGCCGGCGTGGTCAACCCCTACGAGGCCTGCTTCATGCTCGCCGAGAGCGCGGTGCGCAACGGCGTCGACCTCGCGCTCGAGCGCACGGTGCGGGGCATTCGCCGCAGCGAGAAGGGCTTCGAGATCGAGGTCGTCGCGGGCGTCGTCGCCCACGACGCCCGCGACGGCGACGACGCCACGCCCGAGCTCATCAAGGCCCGCTTCGTCGTCGACGCCGCCGGCCTGCACGCCGACGCGATCGCCGACATGGTCGACGCGGGCGGCTTCCACATCCGTGCCCGCAAGGGCGAGGAGTACCTGCTCGACAAGCGGCTCGTCGGTTACGTCAAGCGCATCGTCTTCCCGTGCCCGACGCCGACCTCGAAGGGCATTCTGGTCATCCCCACGTACGACGGCACCCTCATGGTGGGCCCCACCGCCACCTGGACCGATAAGGACGACCTGGCCACCACCGCCGAGGGGAGCGCCGAGGTCTTCGAGGGCGCGCGCAAGCTCGCCCCCGGCATCAGCGAGAAGGACTGCATCGCGGAGTTCGCCGGCCTGCGCGCCGTGTCCGACACCGAGGAGTTCATCCTCGGCCCCTCGCGCGTCGCCGGCTTCGTGCTGGCGGCCGGTATGCAGTCGCCGGCCCTGACCGCGGCCCCCGCCGTCGCCACGGTGGTGCTCGACGCGCTGCGCGACGACGGCCTCGAGCTCGTCGCCAGGGACGACTTCGAGCCCGGCGTCCCCGCGCCCGTGCGCTTCGCCGAGCTCTCCTACGCCGAGCAGCGCAGCCTGGTCGCCCGCGACCCGGCCTACGCGCGCCTCGTGTGCCGCTGCGAGATCGTCACCGAGGGTGAGGTCCGGGACGCGATCGAGCGTGGCGCCCGCACGCTGGACGGCATCAAGTTCCGCACCCGCGCCGGCATGGGCCGCTGCCAGGGCGGGTTCTGCACCTGGGGCTGCATGGAGCTGCTGCACGAGCAGCTCGACATCCCGCTGACGGCCGTGACCAAACGAGGGGGCGACTCGTACGTCGCCATCCCGCGCCTGGAGGGGGCGGCATGATCACGCCCAAGCCCGCCCACCTGCAGCCGCGCTACGACGTCGTCGTCGTCGGCGGAGGCCCGGCCGGCCTCGCCGCCGCCGTGGGTGCCCGCGAGAGCGGCGCCGAGCGCGTGCTGGTCATCGATCGCGAGCCCGAGGCGGGCGGCATCCTGCAGCAGTGCATCCACCCGGGCTTCGGCCTGCACCACTTCGGCGAGGAGCTCACGGGCCCGGAGTACGCCCAGCGCGCGATCGAGCAGACGGTCGAACGCGAGGTCGACGTGCTCTCCTCGGCCTACGTGCTCGACGTCGCGAGCGACCGGCGCCTCAAGGTCACCTCGCGCGACCATGGCGTCGCCTACCTCGACGCCGGCGCCGTCGTCCTGGCGATGGGCGCCCGGGAGCGCACCCGCGGCGCCATCCGCATCCCGGGCGAACGCCCCGCCGGCGTCATGACCGCCGGCTTCGCGCAGAAGCTCGTCAACCTCGGCGGCATGCTGCCGGGCCGCCGTGCCGTCATCCTCGGCTCCGGCGACATCGGGCTGATCATGGCCCGCCGGCTCGTGCTCGAGGGCGTCGAGGTCGAGGGCGTCTACGAGCTCATGCCCCATGCCAACGGCCTCAACCGCAACATCGTGCAGTGCCTGCACGACTACGACATCCCGCTGCACCTGTCGACGACCGTCGTCCGCATCGACGGCCGCGAGCGCGTCGAGAGGGTCACCGTCGCACCCGTGGACGCGTCGTACCGACCGGACATGACGAAGGCACGCGACATCCCCTGCGACACGTTGCTGGTGTCGATCGGCCTGATCCCCGACAACGAGCTCGCGCACCGGCTCGGCCTGCGCCTCGACCCCGTCACCACCGGCCCCGTCGTCACCAGCACGATGGAGACCACCCGCGATGGGGTGTTCGCCTGCGGCAACGTCGTCCACATCCACGACCTCGTCGACTACGTCAGCCAGGAGTCGATGCTGGCGGGGCGCGGGGCCGGCGCGTACGCCATCGGTACGCCCACGCCGCCGGACAACGTGCGCCTCACGCCGGGCGAGAACGTCCGCTACTGCGTGCCGCCGACGATCACCACCGACCGCGAGCACACCGTCTACATGCGCGTCACCAAGCCGATGGCGCCCTGCACCCTGCACCTGGGCGACGTCTACAAGCGCCCATTGCGCTACGTGTTCCCCGGCGAGATGGTGACGCTCAAGGTGCGTCCGCGCTTCCTGGAGGGGTTCCACGGCGGCTCGTTGCCGGTCAGCATCGTTCCGCGTGAGGAGGGGGGTTCGGCATGAGCGACGACCGTCAAGACGCCGACCGCGAAGCGGCCGCCGACCGCGAAATGGTCGGCGCGCGCGTCGACAACGACGCCAACGTGTCGCACTACCTCTGCATCGGTTGCCCGCTCGGCTGCCGCCTCGAGGTCGAGGAGGAGCAGGGCGAGATCGTCGAGATCCGCGGGCAGTCGTGCAAGAAGGGCGAGGTCTTCGCGCGCCAGGAGCACACCGATCCCCGACGCGTCGTGACCACCACCGTCGCGGTCGCGGGCGGCCTGTGGCCGCGGCTACCGGTGAAGACCGAGGGCGACGTGCCCAAGGCCGCGATCATCGACGTCTGCCGCATGCTGCATGGCCTGCGGCTCGAGGCGCCGGTGACGATCGGCCAGGTCATCGCGGCCGACGTGCTCGGCACGGGCGTCGACGTCGTCGCCAGCCGCGACCTGCCGCGGGCCTAGCCGGTCGCCGCACGGCCTGCTTGAGGGCGGCCCGCCCGCGTGGGGCAAGACCGCGCGCGGTGAAACCGCGACGCCGCCGACGGTGCGTGCCGCGACCCCCGCGGTACGCTCCCGCTGCATGGAACGCGTCGCTGCCACACCCGGACCACGCGCGGCGCCCACCTGGCTGCGCCGATCGGCGCCCTGGCTGGCGTTCGCCGCCAGCCTGGTCGCCGCCGCCGTCCTGGTCGTGGTCCGCGGTGAGGACCTGGCCGTGCTCGAGGCCCTCGATCCCGCCGCCACACTGCTGCTCGTCGCCCTGCAAGCCGTCTACCTCGTCGTGCAGAGCGGTCGCTTCCACGTGGTGCTCGTCAAGTTGGCCGACGTCCGCGTCGGATTCGGCGCCTGGTTGCAGCTGTTCGTCATCGGGCGGTTCCTCAACCTCTTCCTGCCGCAGGCCGGCAACGTCTACCGCGCGGTGGAACTCAAGCGGCGCTTCGACGTCGGCTACACGCGTTTCGCGGCGGCCTTCGTGAACGCTCCGTGGGTCGCGATGGTCCTCAACTTCGTGCTCGGTGCGGTGGTGGTAGCGCTGGCCCAGCCCGAGGCCCGCGTCGGCGGCGGGTCGCTCGCCGGGTGGCTGGCGCTCGCGGCCGCTGGCACCGCGGCGGCCCCGCTGCTGGCCGCGCTGCTCCTGCCGCTCGTCCCCCGCCGCTTCCGCCTGCTCGCGTGGCTCCACGGGCGGCTCGCGGAGATGGTGGCCGTCACCCTCGGCAGCCTGCGGGACGTCGGCTACCTGCTGCGGGTGGTCGCCTGGACGCTCGCCGCCTTCGTGCAGGCGACCGCCATGCTGTGGGTCGGTTTCGTCGCGCTCGGCAGCGACGTGGGCCTCGCGGAGGCGGTGGCCTTCTACGTGCTGTTGCAGCTGGCGACCTACCTGCCGCTCACGCCCGGCAACCTCGGCGTGCAGGAGCTGGCGTTCGGCGTGCTGGCCGTCGGCCTCGGCAGCGCCGCGGTCGACGGCGTGGTCGTCTCGGCGCTGGTGCGGGTGACCGGCGTGATCGCGCTCGTCGCTCTGGCGCTCCCGCTCGGCGGGGTGCAGGCGCTGCGGGCGAGCCGCGCGGTCCCGGCAGCGAGCGCGTCGTAATCTGGCGCATGGCCCACGACGCCGAGTCCGCCGACGCTGCGCTGCCGTTCCACGTCCAGGAGAACCGCCGCTACTGGGACGAGATGGCCCACGAGTGGGTCGGCGGCGGTGAACGCGCCTGGGCCCAAGACGAGCCTGATTGGGGGATCTGGGGCGTGCCGGAGCACGCGCTCGACCTGCTGCCGGCCGACATGCGCGGCCTCGACGCCGTAGAGCTCGGGTGCGGCACCGGCTACGTGTCGGCCTGGATGGCCCGCCGCGGCGCGCGCGTCACCGGCATCGACAACTCCGCCGAGCAGCTGGCGACCGCCCGCCGGCTCGCCGTCGAGCACGGGATCGACCTCACGTTGGTGCACGGCGACGCCGAGGCGACGCCGTTCGCCGACGCCTCCTTCGACTTTGCCATCAGCGAGTACGGCGCGGCCATCTGGTGCGATCCGGAGCGCTGGCTGCCGGAGGCCCACCGCCTCTTGCGGCCCGGCGGGCGCCTGGTCTTCCTCGGGCACCACCCGTGGGCCCAGGTGTGCGCGCCGCTCGACGGCTCCCCGGTCGTCGAGCGGATGGAACGCCCGTATTTCGGGCTCGGCCGGCTCGACTGGACCGAGGCGACGATCGAGCCCGGCGGCGTGGAGTTCAACCTCACCGTGTCGGACTGGTTCGCGCTCTTCCGCCGCGTCGGCTTCGCGGTCGAGGACTACCGCGAGCCGCGACCGGGGCCGGGCGACGACGCCGAGGACCGCTTTTTCGTTACCCGCGGCTGGGCGCGGCGCTTCCCCAGCGAACAGGTGTGGAAGCTGCGCAAGCTCTGACCCGGCGGGCGCCGTCCCGGTCGCATCCCGCGAGCGCCCGTCGGCCGCAACTCAGCCAGCGCCCACCTTGCGGTCGCGCACCGGGCAGGCGATCTCGCCCACGCCGGGGATGACGCAGCCGATCGTCGCACCATGGCGCAGCACCACCGCGCCGGGGGTGCCGGTCGAGATGACGTCGCCGGGCTCGAGCGTCATCACCTGCGAGAAGAAGGCGACCAGCGCGCGGGGCGAGAACATCATGTTGGCGACGGTGTTGCGCCGTTGCGCGACGCCATCGAGCGTGGTGCGCACCTCCAGCGCTGCCAGCTCGCCGACCTCGTCGAGCGTCACCAGGTGCGGCCCGAACGCGAAGAAGGTGTCGAAGCTCTTGGCGCGCGTGAGGAAGCGCGGGTTGCGCTGCAGGATGTCTTCGGCGGTCATGTCGAGGATCGGGACGGCGGCGGCCACGGCGTCCAGAGCCTCGCTCTCGGTCAGGTCACGGCAGCGGCGCCCGACGACCAGCCCGAGCTCCGCCTCGCCGGTGGTGCGCAGCGACTGCGACGGTAGCACCACCTCCTCGCCCGGCCCGACGATCGTGGTCGCGGGCTTCATGAAGGTGGCCGGTTCGTCCGGCCTGCGCTCGCCGAGGTCGCCGGCGTGCTCGGCGTAGTTGAGGCCGACGCCGAGGATCTTGCGCGGGTGGCGCAGCGGCGGCCCGATGCGCCAGCCGGCGTCGGCGGCCGGCAGCGCGGCGACCGCGTCCGGGTTCGCGGACGCCCAGCCCCGCAGCGCTTCGAACGCGCCGCCGTCGAGCAGCGCGGCGATCGTGCCGGGCCAGTCGGCGCCGGCCACTCGGGCCGCGTCGGCGACCCACACGTGCCCCTGGGCCGTGCGCAGCGCGGCGGCGTCGGGGCGGTCCGGGTGGACGAGGTTGGCGAGGCGCACGGGGCCGGCGGATCAGGCCTTCGGGGGGACGGCCGCGCCCGGCGTCGACAGGAAGGCCGTCAGCAGGGCCACCGCGGCCTCGAGGTCGCGCTTGGCGAGCATCTCCACCACCGTGTGCACGTAGCGCGACGGGTTCGACAGCGTCACGCTCGCGACGCCGCCGCGGCTGCGCTGGATGGCGCCGGCATCGGTGCCGCCGAGCGGCAGCACCTCGAACTGGTGCGCGATGCCCTCGGCGACCGCCAGGTCGGCGAGCGCGTCCACGAGCCAGGCCTGGCTGATCGTCGAGCTGTCGCGCACTTTGATCGCCACCCCCTCGCCGAGCCGGGTCACGGCCAGGTGCTCGGGCGTGCCGGGGATGTCGACCGCCAGCGTCGTGTCGAGCGCGATGCCCACGTCGGGCTGGACGGCGAACGCGCTGGTGATGGCACCGCGCAGCCCCACCTCCTCCTGCGTGCTGAAGACGGCGGCCACCCGCACGGCGGGCGACGTCAGCCGCCGCAGGGTCTCGATGAGCACCCAGCAGCCGCTGCGGTCGTCCATCGCCTTGCCGCTGACGACGTCGCCGAGGTCGACGAAGGGGTGCACGAGCGTCACCATGTCGCCGATGCGGACCTCGGCCTTCACCGTCTCGGCCGGCAATCCGAGGTCGACGACGAACTCGTCGAGCGTGGGGACCTTCTTGCGGTCCTCGGGGGTGGCGATGTGCACCGGCTTCACGCCGGGGTTGAGCACGCCGAGGCGCGGGCCGCCGTGGCGCGTGTGGACCCTGACGTGGCGGGCGAAGAGGTTGCGCACGTCGAAGCCGCCGTGGTTCTGCAGCCGCACGAAGCCCTTGTCGTCGACGTGACGCACCACGAAGCCGATCTCGTCCATGTGCGCGCTGACCATGACGACCGGCGCGTCGGCCGGGCCGTCCAGCTCCACGATGAGGTTGCCCATGGCGTCGACGCGCGCGCCCGCGGCGAGGTCGCCCAGGACCTCACGGATCAGGGCGCGCACCGCCTCCTCACGCCCGGGAATGCCGTCGATCTCGGAGAGCCGCCGCAGCAGGTCGTAGTCGTGGGTCATGCGCGAGGCTACCACCGGGCGGCGGGGGCCTCGCGCGTGACCCGGCCAAGAACTAGCCGCCCGCGGCGGCCGCCAATCGCGAGATCAACTCGTCGAGGTCGCGCTGCGCCTCGGCGCGCTCGTCGCGCCGGTCGGCGATGGCCTCGCGCAGCTCGGTGAGCAGGTTCTCCTGTGCCTCGAGGTCCGCCAGGTAGCGCCGGTACAGCGAGGAGTTGCGCTCCAGGGCCGACATGTTGTCGCGGATGCGCGACTGATCGCGGAACACCTCGTTCACCTGCGCCTCGAGCGCCACCACCTGCCGGTCGAGTTCGGCCATGTTGCGCTGCAGCGCCAGGACGGCCTCGAGCGCCTCGCGGTCGGCGTCGGACAGGTCGACGTTCTCGAGGTAGAAGGCGATCTGATCGCCGCCGACGTTGGCCACCGCCGTGCGCCGGCCGTCGATGCGCTCCATGACCACGGTCAGCACGCACGCGTCGTCCGCGCAGCTCAGGTGCGACGGCACCGTCGGGTCGACCGCGGCGCCCGCGCCGATCTCGATGCCGAAGCGCCAGGCGTCGCCGGTCTCGACCGGGCCCTCTGGCGACACCACCGCGAAGCCGCCGCGCTGCGGGTGTTCCACGACCACGAAGCGCTCCCCGTCGCCGCGCGGCTCGAGCCGGTAGCGGGTGGTGAGGACGCTGCGCCACGACGTCTCGAGCACGCTGCCGCGCAGGACCGCGGACACCACGCGCTCGGGTTCGCTGGCGCTGCTGAGCGCGACCCGCACGTCGAGGTCGACGGCGTAGGCCAGCATGCGGCTGTCGTCCGGCACGACATCGGCCAGCATGGCCTGGCCGGCGAAGCCGCCCTCGTCGAACACGGTGACGGGTCCCGCCGCCAGGTGCAGGCCGCTGTCGTTCACCAGCCGCACCGCCCGCAGTGGGTGGTCGCGCAGCACGTCGGCGTCGTACCAGCTGACGGCGTGCGCCTCGACGGTGGCGACCACGATGGGGATCATCGCCGACTCGAAGCGCCCCACGGTCACCGGGTCGCTCACGCGGTAGGCGAAGGTGGCGCCGCCGGCGACGCCCTCTGCGGCCGCCTCCACGCCCGCGCCGCCGAAGCCGATGCCCTCGGACGCCAGCGCGTCCGCCATCATCGCGGGCGACGGCGCCATCATCGAGCGCGCGGCCTCCGCCTGCGGCTCCGGCGCGGCGAACTGGCCGGCGTCGGCGACCGGGTCGAGGGTGGGCGCGGTGGCGACCTCGACGCGTGGTCGGTCGACGTAGACGGGCGCGTAGAGGCTGGCGACGAAGCTGATCGGCTGACCGGCCACGAACCACACCGACACGTCCTCCAGGTCGAGCGCGGTCGGGTTGTCGAGGATGGCCCAACCCTGCAGTTCGGCGCGGCCGGCCTCCGCGAGCGCGAGCCGGTAGCTCGCCTTCCACACGGGCATCTCGCGGACGTAGGCCACGCGCACCTCGCGCTCGCCCTCGCCCACGAAGCGCAGGCGCACGCTGGCGGCGTCGCCGCCGCGGTAGCGGGCGATGGCCGCCAGCGCGGCGTCGAGCTCGGCCTGCAGCGCCTCCCGCTCGAAGGCGACGGCGCGCACCTCGTCGAGGTCGATGCGCTGCAGCCCTTCGTCG
>Ga0180429_10002469_pt1 | contig 15232 bp, 15 predicted proteins | sample SS_ome_FD_132428 | JGI IMG/M metagenome (GOLD analysis project Ga0180429, IMG submission 132428) | Hypersaline lake sediment archaeal communities from the Salton Sea, California, USA - SS_1_S_1 metaG | ecosystem: Environmental > Aquatic > Non-marine Saline and Alkaline > Hypersaline > Sediment ...
AATGTTTTAAAAGGGGATATGAGTATTGTTGGTCCTCGGGCCTACTATCCTGATGAGCTTGAAAATCAGCAAAAAGCTTATCCGGAGACAACTAAGTACGTTAAAGAATTACTTAAGGCCAAACCGGGGATCACCGGTTTTTGGCAGGTTACGGGTCGTAGCGAAGTCAATTTTGATAAAAGGGTTAAAATGGATGCCGATTACGTCAGGAAACAATCGGTTTTAGATGATATAATGATTATGTTGAAGACTCCCTGGGCAATGTTGTCCGGCAAGGGAGCTTTGTAAAAAAATAAATAAAATGTTTAAAAAAAAGGAACAAATCAATAAGATTGAACTTGAAAGCAGTTCACAAGCTGCTGCAATTTTAGATGAGCAAGAAAATAAGATCAAAGGCAAAATGAGCAAAAAGCTGAAGACCTGGTTAATTATAGGCGGGATTTTGTTGGCTTTGATTATCTTTTTGGTTGTTTTTTTAGTCCTACCGCTTTTAAGCATTAAAAAACAGGCACCGGTTTTAGCTACTCAGGCCAAAGCCATTTACGAAAACATCCAGAAACAGGATTTTAAAACGGCGATTACCAGTGTCGAAAATACTAAGATTGAATTTGAAAAGCTAAATTCTATTTATGGGAAAATGGCTTGGTTGAAGTTCGTTCCCTTAGCTCGCGGTTATTATCTTGACGGGGTTCATCTTTTTGCTAGCGGTAACTCTTTACTGGAAGCGACTGACACGATGGTGGTTTCACTAGAGCCTTATTCCGATATTTTCGGTTTGGATCAACAGGATAACGCTGAGGGAGAGGAGAAAACGGGAGAGGATGAGCTAATGACGGCTGAAGAACGTTTGACTTTAGTTTTAGAGACTTTGGATAAAATTCAGCCTAATCTTGACCAGATCAGCGAGAAATTGGATGCCGCTCAAGTTGAGATTGATCAAATTAGAGTTAATCGCTACCCTGAATCACTTTTCGGTAAAAAAATCAGAAGTAACGTGGTTTCAGTGGTGGAGACAATTGATGGAATAGCTCAAACGGTTAAAGAAGTTAAACCGGTTATTACTCATTTGCGACCGATTTTGGGTATTCCTGAAAAGAAAGACTATCTTTTGATTTTCCAAAATGATGCTGAGTTAAGACCAACCGGCGGCTTTTTAACCGCTTATGCGATTTTATCGGTTGAAAACGGCAAGTTTTCCACCAGTAATTCTTATGATATCTATAATCTTGATGATAAATTTGGGAATCGTTTGCCGGCCCCTGACCCGATTAAAGATTATCATAAAAACGTTTTTTATTGGCACTTGCGTGATATGAATTTATCACCCGATTTCAAGGTCTCTATGGATACTTTTTTGGAAAACTATGGCAAGGTAGCTGATAAAGACCAGCTAGACGGAGTAATTGCTTTGGATACTAAATTTTTGGTCAGCCTGCTTGAAGTCTTAGGCCCAATCGGGGTTTCCGGTTTTGGTAATTTTTCGGCAGAAAATGATCCGCGCTGTGATTGTCCTCAAGTTTTCTATGAATTGGAATTATATGCCGACCGGCCGACCAGTAGCATAAATGAACAGAGAAAGGCAATCATCGGACCTTTAATGCACTCTATTTTGCTTAATATCATGGGCTCGCCGAAAAAGACTTGGCCTTTATTCATGAACACTCTTTTTACCGATATTGCCGAAAAACACTTTTTAGTTTATTTCTTCGATGAAGACATCCAATCTACCATGGAAACACTGAATGCTTCCGGCCGTATCAGGGAATACGATGGGGACTATTTACATGTTAATGACTGTAATTTTGCCGGAGCCAAGTCTAACATGTTCATTAGGGAATCATTTACACAGGATATTGAGATTAATAATGATGGGAGTGTGACCAAAACCCTAACAATCGACTATAAAAACCCAGCTCCGCCTTCAAATTGTAATTTAGAAGCTGGCGATCTTTGCTTAAACGGTCTTTATCGGGATTGGGTTAGGGTTTATGTTCCTGAGGGTAGTGAATTAATCGAAGCCAGTGGTTCGGAAATTGAAGTTAAAACTTATGATGAATTAGGCAAGACCGTTTTTGAAGCCTTCTATGGTGATAGTTCACCACTTCGGCCTGAAGGTAAAGCTCAATTAGTTTTCAAATACAAACTGCCATTTACGGTTGATTCAAGTCAACCTTATAAGATTTTAATTCAGAAACAGCCGGGGACTTACGGTTATGAAAACATCATTAACCTTGGCAAGAAAACACAAGAATTTGAATTAACGACCGATAAAGAAATAAGTCTTTAATGCGTACCTATAAAACGGAAGGGATTGTTCTAAAGAGGATTAATTACGGTGAGGCTGACCGCATTTTAACAATTTACACTAAACATTACGGTAAGATCAGAGCCATGGCAAAGGGAGTTAGAAAACTTACCAGCCGTAAAGCTGGTTCACTTGAACTTTTTACTCAAACGGTTATCTTTTTGGTTAAAGGTAAGAATTTAGATATTATCACCGAAACCCAACCCATTGATTTATTTAAAGTTTGGCGGTCTGATTTAAATAAAGTGGGAGTAGCTTATTATTTTTGTGAATTAGTTGATAAATTAACACCGGATGAGCAGGAGAATAGTTTGGTTTTTGAGATTTTAAGGGACTATTTATTAAGGTTAAAAGGAAGTAAATTAAAGCAACTTGTCAGGTCTTTTGAGGAAGAACTTTTAACAGAACTAGGTTTTGGTATCCCCGAAGTTTTAAGAAAAACCGAAGGCAGTTTGAAAAGTTATATTGAAACGATTATCGAAAAAGATATCAACAGCCCTAAAATTTTAAAACAATTCAATTAACAAAATGGCAGATAAACAAAAAGATAAAAACGAAATAATGGAAAAAATTGTCAGCCTTTGCAAGAGAAGGGGTTTTGTTTTTCCTAATTCTGAGATTTATGGCGGTTTGCAGGGTTTTTATGATTATGGTCCTTTGGGGGTAGAAATGAAAAACAACATTAAGAGGTTGTGGTGGGATGAGATGAGAAAGAATCATCAAAATGTGGTGGGAATTGATGGAGCGATCATTACTCACCCCAGGGTTTGGGAAGCTTCTGGACACGTTGATAATTTCACCGATCCCTTAGTTGATTGTAAAAAATGCAAAAAGAGATTTAGGGCTGATTTTTTGCTTGATGAGGGTGAGATTGAAGAGTCAGGCGCGGCTGATAAAGATTTAATTAAGACTTTAGCCAAATCTTTAGAAAACAAAAAATGCCCTGAATGTGGTGGCGGTTTGACAACACCCCGCCGTTTTAATTTATTGGTGGAAGCTTCTTTGGGGGTCGTTGAGGGCCAGAAAATGACTACCTATCTACGGGGCGAAGCTTGTCAAAACATTTATCTTAATTATCAAAATGTCTTAGACTCGCTTCATTTAAAAATTCCTTTAGGTATTATCCAGATCGGTAAAGCTTTTAGAAATGAAATTACTCCCAAGCAATTTTTATTTAGACAAAGAGAATTTGAACAGTGGGATTTGCAGTGGTTTGTGAATCCTAAAGAAATGGAGAAATGGTATGAATATTGGAAAAAAGCCAGGTTCGAATGGTATCAGAAATTGGTAAACCATCAGGATAAAATCAGGTTGCGTCAGCATAATGCTGATGAATTAGCTCATTACGCCAAGGTTGCCTTTGATGTTGAATATGAAACACCTTTCGGTTGGAAAGAATGGGAAGGAATTCATTGGCGCGGTGATTGGGATCTTTCAAGACACGGTAAATTTGCCAAGAAAGATTTTACCTACACTGATCTTGAAACTAAAGAAAAGTTTTTACCATCGATTGTAGAAACTTCAGGTGGAGTTGATAGAACTTTCTTGTTCTTACTTTTTGATGCTTACAAAGAAAAAGAAGATAAAGATACAACCAGGGTTGTTTTATCATTGCATCCGAAGGTGGCCCCTTTTAAAGTTGCTGTTTTCCCGCTTTTAGCCAATAAGCCGGAGTTAAAGAAACAGGCCAAAAAAATTTATGATGATTTAAGCCAGTGTTTTAACGTTGCCTGGGATGAAAGAGGTAATATCGGCAAGCGTTATCATTCGCAAGATGAGATTGGAACGCCTTGGTGTATTACGGTTGATTTTGACAGCCTGAAAGATAAAAAGGTAACTGTTAGAGATCGGGACACAATGAAACAGGAAAGAGTAGGGATTGACAAATTACTGGATTTTTTCCAAACTAAATTATCAAAATGAAAAAAATTGCCGCCATTATCGGTTTAGTTATTCTCCTTTTAGCCCTTATTATCGGCGGAATATTTTTTCTGAAATCAAGATCTAACCGCAACCAGGAAGATCAAGACCAGGTTAAAAACGAAAAAACAGTTGAAGTCCCTTTAGTCGATCGTCCTTATGCGACTTTAACTCCTAGAACAGATGGCAAAGAATTTACTTTAAATATTAGCAATATTAAAGAGACCGACACAATTGAATATGAATTGGTTTATTTAAGCCAAGGATTATCCAGGGGGGTTGTCGGTTCCATTGAAGTCGAAGGTAAAAGCTCGATAGAAAGAGATTTGCTCTTGGGTACCTGTTCTAAAAATGTCTGTAAATATGATGAGGGAGTTGAAGAGGGGACTTTAACGCTACGTTTTAGGGGTGATGCCGGTAATCGTAAGTTTGTTAGTGATTTCCATCTTCAGCAAAATGAAAAGGAACTTAGTTCTGTTGATGAACAATTCAAAGTAGCTGGTTCATTTACGACTGGAGCCTATTACATCACCATGGAAACGATCGGTCTGCCTGGTGAAGTTGACGGGGAAGTTGTGGCTGGACCTTACGGTATTTTTATGGCCGGAAGCGATGCCGTTAAAACTGCTACTTTAACTTTTACCTTGGAAACTTTACCGGAAAATGTTCAGGTTTTGGCTTGGGATGGTAAAGCTTGGGTTCAGCAAGAAGATTTTGAAATTGATAGCCAAAGTATTGGTGGTTCAATTAGTAATTTAGGAAGTTTTGTTTTAATTACTCCCAATACCCCTTAACTCCACCCCTTAACCTCTTCATAAAATTTAAACCTAATTGATTTCTTAAAGGGGATTTTTCATGCCTGGCATTTCGGGTATTTTTTGGGTTGACAGCTATATAGAAATAGGACAAAATGGAAAAAAGTGGTGTAAAGTGGTGAAAAAGATACCACTTCAGGCAGGCAAAAATGTTAGTTGGGCACTATCAGACTAAAATCAACCTTAAAAATAGAACGGCAGTTCCTGCCAAATATCGTCAGATATTAGGCAAGAAAGTGATTGTCGCTCAATGGTATGAAAATTGTTTAGTTATTGTCTCTAAAACCCAATGGGAAGCCCTTTTAAACCAGATTGGTGAAAAACCGTTTATCGTTTCTCCAGCTCGTGAAACTGACCGTTTTTTGTTAGGGAACGCTTTCGAAATAGATCTTGATTCACAAGGAAGATTTGTAGTGCCGCCTACTTTAACCAAATATGCCGGCTTGAATGAAGAAGTTGTTTTCGTTGGTCTTTTGAATAGAGTTGAGATTTGGGATAAGAATAATTGGGATAAACATCAGAAATATCTTAATGAGAAAGCAGCTGACATTGCCGAATCATTAAGCAAAGCGGGTGATAAAAGTTGAACCAAAACTTTCATCAGCCAGTTCTTTTAGAAGAAACTTTATATTATTTAAAAGTTAAAAAAAACGGCAAGTATATCGACGCTACTTTAGGTGGCGGTGGTCATACAAGCGCGATTTTGAAACATGGTGGAAAAGTTTTAGCCATGGATTGTGATCCTGAAGCCATTGCAAGCGCCAGGAAGCATTTATTTTTTGCCTGCCCTGCCCCAACTAGGGGAAAAACCGAAGTGGGGCCGAATGCTGACTGGCGCCTGGCCCAGGAAAACTTTAAAAACTTAAAAAAGACGGCTCTGTCTTTTGGATTTGATAACGTGGATGGTGTTTTGTTTGATTTAGGGGTTTCCAGCCATCAGCTAGACACACCTTCAAGAGGTTTTTCTTTTAAAACTGATACGCCTTTAGACATGAGGATGGATCCGGATTTAAAAGTTAAAGCTTTAGATTTAATTAATGGTTTAAATAAAGATGAACTTGAAAAACTTTTTTACAAATTGGGGCAAGAAAACGATTTTCGCCGAGTGGCTAAGGCTATTGTCGACGCCCGTAGTTTAAAACCGATCATAACTGGCCAACAGTTGGCGGTTTTAATTGAAAAAGTAAAAGGAAGAAGAGGCAAAATTCATCCGGCTACCAAGATTTTTCAAGCCTTAAGGATAGCGGTCAACGATGAAATTAACAATTTAAAGGAAGCTTTGCCCGAGGCTTTAGGAATTTTGAAGCCAGGAGGAAAATTTGTGGTTATTAGTTTTCACTCCGGTGAAGACAGAATAGTTAAAAATTTTTTAAAGCAAGAGCAATTAGCTGGTAATTTAAAAATATTAACTAAAAAACCAGTCGAAGCCGGTGTTGAAGAAATTAAAAATAATCCGCGCAGTCGTTCAGCTAAATTAAGGGCAGCCGAGAAAATATAAAAATGAAAAATAAAAAACCAAAACTATTAATTTTAATAACTGGGATTATTGGTGCTTTGTTTCTATCCCAGCTGGTAATTTCTTATAGTCTGGCAACTACCGGTGGAAAAATGCGTCAATTGGAAGAAAAATCACAAAAGCTAGAAGAGCAAAAACGTTTGCTTTCGGAAGAAATTAACCAGATGGGTTCATTATCCAGAATTGCCGAAAAAGCGCAAGATATCGGCTTGGTTAAAGTTAGTAGTGTTATTCATTTAACTCCTCAACTACCGGTAGCCTTAGAAACAAACAATTTAAGTCCTAACAGATAAATGGTATCTAACTGGCGTTTAAATTTTCTTTTAATTTTTTTTATTTTGGTTGGGTTTGCTATCGGCACCCGGCTTTTTTATTGGCAAGTTTTATCTTCTCAAGGTTTATCAGCTATTGCTGCCAGTCAGCACTGGGTTTCTTTTGAAATTCCAGCCAAAAGAGGCCAAATTTTAGCCTCTGACGGCTATCCTCTGGTTTCCAATCAGGAAGCTTATTTATTATTTGCCTCGATTCCTCAAATTAAAGATGATATTGATAGCATTGCTGATCGTTTGGCTCTTACCTTGAAAGATGATGATCCGGCAACGATGACGGCTCTTATTAAAGAGAGGCTTTCGCGTTCTGATTTAGTTTGGGTGCCACTTCAACATAAAGTTTCCAGGCAACAAAAAAGTCAATTGCAGGCACTAGAAATTGAGGGCTTGGGTTTTGAAACAGAACCACAAAGAAGTTACCCTGAAGGTTCGGCCAGCGCTCATTTGCTTGGTTTTGTCGGTTCTGATATCAATGGATCTGAAAAGGGTTACTTTGGCTTAGAAGGTTATTATGATTTAGAACTTAAAGGTAGAGCTGGTCTTTTAAAAAGAGAGAAAGATGCCAGTGGTAAACCGATTTTGGTTGGAGATGCTAGTAAAGAAGATGAAAAAGATGGACGGACGATTATCACCACCATCGATCGGACGATTCAGTACACGATCGCCGATAAATTACAGTCAGCCATTAAGCGTTATGGGGCTGTTGCCGGTTCGGTGATTATAGCTAGGCCTCAAGATGGAGCTATCTTAGGGATGGTTTCTTACCCTAATTATGATCCGGCTTCTTTTGCTGATTTTGATAAAAATTTATTCCCAAATCCGGTAGTGGCTTCTTCCTATGAGCCGGGTTCAACTTTCAAAGTTTTGGTTATGGCTGCAGCCATTAATGAAGGCTTGGTTAAGCCGGAAACGCATTGTGACAAGTGTTCAGGGCCAAGAAAAATCGCTGAATATACTATTAGTACTTGGAACGATCAATATCATCCGAATGCCACAATGAGCGAAGTTATTCAATACTCTGATAATGTCGGGATGGTTTTTGTTTCCGAAAAGTTGGGAATTAGCAAGATGATTGAGTATCTCGAAAAGTTTGGCTTTGGTCAAAAAACCGGCATTGATCTGGAAGACGAGACTGCTCTGAGTTTAAGGGAAGAAAAGAAATGGAGTTCGGTTGATTTGGCCACCGCTTCATTTGGCCAAGGGATTGCCGTTACTCCTATTCAGATGTTAAGAGCTGTTAATGTTTTAGCTAATCAGGGGAAATTAGTCAGACCTTACATTGTTGAGAAAATGGAAACTGATCAAGGGGAGATTGTTTTGCCTGAAAGCCTACCTCAACAAGTAATAAATCCGACTACGGCTTCAATTTTAACCGAAATGATGGTTAATGCCGTTGATAATGGAGAAGCTAAATGGGCTAAACCGGAAGGTTATAGAATCGCCGGTAAAACAGGAACGGCTCAGATTCCGGTTGCGGGTCATTATGATGAAGAAAAAACAATCGCTTCTTTTGTTGGTTTTGCTCCGGCTGACGATCCGGCTTTTATCATGCTGGTTACTTTAAGGGAACCGAGTAGTTCGCCCTGGGGATCAGAAACTGCAGCTCCTTTATGGTTTGAGATTGCTGATGAACTTTTTACCTACTATGGCATTCAGCCAGGCTAAAAGTTATAATATAAGGTATAAATATGGGTTTTTTAACCAGACTTAAAAATTACTACCATCTTTTGACTGCCATCTTTTTTGTATTTTTTTACCGTTTCCCTTCAAGAAAATTAACTTTAATTGGAGTGACCGGTACCGATGGTAAAACAACGACCGTCAATTTGATCTATCATCTTTTAAAATCAGCCAGTAAGAAGGTTTCCATGGTTTCTTCGGTTAATGCCGTGATCGGCGATAAGGTCTACGATACCGGCTTTCATGTAACCACACCTGATCCGGGTGATGTGCAAAAATATTTAAGGCAGGCCGTTGACGCCGGCAGTCAATATTTTGTTTTGGAATCAACTTCTCATGGATTGGTTCAAAACCGCCTATTCGGCTGTTTTTTTAAAATTGGAGTCGCCACCAATATTACCCATGAGCATTTAGATTATCATAAAAATTATCGAAGGTATTTGATGGCTAAAGCCAAGCTTTTTAGTAGAGTTAAATTAGCGGTTTTAAATAAAGATGATCGTTCTTATCTATCTCTTTCTAAAATTTGTAAAGACAAAAAATGTTTGACTTATTCTCTTAAAGGTAAAGCTGATTTTACTTTATCTAATTTTCCTTTTAAAACAAATCTTTTGGGGGATTATAATCAGGCCAATTGTTTGGCGGCTATCGCGGTGGCTAGTAGTTTAGGCGTAGATAGAAAAACGATTCAAAAAGCCTTGGCTTCTTTTAAAGGTTTGGTTGGTAGATTGGAAAAGATTGATGATGGGCAAAACTTTCAGGTTATTGTTGATTTTGCTCATACTCCTAATGCCTTAAGCAAGGTTTTAGAACTTTTACAGAAAGAGAAAGCTAAAAACGGTAAATTAATTGCCGTTTTTGGGGCAGCTGGTTTACGCGATATCAAAAAACGTTTTTTGATGGGTGAGGTTTCAGGTAATTTGGCTGATGTTACAATTTTAACGGCTGAGGATCCAAGAACAGAAGATGTTAACAGGATTATTACAAGAATGGCACAGGGTTGCAATAAGGCCGGCAGTCATGAATTAGAGTTGTCACAGATAGATAAAATCAAAAATGGGCAAAGGTTTTTCTTTAGAGTTCCTGACAGGGGCCAGGCGATTGAATTTGCCATTCAGAAAATAGCTCAAAGTGGAGACGTGGTGGTTATTTGTGGTAAAGGTCATGAAAAATCAATGTGTTATGGTAAAACCGAATATCCCTGGAGTGATCAGGAGGCTGCCCTCAAAGTTTTAAAGGGAAGAAAATGAATTTTAAATATTGTCCCAGATGTGCTCATAGATTAATTAAAAAAAATCATGAAGGAGCCCAAAGACTTTTTTGCTCTTCGTGTGATTTTGTCTTTTTTCAAAATTCAAAACCGACGGCAGCGGCTCTAATAACTGATAACCAAGAGAGAATTTTATTAGTTAAAAGAAAGATAGATCCTTTTAAGAATTATTGGGATTTACCCGGTGGCTTTTTAGAGTTAGCCGAAGAACCCAAAAAGGGCTTAGCAAGAGAAATGAAAGAAGAGCTTGGGATCGAGATTAAAATTTCAAGCTTTTTTGATATTATAATTGATGGTTACCATGATAATGGGATTAAAATCGCAACTTTGAATATTTATTATTTGGCTAAAATCAGTAGCGGTAAACCCAAACCTGATTCTGATATTAGTGCTTTTAAATGGTTTGCCAAAAAAGATATCCCTTTTGATAAATTAGCCTTTAGTTGCAATGGAAAGGTTTTAAAAAAATGGTTAAAAATATAAAACATATTCATTTTATGGGAATTGGTGGTAGTGCTTTGGCAGGAGTGGCGGTTTTGGCCAAGAATCAAGGTTTTAAAGTAACCGGTTGTGATCTGGTTGCTCAGACCGCCTATTCTAAAATTCTAGAAAAAGCCGGTATTAAAGTTTTGCAGGGCCATGACAAATCTCATTTGGATAATGTTGATTTACTGGCAGTTTCCCCGGCGGTTTTAATTAATAGTCCTAACCATCCGGAAATTATTGAAGCTAAAAAAGCCGGAATTTTAATTACTTGGCAAGAATTTTTGGGTAAATATCTGCAAGAAGGCAAAAAAGTAATAGGGGTTTGCGGAACACATGGTAAATCTACCACTACCGCAATGTTGGGTTTAATTTTGGAACAGGCCGGTTTAGATCCAACGGTTGAAGTCGGGGCTTTAGTTGACAAATGGGGTTCTTCAATAAGACAGGGAAATTCTGATTACTTCGTTTGTGAAGCTGATGAGTTTAACAACAATTTTTTAAACTACCATCCTGGTTTTATCTTAATCAATAACATTGAGATGGATCATCCCGAATTTTTTAAAGATGAAGAAGAATTCAGTCAGGCCTTTGCTAATTTTATTAAAAATATTAAACCCCCTAAAGTTTTGGTGGTTAATGAAGAAAGCCAAGGTGTTCATGATTTGCTGAACCAAATGAAGGATTGGCTGAAAGATAATCAAGTAAAAGTAATTGGTTATTATCTTAAAAAGCCTTGTCCTTACCCTTTTGATCTTGAGTACCAAGCGGAAATTATCAAACAAGATAAGCATGGGACCGAATTTAGAATTAACGATGATACTTTTTATCTAAAAGCTACCGGTTTGGCTAATTTAGCTAATGCTTTAGGAGCTCTAGCTTGTGCCTTTGAACTGGGAGTAAAAGCTGAAGACATCAATCAAGCTTTAAGTAATTTTACCGGCTTATCAAGAAGGTTTGAATTAATAGGAGAAGGCAAGGGGATTAAAGTTTTTGATGATTATGCAGTTCATCCTACGGCGGTTGCCTCAACCATGCAGGCGGCTAAACAAAAATACCCAGATAGTAAAATCTGGGCAGTTTTTGAGCCCCATCAATTCTCCCGGTTAAAGCTTTTTGCGAATCAATTCGCTTCAGTTCTAAGTGAAGCCGATAAGGTGGTTGTGGCTAGAGCTTATGTTGGTAGAGAAAAAGATCAAGGTAACGGTCAGTCAGAAGAACTAGCTCGCAAAATTGGTATAAAAGCTGTCTTTTTACCTGAATTCGAACAAATAGCTGATTATTTGAATCAAGAAGTTAAAAAGAGAGAAATAATTATTGTTTTTGGGGCCGGTAATTCTTATTTATTATCTAAAATGATCGTGGAAAAGCTAAACTCATGAAACAGTCTTTGGAAGAAAGATTACCAGAGATAAAAAAAGATGTTCTTTTAGCTCCTTTAACTACTTTAGAAATTGGTGGTAAAGCTAAGTGGTTTTTAGAAGCTGAAAACAGTCAACAGATTCTAAAAGCGGTTGTTTTCTGTAGGCAGAATAATCTGCCTTTTTTTATTTTAGGCTCAGGATCAAATCTTTTGGTTTCGGATGAAATTTTTGAAGGTTTGGTTATTAAAATTAAGAGTAACAAAATTGAAGTTAACGGTAATGAAGTAATTGCTGATTCAGGGGTGAGGCTTGCCGACCTTCTTAAAAAAACTGTCGAATTAGGTTTATCTGGTTTAGAATTTGTTGCCGGTATTCCTGGAACTTTAGGAGGAGCGGCTTATGGTAATATCGGAGTTCAGGAAAAATGGATTGGTAATTTAATTGAAAAAGTTGAAGTTTTAGATCAAGAAGGAAGGATTAATTTTATTGATAATAAAGATTGCGGTTTTTCTTACCGTAGCAGTTCTTTCCCTAAAAACGGGGACATCATTCTTAGAGTTTTTTTAAATCTTAAGAAAAGCGATTCTCTAACGGTCAAAAAAAAATTCCAGCAATTTTTATTGAAAAGAGGAGTTCAACCTCAAGGTAAAAGTGCTGGTTCTATTTTCAAAAATCCCCCAGGATATAATGCCGGTCAATTAATCGAACGATGTGGATTAAAAGGTAAAAGGATTGGTCAAGCTCAGATAAGTTTTAAACACGCTAACTGGATCATTAATTTAGGTGGGGCGAAAGCTCAAGATGTGTTAGAATTGATACGCACGGCCAAATCAGAGGTTAAAAAGAAGTTGGGAATAGATTTAGAACCTGAAATTAAATTTTTAAATTTAAACTTATGATCAAATATTTAATCAAAGGGGGTAAGCCCCTAAAAGGAGCGGTTAGAATTGGAGGAGCTAAAAACTCCAGTTTTAAGTTAATGATTGCTTCTTTATTAGCCCAGGGCGAATCAAGATTACTTGATATTTCCCGTATCGGTGACGTGGAGGTGACGAAGAAGGTTATTAAAAGTTTGGGCGGGGGAGTTAAAAGTCCGGGTGAGGGGACAATCTTCATCAATCCTGATAAAATTGATAGTTTTAAAATTCCTAAGCAACTTGCTTACATGTCAAGAGGTTCAATGATGTTTGCTGGGCCTCTATTAGCTAGGTTCGGCCAGGCTGACATTCCCCTGCCAGGGGGTTGTAAAATCGGCAAAAGACCGGTGGAAAGACACCTGGAAGGATTACAGGCTTTAGGAGCCAAACTTAATTACCATAATTGTTCGGTTCATATTTCTACTGATCGTTTAATTGGAACTAAATATAGGTTTGATAAAAACACCCATACCGGAACGGAAACTTTAATCATGGCGGCGGTTTTGGCTTCAGGAACTACTGTTTTGGAAAATGCGGCTTTGGAGGTGGAAGTCGATGATCTGATTGAGTTTTTGAATAAAATGGGGGCTAAGATTAAAAGGCTGCCTGACAGGGTGATTAAGGTTGAAGGGGTTAAAAAGTTAAAAGGAGTCATCCATAAAGCGATTCCTGACAGAAACGAAGCCGTTTCTTACGCCTGTGCTGCCTTGGCAACTAAGGGTGATATCATCATTGAAAATGCTTGTGCTGATCATCTTACTGCTTTTTTAGAGAAAGTTAAGCAGGCTGGTGGTGGTTTCGAAACTGATGATTTTGGCATTAGGTTCTGGTATAAAGGACCTTTAAAAGCAACCAAGATGATTACTGGTCCACATCCTGGCTTTATGACGGACTGGCAGCCGTTGTGGGCAACTTTAATGACCCAGGCTCAAGGCGAAAGTGAGATCATTGAAGCGGTTTATGAATATCGTTTTGCCTATATTAATGATTTAAATAAAATGGGGGCCAAGATTAAAACTTTTAACCCTGACATTAAAAATCCCAAGTCTTTTTATAATTTTAATCTTAGTGATGATACGCCTGGTAATAAACATGCGATTAAAGTACAGGGGCCGACATCTTTAAGCGGCGTTAATCTTGAAGTCCCTGATATTAGAGCTGGGGCGACTTTAATGTTAGCGGCTCTAATTGCCAAAGGTAAAAGCGTTTTAATTGATAGTGGCCATATCCAGCGTGGTTATGAAGATTTGGATGTTTGTTTAAAAAAATTAGGAGCCGATATTGAAAAAATAAAATGAAAAAGAGTTTTAAAAAGATATTGCACTGGTTCAGGAGAAGAATAGCTAAAGTTTGGCTTTTTTTAAATCCACAACTAACCATTATTGGTATTACCGGCAGCTATGGTAAAACAATCACCAGTGTGGTTATCAACAAGGTTTTGTCGAAAAAATATAAAACACTTCAAACCGATTTAAACTTAGATACCATTTACAACCTGCCGATTACCATCTTAAAAGCCAGGAAGAAGCATCAAAAAATAATTTTAGAATATGGAGTTGACCACAAAGGGGAAATGGATTTCCATTTAAGTTTAGTCAAGCCTGACTTAGCTGTTATGACTGGTATTAATCCCACCCATTCAGACGCTAATCTTTTGGGATCTGTTCAAAATATTATTAGGGAAAAACAAAAAATGCTTTCATCTTTATCCGAGAATAAAACGGCCTTTTTGAATTACAATGATTTGCAAGTAAGACAAATGGCCGCAAACACTAAAGCAAAGATTGTTTACTATGGTTTTGATAAAAATAATTGTGATTATTGGGCTTATGATGTCAAAGTTGGTTTTAACGGTACGTCTTTCAAGTTAGGAATGAAATCAGATGATGACAAAAAAATAATTGAGATTAAAACGGGTTTAATCGGCGAACATACTGTTGAACCTTGTTTGGCAGCTATTGCAATTGGTTTAAATCAAGGAGTCCCTTTAGATGATATTCAGCAAGCGTTAAAAGATTTAAAGCCGTTACCTGGACGTTTAAGTATTGAAGATGGTCCCTTAAAATCAATTCTACTCAATGATTCTTTAAGGGCTAATCCGGCCTCAGCCAAAGCCGGTTTGCAAACTTTGGTTGATTTGGGTTGTTTGGGCAAAAAAGTAGCTGTTTTAGGAGAAATGGGAGAATTGGGCGCATCGGCTGAAGAAGAACACCGGTCTTTGGGTAGCTTTATAGCTTCTTTAAAAATTGATTATTTTATTGGCATTGGTCCTTTGCAAAAATTGGCAACTAGTCAGGCAGTTAAGTCGGGAATGAATAAAGATAAAGTTTTTTGGGCTAAAGATGTTTTTGAAGCAGCTGAAATTATCAAAAAGGTTTTAGGTAAAAATGATCTTTTTTATTTGAAAGGATCAAGATTAAGACATATGGAGAGGATTTTAATGGTTTTGGAAGGTAAAAAGGTTGGTTGTTCAGTTAATAGTTGTCACTTTTATAATGAATGTGGAAGTTGTTCTTATTTAGAAACCGGCTTATAATTTAATTAAAGATGGCTTTATATCTAGGTATCCTCATTTTTTCTTTCTTAATAACCAGTGTTCTTGTTGTTCCTTTTATCAATCTTCTATACAAATT
>Ga0180429_10002470_pt1 | contig 15232 bp, 24 predicted proteins | sample SS_ome_FD_132428 | JGI IMG/M metagenome (GOLD analysis project Ga0180429, IMG submission 132428) | Hypersaline lake sediment archaeal communities from the Salton Sea, California, USA - SS_1_S_1 metaG | ecosystem: Environmental > Aquatic > Non-marine Saline and Alkaline > Hypersaline > Sediment ...
ATTGGAGATGGTTTTGGGTTGATTTTTGGAGAGAATGGAGTAGAATGGTTATTCAGTACATTGATTTTAAATGATAGGCTTTTGAAAAATAGGAAAAGGAGAATTCAATGAAAAAATATAAATTATTGGCGGTTTCCATATTATTTATTTGTCTGTTATCGCCTCTTTTTGCGATAGCTGGAAGCCCTGTTGAAAAAAAGGTTTCGGTCAATGTAAACTGGAACGCTTATACCTTTGGAAGTAATGTTGAAAATTTCGAAATTCATATTTGGAAAGAAGACAAGCCAAGTTTACGTAAAAAAGTGAAATTAAAAGCAAGCGAGCACGACTGGGATTTTATCAACTATACATTGAAAGGACTGGACCCAGGCACAAACTACTGTGCATCTTTATTGGTGGATTGGGGAACACATAAAAAATTTATGAGAGAAAATGTGTGTTTCACGTCTCCAGACAACAACGATGCGGGTCAATCGAAAGATGTATGTATTTCCTGGCTTCCATTTGGGATAAAAGAATAAAAAATATCAACGAAAAAGGAAAAGAAAAAAGGCTTCGAGTAGATTGTTACTTGGAGCCTTTTTTGGTTGGGGAAATAAATTTAAGTACTATCATATTCTAGTATATGATAGTGGAGTGGAATGAAAATTGAGTGTTACAATACTACAGTGTATTGTAGCGAATGGAGATTGGGAGAGTGAGTTGAAGTGAGTTGAAGGTGGTGTATCAATGTATTTATACATTGATGCACCTAGAATATCTTTGAATCTTGTTTTTGGGTGGGGTGGGGAGACAGTTTTTTGGGAGAAAACTGCCAATGAATAATAAATAATTAGTAATGAATAATACAACCTTCGGTTGATAGCTAGCGATGAGATGAGAGGAACATATTTTCTTCGATTCTTCGTCCCTCCAAAGGCGGGCAGGCGTATCGAAGAAAATGAAGAGTGAGAATGGAAATAGATGGTGTTGAGTGCATCTATAAACGCAAATATGGATTCAAGAAAAGAAGGGTTATTGAAAAGATAAGAAATGATTACCTTCATCAGGATAGGCGTAATTATTTATTTAAAAATTTACGTAAACGTTTACGTACTTTTTTAAAAAGCGCCTGGGGAAAAGAAGGAGGTGAATACTAAAAAGAGCTTAATTAAATCAAGCTCCTTTTATGTATGGTGGGTTTTATTTACCTTGATGGTTATATCTTGGTTTGTATTTGGCTATTTCCGTTTTTTCTAATTCCTCAGTCTCGGCTTCAGTGTCGCAAGTGCGATATCCGAAGTGGGTAATGTCTGGCCAGTTATCTTCTCTTAAGTGATCTAGGAGGCGAGATCTCATTCCTCCCTCCCCAGCACCTTTGCCGATGTACAGCGGTATTAGTTTATTTTCTTGAGTTTTGTATCCGCAATAGTAAACCCCGATAGAAGTGGAATCCCAATTTTCTATTATTTCTGCTGAATATGGGTAGTGCCCTTTATAATCGTGAATCATAAATTTTATAAATAATTAAGTTGCTAATATCCAAGACCTGAGTTACAATGTTTTTAGTTAGGGAACATTGATTTGTTCAGGAAGAAGCGGGATTATTAGCTTAGTCTTCGCTTCTTTTTTATTTTGGGATTTTTTTATTCATAATTTTCTTTATTGCAACTTCATAATTCTAACAAACATTGATAATGTTGTCAAATTTTACAATAAATTTACAATTTATTCACAAAATAGTTGACTATTTTTGGCTGATGTGCTATTGTTTAGACAATAAAAGAGATAAGTAATATTAAGTAAAAATAAGATGAGTGTAAAAAAAATAAATGCGAAAGAACTGAGAGATAGTTACGGAATGTCTCAAGAGGACCTTGCTTTGCGTTTGGGAATTTCTCGGCCAACACTTATAAAAATAGAGAAAGGGGAAAGGCCTTTAAAAATATCTGAGAAAAGAAAACTAGAAGACATCTTTGGCTTGGTTGCTAGCGTCGAGAGCGAGTCTAAAAATACCAACATTAGGATATCGATTCCGCAAAAAAATATTGAAAAATTTAAACAAGTTTTCCTCTATTTATTAGAAAAAGTAGGAAGCAAGCCCAATGTAGGAATGACTGTTATTTATAAATTACTTTATTTTATCGATTTTGATTATTATGAAAAATATGAGGAGCAAATAATGGGGCTAACTTATTTTAGAAATCATCACGGGCCTGCTCCTAGGGAATTTGCTAAAGTGGTAGATCGGATGAAGGAAGACGAAGAAGTGGAAGCTGTAAATAGTAAATTTTTTACCTATGATCAGAAAAAGTTTTTGCCTCGTAAAAAAGCTGATTTGGGCAGTTTAAGCGGTAAAGAGCTCGAGATGATTGATGATGTAATTGCTCGCTATGGAGACAGAACGGCCAAGGAACTTTCTCGAATTTCTCATGAAGATATGCCGTGGGCAGCCGCTAAACCGGGAGCAGACTTGGAGTATGATCATGTTTTCTATAGACCAGACAACCTGTCCGTTAGGGAATTTGAAGAACTGTAATATTAGCAACTATGCAATTCGAAGAAATTTCTAAATTCAAGAATGAATTCAAAAAATTTAAAAAAAAATACAAGTCGTTAGATCAAGATTTGGAAAAATTCAAAGAGATTTTGGTTGTTTTTCCTTGTGGAAATTGCAGTAGAAATTGGGCTGAATTAACTAGCTCGAAAGGTGTCCATATTTTTAAAGCCAGGTTCTCATGTGCGTATTTAAAAAATAAGTCTCTTCGTTTAATTTAGGCGTATTACGAGGATGACGATTCTATAGAATTTTTGGAAGTTTATTTTAAAGGAGATAAAGACAGAGAGGACAAAGAGAGAATCGCTGAGTATTTAAATAGTAAAAACTAGAGAATACAAAGAGCTTTAAAAAAGAAAGGTCAAATTTGAAAGTTGAAAAATAAAAAAACAAATAAAAAGATATTTCAAATATCTTTTTGCGTGGTTGAGGATTTTTTAAATTGCATATTGAAGGGTAGGGGGGTATAATTAAAGCGGTTGAAGTAGTAATAACAAAAATGGAAAAAATTTCAATTTCTAATTCAATAGAAACTGGTCCGGAATCGGAATTATATAAACGAATTAGAGTTCAATTTGGTCATATTTTTGATGAATTCAGTGAACCCGAAGAAAGAATAGGTGCTATAAAAAAAGTAATTGAGGAATTCTTTCGAAATTTTGATAAAGAGATTCTTTCTGAGAAAAAAGCAGAGGAAACAATAAATAATCTTCAAGCTTGTGGCGACATTCCAGAAAAGGAGCTTTTTTTGGACGCAGTCATGAAAGCGCTCGGTCCGGTTTTGAAAATTAGAGAGTCCCATGCTGATAAATTTGAAGAGGCACAAGCACGTGCCATGAATGAGTCTGGTGGGTTTGTTGAAATTAATCGCCTGTTGTCTTACGAAAAAATTGGATCCGAGATACAGTTACATGCGCCTGCTGGCAGGACTGTTGGCAATAAACTTGGATTATATCGTGAGGGGATGAGAAAGCTTGCCGAGATCGTTGAAAAGGATCCAGAGGTGGAAAAAATAACAGCCATGTCTCATTTGGTGGCTAAGCATCCGGGGTTATTTACTGCGGTTGGTTTTGGGGTTTATGAAATTTCTGATGAAATTAGACAAAAACATTTTATACATGAAGATCGAGAAATAAAAGTAGCCGAGATTGATAGAGAGAAGTTTTTAAAAAGGTTTTTGAAATAAAAATATTCCTATGAACTTCAATCAGGCGGTTGTTAAATTTATCTCAATATTGACAAGGGAGGGCGAGATTTCCGGTCAGTTTTTGACGCTTGATGGCCAATCTGCGAAGCTTTTAATAGATGGAGAGCCTTTTGTTGAGATAAACGAGGAGTCGATTTTGCTTTTTGGCAAGGAAGATGTGAGTAGAAAGATATTTTCAGACTCGACTGAAAAAAATTTTTCGCATGTTGATTTTGCTGAGCTGGAAAAACTTTGTTCTCAGGTTGATATAGTTCGCCTTAATCATCTTGGGATTAGTTATGTTTGCGAAGACGTTGAAAGTGAAATTGATCATTTCAAGAATTTGTTAGTAGGGACAAAATTCAAGATCTATGAAGAGGAGTCTGGTTTTTCAAATCAGCGATGGTTTTTTATTTGTAATTTGGATAGTCAGGAGAGTCCCATTTTTGAGTTGGTTTTGACCAAAAAGATTGATGCCTCCTTGAGAGAGTGGGTTCCTCATTTTCAGATTGACATTGACACAAGTCAGAGCATTGAAGAGTTAAGGGGGTTAACAGCAAAATTCATAAAACCAGAGTTTTTTGATTGGGAATTGGATTTTCCTGATTGGGGAGTTGTGTTGGGCATGGGTAAGTTGGGGAACATTAATGGGACTAAAATTTGTCTTGGGCTTGGAACTAATTTGCGTGACACTAAAAAGCATCGGGAGGAGATTTTGAAAAAGGTAAAATGAAAAAATCCGCTAATTGGCGGATGGGTTTAGGGGAAAATCCGAAAAACAAAACACACCCATGAATTGATTTGTGGGTGTGAGTTTTTAATAATGTTATTACATATGTTATTACATGTGTATTTACATATGTAAGTACATAGAAAATCAAAAAGCCAAGGAGATTTTTTAAACCCTTGGCTTTTTGCAGTTGTTGCTGCTTGGTTTATATTCCGAGTCTTTTGCACATGAATTCCATGGAGATTTTTGTCAGGGCTAGTAGGATTTTTTCTCTCTGAGGGTCTGGTCCTGCAATATACGCACCGACTTGTATTTTTGCTTCTTGGTTGCCGTCCAAAACCTCCCAGTCGCTCAAGATTTCAAATACTTTTTCAATTGCCTCTTCTCTCAGCTGATGTCTTTGGCAAATTTCCACAATTTTTTCAACTCCCAGGGTTTGTTCTGGCGAAGTGGGTGTCTTGTTTCCATAGTTTGTCATTGGGTATTCTCCTGTAGTGGTCAGTTTTAAGGTTTCTTTGTTTAAAGACCTATGATACAACAGATTTAGCAGAGAGTCAATAAATATTCATGAAAGAATAAAAAGGTAAGAGACGATTACGTAATTAATTACGTAATCGTTTACGTAAATGATTAATTACTTTTTTAAATTAATAAAGCCGGGGACCTGTTGGGTTGCCGGCTTTATTTTTGGAGCGTGGTGGTTTTTACATGTAAATACGAACTTTTTTCCCTCCGAATTTAGGATTTTCACCGACAACAAAATTTTCCACAGTGCTTTCGAAAACATCAGGGATCGGTCCGCCATGATCATCTTCCAGGGTACTTGCTGTGCAGGTTGTTTCAATGTCACCTTCGCGCTCAAGAATGTCGCTTAGTCGTTCTATTACCTTGCTAATTCTCATTTTCGTCTCCTTTTCTTCGTAGACCTTGTTTTTTTAGGTTCCTTCATTCATTTCGACTTACGATTATGACAGTTATTATCATATTTGTCAATAGATTGGGAGGAGGGCAGGGTTTGTGGAAAAAACCATAATAAAAAGAACAAAGGCAGATTCGTGTTGTGAATCTGCCTTTGGCGTTCTTTGGATTATCCAAGTTTTTCAAGTTCGGGGTTGATTTCATCCCAGCAGGTTTTTTCCAGCTTTTTGAAGTTAATTGGGATTTCAACACGGCCTTTCCTCATCAAATGATAGAGATTGATGAGGGCTTTGTGCCATTTAATGACGACATTCATGAGTGGTTTTTTTTCTTCAGGCAGAATCTGCCAGTATTTGAAGTGAAGAGCTCTGTTTTCTATGGTTTCTCTGTCTTCAAGACCGCTGGTTGCCACCATTCGAATATGTTGCATGGTGCTGAAATGGGCGCTTCCAGATATGCAAGTGGCATCGTCCCAAAAAAGAATGGGGTAGTTGTCCTCGTCGAGAAGCCTGTCATGGTCGTCTCTGTTGATCCTGATGGTGATGGAGAATTGGTCCAGGAAGCGGTGGAGTGTGTTCTTGTTGAAAGTTTTTTGTCTTTCCTGTATTGTCGAGATTTCCTGGCCGATATCTTTTTCTTCCAAAACGAAGATTGGTTGGGACTTGATCCACTCAAGCCATGCCGGGGAAGCAGTTCTGAGCCTGAGCTCATTTTCGCCAAAATTAACATCATTTTTCATTAATTTCAGTTCAACCGAAACGCATTGCCCGAACTCGTTTTTGGGAAGTTCTCCTGGAATAACTTTGGGTCTCAAGGAAATTCCAGAAATTCCTTGCTCAAGTGAATCGATGAGAATTTTTCCCGGCTGAGGAAGACTTCTCAGCAATTTCAAAACATTTGCCTTACTGCTTTTTTCATACTTCTTCATGAGGCGCTCCTTCGAAAGAGAGAACTTGTTCTCCTTCATTTTCTTGGTGTGAAAAGAACTCGTTTTTCGCATTGGTCATTATGACCCTTTCTTGTTTCAAGGATTCTACTATATAAAAGATTTCGTTGTCAACAAAAAACTTAACCAAAAATTAATCACCCCGGGGTCGTTTGACCGCGGGGTGAGTGGGGGGGCTCCTCTGTTTATTTTAACTGACAGGCTGGGTAGAGTCCCGTGGGATGTCGTTTGGCCCTCATCGGTGTCATGATCAAAGTAGTTCTTATTGAACCATAGCGTTCGCATTTTGGTTCTCCGGATTCGAAGGTCAGAAAAATGCAACAGCTTTCTCCGGTACCGGCACCACATTTTTCTACTTCATTCATCCCAATTTCGGCATTTTCCTTTCCAATGATTGAGAGGGTTTCCCAGTTTCTTCCTTGTACGATGGTTTCGTCTTCAAAAACCACACTGACTTGATCTGGTTCGTTGCAATTCATCATTCCGGGCAGATCAGCGCAGATTACGCCAATTTTGCCTGAACCATCTTTCACGATTGTTTTTGGGGTGAAGTCTTTCTTGTTCATAGTTTAATCTCCTCTATTCAAATAATTGATTTTAAGGTTGCTTCTTTCCAAGAGGTTATAGTACTGTAAATTGGAAGAAAAGTCAATGGATTGGAAGGAGGGCAGGGTTAATGGAAAAAACCAGAATAAAAAGAACAAAGGCAGATTCGGGTTGTGAATCTGCCTTTGGTGTTCCTTGGACAAATTTTTTGAAAGCCTCCTAGTATTGTTTCTGGAGACTTTCCCATTCGGAATCACTGGTTACTTGTTTCCAGAGGCGAAAGTGCGAATTGCACTGCCACCATCTGTTTCCATCATAAGGACAGGTGTGTAATATGTCGTTGATACGACCATCATGAGGGACTGCTGGTTTTTCATCAAAACTGTTTCCCAGGGTGTTGCAGTTTTCACAATCGGGATTGCAAGCGCTTTTCCCCAAATCGCGAATCGCATCTTCTTTTTCAAAGGCATGAGCAAAGGTGTGGCATACATTACATTTGACCATTATTCTGCTGTGGTTATCTTTGCCATCAACAACTTCAGCATCGGTGTGAGTGCCGACTATTCCAAGTTTTTCTCCCATTTTTTTACCCCCCTTATGTCAAAGTTTCTTCAACTTTCTGTTGAAAATAAATATTATATTAAAATCAACAAAAAAGCAAGATTAGTATGAAAAAAAACTTAACCAAAAATTAATCACCCCGGGGTCGTTTGACCGCGGGGTGATTTTTTTTGGAGGGGGGCTGGATGAAGGAAGTTTATTCTTTCCATCTTCCTCTCATTGCCAGGACTGGAACAGGGAAGGCCTCATGAAAGGGATGATTGGAGAATCTTTCCATGATGGCGACAACTTCATCGCACATCTCGTCCAAGGACGGTTCGTCCATTTTCATGAATGATTTGGAATACATTTGGGCCATTACGTGCTCATCTGAACCGGTTGTGGAATCTTCATTGAAAGCGACGGTGGTGTTGTCCGCTGAATATCCAAATTTTGTGAAATAACCTCTTAATTCAGCGCGGATTTTTCTTTTTTCTCTTTCTTCGCTTGACATCAAGCCAGAGACATAAACGATTGGCATGGTGATTTCCTCCTGTTGTTGGGTGAGTTATGTTGTGAAAAACCTGAATCTAGATATTATCACAGAATTGCTAAATTGTCAACCCTTTTAAAGGGTGCAAATTGAATTTTGTGGTATAATGGGGGCATGAAAAGGAAAAATAAAAAAGAAAAAAATTTAGCCTAATAAAAAAGGGCTCCTTAGGCACAGACACCGTTCGGATCCCTTTTGTATTCATGCTTTTATTATATACATTATTTGTATTTTGTCAATACTATGAAAAGTAAAAAAAAGGTCATAAAAACAGAAAACCCACCGGAGCAGGATTCTGCTTTTGGCGGGCGGGTGAAATCTTTAAGACACCATTTCCTTTGTAAGCGGAACGGTATCCGCTCCGCATTCAGGACATCTCTTGGGAGTATCTATGCCTTTTCCGACAAGGAATGCAAAATTTTGTTCGATTGATTGTGGTTCAATTTTCTCAACCGTTTCTCTGCCTTGCCACGGACATTGCGTGCATTTAATGTTTTTTTCGAGGGAACCGTTTACTCTTTCGCTCATTGAATCCTCCTGTGTTTCCTGGGTTAAATAGTAGCTTTATCAAATTTTAAGTTTAGTATAAAATTTAGTATTTGTCAAGTAAAAAAATGAAAACAAAAAAACAATCTAAAATTAAAACTGCTTCGATCGTTGGGGCTATTACTTTATTGATGGCGGCGAGTGGTTTGACGGGGTATAAGCTGGTTAAGGTTGATAATTTTGGGGGAGTGGAAGAGAATTTGCATGAAGTCTCTCGGGTTGTTGATGGTGACACTTTTGAAGTTGAAAGTGAGAATGGCGAAGTGGTTGTTGTTCGGGTTTTGAATATGCTGGCTCCTGATCGTGGGGAATGTTTTTATAAGGAGAGTAAGAAGGCTTTGGAGGATTTGTTGAAGGGCAAGAAAGTCAAACTGGAGAAGGATGTTTCTGGGGAGGATGGGTTTGGGAGGCTTTTGAGACATGTTTTTGTTTCTTCTGGGACGGAGGATGATGACAATGTTCTTGTGGCGAAGTTTATGATTGAGAATGGTTTTGCCAAGGCCCAGCCGGTTTTGCCGGATGTTCGGTTTAAGAGATATTTGGCGAGGTTTGGCACTGAGGCGGAAATGGACAAGCTGGGGGTTTGGGGAGCGTGTGAGGGGAATTTGCCGAAAGGTTTTGCTGGAAGCACCAACGTTCAGCCTGAGGACGAAGACTGTGTGATCAAAGGAAATGTTTCTCAGATCACTGGAGAGAAAATCTATTTTTTGCCTGAGTGTCCTTCCTATTCTCAAACTAGGATTGATCCGTCTCAAGGTGAGCGGTATTTTTGCAGTGAGGGGGAGGCTAAGGAAGCTGGGTTTAAGATCTCTGGAGGGTGTGGGACGGTTTTCCGGGGGAAAACTGTCAATGAGTAATTAGTAATGAAGAGAAAAAAGGGAGTAAGGGAAGAAAGGGAAGAAAAGGGGGTAATGGGGAAAAGCCCCAGTTGAATAGTTCGATGAAATTCAACGGAGTAAAGCCCCAGTTAAATAGACTTCGTCTAATTTTAATAAATTAAAATAACTTAACAGGGCAAGGGAAAATAGATTTACTTCGATACTACGTAGTATCGAAGTAAATGAAAGATGTTGTTACATATGTCATTACATGTGTAAGCATATGATTGTTCAGGGGAAAAATTAAATAAAAGGCAGGCAGGTTTTTTGGGAAGTGGAACGGTTTTAAAAGAATAGAATAAAGCTCTGCTGGCGGTTGCCGGCAGAGCTTTATTGTTGTGGTTTTTGGTTAGAAAATAACGAGGTCTGAAGTGGTGAATTCCACTGTGATTCCCTTTCGGTCCTCTTCTTTGATTTCCTTTTCCCCCTCTTTTTTTATTTCAATAGTGAGAGGCTGGCTGGGGGTGACCTGGAAGCCATTGTCATCATCAGGGTGTTCATGGCAGATAATCTCACCTTCAGGAAAAGCTAAGTATCCCTTTTCATCGCCTTGATCTATTAACAAGGGACCTCTTATTTCTTCTGATTTTTCTGGCAAAATGACTTCAGGATCGCCGAAGCCATATTTAGTATGCCAGCAGTAGGCGCAGATTTTGAAAGAGGTTTTGTTGGTGACTTTCATCGGTTTTCTCCTTTTTGATTTAGGCTTTTGTCTTGGGAGGGACTAGCCATTGCCGTCTTCCCGCGGGCGGAGTTTTGTTTTCGCTGGCCGGGAGGTGGAATATGAGTATCTCGTCGTCGATGGAGAAATATCCTACAAAATCTCTCCACTCGTCTTCATACAAAACTGAACCTTTGATGGTGGCTTCATGCTGGGAGGGGTTGATTTTAACTTTCAACTGGCAGTGTTGATCTTCGATCGCCCCAGGTGGAAGAACAGTGGCTTGGAGCGACTCCTCGCCTCCTTCCTGCAACATCTTTGCCAGTTTTTTATCGGTAACGGAGATCCTTATTTCGGTCATTTTCAGTAATGAGTCGTCGGCTCCCATCCCTCCACCTACTTGTTTTTTCGGAAAGATTTTTTGCAGGGCTTCGTTCTTGATTTTTTCCCGTCCATTGGGAGGCAGGATCATTTGAACGTCAATTCCTGCTTCAAGGACTTCGTCGAGCAGGGTTTTCAGTTCGGTGTCGGTCATTGCTGTTAAGCTTGACGGCTGTTCCCCAAGATACTTTTCGAGGAGTTTCTTGCAAACATCTTCTACTTCATCGGGGGTTCCGCAGGTGTTACATCTGACTCCCTCGGTGAAGATCCATCTCATTATTGGCAAAAGGGCTTTTTCGGCGTTTGGTGTGATTTGGGCCATTGGTGGTCTCCTTTTTGATTTAGTCTTTCTTTTCTGGGGTGAGCAGATCATTCAGGTTTTTACACCCGCCTAAGTGTCTTCCGCCTGTTTGTTGGCAGATGGGGCATAGGAGGGTCTCCATTGTCTTTCTGAGATGGTCGATCAGTCTTTGGAGTTCAGTGCAGTCGGGGCAGTCAGTTGGTTCGTCTTCAATCGAAACCAAGTTGTCGATTCCAAGGTCTTCGGGTTCCTGATTTTTTGGGAAAAGTTTTTGTAGAGCTCTTTTTAAAAGTTCCTGTTGACGACAATGAGGCAGGGAATACTGAGGTTTGGTTTCTTTGCTGAAAATTTCAATGCTCTTGATAATGATTCCAAGAAGTTCGGGACCGGTCATTGCGGCAAGGTTTGTTGAGTTCTTTTTGAGATAGTCACGAAGAAACTGTTTGCGAAATCTTTCTTCATCTCCCGGTTTTTTGAAGTTGTTGAATTGCATTGCAGTGCTGAAAGCCTTCATTATTGATAAGATGGATTCTTCAGCGTTTGAGGTTATTAGTTCCATGGGTGTTCTCCTTTTTAAGTAATATTTTGATTTCAAGGTTGCTTCGTTTGAAGGTTTATGATGGCATGTTTTTGAGGAAAAAGCAACCCCAATTAAATGGTGCTACGCAATTTAACGGGGTAAAGCCCCAGTTGAATGGTTCGAAGAAATTCAACGGGGCAGGGGGAAGGGCGGTGAACTGCTAATGAGTAATTAATAATGAGCAATGAGCAATATGCCAATTTTCGATTGGTAATGAATAGTGAGCAATGAATAATGAGTAATGAAGGGGAAAAGGGAGGAAAGGGGAATAAAGGGAGAAAAGGGGAGAGGGAAAGAGGCGCGAGATGATTGCATTATTTTTTACGTTAATACGTTAAAGCATCAACGTAAATAAAAAACACTCCCATATTACAGTATATGGGAGTGGATTATTTTTGTTCTGGTTTTTATAAACTATTTTTTTCAACCAAGATGACATTTTTGGCGCCTTCTAGGATTTTTGTTTTTTGGCCGGGGAAGTCGTGGCTAGGTTAGTTTTCTAAGATTTCTTTTCTGAACAAAAAATATTCTTTGGATTTTCCTGGCATTTTTTTGCAACCTAATTTTTCACAAAGATCAATTGATGCTTTATTTTCTTTATTAACGTCAGCTACAAAAAATATTTTTTTATTAGAAGAATTTTTCATTTGACTCAGTATTTCTAAATTCTTTTTGAATAATTTTTCTGCTACTCCTGAATTTCTGTGACTTTTGTCTACCATTACCCAAGAGCCCAGCCATTCTTCGCAATCTGGATCTTCAGTTCTCCTTTCTTTGCGGAATTTTAATAGTCCGATTATTTTATTGTCTGATGTGGCGGTGATAAACAAATTTCCGTTTTCAACCTGTTCCTGTATTTTTTCAGGAGAATCGTATCTTTCCAGATCAGATTCTCTTAGTTCATCTGAATACATGGTTGGATAATTGTTTAGAAAAATAGTCGACATTTCTTCAGCTCTTTTTTCATCGGGAATATTTTCTGGAGTGTAAAGGTCCAGTTCTATTTTTAGTTCCTCTTGTTTGTTCAAGGTTGGTTCTAGTACATTTTTCATTTTTAGTGTTAAATTATAAACTATTTTTTTCAACCAAAATGACATTTTTGGCGCCTTCGAGGATTTTGGTTTTTTGGCCGGGGAAGTCGTGGATGGCTTCGTAGAATATTTCGTATGAATAGTGGTAGTTTTCTCCTCGACGGGTTCCGGGGTCGTTGGTGATGAATTCTTTTTTGTTTTGGTCATAGCCGGTGAGGACCAAGGCGTGGTAGAGAGGGCCGGGGGAGCGGAAGTAGGGGTTTTGAAGTTTTCTTCCGGCCATTGGGATGATGAAGATATTGTCTCGGGAGAGTTCTTTTATGAGGTAGTCGATATTTTTTTGGAATGTTTTTTGGGGATCTGTTTTTGGTGCTTCTTCAAAAAGGTCTTGGTTTTCAGGTTGGTCTTCTTCTGTTGTGATTGGTTCTTCTTTTGATTCTAGTTTAATTAGTTTATATTCTTGGTCGTAAAACTCTTTGGCTAGCTCGATCATTTCTTCAGCGTTGAGGTCTTTGTGGGAGCCGAAATAGTTTTTTTGGAAAGCGACCATTTTTTGGATTTCATCTTCGGCTTCGCTGATTTCAAGTTCTTCTTTGTCGGTTAGATAGGCATGGGCCATGATGATTGAGGCTTCTTCACAGGCTTCGTCGTGGAGATCATCCCATTTGGCATAGGGGGCTTGGGAAGTGAAGGCGACTTGGTTTTGATATTTTTCTGGGATGATTTCATTTTCTGGGGCTTCTTGGGTGATGGTTGGTTTTTCTTTTGGTTTGTCTATTTCTTTGTGGAGCTCTGGGTTTTCCATGACGACTGGTTTGGAGGCCTCGATGAAGTTGACCGGCTGACTCAGGTCTTTGGCTTTTTTGTTCACTACGAAAACAGCCAGAAGTAGGATGAGGATTGCTAGTGGGAGGATGATTAGAATTTTTTTCATGGGGGATTTTTAGTTTGGGTTTATTTTAGCATTTATTTTGGGGTTTTCAAGCTTCTTTTTTTGAGTTAGAATAAAATTTGATTATTATTCGATTCGGGAATCGTCTAACGGTAGGACAACAGGTTCTGGTCCTGTCAATTGGGGTTCGAATCCCTATTCCCGAACAATAAAAAGAAAAACGCCCTTTTAAGGGTGTTTTTATTTTTATCTGTTGAGGGTTAGGGATTCGAAGGGAGCGAGAAAAAGAGAGCTGGCGAGCTTTTGGTGCGTAGCTCCCAGGTGCCCGAGTCGGAGCGAGGGAGAATCCCTATTCCCGAACAGCAAAACAAAAATCCGCTGATGCGGATTTTTTGCTGTTCGGGAATAGGGATTCGAAAGGCGGAGGCAGTCATTGCGAGCTGGCGAGCAACTACAGAGAGTGGGCTGAGTCCCGGGGAGCCTGCCTGCCGGCAGGGAGCCACTTAACGAAAGCAAGCCGAAGGCGTCGCTTGAGTTTAGTGAGCTGACCCTCGAATCCCCAGGGCTTTTTTGTTCGGGAATAGGGACTCGAACCTTTTCTACCATTCACTGATGAATGGTAGAAAATGAAATCAGGATTTAAATACTGATTTAAATACTGATTTAAATATGTATTTATTTTTACTTGTTACGTAGCATGCTACGTAACAATTGGAATTTTCATTTGATTTTTTGGTGGGGATTTGGTAGTCTGAGGTTTCTTTGAAAATTTAAAATATGGAGGGAGGTGATGGGTTATGAAGATGACTTTTTCAGTTTTTCGTATGAGTCCTTTGGAGCAAAAACTTTTTGATTTTTGCAATGAAAATCCAAAAGTGGCTTTTGATGCGCCGCCGGAGTTTCAGGAAAAATTTTTAAAAAATTGCAGTGAGTTTGGTTCCTCAAGAATGAGAAATCTTAAAATTTTTTATTATGGAACACCGATTAAGGAGTTTTTTGAGGGGATCGAGGAAGGGGCTTGGCTGTTGATTTTTGCTAAATTTCATGACGGCTTCTTCACTTTCGGGGGACAGTTTGCGAGGTATGTTCTTCGAGGATTTTATCCTCGTTCTGATAAGATTTATTTTCAAGGGGGTCCCATTGAATACCTTATTTCTCCGGATATTGTGGCCGTTGTTAAAAGCAGGCCAGGGGTGTTGGAGGGCGGTTCTTGCTTTGATCCCGAGGCTGAAATTTTTATGTCGACTGTTCGGAGCATTTATCTGAGGGAAAGAAAAGCGCTTGAAATTATTTTATGAGAGGAAGTGTGGATGCCGAATGTTATAAGATCAGGGATTTTTAAATCTTCTGCAATTGAGTTGCCAGATGAAATTCCTGGAGGAATTAAAGCTGTCTGTGGTTATTGTCATGCCGAACTAGAGTCTATAAAAGGAGATAAAGGAGAGTTCGGAAAATTTAAAAAAACAGTTAATTCAAGGGAGAGCATTTTTGTTTTGGGTTGGCTTATCAAATGTCCCGAATGTGGCAAAAAAGTTTCCTTTATTTATCCTAATTTAACAGATGAAATAATCCAGTTGGTTAATAACTGGAATTTCGGAGGGTCCGATGAGTAGTTTCCTTGTGGGGAAACTGCAAACTAAAAGACCAGGTGGGTTAATGATCCGTCTGGTCTTTTTGGTTGGGAAAATGTTTACAGGCTTTGTTTTTTGGTTTAGAATAATTGACCAATGTAAATTGGTGATTCTTTGACAATAATTTAAACAACGCGGAAGGGGGTGTTGGAATTGAAGAGGTTCAGTAAGAAAAAATATCCTAAATTTGATGAAGTTATTCCTGATGGCAATGATGAGAGTAGAGGCTTTCTTCTTTTTGACATCACTGATGCGGAAAAGAGCCTAGAAAAATTCTGGGAGAAATTCCAGTATCTTTTCTTTCAGCAGTTTTACGTAGCAGATCTTAGCTTTTTTGGGAATGATCTTAAGCAGACTATTTTCAAAATAATCAAGA
>Ga0180429_10002471_pt1 | contig 15231 bp, 10 predicted proteins | sample SS_ome_FD_132428 | JGI IMG/M metagenome (GOLD analysis project Ga0180429, IMG submission 132428) | Hypersaline lake sediment archaeal communities from the Salton Sea, California, USA - SS_1_S_1 metaG | ecosystem: Environmental > Aquatic > Non-marine Saline and Alkaline > Hypersaline > Sediment ...
ATCACCGTCATGCACTGGTTCAGCAACCGGCATACTGTCAGGAGAGTCGTTCTCTTGTACAATGACGCCATTGTCGATTATCTCATTCTCACAAAGCGCGCCGGATTTATAACAGTCAGAAAAGAACGCTGTACTGTACGTTAATCGGCAGTCTGGCCCGCGTACTTAGGCTGATTGAAGACGCCGGAGTCTTCACGCCGTATCGAGGCGAGTAGGCTCCGGCGGCGATTTCCACTTCGAACCCTTGCGGCGTCAGCATGCGGCACAGCAGCTTGCCGTCGAGTGTTATACGGACGCAGTCTTCGCCGAGTTCGCACTCCACGTCAGGATGCAAATGCCATATTATCTCAATGGCGTGTTCTCCGTCGCCGGCGGCGGTGTCTTGGATTTCAAGGCGATCTTCGCGGCACTTGACATTTCTGCCGACCTGGCCGAGCCCGTCGATTCGCGAATATCCTGTGTGCGTCATCGTCCATTCAGGGGCGCGCTGGTCGCCTCGCATGGAGATGTGAGTTTCTATGTCGTCAAGAGGTCCGAAGCTCCCCGGGCGGACCGTCGCCTGTTCCAGACCGTCCAGCATCAGTACGTTGTGCGCCCCGGAGCTCTTGAAGGCTGATCTTGCCGATTCGTCGGGCGTGTAGCAGTATGTTCCCGAATCGACAAGAACGGGCCGTCCGGCGACCTGCAGCACGAGACTCCCCTTGTCGCAATGATTGTGCCCTCGTCCGCCCTGACCCGACCGGCCGGCAGGGCTGGCGCAGAGGCATATTCCATACGCCCGGTTGGCGAAAAAACCGTATCCGGACTCGGGGTATACGCGGCATTCCGGCTCCGGCTGCGGCGGGTTATTGTCCGGCGGCGCCATCCGCCGAAGCTCCTGCAGGAAGCTGTGATCCCGCGGGTCCCACGAAAAGTAGTCTTTGCAGATGAGCACTCTGCTGTCGCCGCTGTCGCCGAACTGGGGACTGCGCCCAAAAGCGCCGAGGTAGTCGGTGACCAGCGCGCAGGCTTTGGCGAGTTTGTCCCGGACATCGTCCGAGAACGCCATGGCGCGGTCCGAATCTCCTCGGGTCATTCGGTGCAGTTGCAGAAAGCAGCCTGCCGTCAGCGCCGCTTCAAGCGACAGTTGATGGTAGTTGATCGCCGATTCGAAGTTCCCGCCGTCAGACCGGAATTGCAGTGAAAGCTGGTTGTCCAGATGCGTCATCGCCGTGTCGCTGAACGCTTCGGCCTGGGGTCCTGCGTAACAGAGGCTTATCCCCAGCAGACCGGCCAATGAGGCCAGCAGGTGGTTGTTCTGCGGCCCGGAGTGCCGCAGAACATCGTACTTGTGTATGTATTGCGCGTGAGACCAGAGCACCTTTGCGTAGTGCCGAAGGGAATCGGACAGGTGTCGGCGGAAGTACATCAACCCCAATGCAAGATTGAGCCCTCGAATCGCCACGTCCATCCCGGTGATCCAGTTGACGCCGATCATCAGCGGATTGACGGCGACCCAGTTGTCGACAATGCTCTTGAATTGCCGCGGATATCTCTCGTCGCCGGTCTTCCTGTGGGCCGCTATCAGCGTGGGAATGAACTGCAGTCTCGATAGTTCCCACGGGACGATGATATCGTGGCCTTCGCCGGGCTTGATGCGAATTATCGGATGAGCGGCCAGGGGATAGAGTTTCCCCGACATGAAATCCTTGTGCCATGAGAAATCCGCATCGTTTACGTTCACGGACCGATCGAAAACGTGCAGTTCGCCGTCTAGTATTCTGTCGGCTTCGGCGACGGGGGCGTCATTGGCGTCGAGAAGCCTGGCGAAAGGCGATTGGGCGGACCAGAGATGCGATGCAAACGATTCATCCCAGTCCGGCGCCGCTACTTTGTCGTATTCCTCAAACAGCACGATGCGGCATGCGTCGATGCGCCTGGCGAGCCTGCGGGAGTATGACCTGAGTTTTCCTGTGACTCTTTTAATCATGAAGCTCTCTGGCGACGGTCGGTCATGCTGTTGTCGCGGGTGTTCCCGGTTTCAGTGTCGAGCATTTGCGCATATCGCCGCCGTGGGGAGCAAACGCAACTGCTGCGACAGCCCGTTTGAGGCTTCACCCAGCGGCGGAGTCGTCTGATCTGCGACAACTCTCGAATGACCGGTTTTCAACTGGTTTCATCGGCATACCGCGTGCGGCGCCTGAACGCAAAAAGAGTTGCGTCGCCGATTAAGCGTTCGGCCGATTCGGTATTTACGACGCCTTATTTGCTCCAGGACGGCGCCTGGGACGCTCCGATCGCCATGTTGTCACCGCTGCTGGACGCGGCGCCTGGGTTTTCCGTCGAATCACGATCTGTATGGGAGTGTAACACTTTTACTATCAGGAGGTTAGGATGTTATGTGCGATAGAGGAGTTGTTGGCCGTGCGTTTGGCTGGGGTGAACCTCATGTGACACCTGGGGTGGTTTGATTGCGATGTCCGGACATTGTGGCAAGTGTTGATCGCGATTGGCCGATAAGGGGTATATTCGCTGACTGACGGAGTCCTCAGCGGTATGCTCTTATCTTTGAAGGATATATAAATGAAGATTATCAATGTTGTAGGGGCCAGACCCAACTTCATGAAGATAGCGCCGATCATGGCCGCTTATGGCGAACACCCGTCCATCGATCCGCTGCTCGTGCATACCGGTCAGCACTATGACGAGAAGATGAGCGATCTGTTCTTTCGCCAACTCGGCATCCCCGAGCCGGATATGAACCTCGAGATCGGTTCGGGCAGCCATGCGGTTCAGACCGCCGGGATCATGACGGCTTTTGAGCAGGTCGTACTCGAGCACAAGCCTGACGCCGTGCTCGTGGTCGGAGACGTCAACAGCACGATCGCCTGCGGCCTGGTCGCAGTGAAGTTGGGAGTGAAGCTCATTCACGTGGAGGCCGGACTCCGCAGCGGCGATCTGGGCATGCCCGAAGAGATCAACCGCATGCTGACCGACACGATCAGCGATTTCCTGTTCGTCACCGAAAAATCCGGAAGGGAGAACCTCCTGAGCGAGGGGGTGGACGAATCGAAGATATTCTTCGTCGGCAACGTCATGATCGACACGCTGTTGCGAAACAAGTCCAAGTCCGAAGAATCTACGATTCTGAACGACATGGGGCTCACGGGCGACTATGCCGCCCTTACGCTGCACCGACCGTCGAACGTGGACGATCCGGTTGTGCTCGGTCGCCTGCTGGACGCTCTGGAGGTTATCCAGAACGATATGCCGATCATATTCCCGATCCATCCGAGGACCAGAAAGAACCTCCAGGCGTCGGTTCTGGGAGATCGCGTGGCCGGGATGACGAACCTGCGTTTGCTGGACCCGATCGGGTATTTGGACTTCCTCAAGCTCATGTCGTCGGCCAGGCTGGTGCTGACCGATTCGGGCGGCATTCAGGAGGAGACGACCATCTTGAGAGTTCCCTGCATAACTCTGCGGGAGAACACCGAGCGCCCGATCACCGCTGAAGTAGGCTCCAACACGATCGTCGGCACCGATGTCGACAAGATACTCGCCGCATATCGCAAGACCATGTCCGACGGCGCCGGCGATTCGCAGATCCCGGAACTATGGGACGGTCAAGCCGCTCAGCGAATTGTCGGGATACTGGCCGATAGAATATAACAGGTCGTTCGCCGACGGAGACAACGCTCATCAGCCCATGAAAGTCGCCCTTATAAGTCACGGGAACCTGGATCACGTCCTTCCCTACCTCGAACACATGGTGTCCGGAGGCTGGGAGGTCCATTGGCTCCAGATAGCCCCGGGCGCCTTCGCGGCGCCTGACGGCGTGACAGTCCACCCCTGTTACAAGCCCGGGCGGGAATCGCAACATAGGATGTCCCTCAAACTGGCGGGGTATGTCGCTTCGGGCAAGATTGCAAAGAAGCTGCTGAAGAGCATCGCACCGGACATCGTATCGGCTCATTACGCCTCCAGCGGGGGACTGGTCGCCTGGTTGTCGGGGTTCCGGCCTTACGTCGTGACAATCCACGGAGGCGACCTGATCGATCGCTACAAACGCCTGATAGGGCGTTTCGTACTCAAGCGAGTCCTGGGCGCTGCGGCCCTCGTCAATCCGGTTTGCCGGCACATGTCCGACATAATCGAATCGCTGGGAGCCAGGCCCGATCGCATAGTTCCGCTCCCGTTCGGAATCGAGTTGGATCGATTCACGTACGATCCCGGCGAGAATCCGCTTTCGGGGGGCGTCAGGATTGTCTGCACCCGTTCGCTCAGCAAGGCGCTCTACGACATTCCCACGGTGATTCGCGGCGTTGCCGAGGCGCGCAGGCTTGGCCTGGACGCCGCTTTGACGCTGTCGGCCGCCGGCGGACTCCAGGGCGAACTCGAGCGATTGGCCGAAGAACTCGATGTCGCCGGGGCGATCGACTTTGCAGGCGGGTACGCGCCGTCGGAACTGCCCGAAATACTCTCCCGGCACAATGTTTACGTGTCGGCTTCGATCTTCGACGGCGCCAGCCTGTCGTTGATGGAGGCCCTGGCCGCCGGCCTGTTCCCGGTAGTGTCGGATATTCCCGCCAACCTCGAATGGCTGGAGGACGGCAGGGGAGCATTGACCTTTCCAACGGGCGACTGGAAACGCCTTGGCGAGCAACTGGCCTCCCTGCCCGACAGGATCGAGTTGATTCAAGAGGGACTCGAAGCAAACCGACGCATCGCTCAGGATCGCGCCGATCGGGGGAAGAATATGCGGCGTTTCATGGAACTGCTTGCCGCACAGGTTGATGCGGCGCAATAGTCCGCGGGATTATAGCGCAAATGTTGATTCCCTTTTGGACCGATAGATTAACTGTTATGTCTGTCTGAGGTCGGATGCTATAGTATCCGGCCGAACGCCGCAGAACTTTGTCATAGATGCGCCCGTACGAAAGTATCGGAATACCCTCGGGCGTGATAATACCGAGTCAGGAGAAGCAGATGGTCGAGAAGCTGATTGAGAAAATCGAATCCCGCAAAGCCGTCATTGGCGTCGTCGGGCTGGGTTACGTAGGGCTCCCGCTGGTTCGTGAGTTCGCCGCCGGCGGGGCGAAGATCCTTGGTTTTGACGTGGATCCGAAGAAGGTCAAGACTCTGCTGTCGGGCAAGAGCTACATCGATCATATCCCCTCAAAGGAAGTAGAGGATATCGTCAAGACCGGTCGATTCGACGCGACCACCGATTTCAAGCGGCTCAAACAGGCCGACTGCATCCTTATCTGCGTTCCGACCCCGCTTACGAAAATGCGCGAACCGGACATGTCCTACGTGATCGCAACGGCCAGAGCCGTCGTCAAGACGCTCGGCAAGGGACAGCTTGTGGTCCTGGAGTCCACGACTTATCCCGGCACTACTCGCGAGGTGATGCTCCCGATCCTTGAGGAATCCGGCTTGAAAGTGGGCAAGGACTTCTTCCTGGCGTTTTCTCCCGAACGAGAGGACCCCGGGCGCAAGGACTACACCACCAAGACGATCCCCAAGGTTGTCGGCGGACACGACAAGGCGTCGCTCAAGGCCGCCGTCGCGTGCTACGAAATCGCAATCGACAATGTCGTGCCCGTGTCGAGCTGCGAGGCCGCCGAAGCGTGCAAGATACTTGAAAACACCTATCGCTGCATCAACATCGCACTGGTCAACGAACTGAAAGTGCTCTTCGACCGCATGGGAATCGACGTCTGGGAGGTGATAAGCGGCGCGGCGACAAAGCCGTTCGGATTCACGCCGTTTTACCCCGGGCCCGGCCTGGGCGGGCACTGCATACCGATCGATCCGTTCTACCTGTCGTGGAAGGCCCGTCAGTACGGCATGACGACTCGGTTTATCGAACTGGCCGGCGAGATCAATGTCGCCATGCCCGAATATGTCGTCACCAAGCTCACTGAAGCCCTGAACGACCGCAGGAAATCCGTTAACGGCTCGAAGGTCCTTGTCCTCGGGCTGGCGTACAAGAAGGACATCGACGACGTTCGTGAAAGCCCGTCGCTGGAGTTGATCGAACTGTTGAAGGAAAAGGGCGCCAAGGTCGACTACAACGATCCGTACTGCCCGCGCACGCACAAGATGCGGGAGTACAACCTGAAGATGACCTCGAAGAAGCTCTCGGCCCGTATGCTCCAGAGCTACGATGCTGTGCTGATCAGCACCGATCACAGCGACTACGATTACCAGTTTATCGTCGACAACGCCGAGTTGGTGATCGACACCCGCAACGCCGCAAGCGGCGTGAAACGCGGGCGGAGGAAGATAGTCAAGGCCTGACCACAACACCCAAACAGGACAAACAAGGCGCCAAAGGACACCATCGACATGGCCAAATATCTGGTAACAGGCGGAGCGGGATTCATCGGATGCAACCTCGCCCGGTACATACTCGACAAGGGGCACGATGTCGTTGTGCTCGATAATTTCGCGACCGGCAAGCGAGAGAATCTCACGGAGATCGCCGACAGGATCGAACTGATCGAAGGCGACATACGCGATCGCGACACTGTCGATCGAGCGGTTGGCGGCTGTGCGGCGATCTTCCATGAAGCGGCGCTCGGTTCGGTGCCGCGGAGCATGGAGGATCCCGTGACCAGTCACGATGTGAACGTCAACGGAACAGTTACGGTTCTTGAATCCGCACGCGCCGCGGGCGTAAACCGGATCGTTTTCGCCGCCTCGTCGAGCGCTTACGGCGATCAGAAGGAATCTCCCAAACACGAAGGGATGGTTCCGCTGCCGATCAGCCCGTATGCCGCCGGCAAGGTCAGTTGCGAGTCGTACCTGCAGGCTTACGCCGCCGGTTACGGAATGGAGACCGTGTCCCTGCGGTACTTCAACGTCTTCGGCCCGCACCAGGACCCAGAGGGCGCCTACGCGGCGGTCATTCCCGCATTCGTCAGCCGACTCCTCGCCGGTCAGCAGCCGGCGGTGTTCGGCGACGGAGAGCAATCGCGGGATTTCTGCTACATCGAGAACGTCTGCAACGCCAACTGGCTGGCCGCCGGCGCTCCGGCCCGGCAGTGCGCCGGGAAGGTCATGAACATCGCCTGCAACGCCCGGACAAGCCTCAATGAAATACTCGCCCTGCTCAAGGAGCTTCTGCAAAGCGACGTTGACGCTGTCTACCAGGACCAGCGTCCCGGCGATGTGAAGCATTCGCTGGCGGATGTGTCTCTGGCCGCCCAGGCTATCGGATACGAGCCCAAGGTCTTCTTTGAAGAGGGCCTGAGGAAATCGATCGATTGGTATCGTGAAAATCTCGGATGACAAATCTGACGATCGGCCCGGGCGATCTGTCCCGCGGCGCCTTGCCGGCTTCCTGCAATGGACGGTCAACCTGTCGGTTGTCGCCGCCCTGGTGCTTGTGTTCACTCCCGCGGGCGACTGGCTCGGCGACGCTCTGATCAGCGTTGATCCTCTGGCCAGGGCCGACTACATAGTCGTTCTCGGCGGGAATAATGAAAGGGGAGTGGAGGCCGCCAGGTTGTATCGCCGGCGCTGGGCTCCCAAGGTGATCGTGACTTCGACCAGACACAGCGCCGAGAGACTGGCTGACGTCGTGAAGACATACGGCGTGCCGGCTGCCGATGTCCTGGTCGATGACAAGACGATTCGCACCGCCACCCATCCCGAGACGGTGGCTCAGTTGCCCGGAGTTAATCCGGAATCCGATCGGTTCATCGTCCTGACTTCTCCGTATCACACCTCCAGATCCAGGGCCTGTTTCAAGCATTACGGGTACAAGCACATATGCATGCGGAGTCCGGGTTGGCGGGCTGGCGGGGAATATGGAGGCCGCGGTTGGACTCGGCGGTCCTCAAGTCTCGCCGAGAAGGTCTATGAGCTGTTCGGGTGGGCTATGTACCGGATCATCGGATGGGTCTAGGCGGCACATCGCGCCAACTTCTCTCCGTCGTCGGATGCTTCACTGGCCTTCCTGTCGGGGATTAGCCGCCGGTCGGCATGAATGGTGCGATAAGATCGTCTTGACGTGTGAGCCGTTCTGGGGTATTGTAATACTTGTCGCCGCGTGGATTGACGCCGCGGCGCGTGCTTGCAGGAGGAGGCTAATGCCGCGAGGCTGTATCACTGTCATCTGGATGGTCGTGTTGTCGCTTGCTTCGACGGCCCGAGCGGACTTCACCGGTTATGAACTGCTTTCGGACTGGAGTCTGCTTCCCAAGGCTCATCTCGACGTGCAGGCGGGTTTGGCGTCCAGCTACGATCGCAATGGCGGCAACGCCGATTTCAGCTTCTATGAATCCACCGGCTCGGTCAGGCAGACGCTTGACGTTGATCCGGTCACCGTTGCAACGCTGGACGGTCCGGGCGTCATAACTCGGTTCTGGATGCCGCATAGGACCGCCGACGCCGAATTCAAGGTCCAGGTGCTTCTCGACGACGTTGTTGTCATCGACTCGACGAGCAAGGAGCTGCTCGGCGGCGGTTACGGATATTTCGATGGGGCTCTGGGCTCTACTATGCTGGGCGGTCAGGTCAGCTACGAACCTATCGTCTACTCCGATTCCCAGACCCTGAAAATAGTCTCTGAGAATATTGAAGGCGTGCGTCACTACTACCAGTGGAACTATCTGAAGCTGCCGGCGGGAACTGCTGTGACGCCCTACAGCGGAACTCTGACGCCGCAGCAGACAGCCGCCCGCAGCAGCGCCGTTTCAATGATCGACAATGCGGGATCCAATCCCGCCGGCGTCAGTGCGTCCGCCCAAACCGTCGCCACGCCGCCCCAGTCGATCGGGGCCGGTCAGACGCTGGCCCTGGGCGATATCTCCGGCAGCGGCGGCATTCGCGGGATCAACCTCAAGCTCCCGCCGGCCGCGACGGACGCAGAGATGGACTCCCTGCGGCTTCGAGTGCGATACGACGGATTGTCCCGAGCGGCGATCGACGTTCCGGTCTCACATTTCTTCGGAGCCGGACACGGACGGGACTCTTACCAGTCGATGCCTCTGGGCGCCGGCGACGATAATGCACTGTACAGCTGCTGGCCCATGCCGTATCGCGGCGGGGTCAGCGTCGAACTCTACAACGATTCGACGCAGGCGGTTTCAATAGACTCCGCCTCGGTGGAGTATGAACCCGGCCCGGTCTCCGATGACGCCTGCTATCTTCACGCGACGTACAACTCCGCGCCCGTGAACACCGATCCGCTTTACGAGTTGTTCCAAACGCCCGGGCGGGGTCATTACGTCGGGAACCTGCTGTGGCTCGATCGTCAGAACGTGGGAACCGGAAGCAGGTTTCCGGGCAGGAGCATTCTGGAAGGCGATGACATCATCACGGTGAACGTAAACTCAGACAGCCCCGTCGTTCTGCCCGGGACCGGTCTGGAGGACGCTTATAACGGCGGCTACTACTACAACCATGTCATTCCGCATCCCGACGAGGAGACGTATCCGTATTCCGGGGCCGGGCCGTACCATGGTTTGTTGCGCGCCGACATTCCGCTAGATAACGACGGAGGGGCCGAATTTGCGCACACCGACCAGTACCGTTGGCTCATTCCGGATCCCGTTCCGTTCACCGACGGCGTCAGAGTCCAGGTCGAGCAGTTCAACTACACCTACGGCGCCAGTTACGGTTCGGTCGGCTTCTACTATCTCATGCGGCTGTTCGGCGACGCCAACGACGACATGCGAGTTGATCTGAACGACTTTGTTATTCTGCGAGACTCCTTCGGGCAGTCCGGGGAGGACCTGGCCGCCGATTTCGACCGAGACGGCGATGTTGACATCGACGACTACGAGACATTCAAATCCACCTTCGGCCTGACTGTCTGGGACGGGTCGCCGGCCTCTGCTCCCCAGGCCGGTATGTTTCAAGGCAACTCCAGCATACCCGAGCCGACGTCTCTTCTGCTTATGGCGCTCATGATCCGGCCGGTCCTGCGTCGACGCCGTCGGCGTTGATCCTCCGTCGGCTTTATTGCCCAATGTCACTGATCCGGCGGCATTCTCAGCGACCGAAGTTTGAAGCGGCTGTTCATATTAAAGGCGGGACGATTGGCAATTGCCGGCGATTCGATTACAATCCTGCGGAGTTTCGGGGGTATTGGACTTGGAGCGGCTATGCACGATATTGAGCGCTTGATTACTGACATTCAAAGAGGCGTGGACCTCGCACTTGGCGACGATCCGTCCGTCAGGACGATCTTCGCCGACCCTGACGAACTGGCCAGGCTCGTCATGGCCGGCGAGCTGAGACGAATGTCCGCCGAAAAGACCCACGATTGTCCCGTGCCGAGATTCTGCATCTTCTCGGTGACCTGGAAGTGCAATCTGACGTGCAAAGGCTGCTATGCGAACAACTACGAGCCGGGCTCCGAGATGTCCGTCGAGACGATCCGCCGCGTTTTCAGCGAGTCGATCGACCTGGGCAGCTACATATTCATCGTTGTCGGCGGCGAACCGCTTATGGTTCCCGGTCTGATCGAGATGCTCGCGGAGTTGAAAGGCGGGCTGTTCTTCCTGTTCACCAACGGCACGCTGATGGACGAGTCGCACGCGTCGGCCCTGGGCGCGGCGCCGAACGTCTTTCCGATATTCTCAACCGAGGGCTCCGACGAACATACCGACGACAGACGCGGGGCGGGAGTGGGGTCGAAGGTGCGCGACGCGATGGCTATGCTCAAGCGGGCCAACATCGCGTTTGGGATATCCACGATGGTTTCGCCGGCGAATCTCGACGAGGTTACGTCGCGGCGGTGGTTCGACGAGATCTGGGACTCAGGCGTGAGGTTCGCCTTCCTGATCGATTACGTCCCGTGCGGAGGCGTCCGGCCGGATGAATCGCTTATTCTCAGTGATGAGGATATGGCTCGCAAGAAAGACGCCCTGGACGCCCGCTGGTCCGAGGCGCGTCCGCTGGCGATGAATTTTCCGTACGACGAGTACGCCGACGGTTCTCCCTGTCAGGCCGCCGGCGGGGCGATGATGCACATCAACGCCGACGGAAACGTCGAGCCGTGCCCGTTCAGCCACTACGCCGTGGACAATGTGAAGGACAAAACTCTGCCGGAGATACTCCGCGGCGATTTCTTCACCCGCATCCGCGACGAGATCTGCACTCTTCCCAATCCGGCCAAGACGTGTCTGCTGAGTCAACACGACGAAAAAGTGGCCGCACTGGCCGCAGAGTTCGGCGGTTCGTGCACCGAGAGGTGATCGCCGAGCGACAGGTTTCCTTTCGCTACGCCTTGGCGGGCCTGATCGGGAGTGAGGCCTCCACTTCTGTTTGACCCGGCTCAGATTCTATCGCCAATACGCCGCCGACGGCGCGCGCCCGTTCGGTCATCGAACGCAGGCCGAGTCCCTGTCCCACTTGGGATTGAGTGTCGAATCCGATCCCGTCGTCACTGACGGTCATGATCAGGTCTCCGTCCCGGCGGGTCAGACTCATCGAGATGCTCTTTGGCTTTCCGTGCCGCATTGCGTTGCTGACGGCCTCCTGGGCGATGCGGAACAGCGCGATCTCCTGTTCCGGGTCGAATCGCTCCTCGATCAGCGACTGGCCGCACTGGAAGTGGAATTCAAACGCCGGTCGGCACGATCGGCCCAACTGCTGCAGCGCCGGAGCCAGCCCTGTCAGTTCGAGCATCGGCGGATAGAGCCCGTAGCATATCGCCCGTATTTCCCGGATGGTCTCGGTGCACTGCTGCGCGATGTTCTGCAGGGCCTTGATCTGCTCTTCGTGTCCGTCGGTGTCCCGGCAGCCGAGAATCGTCTGCTGAACGGACAGCGCCATCGCCACAAGCTTCTGCCCGACCGAATCGTGCAGGTTTCCGGCGATTCGCTTGCGTTCGGACTCGCCGGCGTTCAGGAGTCTGCGGTGGACCTGCCTGAGCATTTCCTGCGCCTCGGTAAGTTCGCCGGTGCGTATCTGCACCATTTCCTCCAGGTGGACCCGGCAGCGGTCCAGTTCCTCTTCGATCTGTTTACGCTCCGTGATGTCCCGCTGGTGTCCGGCGTAGGCGAATACGGCGCCTTCCTTGTCGACCAGCGGGAAGACCATCATTTCGCAATGGAAGACGCTTCGGTCCTTTCGGCGATTCAGGATTTCGCCTTTCCATGTCTCGCCCGCTGAGATTGTCCGGTGGATGTCGTTCTGGATCGCCTCGGCGTTCGGGTCGGCGTTGAGCATGTCGGGAGACTTGCCGAGGATTTCGGCCTGCGAATAGCCGAACAGACGCTCGAACGACTTGTTGCTGTAGGTGATCTCAAAGTTCAGATTGGTGGCGATGACCGAATCGGAGGCTTGTGTGGTTATGGCGCTGAGGAACTTCACCGTCTCCTGGTCGCGCTTTCGTTCGGTGATGTCGACGTCGGCGCCCCGGTATCCGACGAATTCTCCGGCTTTGTCGAACAGCGGAACACCGCTCGTCGACAGCCACACGGCTTGACCGTTCTTGTGCACGTTGAGATTCATAAGCTCTCGGAATGACTCTCTCCGTGCGAACAGGTCAAACGCCGCCTTCATGGTCGCTTCCAGTTGCTCTTGGTGAAACAGATCGTAGAAATGCTTCTTCCCGACAACTTCCTCCGGACTGTAGCCGAGTATCTTCGTTATCACGGGGCTTGCATAGGTGTACAGGCCGTCGGTGTCGACCTCCCATATCCACTCCTGGGCGTGTTCGGCCGCTTGCCTGAAACGCTCTTGGGAGGCTTGCAGCGCATCTTGAGCCTGCTTGCTCTCGGTTACGTCTTTTGTGATGACGCAGTACTTGCGCTGCCCGCCGATGGTCATGTGTCTGTGGCTGACCAGCAGATTGCGACGCGCGCCGTCCTTGCGCAGAATTACGGTTTCGTAGGGTTCGCCTTTTCCGGCCTGGACTTCGGCCCAACGCTGCATCATGAACTCGGTCAATTCCGGCGGGATGACTTTGATGAAATGCTCGCCGATCAATTCATCGGCCGGCCAGCCGAAGGTCCGGAAGAACGCCTCGTTTCCAAACTCGAACCGCCCTTCGCTGTCGACGACCAGGATGCCGTCGTGCGATGTCTGAATGATGGTGTCGAGGTAGTTCTTCAGGTCATGCCTGGTGTCGATATCGGCGCGGCTGTGTTCTTTGTCCTGTTCGCTGCCCATGCTCGTTCTTCCAAGTGCTGTCCGCGATTATATACTACTTCCGGGGTTGTACAATGGTTATCCGTCGCCAGTGACGCTTGTCACGGAAAGTAGTCGGATCGAGTTGAGTCGGTGCGGTTGCCTTTCTCTGTGTTCTCTGCGGGCTCTGCGGCAAAAGCCGTCGCCGTTTGCTGTGTTGCGCATGGACCGCGAAATCCTGTGTCGATGAGCTTGACACTGCCGCAGGACTCAGGCATACTTAACAAACTGTTAATCTAACCCAAACCGCTAATTAAGAGAGACCGCCATGGCTACACGAAACAAGACCGCTTACTTCCTGACGACCTCACTTCTGCTTGGGCTGTGCGTCACAGCGATATCAGTCAGCGCCGCCGATTGGCCCGGGTTCCTGGGACCCAATCGCGACGGTCACTCGCCCGACAAGGGGCTGCTGAAGAGTTGGGACTCCGACGGCCCGCCGCTGCTGTGGAAAGTCAACGACATCGGACCGGGCTGGTCGTCGGTGTCCGTCGCCAACGGATGCGTCTACACAACCGGAAACTCCGGCGACAACCAGATGCTTATCTGCCTGGACCTCGCCGGCAAAGAGAAATGGCGCGTCGCACAAGGCCCGATCGCCCCCAATCGCGGGTATCCCGGAGCCAGATCCACGCCCACGGTCGACGGGAAATACATATACGTCACCGGCGGCGCCGGGGCTGTGACCTGCCATAGGGCCGCAGACGGCAAGATCGTCTGGAAGCGCGAGATGAGATCCGACATGGGCGGAAGGGTCGGCGGATGGAAGTACGCCGAGAGCGTCTTGATACTCGGCAATCTGGCGATCGTGACACCAGGCGGCGAAAACGCCATAGTCGCGCTGAACAAGCTGACCGGAAAAACCGTATGGAAGTCAAACGCATCGGGCACCGCCGGCTACAGCTCCTGCATAGCGATCACCCAGGGCTCGAGCACCATCATCTGCAACGGTTCGCAGAGCGGGCTGATTTTCGTCGACTCAAAGACCGGCAGGGAGCTGGGGCGCAGCAAATTCGCCGCACCGAACACCGCCAACTGTCCGACTCCGGCGTATTCCAACGGATACGTGTTCTGGGCCGTCGGATACGGCAAGGGCTCAATCTGCCTTAAGGTCAGCCGCAGCGGAACAAAGTGGTCGTTCAAGGAAGTCTGGCGCAACCGCGACTTCAACTGCCATCCGGGCAACTACGTTGTCGTCGGCGACAAGATCTACGGCAAGGGACGCCGCGGACTGATCTGTGCGGACCTCAAGAGCGGAGAGACGTTGTGGCAGGAGAGCGTAAGCTCCGGCCAGGTCGCCTGGGCCGACGGAATGCTCTACGTGCAGGCCGACAGAGGCGGCAGAGTCTCGCTGGTCGATCCGTCAGCATCCAGCGACAGGGTCAAGGGCAAGTTCTCGGTCGACGGATCGGGCGCCAGTTGGGCCCACCCGGTCATAATCGGCGGGAAACTCTTCGTCCGCTACCACACGAACCTGTACTGCTTCAACGTAAAGGGCAAGTAGGCCGCTTCGGTTCATGCCGAATCGGGCGATTCCTCCAGCTTTTTCGGGATTGGTATCAGGCAGGTTGAGCCCTGCGAAGCAGGGCCAGCCCGCCGGCGGGAGCGTAAGACGCAACAGAGCCCTTCGAAGGCGGGTGATTGATGCAAGGTGTCCCTCACCGGGAGGCGTCTTTGTGTCATCACCTTCCCCCGGCGGGCTCTGTTGACAAGTCTGCTCGGGGCGGGGCGTAACTCGAGGGCAATCGCATGCGGATTATGTGTTGGCCGACTACCGGCCCAACAGTTCGCCACCGACTCGGCACAAATGGTCTTGACGAGGTTTTCAGCCTGAAAGGCTGGGATTCGCCAGCCCAGGGCAGAGCGCCGGACCAAAGGTCCCAAGCGTCGCCCTGGGTTTAGACCCCCGCGCACCCAAGCCCTGCAAGGGCGCAACCGGTGTTGTCGCAGCAGGTTGCGCCTCTGCAGGGCTTGGGTTCAAATGTGAATTTGCTTACCCGGGGCGGCGCTGCCTGCTTCGCTCTGCGAGCTTCGCAGGCCAAGCCGCTTTGCCCCGGGCTGGCGAATCTCAGCCTTTCAGACTGCACGGCTTGACGG
>Ga0180429_10002472_pt1 | contig 15230 bp, 6 predicted proteins | sample SS_ome_FD_132428 | JGI IMG/M metagenome (GOLD analysis project Ga0180429, IMG submission 132428) | Hypersaline lake sediment archaeal communities from the Salton Sea, California, USA - SS_1_S_1 metaG | ecosystem: Environmental > Aquatic > Non-marine Saline and Alkaline > Hypersaline > Sediment ...
GGCGCCCCAGGCGCCGGCGCGGTGCGCGTGTCGCGGCCGACCGCTCACCAGCTTGCACCTCCCCGTCTAGAAATAGGCACGCACTTCCATCCGTCCGTCGATCACCGTGCGCCCGCCCGTCTCGCGGCCGACACGGATCCAGAGGTGTCCGCTCACGGCGCCGCGCGGTCGCAGCGTACCGTTGGCCGTGACTTCCCACCCGGGCCGCGTCAACAGGAAGGGGCCGGCGCGCTCCTCTGCGGCACCCGCAATCCAGCGCCGCTCGTACGTCACTTCGATGCGTGCCCCCTCCCACGGCGCGCTCGTCCAGCCCAGCGTCCCCGTCCAGTGGCGGCGGATCCGTTCCTGCGGACTCAGCGTCTCCTGCATGCGCTCGCCCCGGGCCCGCAACGCCCAACCGCTGCGCCACGACCAGCTCGCTTCCAGCGCGCCTTGCACTCGGCGCCGCTCGTCGAACGACTCGGCCCCGTCGCGTACGGTGCCCTCGCGCTCCGTGCCGCGACTGACCGCCCCCAGCCCGCGCCAGGCGCCGCCCGGCGCGTAGCGCAGCTCGAGCGCCGTGTCTCGCGCGCGTCGCTCCCGGGCGAAGCTGCCCGCCGAGCGATCACGATGCAGACGCCGTTCGAGCCGCAGGCGCGGAGCCGGCCACGCGCCACGCGGCTTCCAGGCGAGGTCGGCCCGGAGCTGTCGCTCGTAGCGACGCCAATCGGCGTCGCCCGTCCAGAGCCGGCCGGGCTGCTGCAGCAGATCCGCCGCCGCGCGATCGGAGACGAGATCGAGGCGGGCGAAGAGATTCGTCTCGAGCCCCTGCAGGAAATGCCGGCGCACGTGCCGGAAGGGTCGCCAGCCGAACCGCGCCAGATTCTCGATGCGCGTCTCGAGTGCCGTGCTGTCGGTCGTCTCGTAGTAGAGCTCGTAGTCACCGGCGCCGACGTAGTGGCCCAGGCTGTCGTAGTGGCCCTCCTCGGGGCCGACGTAGCGCAGCTGCTCTTGCCGCAGGCGATTCTCGGCCGTCGTCACTCGCCCCCGCCACTCGCCGCTCGCGCCCGTTTCCCGTCCCCGGTAGGAGAAGAACCAGTCGGCGAGATCGGAGCGCTGAACGGCGCCGCCTTCCGCCGGCCGGCGCTCACGCCGGCTGTAGAGCAATTGGCCGGCCGCGCCCCCCCGATTGTAGCCGAGATCGACCTGGTAGAGCCGCCGCTCGCCGTCCGCCTCGCGCCGGCCGTCGTCCCAGCGCCGGTCGCGGCGCAACTCCCCACTCCATCCCACGGTCAGGCCCGGGGCAAGCGAGCCGACCCGCGCCTGCAACGCATAGGCGCGGTGCGCGGTGCCCTCCCGTCCTCCGCCGCTGCCGCGCAAGCGGCGTTCGCGTTCGTAGCTCAGTTCGAGCGCGACGCCCCCGCCGCGGCCCACGGCCACGCGGTCGAAGAGCGCTTCACCGGCACGGCCCTGTTCGCGACTCGTGACGCGACGTGTGGCCAGGGTGCCGTAGTACGTGCCGCCGCGACGCGCCTCCGCCTCCCAGGCCGTGCCGGCGAAACGCGCTCCGGCATCGATCCGCTCCCACCCACCGGCCAGCTCGAGTCCTGCCCCGGGCCGCACGGCAAGACGGGCATCGATGCGGTCGTCGCGGCCGTCAAGCACCGTGTCGGAGCTGGCGTTCCAGCGCCGGTAGCTGAAGGGCGCCTCCAGCGGTTCACTCGGCTGGAAGCGTTCCCCGACGGACCGTCCCGAGGCGGCAAGGGTCACGCGCGACGCCGTCTGACCCAGCAGGCGTCCGACGGCCCACTCCCCCCCCACCGCGAGCGCGCCGCCGGCATTGTCTCCGTCGTCGCGACGCGAGAGCAGGTTGCGATCGTAGGCGGAAAGCGCCGCCTCCGCCCGCAGCCGCACGGCATCGCGCCGCCCCCACGCCGCGCGCAGCGCGATCAAGTCGCGCCCCTCCGGAGCGCGCACGCGACGACCCGGCAGGTAGCGCCCACGTCCGTCGCCGACATAGGCGTAGTAGGTCTCCCCGGCCGTCCCCTGGCGCGCCGCATAGTCGCCCTGCGTCGCGCCGACATCGGCGAAGCTGACGCGGTAGCGCTGGCGGTACTCGGCTTCGGGGTCCTCACCGACGTAAAGGAAGAACGGGGTCGCGGCCGTGTCGGCTTCAACCAGGACATAGGGACCGAGACTATCGGGGATCGCGCCGGCGGCCAGCGTCAAGGCGTCATCGCCCGCCGCGCGCAGCGAGTCGCGTTCGGCGTCGGTCAGCCCGTCACCCGCTGCCTGTTCCGGTTGGTCGCGCTCGCGCGTCCAGGCGAGCGCCAAACCGGCCGTGCTATCACCGACGGCGCCACCGAGCGCGTAGTAGTCACGACCGTACAGCCCTTCTCGCAGCTGGTAGCTGGCCCGGATTTCGGTCACGCTCGCAATCGCGTGCCGCGGGTTGAACCAGAGCTCCCCCGTCCCGTAGTCGATCGTGTAGTCCGCTTCTTCGCCGCGCGTGAGACGCACCCCATCGAGATAGACACGCTCGCTGCCAGCAATCAGGACCGCCTCTTCGCCCGGCCGGCGCGCGCCCGCGCCCCCGGGCTGGACCGCCAGCAAGCGGTAGGGCCCCTGCTTGCCCTCTTCGCCGAAGAATTCGACCGTGGCAAGCCGCCCCATGTCGCGCCCCAACGCGGCGTGTGCCTGGCGACCCGCCGCAGCGCCCGCCCGCACGAAGAGACCATCCATCTCCCGCCGCGGGACGAGAAAGCGAAAGCCCGGCTGCAAGACGCTGATGTCGCCCAGACGAAGCTCGCCCCAGGGCGCATCCACCTCGATCAACACCTGGTCGAGGTCGCGCAACTCGGTCGTCGTGCCCTCTGGCTGCAGCGGCGTACTGCGATCGGTCAAGACCGCCCGCACGGTCACGCTCTCCGCGAGCGTCCCACGCAGGGTCAGATCGAGTGACTGACTCAGCTTCGCGTCGCGCCGGTTGCCGAATTCGAGGCTGAAGGTCTTGCTGCCGCCTATCTCGAGCCGCGCGCCGGGCGGGAGGGCGTGGCGCGCGGAGGGAGGGCGCGCCGGGACGCGCAGCGTATCGCCCGCCCGCTCCACCCGACGGCCCCAGCGGCCGGCGAGCGGCAGCGGCAGGTGGCGGTAGAAGACCTGCAGCGGCGAGACGCTTGGGCGGGACGCAGCGCGCCAGACGAGCCACCCCTCGATCGGCTCGAGGCGGTAGTCACGACCGGCGATGAAGAGGCTGTCGCCACCGGTGACGCGCACGCTGCCGGGCAGAACCAAGCGGTCCGGCAGGGCGAGCGTATCGCCCGCCTGGGGAGCGTGCCAGGCAGCGTGCCCTTGGCCCAGCGGCCGACACTCGCCGTTCGCGCCGCCGCCCGGGCGCGCCTGCGCCGCCGCGGGCGCGCTCCCGGCGAGCAGGAGCCAGGCGCACAGCAGAGCGAGCCAACAGCGCCCGTCGAGGCCGCGTGCCGAGCGGCCCGGCACCCGCGGCCGGGGCCAGGGCAACGAGCAGCGGCAGCTATCGGGGCCGCGCCATGTCACGTCCGGACGCCTCGCGGGGACGATGGCGGATCTCGTAGACCCAGACCCGCGCCGCGCCCCGACCGGCGATCCAGACGCGTCCCGATCCATCCGCCGCCAGTTCTCCCGGGATCACGCTTTCCTCCAGCGGCCAAGACCAGGCGGCGCCCCCCCGGGCCGGCAAGACCCAGATGCGCCGCTGCGCAGAGTCGCTGACAAACGCGTTGCCCCACGGATCGACCGCCAGCGCCACCGCCGTCACCGGCGCTCCATCCGCGTTTCCGACCGAGCGCACGCCGATCGCCCCGTCCCGCCCAATGCGTGCCACTGCCGGCGGCGAGAGACCCAACACGTAGAGCGCCCCATCGCCGTCGATGTCGATCGCGGCGGGATCCCCCACCCCCAGCGGCTCGGTCTCACCGAGCACGCGCCGGAACTCGCCGTCATCGGCAAAGACGACGATCCGCGCGCGGGCGGCATCCAGGACATAGAGATCACCGCTGCGACTCAGGCAGAAATCGACCGGGTCGGCGAACGACTCATCCGCCGCCTCGAGCTTGGCGGCCAGATCGATCTCGACCTCGGGAAAGCCGGTCAGATCGTAGCGCGCGAGCTGGACCGCCCACGGGTCGAGCGTGAAGAGCTTCAAGCCCGACCGCGCGAAGAGCCGGCTCGGGAAGGCATGCACCGCATCACGCGTCTTCCCGCCGGGAAAGACGGCCCGCCGCCCGTCGGCAGCCAAGTGCACGAGCCGGTTGCGCTCCGCGGTCAGACCCCAGAGTTCGCCGCGTGGATCGACGTCGAGCGCCAGCAGCGTGAAGGAGCGTTCGCCCGCCAGCAGGTCGATGTGCCCCGCCGGCTGCGCCGCAACCGCGACGCGTGGATCGGCGAGCGGGCGAGTCAGATCGGCCAGGACCGCGCTGGGAGCCGCCAGGCAGAGCAATAGCATCGAGGCACGAAGCACCGTCACCATGTCAAGCTCCCGCGGGCGGCTGGCGGTCAGTCAAATGCCCAGCGGAGACAGAGGTAGCCGCTGCCCTCCTCTTCCGGGCGGTAGTAGACGGACGCCCGCGGACCGGCGTCCCGTCCGGCCAGCCGCGCCGCGTCGACTGCGCTAACGAGGCGATTCAGCAAGGCGGCACCGAGAAACAAGCTGGCGCGGCGAAACGCATTGCGGCTCTCCTTGCGCCGGTCGCGAAACTCGCGCCGGTGCTCATCGGAAGCCCACTCCCACGCCTCACCGGGCGCCGGCGCGTTTTCGGCCACGTAGGCGGCCCGCGCCTCCAGATCGTCGCCATAAAGGGAACGGGCGGTACGCTGGATCTCGTCGCGATAGTCTTCGCTGCTGCGATACTGGCCCAGATTGCGGTAGTACCAGTCCGGCTTGCCGTCGATACCGGCGACGCCGGCGAACTGCTCCGCGTAGTCGATGTAGCCCTGCTTGCGGGCGTGGCCCTGCAGCTCGCTGACCGCGATGCCCGCCAGGATGGCGACCTCCGCCATCATGAAGAAGCGCGCCCGCCCGAAGTGACCGCCGGCGCGGTGCCCGAGCCCGGGCAGCAGCAGCGAGGCGCCGACGGCCCGCAGCCGGTTCGGTGCCTCGCGCGGCGCGGACTCGCGCGTCAGTGCGGCCACGTGGGGCGGCACGCTGGGGCCGGCCTGGTAGGAGAACCCAGACTGCGCCGCAAACGTGGATCCCCCCTCGATCGCGGCGTTGGGCGTCCGCCCCGCGGCAGACCCCGTCGCACCGAGCAGCGCGATGGCAGCGATCAGCCAGGTGCCGAGCCGCAGCGCGATCCGACCGCGGCGGTCGTGGCGACGCGTGGGCCCGGCCGCGCTTCGCTCCGCTCTCATCGCACTCCTCTGCCGGTGGCTTAGAAACTGCATGTCAGACAGAGCTCCGATCGACGCTCCCATGGCGCGCTGCGCACGTGCATGCGCAACTCGGCTCCGGAGTCGAACTCCACCCCCACGCGGCGCGCCTCCAGGAAGGCGTCGATGGCGGAGATGAAATGGTTGAGGAAGATCGCCCGGCCGGTCCAGCTCTTTGCATCGAGCAGATCCTGGCGATCGTTCCAGAGCCTGCGATAGAACGAACGACTGGCGGAAGCATCCCAGCCGCACGCATACGCCTCACGCGTGATGTACTCGTAGAAGCGATCCGGATCGCTGCTCGCCATCCGGGCCTGGATCTCCTCGTCGCGCTCGTCGGTGTACTCATTGCACGGGCACCAGGCGTAGGCGTCACAGCTATCTTGATCGGTCGCGCGACGGTAGTAGCGGTCGTAGTCCCAGCTACGCTCGGCGAGGCTGGCGTAGTCGGACTTCTTCTCCGTCCCGCCATGGTGGAAGGCGCCGTACGCCACCCAGCCGGTCACCTCGAGCATGAAGTAGGCGAGGCCGCGCAGCGTCGAACCGTTGCGCACCTGCCCCGCGCCAGGCACGACGGCCGACATCAGCGCCGGGACCAGGGCCCGCGAATTGCCCGACCGCCGCGGCTCCGCCTCTCGGCGCGGGCGACGCACGGGCTCAAGCCCCTGCGCCAACCAGTCGCCCGCCACCGCCTGTCGCCCCTCGCCCCAACCGCGCGCCGCCGGGCGCGACGTCTGGGCCGCATACCACACGAGCGGATCGCGCAAGCGGGTTTGCTCCCTGTCTGGCGTGGCCCGCGCGATCCCATAGGGCGCGCTCACCCCGCGGGCCGCAGCCCCACTCGCGATGCAGGCCGGCAGACCGAAAACCCGGCGGGCTCCAGGATCTGTGTACCCGGCCCCCGCCACCGCCCGGCCAGGCCCGAGCAAGAGCAACGCGGCCAGCAGCAGTGCGCTGGCCGAGGGTCGGATTCGTGTCGTTGCTGCCCGCTGCATCGAAGGTCCCCATGCCATCATGACCTCAGGACGTCCCGCCGCGGGTCATCCTTCGCTGACGCCGCCGCCCCCTGCTGCCGCTACCGGATGATCGCCAGCTTGCGCGTCACGGCCACGACATCTCCTCCACCGCGGGCGGAGATGCGCGCGACGTAGAGACCGGAGGCGAGGCCGGAGACGTCGAAGGACCAGACGGTCTCCTCGTGGACGTCGTCCGGTTGGCGCTCTCCCTCCCAAACGCGCTGGCCGCTCGTGTCGAAGAGCTGCATGCGCAACGTCCCGGTCGCGCCCATGCGGAAACGAAGCTGGCCGCTGGCGCCGCGGATCGGATTGGGCGTGAACAGCAAGTTCTCGGGCTCGAGCAACGTCGCGTTCAATGGGGGTGCGGCAGGGAGCATGTGGCGCGGGTAGCAGTGCCGCCGAGCTGGACCGCCGTCGGCACGCCACATCTCGCCGGGCGCCTCCGGCCGACCTTCGAGGCCGAGGCCGAGAACGTGGACGAAGCCCATCGCATCGATCGTCGCCAGCCCGAGATCGCCCCCTTCATCGAGCGGCCCGACGATCGGGCCGGCCCCGATCGGGTACCCGGACGCCAGGGGCCAACCGGGCAACGGGGATGCGTCGGGCCGAAACGCGTGCACCGCCCCGTCGCCGCTGCCCTGCACGATCTCGGGCACGCCGTCTCCGGTCAGGTCGACCAACGCCGGGCCGGACGTGAGTGCGGCGAAGGGTGCCGTGTCCGGGTGCCACACCGAGTGAGGCCAGCGCGTCTCGTAGGTACCCTGCAGGCGCAGCAAGTGGATGCGTCCGTCGCGGCTGGTGATGGCAATCTCGAGCGCCCCGTCGCCATCCGGGTCGCCGATCGCCGGCGCGCCCGCCACGGGGCTGCCGAGCTCGAGCGGCCACCCCTGCGCGCAAGCGCCGTCGGCACCGATCAGCGCGACGTGCCCACCGGCGGTCACGGCCAGCAACTGGCCCGGCTCGCCCACGGGCGCCTCGAGAATCCAGAGCGCGGCCAGCGGATCGCCGCCATCCCCAACCCGCACGGGCCAGTCGGCGCCGGCAACGAACCCGTTGCGCTGGCTGCCGGTGGCGACGCGTACGTCCCCGAGCGCATCACCCCAGGCGAGCACCGTCGAGCCGTCGCCGTAGAGGTCACCGGCGGCGAGCACCGTCACCTCTCCCCCCGGTGTCGCCGTGCGCCAGAGCAGAGGCGTTGCGGCGCCCGGCAGCAAGCCGCGCAGGCGGCCGTATCCGTCGCCCACGACCAGCACCGAATCGAGCGCCATCGGCGCCGTCGTGAAGCGCAAGTCAGGCCAGCTGGCGTCGCCGCCCGGGTAGTCGAGCAACACCTCACCGTAGGGATCCCAGGCGCGGACGCTCCGCGACGTCGCGGCGGCGACGAGGCGTTCGCTGCGCGTCGCGCCGGCAAACTCCGCCGCGAGCGCGACGCCCGGCAAGAAGGCGCTGTCGCTCTCGGCGATGCGACCGGTCCCATCGGCGTAGGGATAGGGCCGGGCGTCGGGCCAGAAGGCGAGCAGCTCACGCGCATAGCTATCGCGCACGTCCCGCCCCATCGCCGCGAAGATCTCGGGCGTCCCCTCGCCATCGAGGTCGAAGAGACTGATCGATTCGTCGGTGATCGGGTCTCCGTAGTAGATCGGCCACCCTGCGCGCTCGAGCCCGAGGCGCACGGAGACGCGCATCACGGTCGCCGCCGAATCGAGCACGACCATCTGAATCCCGGTGATCCCCCCGCCACCGGCGCGCGTGTCGGGATCGGTGTCGGGACCGAACGTGTCGTAGCCGCCGCGGAACCAGTAGTCATAGGCGCCACCGGTCCACTGGACGCTGTACAAGTCGCCGAGATCTTCGATCCCGTCGGCTTCTTCGATGTCGACGCCGCGCCGTTCGCGCGAGATGTTGATGCAGCCGCCGCAGTAGGAAAGGGCCGCCTGGATCGCGGCGTTGTCGACGTGCCAGATCAAGATGCCGCTGCCCGGCAGCAGGTAGTCGTGCTCGTACGCCCCGAGCGTATCCGCTGCGAACGCCCCCTCATCCTCGACATTGCCGGGTCCCATGAAGACGCCCGTCTCCGGATCGCTTTCCAAGATCACGGCCCCATCGCCGTTCAAGTCGTAGGGCCGATTCTCGAGGATGAAATACTCCGAAGCGTACCAGGGCGCCCACCAGCCGGGGGTCTGGTCGAGATACTCGAGCCACTGGCCGCCGATCGGCACGAAGGTGATCTCATTCTTCGTCTGCACCGCCGGCACGGTCGCCCGCCCCGACTGCGTCAACCAGCGCGGCTGCACGCCGCCCGGGAAGAAGAGGATCTTGTGCCACGGATCGAGGCTGGCGGGGATCGCGCCGCGGACGTAGATCACCTCATCGGTCGTCGAGTCGACCACGGTGCCATAGAGCTGTTCGCCCGAGTCCATCAGGCTGAACATCCCCACCTGCGGGAAGAAGGTCAGCACGTCGTAGAGGTCGAAGAAACCGAGTTGGTGACCGTACTCGTGCGCCATCACGCCGTTGAGCGCCGCGGTGAAGCCGTCCTGCGAGACCGTCTCGGGCACGACCATGATGAGATCGATGAAGAAGCTCGAATCCTGCACCGCAACCGGTTCGGCCAAGAAGAGGTTGAAGCTCGGGATGTCGTAGTCCGAATTCCGGTTGATGTCCCCCTGGTAGTCCGCGCCGGCATGAAAGAGCATGAAGCTCTCGTACGCACGGAAGTCGGGCGGCGCCTCACTCGTGTCGGCCGCGGCGAACGAATCGCGCACCAAGCTTTCGGCGAGGGCGATGATCTCTTCGCTGTTGCCGATCGACCAGGGACCGTAGTCGGCGGTGTCGGACAGGTGGTAGGCCGAGTCCTCCTCGGCCGGAAAGACATCGTAGTCGAGCACGAGTGTCCCGCCCGACTGGTGCCAGTAGTAGCGGTGGAGCGCCTCCATGTGGCTCTCGAAGAAGCTGCGATTGTGCGGCGGCGGATCGACGATGATGCCGAGCGAGTCCCCGTTGCGCAGATCGAACCGCCCCGTCTCGGTCGTGCTCTCATTGCCGGCGCTGTCTTGCAGGAAGTCGACGCGCAAGACACAGACGTGGATCGTATCGGCTTCAACCTGCTGGCGTGCCGCCGCGAGGCGCGACTGCAGCTGGACCAGCGTCGGCGTGGCATGGGCCGCCAGGTCGAAGGTCGGGTCCGCCGCGCGCAGCCGCCGCCAGAGCACCCCATCCGGTCCCGTCGGCAGCCGCGAATCGCGCAACACCCGCGGAAAATCGCGCGGCGCAAACCGGTCCGGCTGCCCGCTCGCCCGCAGCGGCAGCCCGTCGGGGGCAGCCGAAACTCCCGCCCCGCGACGCATGCGCAACGGGCGGTCGAGCTGATCCTCTCCCGCGCTCACGCCGGCGAGACCGCTGCTCGCGAGCGCGAGCAGGAGCAGACCGGCCAAGCGCCCGCGGTAGCGAGCGTACAGCACTAGATCGCCATCCTCCTAGAAGGCCATTCCGACCGACAGGTAACTCACCCGAGCAAGATCGAGCGCCTGCGGGACGCTCGAGTAGTCGAAGCGAATCGTCCGCTCGGGGCCGAAGTTGACATCGAGCCCGGCGCCAAACGTCGCCGCCTCAATTTCGCCCTCGGGGTCGTAGACGTAGCCGAAACGGAAGTGGAGCCGATTGTGCACCGACAGCTCGGCGCCGGCATTGAGCAACTCCTGGGCCTCGCCCCAGCCGAAGGTCGGCTGTCCCTCGAGCTCCTCGCGGCCGGGGTAGTCGATCAAGGCCTTGTTGACATCGAATGTGCCCACGACATTGAACGTCTCGGTGTCGTAAAGCTGCAGTCCGAGACCCGCCTTCAGATTGCGCGGCAGCGGATCCCCCTGATCGGCCTCGATGAAGACGAGCTCGGACCCGATGTTCTGGACGTTGACCCCCAGCGCATACGGCACGAGCAGGCGCCCGCGCAAGCGCAGGCCGAGATCGACGCCAAACGCATCGGCGCGCCCGTCTTTCTCCACGCCGACAATGGCCATCGCCCATTCCGGAGCCAAATCGACGAGGACGTACTTGAGCGCCACGCCGACGTCGATATCGCTCAGCAGTGAACCGATCTCGCCCCCGTAGAGCTTGGTGCCGAAGCCGACGACCGGCACGAATTCGTAGCTGCTGAAGAAGCCGTGGGAGATGTTGTCGGCGTCGACCGCCTCGGTCTTGCCGTAGGAGAGATACATGACGTCAATGCCAAACCCGCCCAGGTCACCGAGCCCGGAGGCGTAGGCGATGTTCAGGTAGTAGACGTCATCGGCCAGATCCGGAACCAGCTTGGCCAAGGTCGACGAGACTTCCGGATCGCGCACATCTGCCAGCAGCGCCGGATTCCACCAGAGGCTGTGCGCCCGCTGATCGAGCGCCACCCCCGACTGGCCCATGCCCGACGCGCGGGCGCCCGGCTTGATCTTGAGCACGCCCGTACCGCCGTGCGTCTGGGCGACCGCGCTCAACCCCGCCGACGAGACGAGAAGCGCTACCACCACCAGCAGTGCCAATGAGAATCGCTTGCCCATACTCCACCTCGCTCCTACTTGGGCGGGCGACCGTCAATACCAACAGCCTCCCGACTTGCCCTAACCCGCTGCTGTCGGGCGAGTTCCGCTAGGATTTCTAACCTGGGCGCTGGATTGCCGCTGCGGGAGCCTAGCACGCCCCCCCAGAAGCGGCAAGCGCCGCTACCGCAGGACCGCCAGGCGCTCGATGCGTTCGACGCAACCGCCGTCGGCGCCGCGTACGGTGACCCGGTAGAAGTAGGTCCCGTTGGCGACGCGGTCACCGTCGGCATCGCGTCCATTCCAGAGGATGCCCGCCTCGCGGGCGCGGGCCGGAGTGAAGCGTTCGGGCGGGAAGTCCAGAATGCGCCGTCCGGAAACGGTGTAGAGCTCGAGCTCGATGTCGGCCTCGCGCTCCAACTCGAAGAGGAAACGCGTCTGCGCCGCCATCGGGTTCGGCATGGCATACACCATTCCAAGCAAACCGCCGAACGCATCGCCGGACGCACCCAGTTGGAAATCGACTGCCGCGCTCGTCCTGCGCCCCAAGTTGTCGGATGCGGCCAGCGTCAACCTGAGCGATTCCCCCGTCGGCAGCTCGGCCGGCAACGTGTAGGCGAGCGATGCGCGGCGGAAGTCACCGTCGATGAAGCCGACGTCGCTGGCCAGGTCTTCGGCGACCAGGATGCGCGCATTGCGATCGGCAATGGTCAAGACGACCGAGCGCGACGGCGCCAGCCCGGCGATGTAGACGCCGCTCGAATCGATCAGCGTCGCCGAGAGGCGGCTGCCCGCCGCGAGCGGCTCGGGGTCGATCCAGATCAACTCGATCTGCGGACCGACCGTATCGCCCGCGGCCGGCTCCCGCTCTTCGGGGATGAAAAGCTCCGCCAGAGCTCCGCAGGCATCGGCGGGTTCATCGCCCGCGTCCTCCGGGTAGGCGTAGGCGTAGATGCGCGCCGGGCCGCGCGTTCCCGTGCGCAACGCGGTCGGCACGAAGAAGGAGGTCTCAAACCGGCCGTCGGCCACGGGCACCTGCCCGGCATAGATCCGCGCGCCGGGCAGCTCGTAGTCGTAGAGCGGGGAACCCGGCAACGGCTCGCGATGGATGTCGGAGTCGAGCACGAGCAACTGCGCCCAGCCGTCGAAGCCGGCCACCGGCGCACCGTCGCCCATCAGCACCTCACCGCGCAGCGTCGCCGCCGCTCCCCGGATCAACGTGTCGCTGCCGGCCGCGACCCCCGGCACGTCGCGCAGTTCGAGACTCAGCTCGCGCGGCGGCACCGCCAGGCGCGCGCCGGGGTCGCCGAGCAGGTTGTAGCGCCGGTCGTTGTTCGCTCCGTCGAGTGTCTTGGCGGCCACGACCGCCGGCCCGAAGGGGCGCGGCGCATGCAAATCGCGGTCTGCGAAGAGCTGCTGCAAGAGGTAGAGGTTGAGGTTGTAGTTGAACAAGCTCGAAGCGCTCGAACTGGCGCTGAAGACCCCGAGCGCACCGCGCTCGGCCATGCGCAGCGCCTGAACGGCGAGGCCATTGCCGCCGTGCTCGAATTTGCCGACCGCGCACGAGGCGGTGATCATGAAGAAAGGCCGGTCCTGGTTCGCCAGTGAAGCGATCGAGGAGTTGTCGAGCAGCCGCTCATCGGCAATCTGCACCTCGCTGCCGTGGCCGACAAAATTGAAGAGCAGCGCGCCCTCGGCAACGAGCGCCTGCAGATCGGCCGACGCTTGCGGCTTGCGGTCGTAGCGGCACTCGGTGCCGTACTCGTAAAGGAAGAGCTTCTCGATGCGCGCCGCCAGCGGGGCGGCGTCGTCGACGAGTGATTCCGTCTGGCTCATGTGCTGGTAGCCGAGGTTGTCCGGCTGATTGCCCTGGCAGACGTCATCAGCGGCGAAGATCATGCGCGTGCGCCATGCGCCCAGCGGCGGCTCGGTCTCCGCGGCAATGATCTTGGCAACCATGTGCTCCGCGTCCTGGGCATGGCGCGCCGGCAGGCGCCCGATCGCAAGGTCGAGACCGCGATCGTCGGGACCGTCGAGGAGAGCGAAGAAGTCATCGCCCCAGTACCCGGGTGTCCAGGAGCGGGAGAGCTGGAAGTTCCAGTCGTAGAGCTCGTATCCGGGCACGAGGTCCTGCGCCGACTCCGCCAGGTATCCCCGCGGATCGAGGTAGGCATCGCCGAGGAAGAGCACTTGCTGCAATCGCTGGCCGGGGGTCGGGTCATCCCAGCGGTAGCGGGCGAAATCGAGGAAATTGCGCAGCGCGACCGGGTCGTGACGCCCCCAAGCGAACTCGTCGTAGATCTGCTGCGTCTCGACGATCGCGACGGCGGCGTTGGTCGCCTCGCTCCCATCGCCCCGATAGAAGGCGCCGGCGCGATGCGCCGCCAGCGCCTCGGCCGCGGTGCGCAGCTCCGGCACCGTGACGATCAAGTAATCGATCGGCGTTGTGCGCTCCCGCAGGCGCGTCCCGGTCCAGTTGACCCACTCGACCCGCGCCGGTTCGCGCGCCCGCTCTGCGGCCAGCCAGATCAGGTGCGACTCAGCACCTTGTGGATCGAGCACGAAATCGGCCGCGTACCCTCCGTCGACCGAGCTGAAGCGCGGCTGCAAGACGACCGGTTGGCGCGGGTCGCTCGCCTCGAGCAGCAACCAACCGGTTTCCTGCGTCAGACCGGAGATGCGGTAACCGTGCGTCGCCGCTTCGCTGGCGGGAACGAAGAAATCGAACGGATCGTCGCCGCTCAGGGTGCGACGGTAATCGACCTCGGCCCAATCGAAGTAGACGCGGTCGCCAATCGCGCTCGTGTCGGAGTAGTCGTAGCGTAGCGGCACGTAGAGCGCGATACGCAGGGAGGCATCGATCTCCTCCACCGCCCCGACGATCACCTCGCGCGACACGCCCTCCCAGAGCGTGTCGCCCAGCACGTCGCCGTCGACACGGATCTCGGCCCAGTGGTCGTTCTCGGGACCGAAAACACCCCAGGACCCGCCCCACAAGGCGGCGCGCACCGTCGCGCCCGCGACCGGAAGCGCGCCCGGCAGCGCAGCGGTGATCGAACCGCCGATCCCGGCCTGACTCGCCGTTACGACGAAGTCGAAGAAGCGTGGCCAGGTACCGTCCCGCAGGCGCGGCCGCGAGTCATAGAAGTTATTGCGCTCGGCATGCACGCGCGCCAGCGCATCGCTCAGCAAGGGCTCGCCATTCGGGGCACTCGCCAGCGCATCCATGCGCAGCGGCACGGTGCTGAAATCGCCACCCCAGCAGAGCCAGTAGTGCGTCTCGCGCGCCGACGGGTGAGCGTAGTAGCGATCTCCATTGGCGAGCGGATCGAGTCCCAGGTCGGCGCGCCAGCCATCCGGTCCATTGCCCAGGAAGTAGACGCGTGTCTCGGCGTCGAACAGGCCATCCCCGTCGTCCTCGATGTGCAGGGCGCAAGGCTCCATCCACGCAGGCAGATCCAAGACATCGCTCGTATCCGCCAGTGCGCCCGGCGGCCCGCAGAACAGGCGTAGTTCCTCGAGGTCGATGGTCGCCGGATCGACGCCGGCCGCTGCGAGCGCATCGGCGGTCACGACGTAGACGCCGCGCTCTCGCACGACGAGGCGCACCCAGGGGCTCGTCGCCGTCGCCCACGAGTCGCCCTGGCGACCGAGACGCGCGGGGCGCCCGGCCCGCTCGACCGGGAGCGGGGCGCCACTCCAACTGCCGGCGTGGCCGGGGTTGATCGCCGCTGCGGCGGCCGTGGCACTGGCCCCCGCCACAGGTGCCAAGGCGGGCGCCGGCGGCAGCGGCGCGGGCAGTAGAATCCGAATCCTGAGCGCGCGCACCGCTTCGAGCGCCCCGTCTGTCAGCGCGCGCACGGCGCGCACGCGCAGCGGGAGCAGTCGCACCCCCGCTTGCAGGCGCGGCCCTTGAGTCTCGACCCAGGGGCTCCCAGCGGCCGCGCGCCACCCGGTAGCGGCACTCTGTGCGCCCAGCCCGGGCCGGGGCGCGAGCTCATCGGCCCGCATGCGTAGGGAGAATGCGCCCTCGGGTGCGACCTCGATCCGAACGTCGCCCGCGGGCGGGAGGACCAGAGGCAGGTCGAGCGCTGGCGCCCAGCCCGCGGCAAGCGGCACGCGGGCCGGGAATCCGTCCACCTGGAAGTGCCCCCCACCGGCCGCCGCACGCCAGACCGGCGGGGCGACGCGCACGAAGAGCTCGAGTTCGGCCGCGCCCGTTTGGCGCAGCGCCCAGAGCGGATCTCCCGCGGCCGTCGGCGGTCCTTGCGCCAGCAAGGGAACCCCGGGCTGCGCCGTCGCA
>Ga0180429_10002474_pt1 | contig 15224 bp, 8 predicted proteins | sample SS_ome_FD_132428 | JGI IMG/M metagenome (GOLD analysis project Ga0180429, IMG submission 132428) | Hypersaline lake sediment archaeal communities from the Salton Sea, California, USA - SS_1_S_1 metaG | ecosystem: Environmental > Aquatic > Non-marine Saline and Alkaline > Hypersaline > Sediment ...
GCGGCCCATGGGCCGGGCATCGGACTGCTTGAAACGGATGGCCATTCCGGCAGCCGTGGAGAGCACGATCTCGTCACCCGGCTTGGCTACCACCACGTCGACCAGGTCGTCGTCTTCGCGGAGCTTGATGGCGATAATTCCGCTGCGCAACGGTCGGCTGTAGGCCTTCAGCCGCGTCTTCTTGACCAGGCCGCAGGCGGTGGCCATCAGCAGGAAGTGGTCCGGCCGGTCGAAATCTTTCACCGCCCGGCAATCGGTAATCTGCTCTCCCGCCGCAAGGTTCAGCAGATTAACGACCGCGCGGCCGCGGCTGTCGCGCCCGAACTGCGGCAGCCCGTATACCTTGCGCCAGTACACCTTTCCCCGACTGGTGAAGAACAGCAGGTAAGCGTGGGTGCTGGCGATGAACAGGTGCTGGATGGGGTCCTCTTGCTCGGTCTTGGCGCCTTTGAGCCCCTTGCCGCCGCGGCGCTGCGCCCGGTACGCGTTCACCGGAGTCCGCTTAATGTATCCCTTGCTGCTGATCGAGACGACCATCGTCTCCTCGGCGATCAGGTCGTCGAGGTCCATGGCGCCGACCTCTTCGCCGGTAATGGCGGTACGGCGGGGCTCGCCGTGCTTGCGTTTCAGTTCGCGGAGATCGTCGCGGATGATAGCCAGGATGTTCTTCTCTTCAGAGAGGATGCGGTTGTACTCGGTGATCTTTTGCAGCAGCTCCCGGTGTTCGTCGGCCAGTTTCTCCTGCTCCAGGTTGACCAACTGGCCGAGTGTCATTTTCAAAATGGCGTCGGCCTGGACCGGCGTGAGGGTATAAGTTTCGCTCGTGCCGCGTTCGTCGCGGAAAACGGCGAAGCCCTCTTCGCCCAGGGCCCGGCGCAACAAGGCGGCCGGCGTCTCGATCTGCATCAGCCGCCCCTTGGCCTCGGCCTGGGTCGAGGAACCGCGGATTACGCGAATCACCTCGTCGATGTTCGCGTGCGCCAGGAGCAGGCCCTCGACGGTGTGCTTTCGCTGCCGGGCCTTCGCCAGCAGAAACTGGGTCCGGCGGCGGATCACCGATACGCGGTGCCGGATGAACTCTTCGAGCAGTTCCTTGAAGGAGAGCACGCGGGGCTTGCCGTCGACCAGCGCCAGCAGGATGATCGAGAAGCTCTCCTGCAGCGGCGTGAACTGGTAAAGCTGGTTGAGCACCACGTCGGGATTGGCGTCGCGTTTGAGTTCCAGTATCAGGCGGACCGGCTCTTTCAAGTCGCTTTCGTTGCGGCTGGCGGCGATGCCGGCGATCCGGCCCTCGGCCACCGCCGCGTCGATCCGCTGCTCCACCCGGTCCCGCGCCTGCTGGTAGGGAATCTCGCTGACGACGATCCGCGTGCGATTATGGCCGAACTGTTCGACGCGGGTTCTGGCCCGCAGCACGATCGAGCCGCGGCCCGAATGGTATCCGCGCCGGATACCGCCGCGGCCGCAGATCTCGCCGCCGGTGGGGAAATCCGGCCCGGGACATATCTCCAACAACTCGTCGATCGAAACATCCGGCTCCTCGATCACCTTGACAAGCGCGTCGCAAATCTCACCCAGGTTGTGAGGCGGGACCGATGTGGCCATCCCCACGGCGATCCCGCTGGCGCCGTTGACCAGCAGGTTGGGGAACTTCGAGGGCAACACCGTCGGCTCGGTGCGCCGTTCGTCGTAAGTCGGTACGAAGTCGACCGTGTCGAGCTTCAGGTCGTCGAGTATCAGGGAGGCGATGGCCGACATTCGGGCTTCGGTGTATCGCATCGCCGCCGGCGGCAACCCGGCAATCGAACCGAAGTTCCCCTGCTTGTCGACCAGCACGTGCCGCATGTTCCACTCCTGGGCCATGCGGACCAAGGTGGGATAGATTACGCCCTCGCCGTGCGGGTGGTAATTTCCGCTGGTGTCTCCGGAGATCTTGGCGCACTTTACCCGCCCCGATCCCGGCCCCAGGTTCAGATCGTTCATCGCCACGAGGATGCGGCGCTGCGAGGGCTTCAGCCCGTCGCGGACATCGGGCAGCGCGCGGCTGACGATCACGCTCATGGCGTACGTCAGATAGCTGCCCTTGAGTTCCTCTTCGATGGGCAATTGCAGCAGATTGCCCGGCGTATCGCCGTTGCCTTGTTGGGTGTCGTCCTCGGGAGCGGGGTTTTCGGGTTCGGGCGGATCGTCAGGCAGATTGGGGTCTTCGGCCAACGGGATTCCTTTCGTCGGGAAACGGTCACAAGGTGTCGCCGGGAACCGGTCCGCGGAGGGGACTTATGGCGGCGATTTTCACAAACCATCAAGGTTACGGGTAGTATACCCATTTTTCACGGATCGGACAACGGGATCGCCGAGAAATCGGTAATCGTAAGTTATTTTAGAGACACGACTTCCGCCACGACTTTTTAGGTTTTCCGGCCGGTCTTGTTGGACGGCTGCGGAGCCGCGTTTTTCGACCCACTCCGCCGCTGCCGAGCATCACCGGCAAGATCGCCAACGGGGGTCAAGATGTGCGAAAAAGAGGTGTGCCGGCTGCTCGAGATTGCCGGCGGAGTCCCAGTCTGATTCCCGCTCCGCGAGAATCGCCACAGTCAGCGAGTAATCCCTTGGCGGCTTTCTACTCCTGCTGCTCGGTCCCCTCATCGCTGTCGGCTTGGGGCCGGTCTTGCTGCTGCTGGGCGTCGTCACTCATTTTTTCGTCGGGTTTTTCGCCGCCATCGCTGTCTTCCTGCTGATCGTAGAACTGAGCCAAATCGCCGAAGGTCCGCATGGGCTCCTTGCCGGCTTTCATCTCATCGCTGATGGGTACAAACGGCTTGGGGCGCGATTTGGGGCGGTAGTGTTTGGGCTTGGGCGGACCTTTGCGCCTGGGTGGCCCCTTGGTCTTGGCGCCCCGCGCGCGTTGGGCCCCGGCCGGCCGCCGGCCGCGCGAACGTCCGCCGCCCTGGCGCGAAGATTCCTCCCCTGCCGGCTTGTCGTCTTTGTCGTCTTTGTCGTCGCGGCGCCTGCGCCCGTGCGGCCGTTGCGTACCCGGCTCGATCATCGTCAGCGATACGCGCCGCCGCTGCTTGTCTACCTCCAGCACCCAGACCTTGACAATGTCGCCCACGGCGACCATCTCGTGCGGATCGCGGATGTACTTGTCGGCCAACTGGCTGACGTGCACCAGGCCGCTGTCGTGCATCCCGATGTCAACAAAGCAGCCGAAATCAACTACGTTGAGCACCGTACCGGTCAGCTCCATTCCCGCAGCAAGGTCCTCCAGCTTGATGATACCCCGCTTGAAGACGACGCCGGGCAGGTCCTCGCGCGGATCGCGTCCGGGCCGGGCGAGCTGGGCCAGAATGTCCTTCAACAGCAGCACGCCGACACCCAATTCCTTGGCCGTTGCTTCGGTATCCACCTGACCCACCCGCTCCGCCAGCGCGGCCGCCTTCTGCTTGTCGGCCAGATCGGCCACTGTGCAGCCGAGGCTTTCGAGCACACGGGTGGCTGCCGGGTAGCTTTCCGGATGGATCCAGGTAGCATCGAGCGGGTTGTCGCCGGCGGCAATCTTCAGGAACCCGGCCGCCTGAACAAACGTGGCCTCGCCAAAGCCGACAACCTCGCGAAGCTGCCCGCGGTTGCGGAATGGGCCGTGCGCGATGCGGTGTTCATACACTCTACGCGCGGTCAACTGGTTCAGTCCGGATACGTACCGCAGCAGCGCCGGGCTGGCCATGTTCAGGTCGACGCCCACGTAATTGACGTTCGATTCGACCACTTCGTCGAGCGAGGCGCGGAGGTGTTTGGCCTTGATGTCGTGCTGGTAGAGTCCCACGCCGATGTTGGCCGGGTCGATCTTGACCAGTTCACTAAGGGGATCCTGCAGGCGGCGACCGATGGAGATTGCCCCGCGCAGGCTGGCGCCGTACTGCGGAAGCTCCTCGCGCCCGATGCGGCTGGTCGAGTAGACGCTGGCGCCCGCCTCGTTGACAATCACGTACGATACCCCGCGATCCTTCAATTCGCCCTCGATCAGTCCGGCGACGAACTCCTCGGTCTGGCGACAGGCGGTCCCGTTGCCTATGGCCACCACGCTAAGCTGGTAGCGGTTGATCAGGTCGACGAGTCGCTGCCGTGCATCCTCGCGTCGCTGCGCCTTGCCGACCAGATAGATAACGCCTTTTTCCAGCATGTTGCCGAACTGATCCAGCGCGGCCAGCTTGCAGCCGTTCTTAAAGCCCGGATCCACCGCCAATACGCGGTGGCCGTGTACCGGGGGCTGCAACAACAGGTTGCGCAGGTTATGGGCGAAGACTTCGACCGCATGGACCTCTGCCCGATCGGTCAACTCGCGCCGGATCTCCCGCTCGAGGCCGGGCAGAATAAGGCGTGCGAGGGCATCTCGGGCACAACCGCGCAAGTAGTCGGCATGTGGATGCTCGGCGGGAACGAGTAACTCGTCCAGGACACCATGCATTGCAGCAAGGTCGGCCTCGATCTTTACCCGAAGCACCTTCGCACGCTCGCCCCGATTGATGGCCAGAATGCGATGCGGCGGGATCTTCTTGATCTCCTCGCGATAATCAAAGTAGTCCTGAAAGGCCTTGATCCGGTGTTCTTCCAGCCGCTTTTTTCTCAATTCCTTTTTGCTCAGTTGCGGTTGGCCGGTGGTCTCTTGCTTGTCGGGCTTGTTAGACTTGTCAGGCTTATCGTTGTTTTCTTTTGTTTCGTTTTTTTCGGCTGCGGAGGCACTGCCGGTGTCTTCGGCCGGCGGGGCAGTATCGGCCGTTTCGGCCACCACCGCTTTGCGGTTACTCTCCTTATTCTCCGGTTGGCTCTTCCGGTCTGGGGCAACACGGGCACTGACGAACCGTCCGGTGCGTTGCACGATTTCGCGGAGCCGCTGGCGGACGTCCGCCCGCTCGCTAAACTGCTCGGCCAGAATATGGCCGGCACCGAGCAGGGCATCGGCGGCGGTGGCCACCTGGCGGTCGATACTGATGAACTCGGCGGCTCGCGCGTCCAGGTCGGCACAGGCTGGGCTGGCCTCAAATATCTCACCGGCCAACTCCTCCAGGCCTTTCGCGCGGGCGGAGGTGGCCAGGGTCTGCTTGCGGGGCTTGTACGGAAGATACAAATCCTCCAGCCGCTTGGTCGTACCGGCCGCTTGGATCCGCTGCGCCAACTGCTCGGTCAGCTTCCCCTGCGCCTCGATCGACCGCAGGATGGTCTGCTTCCGCTCGGACAACAACCTCAGCTTCGACAGCCGGTTCTTGACATTGCGAATCTGCTCTTCGTCCAGACCACCGGTCTGATCCTTGCGATATCGAGTAATGAAGGAGATTGTGTTGCCGTCGTCCAATAACTCGACGGCCGCCTGGACTTGGCGCAGCGGGATGTGTAGCCCCCGAGCAACGTGCCGCAAATCGATTGTTACCGTTTCAATCATGCTTTACCCAGACTACCCAACGGTCCGGCATTATGCAAGTGATCGGACCGTCGGGTACCATCACTTCAGGCACACCTACAAACAGAAACCATATTTTCCCCCAAATACATCAAACCCGCAAGATGCTTCCTGCCGATACATCAAGAATCAGCAGGGTGGGCGCGAGCAGCCGTACGACGAGGCCCTCAGCGACACGGCGCACAGGGCCGAATGCCGAGACGCAAGCCCCGGTCCCACAAGGAATTTCCGCGATGAACGCAAATCGCCTGCGAGTTTACTACGGTCCCCAGGGCGATTCGGCCGCCGCGGGTGTGGCCGAGCCCGAATCCCGACGCGATTCGGTCACCGTCCCCCTGACCGATGTCCTGCCGCTTCTGGCCGATGCGTTCCGAGCGGAACGCACCTGGCTGGATGACTTTTCGGACGACGAAGTGACGATTTCCGCCGATCTGTACGAAGTCCTCATGGCGTATCGCCACTACCGCCGCCCGTCTGCATAGTCCCGCTTGCCAAGAAACAACGGCGGCCGCCTTTTATCGGGCGGCCGTCGTCGAACGACTCACCTGGGGTCCGGCGAGGATTATCCGAGCGGTTGCCGGGCCTCGTGGGCCAGACTCTTGATGAACTGCTGGGCCTCGACGTAGTCCATCGGATGAACTTCCCGAATCTGCTTCTCCAGATTCACCTGCAAGCCCCTGGCGGTCTGGCCAAGGTGCTTCTGCTCGTCGCGATCGAGCTTGCCGCAAATGGCCCGCTGGGCCAAAAGGGCCTCCATCTCGGCCCGAAAAACGGCGAACTCCTCGCCCCGCAACAGCATCGGCCAGGAGACCTCACCGGTGGCGTGATTCACTTCGTTGGCATTGAGGAGGTGCGGCTTGCCGGCTTTGGCCAGTCGGGCCAGATCGGTCGGGGTCGGACGCGGCCCGCGCTCCGCCGCCCTGGCGTCGCGATTCGCTGCCCGCATCGCAAAGTACGTCTCGGTGGCCTGCTCCCGGTTGGCGATCATTGCACTCTGGGCCTCCGCGTAGATCAACGCGGCCTGGGCGTTGAGCACATTCCGCGCACCGTGGGCGTATACCAGGTTGGCGCGGCCGTCGAGGTAGCCCTGCGCGGCCGTCGAGGCGTGATGATACCACCTACCCGGCGGAACCACTCCATAACCCGGGTGCCGGTAAACGTACCCGTACGTCGACTGGACGTTGGCCAGCGGTCGCACCAGTCCGATGCGGGCGGGCCGCTGGGCAAAAGTCTCCCCTTGCGTGACCAGGGCCACCAACACCGCAACTGCTTGGATCATAATGGTTCTCATCGCTCCGGCTCCTGTCTTTTGACGGTTTGGGGTGATTGTCTTGAACATGTTTTTGTCCCTTCACCTGTCTATTCCCGGTTTGCCGGCCGATCTTGCGCGGCTGGGCAAAAAAATTTGGAAAACAGGCCATCGAGCCGCAATCCGCCCCGTTGTTGAACGGATTTGGCAAACTAGGAAAAGAGAGCCCCCGGATAGCTGGGGGTAGGCGTCGGGTAGGCTGCTCGCCCCCTTACACATGTGTTGGTAGACTATACTCAACGCGGTCAGAAATTGAGGTTTTGTAGGAGGCGACTCCAGTCGGCGACAGCACGCCAATACCGCGACCATCGCCGACTGGAGTCGCCTCCTACAACACGCAGATCGTGGCCGTGCCTGGTATAGCGCTCTGCCATTCTTGAAATGGCATGTTTAGCGGGGCAGCACCGCTGGGAACTCGGGGCACTGCCATCACGGGCCGCGTTGCGGCCCCGCTAAACGACGAGGAGTCCTGCCCATGGCGGCGTCGCGGCAGCCAGAATCGGATCGGTTTCCGGCCACCCAATGGTCGCTGGTCGGCCGGGCCGGAGAGTTGGATCCGGCGGCCAGACGGCAGGCCCTCGAGGAGCTGCTGCCCCGGTATCTCTCGGCCCTGAAGGCCCATCTGGTCCATTATCGCCGGCTCCCGCCGGAGAAGGCCGACGATTTGCTCCAGGAGTTCGTCGCCAGGAAGGTCCTTCAAAAGGACCTGATTGCCAGCGCCGATCGCCGCTTGGGTAAGTTCCGCACCCTGCTGCTGACGGCACTGGACCGCTTCGTGCGGAATCAATACCGCGACCAGCGTGCCCGGAAGCGGTCGGCCAGCGACGGGGCGGTACCCTTCGACCAGCAGCAACACGTTCTGCCCGATCAGTCGCGACACTGCGAGGCATTCGACCTGGAATGGGCCCGCGAGGTGATCCGAGATGCACTCGGCAAAATGCGTCAAGAGTGCGAGGCTTCCGGCCGGATGCAACTTTGGGGGATTTTCGAGTGCCGGGTGGTCGGCCCGATCCTCGAAGGGGCTCCGCCGGTGGATTACGCCCGACTGGTCGAGCAATTCGGCTTCCAATCGCCCAGCCAGGCCTCCAATGCCCTGACCACCGCCAAGCGGATGTACGCCCGGGCGCTGCGATCGGCCGTCGGCCAGTACGCCCAGGATGAAGATGAAATCGAGTCGGAAATACGAGATCTCCGCGTCATCCTGGCGCGGTGCAACGCATGAACGGAGTGATTTGCAGGTACCGACTATCGGATTAGCGTTTTGCCGCACACAACAGAGGCCATGACATGCCCGACGACGATGCCTTATCGCTTACGCATATGATGAGCCTGGAACTGGGCGGCCGCGAGGCGTGGGAGAATGACGAGTTGCGGGCGGTGCTGGAGCATCAGCTCTCGGCGCCGCTGCTTTGCGATCTGGACGACGCAACCGGTGAGCTGTCCGAACTGCTCGAGGCGGTCGGCACAGCCGGCGAGCGGCCGATCAGGACCTTCGGCGATCTCTTGCAGCATCCCCACCCACCCCTCGGGTTGCTCCAGCGGACCAAGCAATTTGCCAAGGCGTGCCGCAGGTGTCCCGACAACGCGCTGCCCGACGAAATCGCCACCGTGCTGTATTTCATGTGCATTGTTGCGGCGATGATCAAGTGCGGTCGGCGGATCACGCAGATGGACGACGCGGCGCTGCGTTACAGTCTGGACTGGGCGGTGCGGCAGACCTGGCTGGATAAAGCTACGCGTGAGCTTTTCGAGCAGGGTGTTGCGGCGATCGCCCTTGTGCGCGACTAGCGCCGCATGGTTTCATGGCGTTTGCGTTTCGTGTACAATAGCCCCGGCAGGTGAAACTGTTCGTGCTGTGTCCGCTGTTGCAACCTACCGAGAATCGCCCGCCCTCCGGGGAGTCGCCCCATGAGATCGACCCTTGTCCTGCTGATGTGTTTAGCGAGCGGGCCTGCTTTTGCGGTTGAGTTCCATGTTTCGCCCACCGGCGACGACGCCAGTACCGGCTCGCAGCAGAGCCCGTTCGCCAGTTTGGCCCGTGCGAGAGACGCGGTGCGGGCGCTAAAGTCGTCCGGGCCGCTTGCCGAGCCGGTGCGGGTGATTGTCGGCGGCGGGCATTACACGCTTGGCGAACCGCTGGTGCTCCTGCCGCAGGACAGCGGCACGGCCCGGGCGCCGGTGATCTACCGGGCCGCGCCGGGAGCACGGCCGATCTTTGACGGCGGCCGCGCGATTAGCGGCTGGAAGCCGGGACCCAACGGCCTCTGGACCGTGCGCATTGCCGACGTCGCCGCGGGGAAGTGGTATTTCGAGCAGTTGTTCATCGACGGCCGCCGCGCCACGCGTGCGCGCACACCGAACAAGTTCTATTTTTACATGCAAGAGGTGCGCCAGGAGGCGCTCGAGCCCGGCTCGCCGCGCCGGCCCAAGCGCGCCCGGCAGACCGTGCAAATGCGGCCGGAGGATTTCCGCACCATTGCCGGTCTGCCCCCCGAGCAACTCCGCGACGTCAACCTGGTGGTCTATCACAAGTGGGATATCACGCGGCGGTTCCCCGACCGACTCGATCCGACCAAGCACACGCTTATCACCAGCGGCGAGGGAATGAAGTCGTGGAACCCGTGGCGGCGCAACTCGCGGTACCACCTGGAGAACTTCCTGCCGGCGCTCGACGCGGCGGGCGAATGGTTCCTGGCGCGCGACGGTGTGCTTTACTACAAGCCGCTGCCGGGCGAGGACATGGCCGCCGCCCGAGTCGTCGCTCCGGTGGTGGAGCAGTTCCTGGCGCTAAAGGGCGATGCGGCGGCCGGGAAGTTCGTCGAGCACGTGAGTTTCCGCGGCCTGGCGTTCCGGCACGCGCGGTGGCTGATGCCGCCCGGCGGGTTCGAGGCGACTCAAGCCGCCGCGCCGATCGATGCGGCGGTCATGGCCGACGCCGCGCGGCACGTGGTCCTGGACGACTGCGAGATCGGCCACCTGGGCACGTACGCGGTGTGGTTTCGCAAGGGCTGTCGCCACTGCACGCTGCGGCATTGTTACCTGCACGATTTCGGCGCCGGCGGCGTGCGAATCGGCGAGACCGGCATCGCCGAGCGGGAGGCCGAACGCACCGGCCAGGTCGTCGTGGACAACAACATCATCCGCCACGGCGGCCGGGTATTCCCCTGCGCCGTGGGCGTATGGGTCGGCCACAGCGGTGAGAATTCCATCACGCACAACGAGATTGCCGACCTCTATTACACCGGGATTTCCGTAGGCTGGCGGTGGGGATACGCCGAGAGCCTTGCCAAGCGAAACACGATCGCGCATAACCACGTACACCACATCGGCTGGGGTGTGCTCAGCGACATGGGCGGGATTTACACGCTCGGACCCTCGCAAGGCACGGTGGTGCGAAACAACGTCTTCCACGACGTGTACGCCTACTCGTACGGCGGCTGGGGCCTGTATACCGACGAAGGAAGCTCCGGCATCCTCTTTGAGAACAACCTGGTTTACCGCGTCAAGACCGGCGGATTCCACCAGCACTACGGCAAGGAAAACGTGGTCCGCAACAATATCCTCGCCTTCAGCAAGCTGCACCAGTTGCAGGCGACACGCGTCGAGGACCACCTGTCGTTTACCTTCGAGAACAACATCGTTTACTACGATACGGGCAAACTGCTCTCCGGACGATGGGATAAGGTAAAGCACGTGAGCCGAAAGAACTGTTACTTTAACGCCTCCGGCGGGCGGGTTGATTTTGCGGGCAAGTCGCTCGAACAATGGCAGGCCGCCGGTCACGAACTCGGTTCGATCATCGCCGATCCGCAGTTTAAGGATCCGCAGCGCGGCGACTTCCACCTGCCGAGCGATTCGCCGGCGGTGAAGCTCGGTTTCCGGCCGTTCGACTACACCCAAGCCGGCGTGTACGGCGATCCGCAGTGGGTTCGCAAGGCCGGCGAAGTCACCTACCCGCCGCTGGAACTCCCGACCGAACAACACTAATTATCAATCCAGGAATAACTGGGGGACTGCCCCGATTTTCCCGCAGGGAAAATGGGACTGCCCCCTTCCCAAACCCACCCCGGGAGTTTGAAACAAAACCTACCACACACCTCAACACACCATAAGGAGCCTTTCTGATGAACCAAACAAATCCGCGTAACGCACTTTCAGTCTCACGGCGGCAGTTCCTCAAGCGGTCGGCGGCCGTTGCCGCAGCGGCCGCGCCCGCTTTGGCCATCGCCCGAAGCGCCCATGCGGCGGGCAACGACGTAATCCGCATCGGCATGGTCGGCTGCGGGGGACGCTGCTCCGGCGCGGCCGCCAACGCCATGGACGCCGACCCCGGCGTGCAACTCGTCGCTATGAGCGATCTGTTCGCCGACCGGGTCCAGGGTAGGCGCAATGCCTTGAAGAAAGGCAAACCCAACCAGGTCGCCGTCGACGACGACCATTGTTTCGTCGGGCTGGACGGGTACAAGAAGGTCATCGACAGCGTCGACGTGGTGCTGATCGCCTGCGCGGCCAAGTTCCACCCGATGTACCTGAAGGCCGGGATCGACGCCGGCAAGCACGTGTTCGTCGAGAAGCCCCACGGCATCGACCCGGGCGGCATCCAGGTGCTTAACGAGGCGAACGCCCTGGCCAAGCAGAAGAAACTGGGGATTCTCTCCGGACTGCAGAGCCGGTTCCATCCGGCCATCCGCGAGACGATCAAGCGCGTGCATGACGGCCAGATCGGCGAGGTCGTGGCGATCGAAGAGAACTTCATCCGCGGTCCCTACGGCAGGACCAGCCGCCCGGCCGGCGTGCGGGAACTCGAAGCCCAGTACGGCAACCAGTACCGCTTCTCCTGGCTCTGCGGCGACGACGTACCCCAGTCGCTGGTGCATAACATGGACCGCGCCACCTGGGCACTGAATGAAACGCCGCCGGTCGACGCCCACGGGCTGGGCGGCCGTTCGGGAAGGCAAGACCTGCTCGGCGACGTGTTCGATCACAACTCGGTCGTGTATCGCTACGCCAACGGCGTGCGCGTCTACGCCTTCTGCCGTACTACCATGGGATGCTATAACGAGAACTCCAGCATCATCCTCGGCACCAAGGGCATTGCCTATCCCACCCGCGGCCGGATCACGGGCGAGAGCGAGTGGCGGTTCAGTGGCCGGGGCGAAAGCCCCTACGTGGCCGAGCACCGCGAGTTCCTCAAGTCGATCCGGGCCGGCGAGCCGCTCAACTGCGCCGACTACATGGCACGCAGCACGCTGGTTACGATCATGGGGCAACTCTCCTGCTATAGCGGGAAACTCGTTACCTGGGACCAGGTCACCAAGTCGGACTACCTGATTTCGCCCAAGCCGGCGGACTGCACCTGGGAGATGGAGCCGCCGACCAAGCCCGACGAAAACGGCGTTTATCCCGTCTGCGCCAGCCCCGGCGTAACTCGGAACATCTGATCCCCGGCACGCGCGCAAAAGTTGCGACGCAATCGACGTAAAGAAAGGTGGCGCAGTGCAGGCAAACCCGTTTTTGGGCGTGGGGCTCCATGCGATCGGGGCCTTCTCCGCGGCAAGCTGTTACACCCCGCAAAAACAGACGAAACTCTGGGCATGGGAGGTCTACTGGATTTCACAGGCGACCTGCGCCTGGCTGATCCTGCCGATCCTCTTCGCCTTCCTGACAATCCCCAGCTATCTCGACGTGCTGCGCGACTGCCCCGTAGAAGCCATGCGCAACTCGTTCCTGCTGGGTGTGTTGTACGGGGTGGGCGGATTGTCGTTCGGTCTGGGGATCCGCTACATCGGCTTCTCGCTGAACTACGCCATCGCCATCGGCATCTCGGCCGGACTGGGAACCCTGCTGCCGCTCATCTGGAATCCCAACGAGGGATTCGTCTGGGAGATCGTCGATAAATTCCGAGACACGCCGGGCCAGATCATTCTGGTGGGTATCGTCGTCTCGCTGTCGGGTATCGCCCTTTGCGGATGGGCCGGGGTGCTGCGCGAGAGATCGGCCGGCTCGGCGCCCTCGGCCTTCTCGTTCAAGCGAGGCGTGCCGCTGGCGATCATGGCCGGGGTGCTCTCGGCCGTGTTCAACTTCGCCCTGATCGCCGGCCAGCCGATCGAAGAAGCCGCCCGGCGCGCCGGCGCAAGCGAACTGCTGAAGATGAACGCCATCTACCCCTTCTCCAACGGCGGCGCCGGGGTGACGAGCTTCCTCTGGTGCCTGGTCCTTATCCGGCGCAACGGCACGAAATCGCAGTTCGTTCGATTGCCCGCTAATGGCGCCGCCTCGCTCCCCTTCTACTATCTCATGGCCCTGTTGAGCGGGGCATTCTGGTACTTCCAGTTCTTCTTCTACGGAATGGGGCACGCGCATATGGGTAAGGTATACGGGTTTACCAGTTGGGCACTGCACATGGCCATGTTGATCCTGTTCAGCAACTTTTACGGGTATCTGTTCCGCGAGTGGGAGGGCACAACCACGATCCCCAAGAAGGTGCTTCACGCGGGCATGTTGATTATCGTGCTGGCCACCTTGATTATTACGTACGGCAACTATCTCGGCCAAGAGTAAGAAAGCCAAGGCGGGCGCGGCGGGTTTTAGGGTTCGGGCGCCTGCCCCAGATTTCGCGCAATCGACGCCAGCAGCGATGGTCGCTCGATGGGTTTGCTGATGTAGTCGTCGCAGCCGGCGGTGAGGCACTTCTGTTGTTCGCCGGCCATGGCGTGGGCCGTCAATGCGACGATCGGACCTTGCCAGCCGCTTCGGCGCAGCTCGGCGGTGGCCCGGTAGCCGTCCATCTCCGGCATCTCGATATCCATCAAGATCAGATCGTATGGTCTGCCTTCCGCCTGCGAGGCTGCGGCCATCCGGCAGGCCGCGCGCCCGTCCTCGGCCGCATCGACTTCCAGGCCGGCCTTCGCCAGAACCAGCCCGAGCAGCCGTTGCGTGTCGCGATCATCGTCGGCCAACAGGAGGCGGCCGTGAAGCACCGGCCGGAGTTCGGGCGTGCTCGGCTCGGGTTCTGCGGCCGCGCGGCTCGGCGGCGCTTGTAGCATGGCGGCCCCCCGCAACGGTCCCGGATTGACGGTCAGGGTAAACGTGCTTCCCTCGCCGGGGCGGCTTTGCACGTCGATGTCGCCGCCCAACAGCCCGGCCAGCCGTTTCGATATGGCCAGTCCCAGGCCCGTCCCGCCGACACCTCGGGCGGCAGCGGCGCGGGCGAACGGCTCGAAAAGCCGGACCGCTTCTTCCGCCGTCATTCCGCGACCGGTGTCCGAGACGGCGAACTGCATTCGGGGCGCGGCGGTATCCGCACCCGTGCAGCGCACCGCCACTCGCACCCCACCCTGCTCGGTGAACTTGATCGCGTTGCCGACCAGATTCACAAGGATTTGCTGCAATCGGACGGGATCGGTTCGGATGCCCTCGGGGAGCGGAAAAGCGTATTCGACTTCCAGGCTCAACCCTTTTTCGGTTGCCCGGCCCCGCAGCAGCGACACGACCTCCTCGACGATCCGCCACGGCGAGCAGTCGACCGGCTCGATGGCGATCTTGTCGGCCTCGATCTTTGACAGATCGAGGATGTCGTCGATAAGCTGCAGCAGGATTCGCCCGTTGCGGTGAATGGTTTCCAAATATGCGCCGCGTTCCTCCGGCGCCGGTTCGGAGGTTCTCAGCAGGTCGGCGTACCCCAGGATGGCCGTCATGGGTGTACGGATTTCGTGGCTCATGTTGGCCAGGAATTGGCTCTTGGAGCGGTCAGCCGCTTCCGCCGCTTGCTTGGCCTTGGCCAGTTCTTCCTCGGCCCACTTGCGTTTGGTGATGTCGCGGATCAGGCCGTCGTAGGCGATGAGGTTTCCTTGGGCGTCGTAGTGGGGGACGGGCGTATTGCGGACCCAGCGGACCGCACCGTCGTTGCGCACGATGCGATGCTCCAGCGGCTCGAAACTCTCGCTCGAAAGTACCCGAGACGCCTGCTCTAAAACCGCCGGCCGATCTGCCTCAGACACCATCCGGATCCACAGTTCCGGGTCGGCGGCAAGTTGCTCGGGTGAGTAGCCGGTCACAGCGGCCGAGGTCGGGCGGTGAATCGTCTCCACTGCCCGGCCGCCCCGCACCCGAACCGTGTAAATGTAGTCGGTCACCGCGGCGGTGATCCGCCGGTATCGCTGCTCGCTTTGGCGAAGGTCGTCTTCCGCCCGGCGGCGATGGCTGACCTGCTTCCACTGCAGCAGGGCCTGCTCGGCAATCTGCGGCATCTCGGCCAGGGTCGCCGGAGACTTGACCACGTAGTCCAGCGCCCCGGCCTTCATTACCTCGACCGCCGTTTGCTCGTCTCCAGCGGCGCTGATGACCACGACGGGATACAGGCCCCGCCGCTTGTGGCCGGGCAATAGTTCAGTGCCTTTACCGTCGGGCAAGATCAGCTCGGCGATCACAAGATCGGGGACAGACTCTGTCAAGTAGGCC
>Ga0180429_10002475_pt1 | contig 15224 bp, 17 predicted proteins | sample SS_ome_FD_132428 | JGI IMG/M metagenome (GOLD analysis project Ga0180429, IMG submission 132428) | Hypersaline lake sediment archaeal communities from the Salton Sea, California, USA - SS_1_S_1 metaG | ecosystem: Environmental > Aquatic > Non-marine Saline and Alkaline > Hypersaline > Sediment ...
CTTTGATAAAAAAGTTGCCAATGTGTTGATAGACCTGGTCAAGGTTAAGGACATCCGCAACTACATGATGAAAAACATCCTGTTTGAAATTCCTTTACTGCGTAAAGGCCTGTTTCTCAAAGATGCACGCAAGATTGTTCCTGATATGAAATTCAGGGATATCAAGTTTGCCCATCAGGTTGGCGGCATTCGCCCACAACTAATTCATAAAGACCAACGCGAGTTAATGATGGGAGAAGCCAAGATTGATACCGGCGTGGGTGCTATCTTCAACATGACGCCTTCACCCGGTGCGACCTGTTGTCTTGAAAATGCCGAAGTGGATATGCGTTCCGTGGCAGAGTTTCTGGGAGCCAATATCGCTGAAGAACGTTTTGCAGCCGACCTGCTCAAGGGAGATACCCAGCATCATGCAGAGGATTTGCCAGTGCGTCTTATTACCGGTGAGGACGCGGAATAATGTTTTGTGGCCATGCGTACCATGAAGCCAATGAAAATCATGCTGATGGCACTTTTTTATGGGTTTTCTTACAGGAGGATAGCTACTCTCCAATCAATAACCCAGAGACTCTATCAATTTTGCCCTACAGGGCCATTCAGCAGTGATTTCCGACTGGTTGAATCGAGAATATTTAAATATAGTTATCAAATAACTTGAGCGTCCAAGTCATTTTGGAGATTTCATATGTTTAAAACGATTTCAATTCTTTTTAGCCTTTGCATCGTTGCTATTCCCCTCATCCTATCGGCGTCAGAAAAAGACGACTCCAATGCAGCTAAAAGTATTGAGCAGCTAAAAGAGCCACTCTATAACCCATTTGTGGAACGTTACATACTCGATGAAGTTAAAGCACTTCGTGTTGACCTCCAGAATCAACGGGTTGAATTTGCCGAAAAATTCACACAAACCCAGTTAGATGTTTCAGATCGGGCAATCGCTTATACAACCAGTACTGTCAATAATATTTTTTACATAATTGCCGCAGCTGCTTCTATTCTAGCGTTAGTCGGCTGGACATCGCTTCGAGAAATTCGAGCAAAGCTCAATGAAGTGGTTGAGCAAAAGGTCGCCATCATTTCAGAAGAATACGAGAAGCGTCTATTTGATCTGGAGAAGCAACTCAAAGATCGCACTGAACGGATTGTTTCTGCTCAAGAGGAAATATCGCGGACCAACACTATTCATTCACTCTGGATGCGAGCTGGTCTCGAAGCCACACCACAAGCAAAAATTGCAGTTTATGATCAAATTCTACAGTTCAATCCAGAAGATGTTGAAGCGCTAACATATAAAGCCGATGCCGTACTGGAGATTGAAGAAGCTGAATGGGCACGAAATCTCTGCGAAAAAGCTTTAACTATTAATCCTGATTATCCATATGCACACTACCAGCGGGCTTGTGCTTATGCCACGCTTGATCAAGATGAAGCTGCGTTTGAAGACTTAAAGCATGCAATTCAACTTTCCTCTACTTACCTAGAAGAGGCTAAAACAGATAAAAGCCTTGAAAGGCTAAGAAATTCAGGAAAATTAGACGAAATCATGGAGACTATTTTTTAAAGTTCAGGTCATATCTATGATGACTGCGGCGGCTATATTCATCAGCAGAATTGTTTTTTTGACAATCGCTGTGAAATCATCTGGATACACATCAACCTGCCCCAGCTCTCCCAGAGATATTGTATTAGTGGAATCTATTGACGGTGAACTGTGTATGACCAGCGCCTATCTGGTTATTTGGGGAAACATCAGGCGATATCGTGTAATACAGAAAAAAATCAGCTTAGATCAAACTAAAGCATCTGCTTCTTAACAGCCAGCTATTCTCTTATTATGGAGCTCACAGTCATGTCCTCTTTGTAGACATGGTTATGAGCCCCATAACAGAATGGAATGACTTCCTAACCCTGGGCCAAATGATTCCAGGTGCTTACCACGGTATCCGGATTCAATGAAATACTGCTGATACCCCTTTCCAGCAACCACTCCGCCAGGTCAGGATGATCAGATGGTCCCTGCCCACAGATACCCACATACTTGCCTTCCTGCTTACAGGCCTTGATGGCCATATCAAGCATACTCAGCACCGCAAGATCACGTTCATCAAAAGTTTCAGCTACCAGCGCTGAATCCCTGTCCAGACCAAGCGTTAGCTGTGTCATATCATTAGAGCCAATGGAGAAGCCATCGAAGAACTCAAGAAAACGCGTCGCCAGTACGGCATTGGATGGCAGTTCACACATCATGATGATGCGCAGATCATTCTTGCCGCGTTCCAGACCGTTGTTCCTGAGGATATCTATCACCTGTGCTGCTTCGTTGAGGGTACGCACAAATGGAATCATCAGTTCAACATTGGTAAAGCCCATGTCATCTCGCACGCGTTTCATGGCCTGACACTCCAGTTCAAAGCAGGCTCTGAAATCATCCGAAATGTAACGCGAAGCACCGCGATAACCAATCATCGGGTTTTCTTCTTCCGGCTCAAACTGGGGCCCGCCAACCAGGTTGGCATATTCATTTGATTTGAAATCTGACATGCGCACAATGACAGGCTGCGGATAAAACGAGGCCGCAATGGTCGACACACCTTCGGCAATACGGCTGACATAGTATTCCAGCGGTTCCCCATAGGCTGCTGTTTTGTCTTTGATCACAGCCTGTACATCTTCAGGTGTATCCGCAGGGTTCATCAGGGCCTTTGGATGTATACCCACCATGTTGTTGATAATGAATTCCAGCCTGGCCAGGCCAACGCCGGCATTGGGTAATTGTGCGAAACTGAAGGCACGGTCGGGATTACCTACATTCATCATGATCTTGACCGGAAGCTCCGGCATCTGATCCATGGACTGGACCTGGCGTTCATAATCCAGCAGTCCTTCATAGATCATACCTTCATCACCTTCAGCACAGGACACAGTAACTTCAATACCATCTTCCAGGGCACGGGTTGCATCACCACAACCGACCACGGCAGGTACGCCCAGTTCACGGGCAATGATCGCCGCATGGCAGGTACGCCCTCCCCGGTTGGTCACAATGGCAGAAGCTTTTTTCATGATCGGTTCCCAGTCAGGGTCGGTCATGTCGGTCAGCAATACGTCACCTTCCTGAAACTCATGCATGGCATCAAGGTTATTGAACAAACGCACTTTGCCCTTGCCGATCTTGCTGCCGATAGCACGCCCGGAAGTCAGGACGTTGCTTTTCTCTTTGAGATGAAACTTTTCAATACTATGGGAACTGGCCTGGCTTTGTACCGTTTCCGGGCGAGCCTGCACAATATAGATGCGGCCATCAATACCATCTTTTGCCCACTCGACATCCATTGGCCGCTTGTAGTGTTGTTCAATGGTGACCACCATGGCAGCCAGTGACTGTATCTCTTCGTCATTAATACAGAACAGCAAACGTTCCCTTTCTTCAACATCGACGGTAGCCACAGGGTCTGCTGCATCACCGGAATAAACCATCTTGATGGCCTTGCCACCGAGTGTACGGCGTATTACGGATGGACACCCGGCTTGAAGGGTTTGTTTATGAACATAAAACTCATCAGGATTCACGGCACCCTGCACCACGGTTTCACCCAGTCCGTAACTGCCGGTGATGAAAACCACTTCGTCAAAACCGCTTTCTGTATCCAGCGAAAATGCCACGCCGGCACTGCCGATATCGGATCTCACCATCTTTTGGATACCGGCCGACAGGGCAACTTCTTCATGACTGAAGCCCTGGTGTTCGCGATAGGCAATGGCCCGGTCATTAAACAGCGAGGCAAACACTTCACGGATCGATTTTTTGATATTGTCCAGCCCGGCAACGTTTAAATAGGTTTCCTGTTGACCGGCAAACGATGCATCGGGTAAATCTTCTGCGGTTGCCGATGAACGCACCGCCCAGCTGACTTCGCTGCCATACTCTTGCTCGAGCCTGGCGTAGGCTTCATCAATGGCCTGCTCCATGGCGGGCGGATAGCTGACTTCCATGATCCACTGGCGAATGGCAGCACCGGATTTTTGCAGGGCAGCAACATCCTCAATATCAAGATCCTGTAATTCCTCGGCGATACGCTGATCGAGGTTTTCCTGCGCCAGAAACTCACGGTATGCATCAGCCGTGGTCGCAAAACCACCCGGTACAGACACACCAAGTGGTGCAAGGTTTTGCAGCATTTCACCGAGAGAGGCATTTTTGCCGCCGACCTTGCCAACATCATCCATGCCGAGTTGTTCGAGTGGAATTACGTATGTAGTCATTTCATTTCACCGTTAATATATAATAATCAGGCGTAACCAATTCTTTCACGGCTCACACCCAGTTTTTTGACTACCTTACTGGCAATCTCTTCAATTGATGTTTCGGTAGAATCAAACACCGGAATATCAAATCGCTTAAACATCCTTTCAGCCATCGCAATTTCCTGCTGGCAAACATCCAGCGATGCATAATGACTGCCTGGCCTGCGCTTTTTCCTGATCTTGCTTAACGGCACGGGCTTTATGGTGAGGCCAACCAGCTTGTCCTGGTAGGGTTGTAAATACTTTGGCAGATCATCGTTGAGCAAATCACCATCCGTGAGTGGGTAATTACTGGATTTCAATGAAAAGTTCATTGCCAGAAAAAGGCTGGTGGGCGTTTTGCCACAACGTGATACACCGACCAGAATCAGGTCAGCATCATCATACTGGTCCGGCCTTACACCATCATCATGGGAGAGCGAATAATCAATCGCATCCAGTCGTACCAGGTAGGCATTCTGGCCATGGATAGTTTTGGAGATTCCCATCTTGTGCGCAGATTCCATGCCTAGCGACTCTTCCAGCGGTCCTAAAAAAGTATGGAACAGGTCGATAACCAGGCCATTGCACTTATCAATGATTTTTTGCTCATTTTCCTCAACCAGAGAACTGATTACGATGGGTTGTTGTCCAGAGCGCTCGGCAACATGGTTAATATGCTGCACGGCCTGTACTGCCTTGACCGGCTTGTCAATAAAGGCAAGTGTTACCGTTTCAAATTCCAGTTTGGGAAATTGCGCCAGCAAACTCTTGCCATAGGTTTCAGCCGTCAACCCGGTTCGGTCTGATACGAAAAAGACCGTTCTCAAATTTGGTGAGCTGTTACTGATTTCTGACTCCTTTGTCTTGCAGTTTTATTGTTAGCACCATCCTTCCTGAATACTCATTAAAGATAGCAGATCACCAAACTCTGTCTTTTGTCGTCGCCATTTAGCCGCAAATGACTCTTTTATTTAAATTTTTTTAAGAAATTTAGACATCAACCCTAGTATTAATCAATCAGATATCTTAAATTTAAGATATTCAAGTTTTAAATAAGTATAAAATCCAAACGGGGATCAACAAATGGCAAAGAAATCCGGCACTGTCTACTACAAACAAAATCGCCTGAAACAACTGCGGGCCTTCTGCATGACAGCGAAAACAGGCAGTATTTCTCTGGCGGCAGAAGCCCTGTTTCAAAGTCAGCCTACAGTTACCCTGCAAATCCAGGCACTGGAACGTGAAATGAACATCACCGTGTTCGAGCGTCGTGGCCCCAACATTTCACTCACACCAGAAGGTGTCGTGCTGCTGCAGATTGCCCAACCCCTGGTAGATGGCATTGAAGGTCTCGAAGAAAATTTCCATGCCCACTTTGGTCGACTCGATCATGGCGAGATCAATATTGCCGCCGGTGAATCGACCATTCTTTACATCATGCCCCAGTTTATTAAAAAATTTGCTGAAACCTACCCCGGCATCCAGATCAAGCTGCACAATGTTACCGGACGGGATGGTATGGCCATGCTGCGTGCCGATGAAGCCGACCTTGCGATTGGTTCAATGCTGGAGGTGCCTGACGACATCATCTATCGTCCATCCTTATCCTACAGCTCCACACTGATTGCGCCGGAGGATCATCCGTTATCCAAAAAGAAAAAAATCACTTTGGACAACATCGCCCAGTATGGACTGATACTGCCTCCACGCCACCTTGCCACCTGGCGCATGCTGGAAATGGTATTTGGACAGCATGGCTCAAAGTTCCATGTGTCACTGGAAGCGGGTGGCTGGGAGATTATCAAAAAATATGTCGGTCTTGATATGGGAGTATCCATCGTCTCCAGCGTATGCCTAACTGATGATGACGAACTGTTTACCTACCCACTGGATGAATACATGCCAAAACGCTCCTATGGCGTTGTGGTACGCCGCGGTAAATTTTTAAGTCCACAAAGCCAGGCCTTTATTGACATGATTGACCAGCAGTTTTTTTCAGAATACCCTGCCTTGAAGTAGCATTAAAGCACACTTTATTTGGTTTTTTCACTAATACCTGTACATAGATGCATGGGTGTCAGTCTTACGAGAGACAGAAATAATCATGTCCCCAGACGAACATAACTACAACCTTTCACCAGGCGAAATACGCGAAACGCTGTCAACGCTGAACCTTGCTATTGAAAATCACCGAAAATGGTTCGATACATTGCATCGTTCAATCATTTTTAAACAGGATTTTCCAAAAGATATTCTCGATGAACTTGCCCATACCAAATGCCAGTTTGGTAAATGGTACTATGGCAATGCTTCACAGCCTTTCAAGCACTATGATGAATTTAATCTGCTCGAAGCAACGCATCGCTACATGCATGATAATGCCAGAAAATTAAGCCATGCCTTTCTAAATGACGATCCCCCATCTATCGACACCTACAATAAGTTCATTTCTTACCAAAAAGAAGTGATTCGTTTATTACAGGCTTTACACGATAAGTTAATCAACCTGAGCCATGGCTATGATGCCCTGACAGGGCTTTTAAACCGGGGATTTATTACACTCATGCTAGATAGCCTGCACGAAAAAACCCTGCGCTATAACTATTCATATTCCGTTGCCATACTAGATGCAGATCATTTCAAGAATATCAATGACACCTATGGTCATGCTGCCGGTGATAACGTGTTAAAAGCCATAGCCACACACCTGCGAAATAGTTTGAGGAAATCAGACTCGGTAGGAAGAATCGGTGGTGAAGAGTTTTTAGTGATTTTACCGGAAACCGATAAAAAGCAGGCCTGCACGGTTCTGGATAAATTCAGAGATTCAATTTCAAAGACGAAAATTGATACCGGGGAAGAAAAAATTAACGTGACACTTTCTATTGGTATTTCACAAGTGTCTCACGACGATGAAGATTCATGGCAGGCTGTTAAACGTGCCGATTACTCTCTTTATCGCTCAAAAGAGAATGGCCGAAACCAGGTGACAGTTTCTGATTAGAAAACAATAACTGAATCAGTAGCGCCTTTTGCCGCGTTTCTTTAAATCTCTTTCAGGTGAAACACGAATCATACTACCATCCAGCATACTGTTGTTCAGAGCAGACATGGCATCTCGCGCTTCATGACCTTCCATGGAAATAGTTGCAAAACCTCTGCAGTCACCCGTGTAAAGGTCTTTAACAAGCTTTAAAGAACGCACAACGCCATATTCTGAAAAAACGGCAGTCAGGCTTTCTTCTGTGGTGGATTTTGTCAATCCACGAATAGAGAGGGTAATCAATTGTATTAAGACCCTTTATAGGAAAAGGAAAGAAGCAAAATTAGAGGAAAGCGCAATGGAGTGGCATTAAAAATGCGCACTCCATTATTAATCATCAGAGTGCGACAATATCTTCAGCTTGAGGACCTTTGGCACCTTCAGTGACGGTAAATTCTACTTTTTGTCCTTCGGTCAAAGTTTTGAACCCATCGCCCTTGATTGCTCTGAAATGAGCAAAGACATCTTTTCCGGATTCCTGTTCAATAAAACCAAAACCTTTCGCTTCATTGAACCATTTAACTGTACCTTGCGTTCTAGACATAATTGTCTCCTTAAAATTTAAATAATAAAAAAGCCTTTTCAGGCATGTAAATATGAAATGTAAAGCTTTTTTACTTATGAAAATCAGAACGAGGTAAATCTATAGGTAAGACTTCGAGGCACTGTGCATAAATAGTAAGTTGCACTTCAAACACGGATAATAGTATTGCTTGTTTAAGTATAAGTCAAAGCAAATTGCGTTTAATTTTCACATGGCATTATGACAGGCAAAAAATAAAAATCTCAATGTTGCATCGCTTTCTGTTATGATGCCGCCAATTGAGGTGCTTTTTCGATCAGTACCGATTTCATTTGCCCAATACCTTTTGGCCATTTCATTTTTTTAAGAATTTTCACCTGGATCGTAACAAGGCTATCACCTTGTCTGGTTGGATTCAGGAGTAACTCCCAATGTCATTTGATAACTTCGGCCTTTCGGCTGATATTCTTCGTGCTGTGTCTGAACAAGGCTATAGCCAAGCTACCCCCATACAACGCCAGGCTATCCCGGTTGTTTTAAAAGGCAAGGATATTCTTGCTGGCGCCCAGACCGGAACAGGCAAGACTGCCGCATTTACCCTGCCATTACTGGAGCTCATACATGAACATGCCCAGGGCAAAGGTAACCGCCCTGTAAGAGCGCTGGTAGTAACACCGACCAGGGAACTGGCAGCCCAGGTTGGGGAAAGTGTCAGGATTTATGGAAAACATTTACCGCTAAGGTCAGCTGTCATCTTTGGCGGCGTAAAAATCAACCCACAAATTGATACCTTACGTCATGGTGTAGACATTCTTATCGCGACTCCCGGTCGCTTACTTGATCATGCCCAGCAAGGAACCGTGGATCTGTCTCACATTGAGATACTTGTACTTGATGAAGCCGACAGAATGCTGGATATGGGGTTTATTCACGATATCCGCAAGATAATGAAATTATTGCCAAGGGAACGTCAGAACCTGCTGTTCTCGGCGACCTATTCGAGTGAAATCAAACGCCTCGCAAGTGATTTGCTGAATCAACCGGAATTAATTGAAGTAGCGCGTCGCAATACTGCAGCAGAAACGGTAGCGCAGACAGTCTATCCAGTTGATAAAAGCCGAAAACGCGAATTACTCTCACACATGATTGGGGCCAATAACTGGCAACAGGTTCTGGTATTTACTCGCACCAAGCATGGCGCAAACCGACTGGTACAGCAGTTGGAAAAGGATGGTTTAAGCGCTGCTGCAATTCATGGTAATAAAAGCCAGGGAGCACGAACCCGTGCGCTGGCAGCATTTAAAGACAAAACCATACGCGTTCTGGTGGCAACTGATATTGCAGCACGTGGCCTGGATATTGACCAGTTACCGCATGTCATCAATTTTGAATTACCCAATGTGCCCGAGGACTATGTTCATCGTATTGGCCGTACTGGCCGTGCTGGCAACGAGGGAGAAGCAATTTCACTGGTATGTGTTGACGAACTGAAGCTTTTAGCCGATATAGAAAAATTACTAAAACGTGATATCCCAAGAAAAGTTATACCCGGTTATGAGGTTGACCCCTCGATAAAAGCCGAACCTGTTCAAAAAGGAAGAAATAACAAGCAAACCAATCGACGCAGCTCTTCAGGCTCCTCAAACGAACACAAGACGCCAGCAAAATCGGCGAAGCAAAAACGAAGTAATAATGGAAATGGTAAAAATAAAGAAAACCAGGGAAATTCGTTTAAATCGTCAAATAAAAATACCTCAAACAGGACTCGCTCCAATACAGCAAACACAAGGACTAATAAATCCAGGGGCGTCGCATCAATACTGGCAGGCTAGTTAAAGGCTCACGGCTAGCTGCAAATAAATTTCCCAATTTATTCAGGTAATTGAAAGGCATTTTTTACGCTAGGATTTGAACATCTTAACAGGAGATGTACATGTCTATTTCACTGAATGTTCTTGATGGTCCACTGGAAGTCTGCGGTACTTCACCCAAAACCGGCTTTTATCGGGATGGGAGCTGTCGAACCGATGAAAATGATCGCGGCTCACATACAATTTGCGCTATTGTTAATGATGAATTTTTGGCCTATTCCAAATCCAGGGGCAATGATTTATCGACACAGGTGAAACAGTTTGATTTTCCCGGTCTGAAAGATGGTGATAAATGGTGCGTGTGTGCACTACGCTGGAAACAAGCTTATGAAGCTGGCGTTGCGCCAAAAATCGTTTTACATGCAACTCACAAGAATGTTCTAAAAATCATTGAACTGGATACACTGTTACCCTTTGCAGTTGATTTACCCCAGAACTCATAGCCCGGCTTTTGATCGAGATACAGCGAACTGAATAAAGCTATTTTTCTTTAGCCGCGATCGGCTCTACTTTTGAGACTTTGGAAAACGCATAAAGTTGTTTTTCATTCATCAGAAGTATTTCCGCCAGGTATAAATAAGCCTGTTCCCATGCTTCAAGAACTTCTGGCGTGGCTGCATCACCAAGTACATCCTGCATAGCCATCAAGATCGCATCACCTACCATGGGATAATGCTCTTCGTGAACATGACTTTTGACATGAGCATCTGCAATATACATAACCTTCTCATGTATCAGTTCAATATTATCAATATGATTTGCATAAGCGGCTATTGCTGCAAACAGGATTTCCGGCTGATTATCAGGTGAACCGCTAAACAGCGCCTTAGTCTCAGGGTATTTTTCAAAAAGAATGTCATACATCCTCGATGTAATGGCTAAACCATGCTCTTCAAGCACGGGAATAGTGGCTTTCACTGTTTCAATGGTTTTCTGTGATAGTTCCATAATTTGGCCTTAACGATAATTGGCGAAGCATCTATATAAATACATATTTTTCAAGCCTGACAAGCCCAATTCGTAAACAGAATCGCAAAAGATTAATATTACATCTAAAAGGTCTTAATCAAACCCACACTCACCATGGACTTGTCATATTCGTAGCGATCATTAGAAGAAGAATTGTTGGTAAACTGAAGTTTAGAGTTTAGTGAAAAGCTTGAATCAATAAGATAGTTTGCTCCTAAAACCAACCTCCAGCGTTCATCCTCTCTATCTAACGTTGTAGATACGGGAAAATCACTAAAGCGATAAGATAAATCACCACTTAAACGCCATTTTTTATTCAGTAAATGGGTCAGCTTTCCACGTAAAGTATGGCGCGTAGGTGAATACTCATAACTATAGCTTGTACCGGTCAAATCCCCCCTATCGTTAAACTCCAGTTCATAGAAAAGTTGTCTGATATTTTTACTTGATGTATTGCGATACTCGAAAGTAGCTCGATGACGAGAGCCTTCCAAATAGTTGTAGATATTGTCATCACTGCTAATGTCTTCATAACGATAACGAAGATATATCCGGTCGGAAATCGAAATGCTCCTGTAACCTTTCATATCCAGCATCACAGAACTGGTGTAGTCTTCATCACCATATAATATTTTTGAAAATTTCAACTGTAAGCTTGTGTTCCAGTCATTCAAATAAAAGGTCTTTTTCAATCCCAGGCTAAAAAGGTCCAGGTTTGAGCTATCTAAATCACTGTAATCCAGCATATAGATAGATGCACCGGCTATCCAGCCATCCTTCCTTTTGCCCGCAACAAGATAATCTACAGCAGCATAAACATCATAAAAAGAATCAGATTCATTTAAAGCTGACTCACTTGAAACAGAGACAACATTATCGTCATAACCGATATTGGCGAATGCTGTGATCTTGGAGCGTTTCTGTTCGTTGGTTAGGAGTTTCAGTTGTTGTTGTGATAGTTTCGTAAGCTTTTTATCCCTGCCAGAATTGACCACCGACATAAAATTGTTACGCGCTGATTGCCATTGTTTCTGCTTAAGCGCAATAAGACCCAGGTTGTACTCTGCAAGATCGCGCATCGCATCGGTCTCGTGTAATCGCGTAAACAGTCTTTTTGCCTCTTCATACCGGCCGACCTTGTAATAACTGCTGGCAAGATTGAATTGCAAAGCAAGTGTGTTCATACCTTGATTCATTGCTGATTCAAAATACCTGACAGCTACCTCATTAGCTCCGGACTTATACGCCTGAGTTCCTAGCTCAAAATCAGTTTGTGGTGATGCATGAAGATTAAACGAAGGCAATAAGAGTAATGAAATTAGACTGAAGTAGAATTTAGACATTGTTTGACTACCAACTCACCATGAACAACCCAAACAGGATATCACTGAAATATCTTGTAACATTCTGTAATTCCACAGACATATTGGGGAAGTATTTATCCACTAGATTACCAGATAGTGGGAGAGCTTCAATACTCCTTTGCGATCTCACCAAGTTTAATAAACATAAGCTGGACGAAATCCAGTCATTGAACATATTTTGAGATAGTGCGTTTGCATTTGTGCTAACCACTCAATTAAACAGGATGTAATTATGAAAAAGATTATTTTTGCTACTGCCATTGCAGTGACTTTTGGTAGTTCTTATGTTTTTGCTCACCACCCGGCAGCCGATATTGTCGATCCTGAAATTTACGCCATGATTGATGAGAATACTGCAGATAGCCCGCACGCTGATCTGGATGTAGATAACCTGGGCAGTGATGACAATATGGGTGGTTCTGACGATGCTGATGGAACTGGCTCTAGAGCTGCTGTCGAGCCTGATGTTGGTCAAGCTGCAGGGGGCCCGCGCAGTTAAAAAGTGTCGCGTTAATTACTAAAATTAGAGAGGCACCTGATTTAACAGGTGCCTTTATAAAAAAAGCCCACTCTAAATTTAGTGGGCTGCGAAAGGAAAACAAATCAGTAAAAGCTATCGAAAAATAGATTATTGGCCCAAGCATACATTTCCTTGTAATTTTCTCTGGACCACTCTTTAGCCTCGCCAAGGTGTTTAAGTTTCATCGAAGAAACTCCGTCATAAGCGAAGTTTGCAGTCAGCCACGATGCTTCGTTGTAGGTGATTGGGCTATAACAAGCAGAATTAGTCGTAATATTTTCTAACCGTTCAAAACTGTATAGAGACAAATTGTTAAGCGAACGAATAATTGCATCCGCACAGACTTTTGCTTGAGAATTAGCCATGTGCGCTGATTTTGGCTGGTTTGTTGCCTGGGCATCTCCAATAATGTGGACATTATTGAATATTGTTGATTCATAACTAACAGGATCAACAGGAGCCCAATCTCCATCAGTCATTCCCGCTTTATTCAAAAGCTTGTTAGCCTTTTGATTTGGGATAATGTTGAGCACATCAGCCTCAAATGTTCCATCTGATGTATACACTTCCCTGGCATCAGAGTCGACTTCATTAATCGTTACGTTAGTACGATAATCGATAATATTGCTGTAGATACCATTAAATGCACTGGAAAAAGTATGTTTCTCCGCCTGAATACCCTCATTGGCATCCAATACTATGACATTTCCTCCACCTCTTCGCTTCAGCATGTCAGCGACCACACAAGCCCGTTCATAAGGCCCGGGGGGACAACGATACGGTGATTTTGGAATTGACATTACAAAGGTATCACCAGCTGACATCTCTGCGAGTTGATTTTTTAAAATATTGGTCTGACTCCCTGCAATCCATGCATGAGGCACCTTTCGAAAATCATGGCCAGAAACTTTTTTAAACCCGATACCCGTAGATATAATCAGCTTATCGTAACTAATGGATTCGCCATATTTCAAATCAATCTTTTGTGCATAGCTATCAATGTCTAACACCTTGTCTTTAAGATGTTCGACGCCATATTTTTGCTTGAGAGTCTCATAATATAACCTTAGATTCTTTAGCTTTTGTCTTTCATTCAGAACGAGATTGCTCATCACACAGGATGTGTGCTGCTGCAGCGGGTCTATCAAAGTGACTTTAATGTCACCATTGCTCCACAAGCGCAGGTATTTAGCCGCTGTTGCTCCTCCAAAACCACCACCAATCACCACAACATGCTTAGAGGAGTGGGTATTTGCAAAGATAGATGAAGGAGATGAAGCCACACCTAAAGAAGCAATACCTAGATTTTTAATGAATTTTCTACGGTTAATCGTCATTTTCTTATCCTCTATTCGTCTTCTTCATGTTCTTCTTCACGCTCAGACTCCTGCTCATCTACTACCTTTAATGAATCGTAGTACCTGGCAATTCTTTCGATTTGTTCCTGCGTATATCCCATGGCCTGATGATCCATAATATTTTCAGGCGAATCTTCACCTCGCATATCATCAATATCCTCTACCAGGTCCTTATAACTTTCGTCATGTAGACCATCCATCTCTCCTACGGCCCTGCCATCGGTTCCATGACACTGCGCACATTGAGATGCAAGCAGTCGGTTAATTGTTGTGTCTTCTGCAAATGAAACTTGTGAAAACACCGTAAAAAGTGCCGCAATCATAATTACTATTTTTGACTGATACATGATCACTCCTGAATTCAAAAAATACTTTTAAAGATTCTTAACTTTGCTTAAGGACTAACCCGGTCAATCTGTGTGAAATTTTCCCTCAAACGTATATCGAATTATAGTGTGAAATTTTCCCACGTCAACCGGCAAGGTTGTGAACCAGGCCACAACAATTGAAAGACGATCAAATTAAAGAGTTTTTTTGAAAATTTTCTTAAAGACTCACCGCTCTACTAACAGGAATGTAGTAGTTGTTAACCCAAGCAGAAGTCAGATGTTAAATATCTATTCGTATTTTTTTACATTGAGATAGAACAGGAGGTGCTCATGGCTCTGGATCTTCGGGTAGCTCCGGTTCTTCATACTCCGGAACTTCAGGTAATTCCGGTGCTTCATACTCTGGAACCTCGGGCTCTTCATATTCCGGAGTTTCAGGCAACTCCGGTGCTTCATACTCCGGAACCTCGGGCGCTTCATACTCGGGAGTTTCTGGTAGCTCCGGTGTTTCATACTCAGGAACCTCTGGAGATTCATACTCCGGAGTTTCTGGCTGCTCCGGTGTTTCATACTCCGGGACCTCGGGTGATTCAGGTGATTCGTCATCTGAAATTTCAAACTCTGATGATTCTGGCAACTCTAGCTCATCACCTTCAGGCTTTTCAGAAGAGTCCTCTTCCAGTTTTTCGATTTCATCCGCTGGTTTTTGTTCTTCAGTTTCAGAATCTACTTCATCATATTCAGGCTCTTCACCGGACTCTTCCTGATTTTCTTCATAATGTTCATGTGAGTCTTCTTCTTTTTCATGTTCGTTTGTCTCAACATCGTCATAATCTATTTCTGGGTGTCCGGCGCGTGCATGTATTTCATCGAGTTCAATTTTTTCAATTTCAATAATATCTGGTTGTTTGTCAGAACGATTATCAACAACAAGATGCACGAGATCACCAACATTCGGCC
>Ga0180429_10002476_pt1 | contig 15219 bp, 15 predicted proteins | sample SS_ome_FD_132428 | JGI IMG/M metagenome (GOLD analysis project Ga0180429, IMG submission 132428) | Hypersaline lake sediment archaeal communities from the Salton Sea, California, USA - SS_1_S_1 metaG | ecosystem: Environmental > Aquatic > Non-marine Saline and Alkaline > Hypersaline > Sediment ...
ACGCTGCAGAAACAGTGAACCGCCGTGGTACGGAACCGTATGCCCGGTGGTGTGAGAGGCCGGGGAGGGCAACCTCCCCCGCCTACTCGATGTCCCGAATGCGATTTCTTACTACCGATTTCTAGTACCGGTAGTGCTCGGGCTTGTAGGGTCCTTCGACCGGTACGTCGATGTAGTCCGCTTGTTTCTGCGACAGTACGGTCAGCTTGGCGCCGAGCTTGTCCAGGTGCAGTCGCGCGACTTCTTCATCGAGTTTCTTTTCGAGGCAGTATACGCCGACTTGTCGCTCGTTGGTCCAGAGGTCTATCTGGGCCAGCGTCTGGTTGGTGAAGCTGTTTGACATTACGAAGCTGGGGTGTCCCGTTGCGCAGCCGAGGTTGACCAGTCGCCCTTCGGCCAGCAGGAAGATGCTGTGTCCGTCGGGGAAGGTGAACATGTCGGTGCCGGGCTTGATGTTGGTGTGCACGACACCGGGCATGTCTCTCATAGCGTCGACCTGGATCTCGTTGTCGAAGTGTCCGATGTTGCAGACGATCGACTGGTCCTTCATCTTCGACATGTGCTCTGCGGTGATGATGTCGCAGTTGCCGGTGGTGGTGACGTAGATGTTGGCGTGCGGCAGGGCGTCTTCGATTGTTGCGACTTTGTAGCCGGCCATGCAGGCCTGAAGGGCGCAGATCGGGTCGATTTCAGTGACCCAGACCTGTGCGCGGTGGTTGTTGAGCGTTTCGGCGCATCCCTTGCCGACGTCGCCGTATCCGCAGACGCATGCGACTTTGCCGGCGACCATGACGTCGGTGGCCCGCTTGATTCCGTCGACCAGCGATTCGCGGCAGCCGTAGACGTTGTCGAACTTGCTCTTGGTGACCGAGTCGTTGACGTTGATCGCCGGCGCGAGCAGTTCTCCGGCCTCCATCATCTGGTAGAGGCGGTGCACCCCGGTGGTCGTCTCTTCCGAAACGCCTTTCCACTCGGCGACGGTTCGATGCCAGAACTGCGGGTCTTCGGCCAGCCGCCCTTTGAGAACGCGGTTGACGATCTGCAGTTCCTTGTTGTCCGTCGGCTCGTCGAGGATCGCGGGATTATCCTCGGCGGCGTATCCGCGATGGACCATCAGCGTCGCATCGCCGCCGTCGTCGACGATCAGTTCGGGGCCCTTCATTTCCGGCCAGGTCAGCGCGTCCAGCGTGCACTCCCAGTACTCGTCGAGCGTTTCGCCCTTCCAGGCGAAGACCGGTGTTCCGGTCGCCGCGATTGCCGCCGCGGCGTGGTCCTGGGTCGAGAAGATGTTGCACGAGGCCCAGCGAACGTCGGCTCCGAGATCGTTGAGCGTCTCGATCAGCACCGCGGTCTGGATCGTCATGTGCAGCGAACCCATGATCCGGGCTCCGGCCAGCGGTTTGTCGGCGCCGTATTTCTCGCGCGTCGCCATCAGGCCGGGCATTTCATGCTCGGCGATGGATATCTCTTTCCGCCCGTAATCGGCCTCCGAAATATCTCTTACCTTGTATTCTGTTGTCTGGATCTCGGTCATCTCTGTTTTCCTTTTGTCGGGGGTGTTTCCCTTGATGTTAAACGGTTGCCGTGCTGTTTGGTTGATTGTGAAATTCCGCTCCAGATCGAGCTTTGGCGGCGATTGCGATGAACACCTGCAGTTTCTCCGTGCGGTCGCCCCCGGTCGGCGACAGCACCGTCGAGGTCGAGTAGTTCAGGTCGACAAATCCCGACTGGCGAAGGTAGTCCTGTATCTGCTGCTCGGTGAAGCCCAGCCAGAGGTCGGCCATCACTTCGCGCGTCCAGTCATTGGCGTGCTTGACAAGGTCGATGATAACCACCTTGCCGCCCGGAGCCAGAACTCGGGACATTTCGGCGACGCCCTGCGGGGGGTTGGGGAGGTGATGCAGGAGCATGCTGCTGAACACCGTGTCGCATTCGCCGTCGTCAAGCGGCAGGGCTTCGGCGTCGCCAAGCCGCAATTCGACGTTGTCCAGACCGTTTTCGGCGATTCGATCGCGGCATACGTCGAGCATTTTCTCCGAACTGTCTATCCCGATGACCTTGCCCGCCGATTTGGCCAGCGTCAGCAGGACCTCGCCGGTTCCCGTTCCGATATCGGCGGCGACTGCTCCGGATTGAATGAAATTCGTGGCCACCATGAACGGCAGCATGTCCTGGATGTAGTTGCGCTTTATTCGGTCCCACTCGCTGGCGACGGTGTCAAACCAGGCTGTGCTGCTCGCCTTCCGCCGCGCCAGGACATCGCCCAGGCGGCTGATATCCTCGGGGAAGAACTCATCGTCCAACAGGTGGTCATCGATTGCGCGGCGAATCTCGGCGGCGAATTGATCGTCGGCGGAATCGCTTGCATGATAGTATATCCAGTTTCCTTCGCGGCGGTCGACAACGAGCGCGGCGTTCTTCAAAATAGCCAGGTGACGCGATACTCGCGGCTGGGACATCTCCAGGATGCTCACCAATTCGTTTACGTACAGTTCCTGCATGGACACCAGCCGGAAAATGCGCAGGCGGACCTCCTCGGAAAGGGCCTTCAAAATGTCCAGTCTGCCTGCCATAGTCATGTCAATTACATCGGGGGGATGATGCGCGAGAAGGTATATTACTCAAATCGCATATAATTGTATACTGATCGGGGTTTACAAGTCAAGCTTCGTTTTATCCGGAAAAAAAGGTTGATTGGACACTAGCGAAAGGCGTATTACTATATACGCTTATAGTAATATCCTGTTCGAGTTGGGCCAGTGACACCGCAGAATTGCACAAGGAGACTACAGAATGGGTAAGAATGAAGACGCCAATGAACTGTCTGGTGAAGACAAGACTGTCGAAGGTGTGCGCTCCGAGTTGAGTGCTCCCGTGAGTCACACGCCCTTGCCGGGCCAACCGGAGGCGGGCACTCACGCGCAGCGTCAGGCGAAGCTGCGGCGGTGGGGGTTGCTGATGCTTGGCGTGATGGCCGGTGCTTTGATGCTTGTCGGCGCCGTCGGCAGCATCAAGTGGGAGAATGAACTGACCGAGATGCTCTATGCGAATGCGGACCATCGCTATGCTCTGGCGGCTTTGAATGTCAGCAGCGGGCTGATATTCCTCATTGCCCTGATCGGACTCTATCTGCCCGCACAGTGGGGGCTGAAACTCAATGTTATCGGTTGCGGGTGGTATCTGGTCGGCACCCTGGTTATCGAGGTCTTCGAGGGCGACAAGATCGTGTGGACCGAATCGATGGCCGACGTGGTTTTCTGGGGCTCGTTCCCGATCGTGCAGATTGTCTGCATTCTGGCCGGGTCCAGCAGGAATCCGAAATTCGTGGGCCTGGCGGAGGATCTGGAGTATGCAAATGCATAAGAGAATCGCCCTGTCGGCCCTGGTGCTGACGGGAGTGACGTTTCTGTCGGCCGCGATGATCTCGCTGCCGCGCTCAGCGGGAGACATCGGTCCGGGTTTGAAAGGGGCTGTAATCGCAAGTGGCGTGGGGTTCATGTTGTCGCTGGTGCTCTGGGTGTTTGTGGCCTGGCCGGTTCGCGATTGAAAAAAAAGATTTTCTTAGATCCATTTCGCAACAGCCGCGTCCAATGTGTTGAACTGACGGATAGATCGGAGATCTGTTGTCCGCAGGCGAGAGCATTCCGGGCGGCACTGCTGGTCCCGGCGGCCCAGAGCCGCTGGAGGCAGACTCGCCCGACGACTACAACCAGAAGTTCGTCTTTAGTTCGTCGCCTTCCCGCGTGGCCCGGATGAAGTCTTCGATTTTTCGCATGTCTTTCACGCCGGGGGCGCTTTCAACACCGCTGGCGACGTCGACGGCCCAGGGCTGGACCAAATCTATCGCACGCGAAACGCACGCGGCGTCCAGGCCTCCTGCGAGTATCACAGGATCGATCCCGGCCATCGCGCCGGCGGCTCGTGCGTCGGCGACCATGTCCCAGTTGAATCTCCGCCCGCTTCCGCCGCGGACCTTGGGATCGTAGGCGTCCAGCAGAACGGCCGCGAGATTCGACGGCGCCGAGGCCGCCGCAATCCAGTCGCTGACTTCCGCCAGCCAATCATCGCCTCGTATGCGGAACGCCTTTATGCACGGCGCGTCGATCTTCGCGACGATGTCGGGCGCTTCGTCGCCGTGGAGCTGCACGTAGCCGATGCGCGACTTCTCGACCACGCGGTTAATCACGTTAGGGTCTTCATTTACGAACACGCCCACCGTCGCCACCCACGGCGGCAGCGTATCGGTTATCGCGCGGGCCAACTCGGGGGCGATGCGGCGGGGTGATTCGGCGAACACCATGCCTATCGCGTCGGCGCCGATCTGGGCGACTCTGACCGCGGTGGCGGGATCAAGCAGGCCTTCAATCTTCACTCGTACTCGTTGCATCGAAGCACTATATCGTCACTGCTTCAGTGCATCAAGAGCGGCTTTCTTCAGCCACGGATAAACACGGATGAACACGGATTGTTCTTTGTTAACGGCTTTCAGGATTATCCCGTTGTGAGAGCAATTCTCTTGAGAGGAGGCGTTTGTATGCCAGTTTGGGTCTCCCGAAGTTGATTAGCAGGCCGACGTCGAGGCCTGTGGCTTTCAGGTAGTTCAGTGTTTGGGCGACGTATACGGGATTGTGTTGATCGGTAGCCTTGATTTCCACGAGAACAGCATTCTCAACAATCATGTCAGCGACATAATCGCCAACAGTCTGTCCAAGATACTGTACATGCACCGGTACTTGCTGGGCGACTCTCAAGCCGTCGGACCGAAGTCCGACAGCCATCGCATTTTCGTACACTTTTTCAAGAAACCCGCATCCCAACCCACTACTGATATCGAACGCCCTGCGAAGAACGGCGCCAGTAATTTCCTCGTATGCCAATCCTGATTTCTCAGTCATGTAGTCGAGATCCTACAGGTCGTTAACAAAGAAGAATCCGTGTTCATCCGCGTTCACCCGTGGCTGATACGCCGTCCGGCGCGATTTCGATCAGGCTTATTTCCGGGCGGCAGCAGAAGCGTACTCTTGGGGCGTTTCCCTCCATGCCAATGCCCCTGGTGACGTAGAGATGCGTGTTTGGCCCCGGTCGGTACAGGCCGGCCTCGAATTTCTTGCCGTACTGCGAGGCGGTCAGCAATGCGCCGTAGAAAGGCATGGCGACCTGTCCGCCGTGGGTGTGTCCGGAGCAATGGAGATCGATCTTGCGGTCGACGAGTGAGTAGATCAGATCGGGGTAGTGGTACAGGAACAGTCTGAATTCATCTTCGGGCATGCCTTCGACGGTTTCGTCCAGGAATTCGGCGGCCTGGTGCGGCTGGAGATGATCCATCACCGCCGCCCCGGCGACCCACAAACTCGTTCCGGCGGCCATAACTCGCTCATTGGCTCCATCCAGCTCAGTGACGCCGGTGTTTCCGAAGAAATCCACTCGTCCGAAGTACCTGTCCCAGTTTCCTCGCGTGACGTACGTGGGGGCTATTTCGGCTATCTCGGTCAAGCAGCGCCGGAAGTTGCTCAGGCCGCCAAGGGAATTGATCGAATCGCCGGTGTAGACGATCAGGTCGGGCCTGAGGTCCCTTATCTCACCGGGCAGCTTCGGCTCATTGCGTGCTTTCGGATCGCAGTGCAGATCCGATATGTGCACGATTCGCACCGGCCTTTCGGCTCCTCGCAGCTTCGACGATACGACTCGCGTACGGGTGATTTCCAGTCGATACGGCTCGAAGAAGGCGCCCCATATTATGCATCCCGCGCCCCCTCCGGCCAGGGCCAACACGTCGCGTCGGGTCCATTTGGCCAGAGCCGAGCGTTGGGGTTCCCGGCGGCAATTCAGTTTTCGACCTATCCAGGCCGCCGCGTACGCCGTCGCCGCCGCGGCGATAATCAGGACCGCGGCGAAGAAGACAATCGATCCAGTCGTATGCGAAACACTCATGGCCGAAAGCATAACGAACCGGGCGGTGAGTCAACAATGAAAATTGCCGGATACGACCGATTCCGCACGCCCCGCGGACCTGTGGCCGGGAGTCGGCTTGACTTCCGTATGCCCGTGGCGTAGAAATTGACTCATCGGAAGCATGGTTTTCGGGATTCTTGAATAGCTCAGCGCTCAACAGGCGCCTGCAGGAGCGGATATGCCGGGATATGACTTTGGGGCCATTGAACCTAAATGGCGGAAATACTGGGAAGACCACGGGACGTTCGTACAACCGAACCCCGGACAGCAGGGATTCGTTGACAAGCCGAAGATGTACGTGCTTGACATGTTCCCTTATCCCAGCGGAGCCGGTCTGCACGTGGGGCATCCCGAAGGATACACCGCAACCGACATAGTCTGCAGATACGCCCGGATGAAGGGCTATAACGTGCTGCATCCGATGGGTTACGATTCGTTCGGGCTGCCGGCCGAGCAGTACGCCGTGGAGCACGGGGTGCACCCCGCGGCCACGACTGACGCGAATATCGCCAATATCGAACGCCAGATAAAGATGTTCGGCTTCTCGTACGACTGGTCGCGCCGTCTGGCGACGACAGACGTCAAGTACTACCGCTGGACGCAGTGGATATTCCTGCAACTGTTCAACAGTTGGTACAATCCGGAGACCAATTCGGCTCGCCCGATCGGCGAACTGGTCGACTACCTTGAGAGCGGACAGCTCGTGCTGGACGTGTTCGGCAACGCGGTTGTTCCCCCGGCCGGCGAGGACCTCGCCGCCGTGGTCGGCACGCAGGCCGACACTGTTCGGTTCACCGATCTCGATGACGATCAGAAGCGTGCGGTGATAGACGCCCATCGCCTGGCGTACGTCGACGAGGTGCCGGTCAACTGGTGCCCGGCTCTGGGCACTGTCCTGAGCAATGAGGAAGTCACCAACGAAGGGCGCTCCGATCGCGGAGATCACCCTGTATTCCGCCGAAATCTCAAGCAGTGGATGCTGCGGATCACAGCGTATTGCGACCGCCTGCTCGAGGACGTCGACGCGCTGGACTGGCCAGAATCGGTCAAAATCATGCAGCGCAACTGGATCGGCAAGTCCGAAGGAGCCGAGGTCACGTTCCCGATGGACGGATGCGAGGAGTTCATCGAGGTCTACACCACCCGTCCCGACACGCTGTTCGGAGCGACCTACATGGTCCTTGCGCCCGAGCACGCGCTGGTAAGCGCGATAACGACTGATGACCGCCGCGCCGCGGTCGAGGCTTACGTGGGGGCCGCCGCGGGCAAGTCCGAACTCGAGCGGACCGCCGACACCAAGGACAAGACCGGGGAGTTTACCGGGGCCTATGCGATTAACCCGGTCAACGACGAGAAGATCCCGATCTGGGTCGCCGACTACGTGATGATGGGCTACGGCACCGGCGCGATCATGGCGGTTCCGGCCCACGATACGCGGGACTACGAATTCGCCGTCAAATTCGACCTGCCGATCGTTCAGGTCGTCCAGCCGCCCGAAGGGGTCGACTGGAAGGGCTACGTCGGCGAAGGGGTCGCGGTAAACAGCGGCCCGTACGACGGACTTTCGACAGCGGAATTCAAGAAGAAGATCACCGAGAAGCTCGAAGCAGACGGCTCCGGGCGATTCGCCACGAACTACAAGCTCCGCGACTGGCTGTTCTCCCGCCAGCGTTACTGGGGCGAGCCGTTCCCGATAGTCCACTGCTCCCAGTGCCGCAGCGTGCCCCTGAACGCCGACGATCTGCCGCTCGAACTGCCCGAGATGGACGACTTCTCGCCGGCGGTCAGCGACGATCCGGATGCGCCGCCGAGCCCGCCGCTGGGCAAGGCCTCGGACTGGACCGATGTTCCGTGCCCGACTTGCGGGGCCGCGGCCAAACGCGAACTGAACACCATGCCCCAGTGGGCCGGGTCATGCTGGTACTATCTGCGGTATCTCGATCCCGACAACGACGAGGACTTCTGCGATCCGGAGATCGAAAAATACTGGATGAGCCCCTCAGAAGACAATCCCCTCGGCGGAGTGGATCTCTATGTCGGCGGAGCCGAACACGCCGTGCTGCATCTGCTGTACGCGAGATTCTGGCACAAGGTGCTGTTCGATCTGGGGCACGTGTCCGTCGCCGAGCCGTTCGGCAAACTGTTCAACCAGGGCATGATCCGCAGCTTCGCCTATCGCGATCCGCGCGGGGTCTACGTGGGATACGACGACATCGACATGTCCGGCGACAAGCCGATTCAGAAGTCGACCGGGGCCGAGTTGAGCGAGTCTGTCGAGAAGATGTCCAAGAGCCTCAAGAACGTGGTGAATCCCGACGACGTGATCGCCGACTACGGAGCCGACACGTTCCGGCTCTACGAGATGTTCATGGGTCCGCTGGACGCCTCCAAACCGTGGAACACGCGGGATATTCCCGGCATGCACCGCTTCCTGCGCCGCGTCTGGCGAATGATCGCCGGCGACGAGGACTCCGACGGAAACGTCACCGAATCGCTGATCGACGCCGGCGGGCGCGACGACGACATCGAGCGCATGGTTCACAAACTGATCAAGAAGGTCGGCGAAGACTATGACGCCATGAAGTTCAACACAGCAATCGCGGCGCTGACCGAGTTCGTTAACGCCGTCTATCGCGCCGGCAAGATCGCGATCGACCAGGCCGAGCGGTTCTGCCTGCTGCTGGCTCCGATGGCGCCGCACATATGCGAGGAGCTCTGGTCGAAGCTCGGGCACGACAGAACGCTGACTTACGAGGCCTGGCCGGTGTGCGACGAGGCGATGCTGACCGTCGACACGATCGAGTTGCCCGTGCAGATAAACGGGAAACTCAAGGGTCGAATCACCGTCGCCGCCGACGCTTCCAACGACGATATTCTCCGGGCCGCCAAGGCCGACCCGAAAGTCGCTTCCGCGATTGAAGGCAAGGAAATTATAAAGGAAATCGTTGTTCCCAACCGAATGGTGAACCTGGTGGCCGGTTAACGGCGACCAGGGCTATCGCCAAGGAGACGCCCGCGCCGACGGCCGGGCCGATAACAATATGTCACGAAGAACCGAAAAATCCGAAGCAGCTTTCGCACACGCCGGCAAAGTGCTCGTCGGAGGCGTCAACTCGCCGGTCCGAGCGTTCAAGGCCGTAGGGGGAACGCCGCCGGTGATCGCAAAAGCCAAAGGTTCGCAGATCACGGATATCGACGACAATACTTACGTCGACTACGTTTGCGGATACGGGCCTGCGATACTCGGTCACGCCCCCGAACTCGTGGTCACTGCGATCAACAAGGCCGTCCGAAACGGGACGACATACGGCGGCCCGACCGAAATGGAGACCAAGTTGGGGATGGCCGTCGCCGCCGCGATCGAATCGATCGAACAGATCCGGTTTGTCTCCAGCGGAACAGAGGCCGTGATGAGCGCCGTCAGACTGGCTCGCGGTTTCACCGGGCGGGAGAAGGTAATCAAGTGCATCGGATGCTACCACGGTCATTCCGATTCGTTCCTGGTCGCCGCCGGCAGCGGGGCGGCCACGCTCGGCTCGCCGTCCAGCCCGGGGGTCCCCGCGGGAGCCGCGGCGCAGACTCTGCTGGTCGAGTACAACGACCTGGCCGGCGTCGAGGAGATTCTCAAGGCCAATCCCAACGAGGTCGCCGCCGTTCTTGTCGAGCCGATCGCCGGCAATATGGGAGTTGTGCCGCCCGGTCCGGGATATCTCCAGGGCCTGCGGAACCTGTGCGACGAACATGACGCGCTTCTGATATTCGATGAAGTCATCAGCGGCTTCCGCGTCGCCTACGGCGGGGCCCAGAGCCTCTACGAAGTGAAACCCGACCTGACGACTCTCGGCAAGATCATCGGCGGATGCATGCCCGTAGGCGCTTTCGGCGGACGGGCCGATGTCATGCAGAAGCTGGCGCCGGTCGGCGACGTCTACCAGGCCGGTACGCTGTCGGGCAATCCCGCGGCGATGGCCGCCGGTCTGGCGACTCTTGCCGAACTGAGGACCGAAGGATTCTACGAACGCCTCGACGACATATCCGGGCAGATTGCCGCCGGAATGCAGGCCGCGGCGATCGAAGCGGGAATCGGAGCCGAAGTCTGCTTCAATCGCGTCGGATCCATGATGTGCTGCTTCTTCACGCCGGGACCGGTCACCGATTTCGCCTCGGCGTCGAAATCAAACACCAGGGCCCACGCGGCTTACTTCCACGCGATGCTCGACGCCGGAGTGTATTTGGCCCCGAGCCAGTTCGAAGCTATGCTGGTCTCGTCGGCTCATACCGATGCCGACGCGGATCTGACAATACAGGCCGCCGAATCTGCTTTCGCCGCGGCCGCCAATGTGATGTAAGGACTGTTGCCTTACACCGAAACGAGAGACTGAAAGGAGTCTAAAATGCGACAGATACAAGCTAATCAGGGGCGACCGGAATACGCAACGGCGTTTCGGTCCATTCGATCCGCCAAGAACCTCGCGGCCTTCCTGCTGATACTCGCGCTGCTGCTGCAGATCGGCGGGACAGTAGTTCTGCACTTCACCGATCTTCTCGATGAAGCGGTTGCCGCGGCGCCTGCTGCGAAGACCGGCGCAGAGCCGGCGACCGCCCCCAAACCCGCGCCCGAGACTAAGCCTGCGCCCGACACCAAGCCCGCGGCCAAAGCCGATGCGGCGACTGAGCCCTCGGGGTTCAAGTTCGACGATCCGATCGCCATAGCGAAAGTGGCGATGCAGTACGGCATGCCCGCCTCTCGATTCGGCGCACTGGTCCTTGGGCTGCTGCTTGTGCTGATGGTGATGTTCGCGGTCAAGCTCGCCCTGATCGAACGCATCGGAGGAGTCGCCGGGTTCATCAGCGCATTTAACTGGTCGCTGATCCTTCTGATGATGCTCGTGCCGTGGCGTCCGATTCTGGGCAGCAGCCTTTCGTGCGGAGCGCTGTTCACCTACAGCGAGCTTGTCAACGCAAACGCCGCGCTGGGCCAGACGCCCGAGATGGTCGACCAAGTGTTCTTCTACGGCAGATTCCTGGCCTACCCGTCGTTGGCGCTGCTGATCTGCATGATCATTCAGTCGAAGTTCGCCAAGGGTTTCGCCGCGGTCAAGTTCCGCGGACAGGAGTCTGAGGCGATGTCGGCCAGGGTCAACCCGCAGGTGTATCCGCCTCAGAAGTAACGCGACCGATCAACGAATCGCAAGGTCACGGCTTGGACGCGACGCAGAGTATCTGCGATCCGCGTCCAAGCAGGCCCGCGGTCCTGCAGTACAGTCCCGTCATGAAACGCGATTTCGCCTTCTGGCGATGTTTCTCCAGCCCGCTGTCGGCGGCCAGGTAGTTCCACGATTTACGCACGACTGACGGGCGCACAGTCGAAAGCATCTTTTCGACCTTGAAACCGGCTTTTTCGATCTGCGCCCGCAGTGCGGCGCGGGTGAAGTGCGTCAGGTGGCGGGGGAGGTCAAAGGCGTACCAGCAGGCTCCGAACTTGTCGGCCGCCCACGAATCCAACTGAGGGCAGACCACCAGCAGCAGACCGCCGGGCTTGAGTATCCTGTTGATCGCCGCCAGCGTTTCGCTCGGCGACGGAACGTGTTCGATCGCCTGCCACATCGTGACCGTGTCGAACTGTTCTTCGTCGAAATCCGCTCCGGGCAGCGTTCCCTGGCGGATCGTCAGCCCGGCCTCTCTGCCGGCGGCGACGGCCTGTTCGGACATGTCCATCCCTTCGGCGTCCCAGCCGGCGGCTTTCATTTTCGCCACGTATCGGCCCGATCCGCATCCGAAGTCGAGCAGTTTGCCCTCGCCGACATACGGCAGGTAGCCCAGGTTCCGCCGCTTTTCGAGAACGCGCCTCGCCAGCGGCGCCCCCAGCAGGCGGACAATCGCCGGCGACTTCTTGCCAAGCGGGTAGTTCCTGAAGTTCGTAAGCGCCCACCGCAGCAAACCTGTCGGCGGATCGCTTTTCGGGGCCTTGGCGTACGGGTCGTACTGCTCGGGATACGCCGCGCCCAGCGACTCGAGCGTCGGTCTGGGGCTCGTTCGGCAAAGCGAGCAGTTGCGGCACTTGACGACTGTGAATTCGCCGGGCAGTCCGTGCAGGCGGTCGGGACCCTGGAACATGGTCTCAACGTCGCTCGATCCGCAGAAATCGCACGGGACTTCCTCGAACTCCCACTTCGCGTCGGGTTTGGTGTTGGTGTCTGTCATAAAGGACGCGATTATAGCGGCGCCGGGCTGAATGCCCAAGGGTGATCTTGTTTCGATACTAATATGGCGGATCTTCTTGCTTCGCGCGGACCCAGAGCCCGACCCGGTTCTCGCGGGCCTGACGCTGCAGTTTCAGGAACTCCTCCCTGCGCGGATGCGGGTATTGCGGGTGGCTGTATCCGTATCCCCCGCGGATCAGTTCGGCGTTGAGACACGCCTGGGGCCTTTGGCCGGCGGGGCGAACGACGTACGCCAGGAGCCGACCGTATTTATCCCGCGTGTGGCGGTTCCTGTCCAACTCCAATCGCACCGATTTGTCCAGGCAGAACTGCCTGGTGAATCTGCTGGCCTCGGGGCCGAAGTATTCGACGGGAGCGTTGGGTTTGACTGTCTCGGGAGTGTCCACCCCCTGGAGGCGGATTCGAGTCGTGTGCTTGCGGCGCACCCTGTCGGGGATGTTCACGTCCAGCGTATCGCCGTCGGCGACGTGAGTGACCTTGAAAACCTTGCCGTGATAGGTCTCAATGTCCGACGGGCTGATGCGCTTTCGCGTTTCCGCATCCATCCAGCCGCCCGAGCGGCGGGGTTTGTCCTTCGTTCCGAACACGCCGGCCCGGTCGGCCAGCACCATCGCCAGCATGATCAGCAGCCCCATGAGATACCCGACCGCCCGCCGGCGCGTGTACCGAAGGCGGTGGGGGGCTGAGCGACTGTTTGCACGGCGCCTGGATCTTCTCATGTTATCTCACGCGCGGCCTGGCGGCGTCCGTGATGTGCACGCCCATGACCCCGCCGGTGTCTTTCTTATTGGTGTATTGCCAGGCGATCTTCTTGTCCGGGCTGATTTCGATCACTCCGCCGCGTCGGGTGGCCAGCACGTTTCCGTTGTCAAGCAGCCACGCATCATGGCGCCGCACCGCCTTGAACTCCCAGACGATCTTGCCTTCGGGCGAAATCTTGAAGACCTTGCCCCTGGACCCGTCGGCGGCGATGACGGTATGACGCGGCGTCCCCTTGATCAGCGGTTCAGTAGTCGCAGCGGCAGGCGCCTTCTTCTCACCAGCAGCCGAACCGACAAACCCCGCGGCCAAAACCAGAGCCGCACACGCATAGAATAGAGATTCTCGAAGCATATCGATTGCTTATTCCTCAAAGTTAAGAGTGCCTGGGATTCTAGCAGACCCGACAAGAGCGGGGAAGATGATAACCGCATGGAATCCGGCGCATTATGGATCTATGGTGAAGTCTGACTGAGGGGAAGGAGTCTAATTCGCACTTGTTTCTGCGTGGCGGAGATTAACGCTCCACGAAGGAGATCGTCTTTGCACTGTTTCAGAACGGACAGGAGCAACTCCGCCATCGCTTCAGCGCGGAGGCCTTCCTGTCGGATGCGAATTACTGATGGGCTGGTTGCGTTTTCCCGGGCGATCAGCATGTGGAAGTCCGAGTCCAGAGAAACTACGACCCTCTGCTGCTGTCGTGCGGCTGAGAGAATTGCAGGGTCTGGTGCGGTCGACAATCCGCACTGGCCGGTATGAACGGTGTCGAATCCGGCATTGCCGAGTATCGCCGCGGCGCCGCGGGGAACGCCTTGATCCAGGAGGATCTTCATTATGCTGTCCGCAGCGGTACTGTCTTGTCGTCAAGAATGGCCGCGGCGTATTCGAGTGCTTCCCGCAGGTCCTCGTCCTCGAGTTCGGGATAGTGTTTTCGGAGCTCTCCACGGTCGGGATAGATCGCCATGGCCTCAAGCACGCGCCGTACAGTCAGGCGAAGGCTCCGAATGCAGGGTTGCCCCTCCATTCGGTCAGGATCACAGGTTATTCTATCAAAGGCCATGGCGCTTCTCCGCGGGTATCCGCACAGGTGAAGAAGAGAATCTCAATTCGCACGAGCACCTGCAATTATTGTATCACCAGAATGGCGAATTGGCAACAGCCCCACGGCCCGCCCCGGGGCGCCTGAGTCATTTCGTCTGAGCCCCTGCGAGTTCCTGGTTGTTGGTGTTTCCAAGTATCGCGAACGCGTATTTCGCTATGTTACCTACGATCTGGCGGTCGGGGCGGCTGCTCGTCGTATGTGGTTGTTATTTCTTGTCTTGCTTGCGGCGTTCTTCCTGTTCTTCGGCCTGTTTTCGTCTTCTCGCCTGGTCGGCTTTCATCTTGGGGTCGATTCGGTTGAAGGCTTCGACGACCTTCTTTGGCCAGCGGAATACCGGCGCCTTTTTCGGGTCGTATCCGTGCAGGTGCGGTTGATGCAGGCGTTTGGCCGGAGGCGTGTAGCTCCATTTGTTTCCGCCGAACGATTTGTCCAGCAGTTTGGCCAGTTCGGGCAAGTGCTTTTTCACCTGCTTTCGCGTTCTTATGTGACACAGGTGCTTGCCGTCGGGGCCGAGGGCCTCCAGCGAACTCTGGCCGCCGGCGAACTTGCCCCTGATCGTTCCGTTGCAGTTGAACCAGGCCTGCACGCCTTCGGCCCAGAATTCGCCGGTATTGTTCATGCCGTACCCGGCGAATCGGCCGGTGGCCTTGGCCTTGTCGAATATCGCCTGGAAATACTCCTTGGATATCCCGTCGGTCCGCATGATTGCGCCCTGGAGGATGTGTGCGAATTCGTGTACGAAGATGCTCTCTCCGCCCCAGGGATCGCCCTTGAAGCACAGCAGGTTCTCTTCGGCGCACATCAGCGGGTTCCCGCCGAGCCCTCGGGCGCGCATGTCCCACCAGGGCGACATTCCGCGGCACTCGGGCATGTCGGTGGTCATCTCCGTGTATGCCATAACGCATATGTAGATGCCTCTGTCGGTGACTTTCTTCATTACATCCGGGCGTTTGGCCAGCATCATGCGTATCAGATGCGCCGCCTCGGCCATCGCATATTTCGACACCTTGGCCGAAGCTACAATCAGCGTTCCGTCCGGGGCGATGTGCTGCTCGTAAAACGGATCGCGAGTCTTGAGCAGTTCGGCGACTCTGGCGGAGTATTCGGCGCGGGGTTTGCGACCGGTTGCGGCTCCGTCGGGCCTGGGTTCGGCCGCGTTTGTTCGAGTAACGCCGGCCAGAG
>Ga0180429_10002478_pt1 | contig 15213 bp, 26 predicted proteins | sample SS_ome_FD_132428 | JGI IMG/M metagenome (GOLD analysis project Ga0180429, IMG submission 132428) | Hypersaline lake sediment archaeal communities from the Salton Sea, California, USA - SS_1_S_1 metaG | ecosystem: Environmental > Aquatic > Non-marine Saline and Alkaline > Hypersaline > Sediment ...
CGCTCGACGGCAACACGCCGCGCGAGTTTCAGACCAAGGCGTTCTTCGATTTCGCCGATCGCCGCATCGACGTGCTGGTGAACTGCCAGTTGTTCACCGAGGGGTTCGATCTGTCCGCGCAGGTCGGGCGCGACGTGGTGATCGAGTGCGTGCTCGATTACGCGCCGACGCAATCGCTCGCGCGCCACCTTCAGAAACACGGGCGCGGTTTGCGCCGTGATCCCAAGGGCGAGCCGCACGTCCTGCTCGATCTGGTCGGCGGCTTCGGTCGTCTCGGCCTGCCCGACGACGAACGCGAATGGTCGCTCGAAGGGCGCGAGGCCAAGAAGCGCGCGTCCGGCCCTGCCGAGGAACAGGCCCGCGTCTGCCCCGAGTGCTTCGCCGCGCACGAACCCGCGCCCGTCTGCCCCGAGTGCGGTCATCAGTATCCGGTGCAGTCGCGCAAGGTCGAGGAGGTCGAGGGCGATCTCGAAGAAATCGACATCGAGGCGTTCCGGCAGAAACAGAAAATGGAACAGGCTCAGGCTCAGACCCTGACCGATCTCGTGCGGCTTGCAACCGCGCGGGGATACAAGTCGCCCGAGAAATGGGCGGCTCACGTTCACACCGCCAGAATGGCGAAAAGAAGGAGGATTGCCTGAATATGTATAATGATGTCGATGCGGGGATGGATTGTCCCTGCTGCGGCCAGAAAGTCGAGGCACCAACGCTCGATATTGTGATCGAGACTTGCGGGATCTCGCCGTTTCAGGCCCGAATACTCGAAGCTGTTTGGCGTGGACGCGGGCGATCTGTGCCGACGCAAAGAATTTTTGACGCGATGTATGCAGACGACCCCGACGGCGGGCCCTCGAACAATGAAATGTATAAGGCCTTCAAGTTCGGCCTGAACCGGCTGCGCGAGCGGCTGAAGGGTTCGGGCGTCTGGATCGAGAATGTCGGTTATCGGCGGGGCTATCGTCTGGTGATCGGGGATAATGCCATGAAAGGAGATAATTAATATGGCTGGATCAGTGAACAAGGTGACGTTGCTCGGCAATCTCGGGGCCGATCCCGAGATCCGCTCGTTTCAGAACGGCGGTCGGGTGGCGAACCTGCGCATTGCCACGTCCGAGACGTGGAAGGACAAGAACACGGGCGAGAAGAAAGAGCGCACCGAGTGGCACACGGTGGCGGTGTTCATCGACGGGCTGGTCAGCGTGATCGAGCAAAATGTCAGCAAGGGCTCGAAGGTCTACATCGAGGGCCAGCTTGAAACCCGCAAGTGGCAGGATCAATCGGGCGCAGACCGCTATTCGACCGAGGTGGTGCTGCGGCCCTATGCCGGGACGCTGGTGCTGCTCGGCGGCGGCGGGCAGGGCGGATCTGGGGGATCGGGTGGATACTCTGGCGGATCGGGCGGTGGTATCCCCGACGATCGCGGATCGGCACCTGCGGGCGGCGGCGTTGACGATGAAATTCCCTTCTGATGCGTGAAGCGGATTTCATGCGCCGGTGCATGAAGCGGGCCTCGGATTTCGGGGCCCGCCTGTTCCGGCTCAATGTCGGCCTCGCGTGGACGGGCGACGTGATCAAGAACCCTGACGGGTCGATCACGATCCGCAACCCGCGACCGTTCAAGTCTGGCGTGCCCGGCATGTCGGATCTGATCGGATGGACGCCGATCGAGATCACGCCAGAGATGGTCGGCAAGACCGTCGCGATATACACGGCGGTCGAGACCAAAACGGCGCGCGGGCGCGCGAGCGCCAATCAGGTAAATTTTATCGGAGCGGTAAACAAGTCGGGCGGCATGGCGGGCATTGCCCGAACAGATGCTGACCTCGACAAGATCTTGCGGGCCGGTCTGCGCAAGGCACAATAGGTTGACACAAGATTTCGCGCGGTGAATACTTTGCGCGATCATATGGATTGACCTTCCTGTGTCAGACTGGACCGGCCTTTGCGCCGGTCTTTTTTTGTGTTGAACTGCGTGTTGATATATGTTGTGAATATAGCAACAAAAACACAAGAGGGTCGTCATGGTCGATATTGAGGAGATCCGTTCGCAGGTTTCCCTGCCGAACTTGGCCTCGGATTTCGGGGTCGCGCTGCGCAAGAACGGGGCGGAATGGGAGGGCCTTTGCCCGTTCCACGACGAGCGCACGCCCTCGTTCTCCATCTTCACCGGCAAGGACGGCGTCGAGCGGTTTCACTGTTTCGGCTGCGGCGAGAAGGGCGACGCGATTGATTTCGTGCGCGCGATCAAGGGCGTCGAGACCAAGGAGGCGATCGCGATCCTCGGAGGCGGCCAGACCTCGCGCCCGAATGTCGAGCGCAGGCGCGTCGAGGCCCGCGACCCCTATGCCGGGATCGAACTGTTGACGCCGCGCGGGGGCATCCGGGCCGGTGAGCCGGTGCGCCTCTACAATCCCAAGCGCGAGCACTGGGGCAGCGCCACGCCCTCGATGGTGTTTCCCTATTACCGAGACGGCCAGCCGCTCGGCTGCGTCCTGCGGATCGAGCGGGAGGGCGGCAAGGAGACCCCGATGGTCTGCTGGGTGCGCCTGCCCGACGGCACCGAGTGCTGGTGCCGGTTTCCGTTTCCCAAGCCCCGGCCCCTGTATATCGGCGGCGGGGCGGCGTTGCGCGATGGTCAGGTGATCATCGTCGAGGGCGAGAAGTGCGCCGACGCTGTGGCGCGCGCCACCGGGCGGCAGGCTGTTTCGTGGGCGGGCGGGACGTATGGGGTCCAGCACGCGGACTGGTCGCCGCTGGCCGGGCGTTCGGTCGTGATCTGGCCGGATGCCGACGCGCCGGGACTGGCGACCGCTGAGACGATCGCGGCGACGCTGACCGCGCTGGGCTGCACGGCGAAGGTTCTGCGGTTCGGGGTGGCTGCGTGACTTATTCGCTGGATGATTTCAAGGCGGGCCGAACGCCGCCGAAGGGATGGGATGCCGCCGATGCGGTTGCCGACGGCTGGTCAAAGCAGGACATCGAGGGGTTCATGCGCGCAACCGCGACGCCGTGGACGCCGCGCGATCCCGAGCCGACGCCGGATCCCGAACCGGCACACGACCCCGAGCCGAGACCCGAGACACACGAACCCGCGCCGCCGTCCCCTCCTGCGGCAGGCAGCGGCAGGCAGGAGACGGGGAGCGTGGTGGCACCGTCTCCTGCCGCACCCATACAGGAGGCGCGACCCTATTCCGACCTGCACAGGGCCGCGCACGAGGCGACCGCCGAGGACATGGGCGCGGTGGCGCAGATCCTGAAGGAGGCGCGCGGCCTGACGCCGATCGAGCAGGATCAGATCCTGCGCGCCCTCAAGGCATCGACCGGCACTGGGATCGCGGCTCTGCGCAAGACCATGGCGCAAAGCGGCGGCGAGGAGGAGCGCGGGGCCGACCACCTCGAACTGGCGCGGCGCACGATCAGGAACGTCGGCGAGGAGAACATCATTTGCGCCGGGCCCTTCGTCTGGATGTGGTCGGACAAGGGCGTGTGGCGGCAGCGCGACGACCGCATGGTCAAGCAACAGGTGCAGCGCACGATCGAAAGCGAGGGCGTGCCGGTGAACTCGACGCTGGTGGGCGGCGTCTCCGACGTTCTCAAAACCGAAATCTTCAAGGCCGACCATGCGTTCAACCTCGGCCACCCCGAGACGATCAACTGCCGCAACGGGCAGATCGAGCCCAGCGGCGAGGGCTGGTCGCTGGTCGATCACAAGCGCGACAATTATCGCACGACGCAGATCCCGATCGAATACGACCCGGCGGCCACCGCGCCTCTGTTCGAGAAATATCTGAACGAGGTGTTCGAGCCCGACGAGGACCGCGACGACAAGATCCGGGCGGTGCTGGAGATCATGGGCTACACGCTGATGTCGCACGCGCGCCACGAACTGTTCGTCATCCTGATCGGCTCGGGCGCGAACGGAAAGTCGGTGCTGCTGCACGTTCTCGAAAAGCTGTGTGGCGGTGAGAACGTGGCCGGGGTCCAGCCCTCGAACTTCGACCGGTCGTTCCAGCGCGCGCACCTCGATCAGAAACTCGCCAACATCGTGACCGAGATCAAGCAGGGCGAGGTGATCGCCGACGCGGAACTGAAGGGGATTGTGTCGGGCGAGAAGTCCACCGTCGAGCACAAGTTCCAAGACCCGTTCGACATGCACCCGTTCGCGACCTGCTGGTTCGGCACCAACCACATGCCGCACACGCGGGACTTTTCCGACGCGCTGTTTCGCCGCGCGCTGATCCTGACCTTCAACCGCACGTTCCTGCCGCACCAGAAAGACCCGGCTCTCAAGACCAAGCTGGAGGCCGAACTGCCCGGCATCCTGAACATGGTGCTGGCCGCCTATGCGCGGGCAAACCGGGAAGGGTTCACGGCACCGGCATCGAGCGAGAAGGCCAAGCAGGAATGGCGTCTCGAAGCGGATCAGGTGGCGCAGTTCGTCGATGACCGCTGCACCGTCGATCCGTCGGCCAAGGAGGGCGCGAACGAACTGTTCGAGAACTATCAGGCGTGGGCCAAGGCCAACGGGATCAGCAAGACGATGAGCGTCAAGGGCCTGCGCGATCGCCTGACCAAGCTGGGGTTCGGGCACGCGCGCGACAGCCGGGGCCGGTATGTCACCGGTCTGCGGCTTGGATACGCCAGTTCCGAGGTGCCCGATTGGTAAGGGGCGGGGCTATCCGTCCCGCCCCTCGGCCTATCCAGATTACGCGCACTCATGGAGCCCCGGATTGCGCGCCCTTCTTCAGGGACGATCGTGGAACTTGCCCCTTGGCCTTCGTAGGGGGAGGGAGGTCTCCGAGGCTTGTTGAAAATTAAACAATAGTGTAGAGGTTTTCTCAACGCATATCTACGAGAGGGATCGAAAATGGCTAAGGGCAACTTTCCCGCGTGCCTCGATGTGACACTCGCGCACGAGGGCGGATGGGCAGATCACCCCAAGGATCCCGGCGGCGCGACCATGAAGGGCGTCACGATCGGCACCTTCCGCCGCTACTATCCCAACGCCACCAAGGATGATCTGCGCGCAATCTCGGACGCGGATCTGCGCATGATCTACCGCGACGGATACTGGACGCCGGTGAAGGGCGACGATCTGCCGATCGGCGTCGATCTGGCGGTGTTCGATTACGGCGTCAACGCCGGGCCGGGCCGCTCGATCCGGCACCTTCAGCGCGTGGTCGGCGCGACGAGCGACGGCAAGATCGGGCCCAAGACGCTGGCCGCCGTCAAGGACGCCGCGCCGCTCGACGTGATCAAGGGCGTCTGCGCTGCGCGGCTGTCGTTCAAGCAGGGCCTGAAAACGTGGGGCGTGTTCGGGCGCGGCTGGTCGCGCCGGGTCGCCGAGGTCGAGGCCAAGGCCGCCTCGATGTGGATGCGTCGCGGCGCGAAGGTCAAGCCCGAGAGCCGGGTCGAGGCCCTGCGCGCCGAGGCCGCTGCGGCGGGCGCTACGGCGGCGCGGCAGGAGCGCGGCGCGGGCGGTGCGGCGGGCGCAGGCGGCGGCGCTGCCGGTGGCGATGCGCTGGCGACCGGCGACGTGAACACCATCACGATCGTGATCGTGGCAGGACTGCTCGTCCTCGGCATCGCGATGTTCCTCAAATCGAAGCAAAACAAGGAGCGCAAGATGGCATACCTGCGCGAAGCCGACGAATGACGCCTAAGCAGCGAGAGGCGCTTGAGGCCGTCGAGAAGCATGGATCCATGCGCGCAGCGGCAAGGGCGCTGGGGATAAATTATAAGTCACTGCACGACCGCGTGACTGCCGCGCAGAAATACATCGACGCAGACGAGGGGATCAAGGATGCGCTGGCGCAGACTGGGATTTCCGGCGCGTCTGCCCGGCACGGTTATCGCCGCATCCAAGAGCGCGACCCAGCAACGGGCGAGCCGACCGGCAATTTCAACACCGTTTTTTGGCAGCTACCCAAGGACGAGGCCGACGCCGCGATCAACAGTTGGGCCGATACGTTCCGCGAGGCGCTGGTCGATGCGCCTCGATCTCTGCCGAGACCGCCGCCCCTGAACCTCGCCACCGACATGCTGACGCGATACATCGTGGCCGACGTGCATTGGGGGATGCGGTCTTGGGCTCTGGAGACCGGCGAGGATTACGACCTCAAGATCGCTTCGGCCCGGTTCAACGAAGCCACCGGCACGTTGCTGGACGCGGCCCCGCCGACCGAGCGTGCGCTGATCCTGAACACCGGCGACACGCTGCACAACAACGACCAGAAGAACATGACGCCCGCCTCGGGCCACATCCTCGATGTGGACAGCCGGTTCGGCAAGATCGCATACGAAGCGGTCAAGGCAATGGTGTCGCAGATCGAGGCGGCCAAGGATAAGCACGCCCATGTCGATGTCGTGATCCTTGCGGGCAACCACGACCCCGATGCGACCTCGCTCATGGCGATCGCGCTCATGATGCGGTTTGAGGGCGACCCGCGCGTCACGGTTCATTTTCATCCGCGCAAGCTGTGGGCGTGGCAGTTCGGGCGCGTGCTCCTGTCGGCGCACCATGGCGACAAGACCAAGCCCGAGCGGCTGGCGATGCAGGTGGCCGACGATTACGCGCCAATGTGGGGCGCGACGCACTGGCGCTATCTCGACACCGGCCACATCCACCACGACCACGGCAAGGACATCGGCGGGATCTACTGGCAGGCGCACCGCACGATTGCCGGGCGCGACGCCGCCGCCGCAGGGTTCGGGTTTACGACCCGCAAGACCATGAAGGCGATCACGGTTCACAAGGAACGCGGCGAGGTGCTGCGAAACACCGCGAGCATAGGATGATGAAAACGATCGAGCAGGAGATCGAGGACGACGAGATCCTCGCGCGGGCCGCCGGAGGATACCCCGACGACAACCCCAAGACCGCGCTGGGCGAGGCCAAGCCGAAGATCTCGGACACGCCGACGATCGGGATCCGCGAAATGGGCCGGGTGTTCACGATGGGCGCGGCGAAGTATGGCCGGTTCAACTGGCGCGAGCACACGGTCTCGTCCTCGGTCTATTACGACGCGGCGTTCCGTCATTTGTCGGCGTGGTTCGACGGCGAGGATCTCGACCCCGAGAGCGGCCTGTCGCACCTCGCGCACGTCATGGCCTGCATGAACATCCTGATGGACGCGCAGGCGGCGGGCAAGCTGAACGACAACCGCCCCGCGCCGGGGCCGGGCAATGATGACGCTTGCCCCTCGTGCGGCGTCCCCGAGGGTGCGTATCACGCGCCGGGCTGCTATTTCCTAGAAGATCCGGGCGGTGCCGCCTGAGCCGCCAGACTGGTATGGCGAGGCGATCTTTCTGATCGCCGCGCTGATCTTCGTCGTGCTGTCGATGGGCGGGATCATCGTCTCGCTGTGAGCCACTCGGCCCAGCGATCGCCGGTCTGCCTGATGTGCGTGTATCGCTTCAGCGATGTCCACGACCGATGCCCCGACACCGCCGCGACGTGCGGGATCGAGCGGCCCATCTCGAACAGCCGGGTGATGCCCTCATGGCGCAGGTCGTGGAAGTGCAGATCCTCGATCCCGAGAACCTTGCACGCCCGCGTGAACGATGCCGAGATCGCGTCGGTGCCGTATGGGAACACTCGATCGGATCGGCGCGGCTGGCGGCGCAGGATCGCCTCGGCCTCGGGCGGCAGGTCGCACCAGACGTGGTTTCCGTGTTTCTGGCCGGGGTGCTTCATGTCCTCGATCAGGACGCGGCCCTCCTCGACGTGCTCCCACCGGATCCGAGTGATCTCCTCCTGCCTGCGGGTCGAGAACATGGCGAACAGGATGATGTCACCCATGGGCGCGGCCTGTCGCGCGCGCCGGTCGAAGAACGCGACGAGGCGCTCCATCTCGTCGGGCGTCGGTCGGCGGTTGCGGCCCTGCGATTTGCCGGTGACGCCGAGCCTGTTCATCACGGTGCGGGCGGCCTGCATCTCGGCGGGATCGAGCGGGATGCCCCAAGCCGGGCGTGCGATCTGGAAGATGGTGGCGAGGTGCGAGAGGTAGTTTCCGACGGTCTGCGGCTTGCGGTCGAGGCCGAGATCCTGCGCGAACTCGACGATGTGCTGCGATTTGATCTCAGCGCAGGGCATGGCGGCAATCGGGGCGCGGGCGATCGTGGCAAGCACCTGCGCCTTTGTGCGACCCAAGGGGCGGCGTGTGTCACCGGTGTATTGCTCGATCGCCTCGGCGAGGGTGACGCGCTGCTCAGGCTGGGGAGGGCCCTTGTCGCGCAGTTCTGTCTCCCGTCGGGCCATCCATGCGACGGCGGCGGCGCGGCGATCGAACGTCCTGCTTTCGGTGTGGATCACGCGGCCCTCGCCTTTCAGGACGATGCGGGCCATATAGGCGGTGGTGCCGCTTGCGCGGCGACGTGTGACGATGGTTCCCATGGCGGTATCACAAGGCTCCCTGCGGTATCACATTGTGCGACTGAAGGCTCGGCAATATGCCCTAATGTGGAGATACCCGCAACAATCTGATGCGGGTATCTCAACATGCGCAACGGAGATCCTTGGTTTTCAAGGGGGTCAGCAATGATCAAATTCTCGGTTGCACCCATGATGGATTGGACGGATCTCGTTGCTGCGCAAGCGTTTCAGGGCCTCGTGTGTAGCACCTTGTGATACCGCTGTCATCCGGTGACGCGATCGACCTCGGCCTGTGCGGCCTCGCGGCGGTCGTCGATCCATCTGGCGAGGTCGGCGAGGTGAACGCCGCGCGCTGCTTTCTGGCTGTCCTCGATCTGCACCACCGGGATCGGGATCTCGCCTGCGAGAGACTTGCGCGCGAAGTTCGCCGGGGTGAGGTGGCGGAAATAATCCCGGCACACGAGATCGAGCGGCACGATCGCGGTCTCATACTGCGCGAGGAGGATGAAGCTGGTTTTCATGCCGCATCACCTCCACCGTTTGCCCGGCTTCGATCGGCGGCGCGCTTGCGCTCGGCGTCGGTCATCGGGCGGATCTGGCCGGGGCCCTCGATCTCGGGCAATCCCGCGCGCACAAGCTGGGCGAGGGTGAAATAGGCTTTGGACTGTAGCCAGTCCGCCACCGCCATGCGCTCGGCCTTGCGGCCTGCGGCGAAGGCGCTGCATATCAGGTCGTCGTCAGTCATGTCGTGGCTCCTGAGTGAGATAGATCTGTTTGCTGTCAGACGCGCAGGATGGGCAGGCCATGCCTCGAATGATCTTGGTCAGCTTATTGACCTCGATCGGCATGTAGAGCCCGATCCATTCGTGCTCGCATTGCCCGCAGCGCACCCATTGCGGTTGCCGTTTGTCAGACATCACGCGCCCCCTCTGCCGGTTTGTTCGGGTCGTTGAAGTCTCTCACCCCATGCTGGTCGAGGTCGGCGATGATGCGCTGGAGCGCGGCGCGCAGATCTTCGGGCGTGTCGGCCTCGATCGGCACCGGCTTGGCGGTCCACGCCTCCTTGCCGTCGTGCAGGGTGTAGTATTCATGGATCGCCAGATACGGCTCTCCGCTGTCGGCTGTGTGCCGCATGATCTGATAGCGCCATTGGCTCATGGCTTGCATCTCCTCTGCTTGTGATCTACTCACCCTTGGCGGGCTGGGAGCGGATGTTCTTCTGGCCCGCACGAACTCCCCGCTTCTTGATCATGCCGCTGACCGATATGCGCTGGTTTGCCAGTGCATCGGCCTCGCTCAGGGGCGTGTGGTCGAGCGAGAACAGGGCCGATTTCGGCATTACCTTCGCGCTCAGGGGGCGGCAGAGTTCCTCGATCGTGGGTTCCTTCACCGGCTTTTCTCCTCGTCTTTTCTGATGTCGGCCAACAGTCTGGCGATCGGGCCTCGGCTGATCCCCATGCGGGCCGCGACCTGATCCTGCGTCATGCCCTCGTCGAGCAGTTTCAGGATCTTGAGGTCGCGAGCGTCGCGATCGTGTTCGGGCAGGTATCTCACCGGCGCACCTCCAGTTTGGGGTGGACAGTGACGAACCCGTCGTCCTCGATCTCGTTGTCCAGCAGATCATCCTCGTCGAACTCGACCTCGCCGGATCCGCCGCAGTTCGAGCACTCGCGGATCTCGGTGTCGAGAAAGCCGCCGTGGACGTGATCCACGACCGGCACCTCGTATTCAGCCTCGCCCGTGCCGTTGCACTCAGGGCAGTCTCTCCATTTCATCTCAGGGTCTCCTCACAGCAGCAGGATTAGAAAGGTCATGGCGCAGATCGCCAGCAGAGCGATCGCGTCGGCGATCATCGAGCGGATAAATCCGGGGCGCTTCATGTCCGGGCCTCGATCGTCTGCGCCAGCATCTTGCCGGTCATCCGGTCGGCGTGGGCCGGGGCGTGCTCGGCCAGCCATCGCGCGGCGGTCAGCACCTCGGCGTCCGTGGCGGTGGCCGAGGTGATCACGCGGCGGGCGGTGATCAGGTGGCGGGCGCGGTCCAGCGCGGCGACGGTGAGGGCGCTCATGCTGCGATCCCCCGGATCTCGCGCTCGATCTGCGCGTCGATGCGCGCCTGTTCGCCGCTGATCGAGACGCCGAACGGTTTGTTCTGGAGCATGTCGCGCTGGCGTTGCAGTTCGCGGACCCGCTCGTTGGTCGCGGCTGCGCGCTGGCGGCGCAGGCTCTCCCGCATCATCTGGACATGGGGCCATGCCTTTTTCAGCGCGGCGGCGAACACGGGCCGCACGTCGGCGTCGAAGGCGCGATCGGCCCATATCTCCTGCGCGGTCCAGAACCATGCCAGTTTCATGGCAGCACCGGGCCCGTCGAAGTCGATCGGATCCTTGGGGCAGAGGTGGCGGTTGATTGCGTCGATGTTCATTTCTCGGTCTCCCGTGGGTGGTGGGGGCCGAAGCCCCCTGTTGTCATGCTGCGGCCTCGATCTCGCGGGTCTGCTCGCCGTAGGCGTTGAATACGCGGACGGGCAGGCCGTGCGCCTTAGCGTCGCGGATCGCATCGGCCTTGCGGTAGTGGAACGCGGCCTCGCCGATCTGGAACTCGTCGGCGTCGAACATCGCGGCGGCCCATCCGGTCGCGCGGTCGATGTAGAACACCTGCATGTGGTCGGGGGTGGCGGTCATCTCGGTTCTCCTGTGTGTGCGGGGCCAAGCCCCGTCGTGTTGCTATAATCGCAACATACAGCAACACCGAGCAGGGTCAACAGGTTTTTGCATATTGCTGCGTATTCGTCGTGTCTTGCGAAGTAATGATGTTATGACAGCAATGGCAGTTATGACGGGTTTCCCCACATCTCCAAGCATTTCAAAAATAAATTTTCACCTACTCGAACCCGTCATAACCGTCATAATAAAATTTCTGCGCGATAAGTATGCGTGAGAAATTTTTTTTTCCAATGCTCATAGATGTGGGGAAACCCGTCATTACCGTCATTCCGTCATTACATCCATAACACCATAACAAAAGGGGCGACCGAAGCCGCCCCCGTTGCGCCAACTGCATCGGCCTTACTCGATGCGCCAGATCCTGATCGCGCCATCCTTGCGCTGGGTGGTGAACTTCACCGGGTTGCCTTGGCTGTTCTGAAACCGCGCATAGTCGGAGACGTAGGAAGCCCAATTCACCGGTCGCTTGGGGATGTCATCCGTCGGCTCGATCAAAATGCTGTCTCCCGGCTGCATGCGGGCAAAGGTCTGCTCGGCCAGCTTCTTCTGGCTCGTGGCCGGGCGACGCGGCGGCGGCTCGGTGCTCACTATCTCGATCACGATCGGTCTCCTCTGATGTGATGTTACGATGTTGCGGATGTTATGAAGATGATGCGGTAACGTCAACAGGCAGTGTGGACACGGCAACCGTCGATGCGTTATCAGCAACAGGAAAGGAGCCGCCATGAGCCTGTCGCCAAAGCAAGAGAGATTTTGTCAGGAATACCTGCTCGACCTGAACGCAACTCAGGCCGCAATCCGTGCGGGATATTCCGAGGCGACGGCGCGCTCGATCGGCTCCGAGAACCTTTCAAAGCCTGACATCGCGGCCCGGATCTCGGAACTGAAGGCGGAACGATCGGAGCGAACGCGCATCGACGCGGACTGGCTGCTGCGCCGTCTGGCCGCCGAGGCCGAGGCCGATGTGTCGGAACTGTATGACGAATACGGCAACCTGCTGCCGGTCAAGGAATGGCCCGAGATCTGGCGCAAGGGGCTGGTGCAGTCGATCGACATCGAGACGCTCTCGAACGACGAGGGCGAGGGCGGCGTGATCGTCAAGAAGATCCGCGTCTCGGATCGGATCAAGCGGCTCGAACTGATCGGCAAGCACATCGCGGTGCAGGCGTTCCAAGAGAACGTGAACCACACCGGGCTCGATGCGCTGGCCGAGCGTCTGGCGCGGGCTGCGAAGCGGTCGAGCGATGACGGCTGACATCAACGACGCGATCATCGAGAAGGCCGCAGCCTGCCGCTACGATCCGCTGGCGTGGGCCGAGTTCGCGTGGGACTGGGGGCATGGCGATCTGGAGGATTACGACGGGCCGCGTGAATGGCAGGCCGACATTTTCCGCCTGATCCGCGACCACCTCCAAAACCCCGAGACCCGGTTCGATCCGCTTCAGATCGCGGTCGCCTCGGGCCACGGGATCGGCAAGTCGGCCTCGATGGGCATGATCTCGAACTGGGCCCTGTCGTGCTACGACGACGCGAAGATCGTCACCACCGCCAACACCGACGGCCAGCTTCGCACCAAGACCGCGCCCGAAATCGGCAAGTGGTTCCGCATGTCGATCACCGGGCACTGGTTCGACGTGCAGGCCACCTCGATCAAGTCGCGCGCCAAGGGCCACGAGAATGACTGGCGGCAGGATTTCATCCCGTGGTCGCAGCACAACACCGAGGCGTTCGCAGGTCTGCACAACAAGGGCAAGATCATCGTGCTGGAGTTCGACGAGGCGTCGAAGATCCACGACAAGGTGTGGGAGGTGGCAGAGGGCGCGCTGACCGACGAGAACACGGTGATCATCTGGATCGTCTACGGAAACCCGACGCGCAACTCTGGCCGGTTCCGCGAGTGCTTCCGCAAGTTCCGCCATCGCTGGCACCGGTTCCAGATCGACAGCCGCACGGTGCCGGGCACGAACAAGAAGAAGATCCAGCAATGGGTCGAGGACCACGGCGAGGACAGCGATTTCGTCAAGGTCCGCGTGCGCGGGCAGTTTCCCTCGCAGTCGGCCTTGCAGTTCATATCCGCCGACGACGTGGACGCGGCCCGGTCGCGCAGCCTGCGGCCCGAGCAATACCAGTTCGCGCCGGTGGTGATCGGCGTCGATCCGGCTTGGTCGGGCGATGACGCGCTGGAGATCGTGCTGCGGCAGGGCCTGATGTCGCGCTCGCTCGCGTCCCTGCCCAAGAACGACAACGACATCGAGGTGGCGAACATGATCGCGCGCTTCGAGGTCGAGCACAAAGCCGACGCGGTGTTCATCGACGCGGGCTATGGCACCGGGATCGTGTCCGCCGGGCGCACCATGGGCCGCAACTGGCAACTGGTCTGGTTTTCGGGCAAGCCGACAGATCAGGGCTATTACAACAAGCGCGCCGAGATTTGGGGCGAGATGAAGAAGTGGATCAAGGACGGCGGCGCGATCGACCCGAACGACGAGGATCTGTATCAGGATCTGGTCGGGCCCGAGACCGTGCCGCGCCTCGACGGCAAGATCCTGCTCGAAAGCAAGCAGGACATGAAGGATCGCGGCCTGCCCTCGCCGAACAAGGGCGACGCGCTGGCCCTGACCTTTGCCGCGCCTGTAGCCAAGCGCGACACGCCGATCGGCACCAACACGGCGGGCACCGCCACCATGGCCGAGGATTACAACCCGTTCGCTTAGGCGGGCTGGTCCTCCTCGACCCACGGGATGCAGCGCAGATCGACGACGACGATGTCGGGATCCATCTGGATCACCATCGGGATCGTCACGTCGATCGCGAAGGCGTAGCAGGCTTCCTCGGTCGGCAGGCCGACGCCACCGAACGCGGCGCAAATTCCGGTGTCGATCATGCAGGCGAGAACGACGGGGGTGAACATGGCGGTCTCCTTTCGTGCGTTGCGATAATCTCAACAGTGCGGGCGGGGATGCTGTCCTGTCAACATTGCTGTTCGCGCGGGCAACCATTTGCCCGTAATCCTGCCCCGCAAAGCCCTGAGAATGGATCCGTCACCATGTGCCTGAGCCGACCGAGCGTCCCTCCACCGCCTCCTCCCCCGCAACTGCCGCCCGAGCGCGCCGCGCAGGCCGCCCCTGACGGCGGCGCTGTCCGCACCGCAGCCGAGCGGCGCGCGACCGAACGCATGGGCATGCGCCCCGGCGGCGGCGGCATGGTCGGATCCGGCGGCTCTCGGGCCTCGACTATCCTGACCTCGCCGCAGGGCGCGCTCTCGATGGCCGCGACCGATCGCAAGACGCTGTTGGGGCAGTAAGCCAGTGCGGACAAACGAGACCAAGCGGCAGTATCACGACCGGCGGCTTCAGTCGCTGAAGTCGATGCGCAACCCGTGGGAGGCGCATTGGCTCGAACTGTCCGAATACACCGCGCCGTCTCGCCTGCGGCTTCTGATCCGCGAAAACGAGGGCCGTCCGAGCCGCAAGAAGATCGTGGACAGCACGGGCTCTTTCGCGCTGCGCACGCTGGCCTCGGGCATGCACTCGGGCATCACCTCGCCCGCGCGCCCGTGGTTCCGGCTGACGACCTTCGATCCCGACCTCAAGGATTTCGCGCCGGTCAAGGAATATCTGGCGCAGGTCGAGACGCGGATGCGGGAGGTGTTCCAAGCCTCGAACGTCTACAACGCCTTCCACACCGGATACGCGGATCTCGGCCTGTTCGGCCAGTCCTGCGCACTGCTGGTCGAGGACGAGGACAGCGTGGTCCGCATGATCCCGCTGCTCCACGGCGCGTTCTGGCTGGCCCGCGATCACCGGGGCCGGGCGACGACGCTGTATCGCCAGTTCGAGTGGACCGTCGAGAAGATCGTGGCGCGCTTCGGCTACGACAAGTGCTCGCAGACGATCAAGAACTGCTACGACAAGGGCGATTACGACGAGCGGTTCGTGATCAACCACGCGGTCGAACCGCGCATGGATCGCGACCCGACCAAGATCGACCGGCGCAACAAGCCGTTCCTGTCAAACTATTGGGAAGATGGCGGCCCGCGCGGAGGCGATCTGCTCGAAGAAAGCGGGTTTGACAGCAACCCGATCGTCGCGCCGCCGTGGGAACTGGTGGCCGA
>Ga0180429_10002483_pt1 | contig 15196 bp, 17 predicted proteins | sample SS_ome_FD_132428 | JGI IMG/M metagenome (GOLD analysis project Ga0180429, IMG submission 132428) | Hypersaline lake sediment archaeal communities from the Salton Sea, California, USA - SS_1_S_1 metaG | ecosystem: Environmental > Aquatic > Non-marine Saline and Alkaline > Hypersaline > Sediment ...
CGCCGGCTTCGACGAAGTCCCAGCCCCCATCGCCTTCCTCTTCCTCGGGCTCGGGCGGTACGTAGTTCGCCTGGAACTCGGCGATGAAGGCGTCGATCGCGGCGTCGTCGACGTTGGCCGGCGCAATCACGCCGAGCAGCGCGCCGATCGGCAGGATGTCGTCCGGCTGCGCCACCTTGCGTCGCAGCACGCCGGCATCGAGCGCCTCGAAGGTGTTGGCGATTTTTTCCGTCTCGATATCCATGACCGGGTCGCCGGGCTTGAGCTCGGTGCCTTCCTCGGCGAGCCATTCCATGACCTTGCCTTCCTGCATCGACAGGCCCCACTTGGGCATGGTGATGGCGATGATGGCGTCTTTACTCATCAGGCGTACTCCACGGTCTTGCGCACGGCGGCTTCGATCTTGGCCGGGTTCGGGATGTAGAGATCCTCGAGCGCGCCGTTGAACGGCACCGGCGTGTGCGGCGCGGTGACCAGCTCGACCGGCGCCTCGAGATCGCCGAAACCCTTCTGTGCGATCAGCGCGGCGATGTCGGTCGCCATGCTGCAGCGCGGATTCGCTTCGTCGACGACCACCACGCGGCCGGTTTCCTCGACCGATTCGAGGATGGTCTCTTCGTCGAGCGGCGAGGTGGTGCGCGGATCGATGATCTCGCAGCTGATGCCGTCCTTGGCCAGCGCCTGCGCTGCCGCCAAGGCCTGGTGCACCATGCGCCCGAGCGCGACGATGGTGACATCCTTGCCCTCGCGCACGATGTTCGCTTCACCGAACGGAATCGTGTAGGACTCTTCCGGTACCTCGCCCTCGAGCGTGTAGAGCACCTTGTGCTCGCAGAAAATCACCGGATCGTCGTCACGGATGGCCTGGATCAGCAGGCCCTTGACGTCGTAGGGGCTCGACGGCACGACGACCTTGAGGCCGGGCACCGCGGTGAACATCGGGTAGAGGCACTGCGAATGCTGTGCCGCCGCGCGGAAGCCCGCGCCGATCATGGTGCGGATGACCACCGGCGTGCGCGCCTTGCCGCCGAACATGTAGCGGAACTTCGCTGCCTGGTTGAAAATCTGGTCGAAGCACACGCCCATGAAGTCGATGAACATGAGCTCGCAGACCGGGCGCATGCCCGAGGTCGCCGCGCCGACCGCGGCACCGACGAAGCCGGCTTCGCTGATCGGCGTGTCCATGATGCGGTCGCCGTACTTGGCCCACAGGCCCTTGGTGACGCCGAGCACGCCGCCCCAGGCGTCCATCTCGCCGTCCGCGCCGGTGCCACCGACAACGTCCTCGCCCATGATGATGACCGACTCGTCGCGCGCCATTTCCTGGTCGAGCGCTTCGTTGATCGCCTGCTGGTAGGTGATTTTACGTGCCATCTCGCGCTCCTCAGTACTTGATGTAGACGTCGGTCATGAGGTCTTCCGGCGCCGGGTCCGGCGACGTTTCGGCGAAGGCCACGGCATCGTCGATGAGGGCGTCGACCTCGGCGTCGATCGCCGCGAGCTGGTCGGCGCTGATGCCGTGCTCGCTGGTCGCGGCGGCGGCGAAACGCTTGATGCAGCAGACGTCTTCGCGCAGGCGCTTGACCTCGTCCTTGGGCCGGTAGTTCTGGTTGTCGCCTTCGAAGTGGCCGAAGAAGCGATCGAGCTTGTGCTCGATGAGCGAGGGACCGCCACCGGCGCGGGCACGTTCGGCCGCTTCGGCGAACGCTTCGTGCACGGCGAAGAAGTCGTGGCCATCGACGATGCGGCCGGGCATGCCGAAACCGGGTGCGCGCTCGGCAATGTCCTTGCACGAGACCGAGAAGCGGCTTGCGGTAGCTTCGGCGTAACCGTTGTTCTCGAACACGAACACCAGCGGCAGCTTCCACACCGTGGCGAGGTTCATGGCCTCGAACGTGGTGCCCTGGTTGGACGCGCCGTCGCCACAGAACACCACCGCCAGGCCGCCGGTCTTCTTGAGCTTGTGCGCGAGCGCGGCGCCGCAGGCCAACGGCGGGCCGCCGCCGACGATGCCGTTTGCGCCCATCATGCCGGTATCGAGATCGGCGATGTGCATCGAGCCGCCCTTGCCGTGGCAGGTGCCGGTCTTCTTGCCGTAGATCTCGGCCATCATGCCCTTGACGTCGACGCCCTTGGCGATGCAATGGCCATGACCGCGATGATTGCTGGCGATGCGATCGTCATCGCGCAGTTGCATGCCGACACCGGTTGCCGAGGCTTCTTCGCCGGCATACAGGTGCACGAAGCCGGGAATACCACCCTTGGCGAACTCGACGTGGACACGGTCCTCGAACTCGCGGATGGTCTTCATCGTGCGATAGGCGTCGAGCAAGTCCTCGACGGACAGTTGTGCTGCCATCTTCAACCTCCCCTTGAGATGCACGCCGCCGATTGCGGCGTGCGCGGAACTATAGCAGGCGGCTGGCTGCCGCGGACCCCCGGGCATGCGGGCCGCCCAGGGCCGGCCTACCAGCTCAGGCGCAGGGCCAGGTTGGCGCTCAGCAGCGTCTGGCGCGCGCTGGTCTCGACGTCGCCGCCCGCGCTGGTCAGGCTGTTCAGTGTGATGGCTGGTGGAGGCGGCGCTGCGGACATAGACCTGCCGGAAGTGATGACTATCGCTCCGGCAGGGCGGAGGTTAACTGCCCGTCGCCGCACTGTATAGTCAGAAACTGTTTCATCAGGGGAGGAAACCGCGATGGCCTTCGAACGACTCATCCGCGACATGGCGGCGGCGATCGCGCGCGGCGACGGCGCGGCCGCGGCGGATTGCTTTTGCGCTGAGGGCGTCTACCACGATGTCTTCTACGGCGCCTTTCCCAAGGCCGAGATTCCGCGCATGGTGAGCGATTATTTCCACCGCGACGCGACGAATTTCATCTGGGACATGCACGACCCGGTATCGGACGGGCACACCGGCTACGCGCGCTACGTGTTCAGCTACGACGGCCGCATGCCGGGCAGCGAAGGTCATCGCGCGATCTTCGAGGGGGTCTCGGTGTGTACGCTGCGCGACGGCCTGATTCTCGCCTACCACGAAGTCGCGAACACCGCGCCGGGCCTGCATCGCCTCGGTTTTCCGCCCGAGCGGCTCGCGCGTGTCGTCGCGCGCCAGGCCGATGCGCTGGCCGCGCGCGACGAGGCCCGGCACCACCGCGCGAGCGGCTGAGCGTGTTGCCGGCACGCGACCTTCTTGCCGAACCCTTCACCCACGCCGAGCTGGCCGAAGCGGCGGCCGCGGTGCACGAGGTGCTCGTGCCTACGCCGGCCATTGCCTGGCCCTTGCTTGCCGAGCGCAGCGGCTGCGAGGTCTTCGTCAAGCATGAGAATCACCTGCCGACCGGCGCCTTCAAGGTGCGCGGCGGCCTGTGGCTGATGCGGCAGCTCGTTGCCGCCGTGCCTGATTTTCCCGGCGTCGTCGCGGCGACGCGTGGCAACCACGGCCAGAGCATCGCGCTCGCCGCCGCGCGCGTCGGCCGCCGCGCGGTGATCGTCGTGCCTCGTGGCAACAACCCGGAGAAGAACCGGGCCATGCGCGCCTACGGCGCCGAGCTCGTCGAGCACGGTACGGATTTCGACGACGCCCTCGCGCATGCGCAGGCGCTGGCTGAGACGCACGGCTTGTTGGCGCTACCTTCGTTTCATCCCCTGCTGGTGCAGGGCGTGGCGAGCTATGCGCTGGAATTGTTCGGCACCGTGCCCGACCTCGCGGCCGTTTATGCGCCGATCGGGCTCGGCTCGGGCGTCGCCGGCCTCATCGCCGCGCGTGATGCCCTCGGGCTCGCGACCGAGATCGTCGGCGTCGTCGCGGCGCACGCCGATGCCTACGCGCAGTCTCTCGAGCAGGGCCGCGTGGTGATGACGGCGCGCGCGGATACGATCGCCGACGGCATGGCCGTGCGCACGCCTGCGCCGGCGGCCTTCGCCTACCTGCAGCGCGGACTCGCACGTATCGTGCGCGTCGACGACGACAGCGTACGCGCCGCCATGCGGCACTACCTGTCCGACACCCACAACCTGGCCGAGGGCGCGGGCGCGGCGCCGCTCGCCGCATTGCTCGCCGAGCGGCAGGCGTTGCGCGGGCGCCGCGTCGCGCTGGTGCTGTCCGGCGGTAATGTCGATCGTGCGACATTGCGCGACGTGCTTGCCGCCTGAGCATGCACGGTCGCCACCATCGAATGCCTGTCCGACCGAGGAGAAGTCCATGAAACTCGACGGTTCCTGTCACTGCGGCAAGGTCCGCTTCGCGCTCGAATGCGCGCACCCGTATCCGTTCAACCTGTGCTACTGCTCGATCTGCCGCAAGACCGCGGGCGGCGGCGGTTTCGCCATCAACCTCGGCGGCGATGCCGAATCGCTCACGGTCGCGGGCGCCGAGCACGTGAACGTGTACCAGGCCGAGCTGCCCGATGGGGCGGGTCCGAGCCCGGCCGAGCGGCGCTTCTGCCGCCACTGCGGCACGGCGCTGTGGGTGTGGGACCCGCGCTGGCCGGAACTCGTGCACCCGTTCGCCTCGGCCGTCGATACCGCCTTGCCGGCGCCGCCGGAACGTGTGCACCTGATGCTGGACTCGAAGGCGCCCTGGGTCGAGCCGGCGATCGGCGAGTCCGATCGCTGCTTCGCGGAATACCCGGAGGAATCCATCGCCGCGTGGCATCAACGCCGCGGGCTGGAATGCTGAGCACGGGCCCCATTCGTGAGCGGCGCTGACGGCGCGTTCACCGATCACTTCGCGGGCGCGGCGGCGGCTTACGCGCGCGCCCGGCCCACCTACCCGGCCACCCTCTACGCGGCGATCGATGCCGTGGTGCCCGGCCACCGGCTGGCCTGGGACTGTGCGACCGGCAGTGGACAGGCCCTCGCGCCGCTCGCCGCGCGTTTTACCGACGTCGTCGCGAGCGACGCCAGCGCCGCGCAGCTATCGAGACTCGTCCGGCGCCCCAACGTGCACCCGGTACTCGCGCGCGCGGAGCGCGCGCCGCTGGCTGACGATACCGTTGATCTCGTGACCGTGGCGCAGGCCCTGCACTGGTTCGCCGGCGAGCCGTTCTACGTCGAGGTGAGGCGCGTACTGCGGCCGGGCGGCGCGATCGCTGCCTGGACCTACGACCTGCTGCGCATTGCACCTCCACTGGACCGGGTCATCGCGCATCTCTACGGCGACATCCTGGCCGGGTGCTGGCCGCCGGCGCGCGAAGCGGTCGAGCGGCGCTACGCGGACCTGCCCTGGCCGTTCGCGGGCAGCCGTACGCTGCACTTCGAGATGCAAGCGCGCTGGCGCTGCGATGACCTGCTGGACTACCTCGCGAGCTGGTCGGCGGTGGCGGTGTTCCGGCGCCGCCATGGCCATGATCCGCTCGCGCCGCTGGTCCCGGCGCTGCGCGCGGCGTGGGGCGACATCGGCGTACGCGAAGTGTGCTGGCCGGTGACCCTGAAGCTCGCGCAGGTGTCCTGATCCGGGTCAGGTGCCGTCTTGGTATGGGTGGAGCGGGGTGCGGCTTGGGTTACACTCGGGCGCGAAGCCAACCTGGGGCGGCCGCGATGCGCCGCTCCGCACGCCATATCGAGGAGTTCATCATGGTAGTCGTTCGCGTTCTGTTTCCCGTCAATGCGGCGGACATCGAAGGTCTGAAGAAGAAGATGCTCGAGACCGCACCCAAGTACGAAGGCCTCGACGGCCTGACCCGTAAGTACTACGTCCTGACCGAGGACGGCAGCCATGGCGGCGGCATCTACCTGTGGGAGTCGCGCGAGAAGGCCGAGGCCTGGTACAACGCGGACTGGAAGAAGTACATGACCGAGGCCTGGGGCCAGGAGCCGCTGCTCGAGTACCTGGACTGCCCGATCGTGGTCGACAACGAGACCAACAACACGACGTCCAAGGTCGCGGCCTGACGGCTGACCACGACGTCACGCGAAAAAGGGAGGCCTGGCCTCCCTTTTTTGTGTCCGCCTTTCGTGTCCACGAGCCCGATTGGCGGCGGCGGGGCGCCTGCGCCCTGCGCGACACGCCTCGTCGCGGCGGTTCGACGCCGGCGGGCACGCTGTCTGCGCGAGGCGGCGCGCCGGAAATCCCCATGTTCGACATCGCCCGGGCGCTACGCCGCGCGGCAGTCTCAGGCCTGGTTGTCGAGAAACGCCCGCAGGCAGGCGTCGAACGCGTCGGGGTTCTCGAGGTTGCTCAGGTGGCCGGTGTCTTCGAGCACCAGCAGACGCGCGTCGGGGATGGCCGCGGCCATCTTGCGCGAGACCTTGGGCGGCGTCAGGCGGTCGTCGGCACCGACGATGATCTGTACCGGCACGCGGATACGCGAGACATCGCAGACCGGCTGGTACATCGTCATCGCTTCGATGGTCTTGAGGTAGCTGTCCTTGTGCAGCCGGCACATGCTGTCGACCAGCTGTTGCACCACCTCGGGCGTCGCCCGCGGTGAGACCAGTGTGGCGGCGACGTCGGCGGCGATGTCGGCAGGTTCCTTGCCGTCGAGCAAGGGCTGGCGGCGTTCGCGTACGAAGCGCTCGCGGCCTTCCTGCGTGAACGAGGCATCGTAGCCGGGGAAGGTATCGACCAGCGCCAGGCTGCGTACGCGCTCGGGGTAGTGGTCGTGGAAGTCGAGTGCGATGCGTCCGCCCATCGACAGCCCGCACAGGTGCGCCTGCGCGCAACCAAGATGATCGAGCAGGCGCGCGAGGTCACGCGCGAAATCGGCGAAATCGAGCGCGCCCGCGTAATCGTCGCTGTTGCCATAGCCGCGCGCGTCCCAGGCCACGGCGTGGTAGCCGTCGGCCAGCTTCGCCAGTTGACGGTGCCAGTTCGATGCGTTGCCACCGATGCCGTGCAGGAACACCACGACCTCACCGGCCCCCGCATGGTCGTAGGCCAGCCGCGGAACCCCGGCGACGAAATCGGTACGCAGAGCCGGCCCCGTCACGCCGGCTGATGATCCCAGGGTAGTGGCAGCGGCGCGCCGTCGCCGGTCTCGACCTTCACCGGCGACATCGCGAGCGTCGCCATGATGTTCAGATCGGTGTCTCCGGTATTGCAGATCTGGTGCACCACGTTGGCGGGGATGACCAGCGTGTCGTCGGCCTTGAAGGTGTGTTCGCGTCCCGCGACGTGGCATACGCCCTCGCCGGAGAAGATCACGATGACTTCTTCGCAATCATGGCGATGTACCGGCGTCGCCGCGTGCGGCGCGATGGTCTGGCGCCACACCTCGAAGCTCTTGAGGCCGTCGCGCGCTCCGGCCAGGGTGCGGTGCTCGAGTCCGGGCAGGTGATGGACCTCGAGGGCGGCATTGTGATTGACATTCATCGGCTGAACTCCGGCATGCTGAGGGCGGCAGTTTAGCGCCATGGCGGGCGTCGCGCCTACGGCACGACCTCACTGCGACCGGCGGTTGCCGCCGCGGATGCCGGCGGTGGTCTGGCCCGAGTCCGTACGCGGACCACGGCCGGCCATACCTCGTGCAGGAACAGTGCCACGAGCACCAGCAGCGCGCCGAGGGCGACGCGCGCTTCGATGACCTCGCCGTTGAGGAGATTGCCGAGGCTCAGCGCGCAGATCGGGGCGACGAAGGCGATCAGGGCCAGTTGCGTCGGACTCTGACGGCGCAGGATGAAGTAATACAGGGTGAAGCCGCAGGTCGTCGCGATGGCGCCGAGGTACAGAATCGAGGCCAGCACGTAACCGGGCACGACGACCGGCAGCGTGCCGCCCAGGAGCCAGAAGCTGAGGTAGTAGGGTATCAGCGCGACGAGCAGTCCGCCGGCGACCAGCGTCGACGCGGGCAGGCCGGCATTCTGGCGCTTGAGCAGCACGGCCGACAGTGCATGACAGGCCGTCGCGCCGACCAGCACGAGGGTCGCGAGCGCGGCCGCCGGGCCGACGTCCACGCTGCGGACGAAGATCACGGCGAGACCGGCCAGGCCGCACAGCTGTGCGAGTACGCGGCTGGGCGTGATGGCGCGCTCACCGAGCAGCAGGGCCGAGAGCAGCGCGGTCAACAGCGGTGAAAGACCGAAGATCAGCGAGATCCAGCCGGACGGCACGTGCTGCGCTGCCCAGTAGGTGCTGAACATTGCGCCATAGATACCCAGCGCGGCGAGCGCATAGGCGCGAAGCGCGGTGCGATCGAAGCGCAGCGGCTCGCCGCGCATGCGCGTCAGCGCGTATACGCACAGAAAGCCCAGCGTCATGCGCGAAACGGCACCGAACAGGAAGCCGACTTCCTGGGTACTCCACTTGATGGCGAGCGGCGTGGTCGACCAGATGACGATGACGGCGACGTAGGCGGCGGGAATGTTCATGGGTCGGGACTCGGACAGGGCGAAAAAGCCGCGGCTCCCGGTGGTGCCGCGGCTTCGCATGGTGCGCAGGCAAGCCGCATGACGGTCGCTTATCGGGCGCCGCGTGGCGCCCCGCATGCCGGTCCCGGGACTCCCTTGCGCGTCAGCCGCGTGAAGCCTGGTCGTCCTTGAGTCCGTGATGGGCGAGGAAGCGGGCCAGGCCGTCGCTGCCCATGTACTTGCGTAGCAGCTGCGGATCGGTGCGGCGCAGATCAACCCACAGCAGGCAGTCGATCGAGTGGTTGAAGTCCGGGTCGACGTTGAAGCCGAGTATGCGGCCGTTCAGCTTGAGGTACTGGCGCAGCAGCACCGGTACACCAACGTCGTCATCCTCGACGATGCTGAGCAGGCTCGCGATGATGCGCATGTCGCTGACGTCGAGATCGGCGCGTCGGCCGTCGTGCTGGCCGCCGGCACGGAACGGCCGTTTCGGCTTGACCAGGCTGGCCCGCTCGACCTCCATCGAGTTGCGTTGCAGGAAGCGCACGATGAGCTGCTGCGACACCGGGTGGTAATCGTTGCTGATGCTGACCGGGCCGAACAGTACCGGGTACTGCGGGTGTCGCGCGACGTAGCCGGCGATGCCTTTCCACAGCAGCAGCAGGGACGAATAGTTGCGCTGGTGCTCCGGGCGCACGAACGAACGCCCGACCTCGATGGCGTGGCGCATGTCGTCCTTGAGCTGGGGGGCGAGCTTGAACAGGCTGCGCACGTAGAGTCCGCGGCTGCCGTAGTGATTGAGAATGCGCTCGGCCTCGCCCAGGCGATAGCCGCCGATGACGATGTGCCGCTCGCGGTCCCACACGAAGAGCTGCAGGTAGTAGGTGTCGAACAGATCGAGGTCGACGCTCTTGCCGGTGCCTTCGCCGACCTGGCGGAACGTGAGTTCGCGCAGCCGGCCGATCTCCTGCAACAACCACGGTATCTGTCCCGCAGTCGCGTACCAGACCTCGAGATCGCCCGAGCTGACCAGGCGCTGCCCGGCCGGCAGAGCGGCGACTTCCTGCGCCATCAGGTCTGCGTCGACCGGCGCCGGGATCGCGGCAAATTCCTCGGTGGGCTGTGTCATCTGGCTCAGCCGGACCGGCTTGCGATAGGCCCTGCGCGCACGGATGAGCGACGAACTCGCCTGCAGGTAAGGCGCGATGGCGGAGTGGTCGCCGAGTAGCGCGAGTGTCTCCGCTTCCAGGGGGCGCCCGCTGGCGACCTCGATCACAGTGCCGTGATGGTTGAGCATCTCGCGTACGAGCAGCGCGGTGCGCGCGGCCGGGTGCAACAGCCCGAGCAGCTGGAACATCAGGCTGTTGCGGCCGCCGATGTGGGTTGGCACGACGGGGGCGCCGCTCTTCTCGACCAGCCAGCCGATGCCCGCATCCCACGCCGGGTCGACGATACGCCGGGTCGCCGGATCGAAACTCGACACTTCGCCGCCCGGAAACATCAGCAGCAGGCCACCCTGGCGCAGCCAGGCGAGCGCTTCGCGCACTGCGCGCAGGTTGAAGCGGGTCGCGCTGGTGCCGCCGAAGGGATCGACTGCGACGAACACCGGCGCGAGTTCCTTGATGCGCTTGAGCAGATGGTTGGCCATCACCCGTACGTCGGGACGGCGGCGCATCAACAGCTCGATCATGGCGATGCCGTCGAGCGCGCCATGCGGATGGTTGGCGACGACGATGCAGGCGCCGTCGGCCGGAATCCGTTCCATCGAAGCGGCATCCATCACCACTTCCACGCCAACCGCGTCGAGGACGGCGCGCGCGAAGTTGTGGCTGTCGAGGCCATGCGGGATACGTGCATAGCGCCGGTTCAGCTCGTGCAGGCCGAGGGCACGGTCGATCGCGCCCGCGGCCAGGCGCGCCAGCGCGCCGGGCAGCCGTGGCAGGTGCGGCGCCACGCTCAGCAGTTCGCGCGGCGGGGGCAGGGCAGGCGTATGGGGCATCGGTGGTTTCATGCTGGGCGAGCCGGCGGCCGCGGGTTGGTACAATGGCACATCACGCCGCCGGCCGGCTCGTCGAGCATACGCGCCGGTGGCTGCCGTTTCACCGGTCGTCCGCTCCCCGCCGGGGCGCGATCGTCATTTCGGAGCACCCGCCGCCCATGAGCGAGACGCCCCTGCGCTGGAGCCTCGAGGACATCGATTTTTCGCGTCTCGAGCCGGCAGCCGCCGAGCCGGAGCTGCTTGCCGCGGTCAAGACCGCGGCCCTGGTCGAGGCCAACAGCGCCGACTACGTGACTTACCTGCACAACGTTTTTCGCGGTGACGAGGCGTTCTGCGCCGCGGCCAGCCACTGGGGCGTGGAGGAAGCGCAGCACGGCGCCGCGCTGGCACGCTGGGCCGAAGCGATCGATCCGACGTTCGACTTCGCCGCCAGCCTGGCGCATTTTCGCGCCACCTATTCGTTGCCGCTGGATACCAGCACGTCGGTACGCGGCTCGCGCGCCGGCGAGCTGCTTGCGCGCTGCGTAGTGGAATCGGGTACGTGTTCCTATTACTCGGCGCTGCGCGATCATACCCGCGAGCCGGTGTTGCGCCAGATCTGCCACCACATTGCGCAGGACGAAGCGCACCACTACCGCCTGTTCCGGCAGCACTACCAGCACTATCCGCGGCCGGCGCTGCTCGCGCGGCTGCGCATCGCGCTGGGGCGCGTGGTCGAGACCGGGGACGACGAGTTCGGCCGCGCCTGGTATAGCGCCAATCACGCCGGTGCGGCCGAGGCGCCGGCCTATGACCGTGCCGCATGCGCAGGTCGCTACCAGTCCATCGTCACCGGGCTTTACGGCGAGCGCCATGTGCGCACCGTGGTGCACATGATCGCGCAGGCGGTCGGCGCGCGACCGGGTTCGCGTCTGGCACGCTGGGTCGGCACGCTCGGCTGGTGGTGGCTGCGCAGGCGCGGCGCCGCGGGCGCGGCGGCCTGAGGCGAGGCACGCGCGCCTCACGCGCGCTCGGCAGCCGGGCGCCGGAAAGGCAGGACGAGCTGGGCGAGGAAGCCCACGGGCATGTGGCTGTCGATGCCGATGGTCTCCACATGGTGCCCGGGCCGACGGTACCAGGTGCCGAAGATCTGATCCCAGAGCATCAGGTTCTCGCCGTAATTGCTGTTCCCGATCGTGGGATCGATGCTGTGGTGCCAGCGATGCAGCTCGGGGGTGTTGAACACCAGGCTCAAAGGACCGCAGCGCATGTCGACGTTACAGTGGGTGAGGATGCCGATGTAGGCGGTGATCGCGCTGACCCAGACGATCGCGTCCATGCCGATACCGCTGAGGAACAGGAAGGGCAGGCTGGCGAACACGCTGGCGAACGAGTCGACGAAATGGAAGCGCCCGGTGTTGACCAGCCACAGGCGCTCGACGCTGTGGTGTACGGCGTGGAAACGCCACAACCAGGGCCATTCGTGCGCGATGCGGTGCGCCCAGTAGAGGCCGAACTCCGAGGCGACGAGCCCGCACGCGACCTGGGCCCACAACGGCCAGTCCGCCAGGGCGCCGCCGGGCGCGCGGTCGACCAGGCCGGTCGCGAGCAGGCTGACGATGAACAACTGCACGAGGCCTTTATTGAGGAAGGTATGACCGAGATCGGGGCCGAGCTGGCCGTCGTTCTCACGCCAGCGCCGGCGGTAGCCCAGGTACCGCTCGCCCAGCAGCAGCCAGCACACGATCCAGGCGTAGGACAGGTTGAAGTAAAGCGTCTCGCGTCCGAGCGCGAAGCCGCAGGCGAGAATCGCGCCCGAACTCAGCAGCAGGCCCGGCCACGCCAGGCTTCGCAACAGGTCGCGCAGGAGCGTCCGCTCACCCGCCGGTGCGGCGGCGGGAGGGGCCATGCGGGTGGTCACGCTCAGTTGACCGCGCAGGAGCGCCGCAGCGCGGTCGAGATGAGGTACTGGTCGTTGGAGCGGTCGCGGGCCAGGCCGCACAGCACTGCCGCCTCGACCTCGTAGCCGTTGGCCACGTCGCCGATGACGAAGGTGTAGCGCGGACTGCAGTTCGAAGAGCAGCGCTCGTACAGTGCCTTGCCGTCCGCACCCTTGCCTTGCGAGAAATCGGTGATCCAGGTGTTCAGCGCGTCGAAATCGGCAAAGGCCGGGGGGGTGAATCGCATCGGGTTCTCGCTCGTCTCGTCCTCGAAGCGCAAGCAGATCTCGTTCTGCTCGGCGCGCGGCAGGAAGGCCATGGGCGCGACACGATAAATGACTTCGGCCACGCCGTCATCGGGGCAGTCCGGCGTGCAGCCGTTCGACGGGTGACGGCTCTGGTCGGTCAGCGCCTGTTCGAGCAGGCGCGCAGCGACGGCGCGAATCGAGTCGTCGGTCTCCGCCAGGTTCTTCATGATCCCCGCCGAGCCATACTCCGTGGCCAGCGGCTCCTCTGGCAGCACCCGCGGGCAGATGTCGGCCGCCGGTTGCCGCGCCGGCGCGGCGTCGATCACGTCGTCGGCGGCGGCGGCGGTCGGTAGCAACACCGCGCCCGCCAGCAAAAAGGTTCTCGAAAACAGCATGTTAGTTGTCCGAAGCGTCGCTTTCCCTAGTGCTTCATTCCCATATTAGTTAATAAAATCAACAAATAAAACCAGATTTCTGAAAATGTACTTGAATACTCGACGGGAATCGCGCCGCGGAGAACCGTGCCCCTCGCGATGCCGTCCGGCGGGTAGGTCACGGCCGCGCATGGTGCACTGCAGTAAAAACGATGTAAAGCGATCCGGCCCGGGCCTGGCTCAGCGCGCGTCGGCGTCCAGTTCGCGCTCGAGTGCGGCGATGTCGAGCGGACCGGTCAGGTGTGCGGCGAGTTCGCCGGATTCGTCGAACAACAGGTAGGTCGGGGTCCCGGCGAAGGTCGCGCCCGTGTAGCGGTGATAGCTCGCCGCGATCTCGGCGCGCTCGGCGACCACGCTGTTGAAGCTGGCCGCGCGTGCGGCCAGCGTGCGGCGCACCGCATCGCGCGCCCGCGGGCCGTCCGCGGCGAGACCGAGCACTTTCAGGTCCCTGTCTTCGTGCGCCCGGTGGAGGGCCTCGATACGCGGGAACTCGCGCGCGCAGACTTCGCAGTAAGTCGTCCAGATCATCACCAGCGTGCGCCGGCCGGGCTCGAAGTAATCGGCGAGGCGCGCGCGCTCGCCGTCGAGCGTGCTGACTTCGAGCACCCCGGTGGCGACAGCCGGCAGGCCGCTGATGGTCAGGATCAGCATCAACAGGAAGCGGTAACAGGCTGGCACGTGGTCCTCTCCTCGTTTCCCGCCGTCCGGTGTGGCGGCGAGGATCCCGATTAGAGCGTGCCCCGAAAGGCGAGTTCAACGCGCCCGTGGCGGTGCGATTGACGGCCGCGGGGTGCGCAACCTATAAGGGCTGCTCGTCCATCGTACCGCCGTGACGGAGGGGCAGGCATCGCTGCATCCGTCGCCGGCATCCACCAGGAGCACCCCATGAAGTTGTTGAATTCGTTCGGACCCAATCCGCGCCTCGTGCGCATGTTCGCCATCGAAAAGGGCATCGAGCTGTCGACCGAGGACCTCGACCTGCTCGCCGGCGACAATCGCGCCGCCCCCTACTTGAGCAAGAACCCCGGCGGCCAGATGCCGGCGCTCGAACTCGATGACGGCAGCGTTATCGCGGAAACCGTCGCCATCTGCGAGTACCTCGAGGAGAGTCAGCCCCTGCCCGCCCTGATCGGCACCAACGCGGTGGAACGCGCGAATACGCGCATGTGGGTGCGGCGCGTCGAATTGAACATCACCGAATGGATGTACAACGGCTTCCGTTTCGCCGAGGGTATCGAGATCTTCCGCAACCGCATGCTCTGCCTGCCTGATTCCGCCGCCGATCTCAAGAAGAAGGCGCGGGCCGGCCGCGAGTGGCTCGATGGCCTGATCGGCGGGCGCGATTTCATCGCCGGCGAGAAGTTCTCTCTGGCCGACATCGTCCTGTTCTGCTGCATGGATTTCTGCAAGGACGTCGGCCAGCCGGTGGAAGACGATCTCAAGAACCTGCAGGCCTGGTACACGCGCGTCGCCGCGCGGCCGAGCGCCAGCGCGAGCCTGCATGGCGCCGCCGCCGGACTCAAGATGGCCGGCTGAATCCGCCCCAGCGTCCCGGCCGCGCCGCGGCCCGGGACGGCGGCGTCACGGCGGCGCGAAGCTCGCGATGGTGCGGACTTCGATGCTGCGCCGCGGCGGCGCATCGGCCCGCGCACGCGGGTCGCGGAAAGCGCTGTGCGCGGTGCAGCGTGCGCTGGCGCCCGCCGCGTCGAAGCATTCGAGCAGCAGCACCTCGTCGGGCTGCATGGCCTCGAGGTAATACCAGCGGTGCGCGGTACTGTGCCGCACGGTGTAAATCTCACCGGTGCGATCGGCGTAGCGCAGGTCGGTGGCGACGAAGTCGTCGGGCGCCATGCTCGAGGCATCGCATACGGCCAGTGGCTGATCCTCGACCGGACCGCGCAGCGGGCGCCACACGTTGACGAACACGTAGCGCGCGGCCAGTGTCGCGGGCGCCGCCGCACCCATCAGGTCGCGCACGCGCTGCGGGCCGGAACGCGCGGTGTAGTCGTTGTGTACGAAGCGCACCGGTTCGCGGATGGACGAGCCGGGCTCGCTCGCGAGCGCCGCGTCACGCACGTTGTGATCGAACGCGAGCACGCTCGCGGCACCGGTCGCGCGGCGTACCAGTTCGCAGCAGTGCGGGTAGTAGTCCTCGCGCACCGCGGTATCGTCGAGGTAGTCGAGCGGCGGCAGCGCGGCGCGGACGAAGGCGAAGCCGTTTGCCTCCAGGGTCGCCTGGTCGAGCACGGGCCGCAGGTTGCGGACCATGACTTCATGGTGCGCTACCGCCGGTGGCGGCGGCGTGTAACC
>Ga0180429_10002485_pt1 | contig 15175 bp, 11 predicted proteins | sample SS_ome_FD_132428 | JGI IMG/M metagenome (GOLD analysis project Ga0180429, IMG submission 132428) | Hypersaline lake sediment archaeal communities from the Salton Sea, California, USA - SS_1_S_1 metaG | ecosystem: Environmental > Aquatic > Non-marine Saline and Alkaline > Hypersaline > Sediment ...
ACGATCCCTGCGAACAGCCAGGTTCTCGGTGGCCAGCACCTTTGCGTTATCGTCACCAAGAGCACGCCACCCGCCAAGGCGGCAACTACGATCCGGATACTCAAGCCGCGCGAGAACGGTGATCGCACCATCGAGCTCCAAGAGGATCTTGAGGTTCTTGTCTTCGGAAGCCTCATTCTCGGGATCACCCGGCGCGCTGTGAAGTTCTTCGACGACACAGGAAGGCACATGAAGACGCTGGCGATCCGTGATCCGAAGACGGTGACGGCGATTGGTAACTTTGTCTACGTCTGCACGGATGGCAAGCTCCTGGTCTACGACCGTGGCGGAACCTTCGTCAGAGACGTCACGGTGCCGGGGATGACTGGCAGCACCACGCTAACCCAGGTCGGAGGAACCACCTAGCGATCTGCGCGCAGAGCTCTTCGACATCGCACATGCTCAAGATGAGGGAGCATGCGTACGGTATGGTGACTACGCGCTCGACGGGAGTGGCGTCACCGGGCATTCTCGTGGACCGATGGACAGCCACGCAGGGTGCATCGACCGATGTGTCTTGCTGCGAGATCTGCAACAGCGAACCTCACAACGCTTGAGGGTCCGGGCTTGCAGGATGGTCGTCGTCCCAATCAGCCGGTTCTGGCGATCCAGGCGAACAGCAGCGACAGAAGGATGACGAGCGTCGCCGTTCCCCAGGTCAGGTAGGTTGCCAAGCGATGTCTCATGCGGTCATGCGAGATTGAATCTCTCCGTATGGATGCAGGATCGTGGAACCCCCATTCCGACAAGGGCGTCCTCCATGGCATCCATCATCGGCGGTGGTCCGCAGATGTAGATCTCGCATTCACCTCCTTGGCACGCCTCGGGGGCGAGGGTCTGGAGCATCCCGGCATCGATTCGACCACGCAGACCGGGCCACTGAGCCTCGGCAACGGCCGGTACCAAATGGAGTTGTAGATCAAGATCCTGCTGCAGACCTTCGAGCTCCTCGCGGAACGTCATCTCTTCCAGCGAACGGGCCGCGTACACCAGGGTACACGGTCGCCTGTCGCAGCGATCGCGCATCGTCCGAAGCATGCTCATGATCGGCGTGATGCCGACTCCGCCGGCGATGAAGACGAACTCCGCTGCCCCGGGCCTGCGGTCCAAGGAGAACGCGCCGAACGGGCCATCTACGTAGACGCGGGTTCCAACGGCCAGCCCGGGGATGCCGTTCGTGAAGTTTCCGGACACCTTGATCGTAAAACTGGGGGCCTCCGGATGGGTTGCGCTGCTCGAATAGGAGAATGGATGCTCCAGATCGGCAAAGGGGGACCGCGCCACTGTGATCCAGGCGAACTGCCCCGGAGCGAAGCGGGCGCCTGAGTGCCCGATCGGCGAAAGGCGAACCGTCCACGCATTGCCGCGCTCGCTAGAGATGGTTTCGATTTCGTACGGATGGAGCTTCATCAGGATGGGGCGGACCACGCGTGCGTAGGCCAATGCCCCGATCCACAGCGCCGAGTAGGCTGCCCACAACACACGCTTCCAGGGGAGGGCGAGGTAGATGCCGACCAGCTGCATGTGCGTCATCGCGAAGACCGCCGCTCCGATGGCCAGCAAGCCGTGCGTGATCCGCCAAGCGATGTACTCCATGCGCAGGTGCTTGCGGAAGACGGAGACCAAGACAAGCGCGAGCAGGCAGACCAAGGACGCTACTGCGAAGCGTGCTCTGGTGGGTGCGGACCAGAACGCGAGCAATCGCCAGGTTTCCGTGTTCTGGATCGCGAGCACGACCACATGCAGCAGGACCAGGGACACTGCGACGACGCTGATCCGATGATGGAAGTAGTACACCACATCGCTCCCGAACGGCCGTTTCAGGGACGGGATGCGCGCTGTGAGCACGAACTGAAGCCCGATGATACTCATGGCGCAGAAGGCCATGGCCACAGAGAAATCGCGAAGGAAGGGGCGGCCCTCCGGGCGAGGCCCCACGAGCATGATGAATACCGGCGCCGAAACCACAAGCACATAGGCCAGGATCCAAGGAAGCCACTCTTGCCACTGAAGACGTCTGCTACGCATAGACAGATTCTAGCATCCACACCGGCAGCTGAACACAGACATCCGGCCTGGCGTAGTAGACGTGTGTTTCGAATGCGTGCACTGAGTCTGCACGAACGAGGAGCGTCCGACGTCCTACAGCGCGCGCACGGTACGAAGCCCTGATCGACGCCCCTTGTCGAGCAAAGGGAAAGCGCCCCCGTGACGGAGGGCGCTCTCGATCCTATGTCTCGTTTCCTAATCCGGAATGCAGGTGTATCTCGGAATGTAGAAGGTCCTTGTGGTCACATCCGATAGACCCTCGGCATCCCAAACGACCAGAACGACGACGTACTCGCCTGACAGGGTGAAGACGCGCTCTACGCGGCGTCCCTCCATCCGCAGTCCGTCGCTCCAGGTCCACTCGTAGAGGACGAGCGGCACGCCGTCCGGGTCAACCGAGCCGGTGGACGAGAACTCGACCTCCACCGGGGTGAGCTCGACACACGTTCCCGTGTCGCAGCAGACGTCGGTTCCCATGGGCGGGATGAAGATCATCTTGGCGGTAGGGGAGTGGATGTCAATCTCGACTTGGGCCCCATTCTCACGGATCCAGTATGCCGCGAGCACGCGTGGACCGTCGAGAATCCAGTCAATCTCGAAGCCTCCTACGGGCGGGACGATGCCTCGATAGGCGAGTTCGCCTACCGGTGCGTCGGTACGTTCAAGAACCGCGCCAAGAGCAATCCCATAGAGCGGATCAACCTCATCAGCGAAGATGACGCGAAGGCCGACATAGGTCTCGGTGGATGTGTTCGAGAACACGGCCACGTTGCGGCTGGTCTGAAAGAACTGGAAGGGTGCGGCCACGCCAAGCAGCGAGGCAGTCAGAAGCAAGGCAACCGAGAGAACCAGGATCCGTTTCATTTGTCCTCCTCGTGGCGATGATTGTCCCCAGAATACAAGATCTTGCGCTTGCAGAGAAACGCGCGGGCACTAGCGCCGAGGGAGGAATAGGCTGAGGAGCCGATACCAGGCGGTCACGAAGACGGTGAGGACGACGCCAAGGCCGGTGGACCCCTTGGGGTAGGTCAGCCGACTCATGCCGGAGCCTGCGACATAGTCCGTTGGATCCTCGGCAACGAACTCACAGCCTCGGATCAACGTGGCAGGGGTCATCTCGGTGGTCTGCCCCATGACCGCTCCGGCGATGGCTGCGATGGAGTCCACGATGATGTTCGCGCCGCCTGGACGGAGATCCCCGAACAGATCCTCGGCAATCAGCTTCCGCTCTACCGGAACCAGGCCGGAGAAGCCGATCGCGACATCCACGGTTCCCAGCCGTCCGAACGGGGCGATCGTGTCGGTGATGATCACCGGCAGGTTGAACCCAAGCTCCTTCTTCAATGCGATGCGAAGGTCATGGGCCGTCTTCTCCGGATCCTTGGGAAGCTGGCTGATCCGGCCGATGGGCGAGTTCATGATATCGATGCCGGCCTCGTTGATGATGACGCCGTGCATTGCCATCATGAACTCGTATCGCTCGACAAGTGACAGCGCGGTCTCGCGCGTGGACGGATCGGTCGACAGCCGGTCCACCGCTTGACGGCCGGCGCGGCGCTTGGCGATGAATCTCATCGGGATGACCATCGCCACCTTGCCATCCTGTCGCATCAGCTCGAGCTTGCGGGGATCCTTGTCGAACAGGCGGCCGAGGAATCGGGATGTGCGGGACGGCACCACCGAATCCAAGATTGGGGTTCGGCCTTCGTACAACGCGGCGATCTTCGAACTCAGGCAGAGCACGTCCCCGGGTTCAGGGGTGAGGCCGTTCTGCGCGAGCGATTGAAGCACAAACTCGCTCACTGACTGCTGTTCAGCATGCGTGGGCGTGAGTGGCTCCGGAACGGTGATCGGAAAAACGTGAACGGCGTTGCGGCGTGCAGACTGTTGGCTCATCGAATCCCTCCGCTCGAATGCGTGTTCCCAGACTATACGAAGTCGCCGGAGGGTCTGTCCATCTTCGCCGTCAGCGGGTCTACGGATCGGAGAACAGGCGTTCGAAACGGGGAATCATCCGTCTGCGATCGGCGCGGGAGGCCTCCGAGAGACGCACGAGTCGGTGGTCGTCTCGGCGATGCTCATGGACCACCGGAACGATGTCGTACGCGATGGTGGGCGGGTCCCCGGCCTCGCGACAGAGATCCACAACCAGCAGCATGCCGAGCCGAACCGGCCACCGAAGGGCGACCGATCGGCTCTGGATGAAGCCGCCAAGACCATGGAAGCAGAGGGTGCCGCCGATCGATTCAGCTGGCTGTATGACGTGCGCGTGATGGCCGACGATCAGGTCGATGCTGCGCGCCGCGAGTGCTGTCGCTGTAGCGCGCTGTGTCGGATCCGGGTCGTGCCGGAACTCGTATCCCCAGTGGGGAAAAGCGATCGTCAGGTCGACATCCGGCATGACGTCATGGAACCTCCGATCCGCATCTTCGGATCGCATGATGGTCAGCGGATGATCGGGCGGAGGGCGGTTGATCCACTCGGTCCACGCCACAAGCCCGACGCAAACGTCGCCAAGAGACCACCGGACATCAGCGGGGCCATCCGGTGTCATGTAGCCAACCGGCGTGACACCGAGCCGCTGCAGCGCCTCGATGGTGGTCGAAATCCCAGCGGCTCCGAAGTCCGCGATGTGATTGTTGGCAACTGACAGGCAGCATTGCGTCGGCTCCACGTCGAAGGCCTCCAGAACCCTGGCAAGCGTCTGCTCATGGATGCCGAATCGGTTGCCGCGAGATCCGTCCTTGCCGATGGTTGACTCGAGGTTGCCGATGACCACGTCGGAGGATCGCAGCACGGACCGAATCGCCGGTGATACTGTCGGCGGCCGCCCGTTGGGCGGTGGCATGATGTCACCGAGGAAGACGAGGCGGGCCACCCGGCTACCACGGCCCGAGCGCCGGCGCGAAAGCGGGATCAGTGTGCCGAGATCCCGAACGCGCGGGCTCAGATACCCGCGGAGCCACTCGAGGCTCTCCCGCGCGGTGTAGGGCGAACCGAACCAGCCGAGCGTCTGTCTGTTATGGCGCGTACGCATGCACCATTCTACTCGACGTCTGCACTCACATGCCGAGAACGCGACCTGCGATCCGATGCAGCGGAGGAAGCGTCGAATCTGCTCCGCCCCCCCCTGGAAGACAGGCTTCGTCAGGCTTGTCGGACAGCCCGAACAGCAACGCGCCTCGGTCTCGCCACGTCATCCCGACTTCGAGAACCTCCTCTGTCAGGAAGATCTCCGTGGAGAGATCCGGTTGGCGGCCGTCGGACTCTCCGTTGCCGCCGAGCCGCGAGACGGTCTCACGGAATTCGTTGCGGCGAAAGGCCTTCAAGGGCGTGGGATCTCCATTCGCCACAGCTTCGATGACCCGCTCGTGTTCGCTTTGGAGTGGCGCAGGGAAGGACTCCTTGCGCGGATCGATCCAGTCGAGGAACCGGCCAAAGCGGGCCGAGGGGTGGGATCGCAGCCAATCACCGAGCTGATCGCGGGTCAACGCGCCGGCCGAGACCACGAGGCATAGGTAGACGATGATGTCTTGATTGTCCGTTGTGAACTCGTGGAACTCGGGGCGATTCAGCGTGCGATACGCGGCTTCGAAGACGGGCACGTCATAGTCGTCGCCGAGCAACTGCTGGGCCGTGCGGCGTGCCGCTGCGATGCGAACATTGTCGATCGCCTGATCGTTGCGTCCGCGTGCGCCGAGGAGTGTCTTGTCGAGATCGAAGACCACCGCGGTCTGATCGTCGATCGAAAGGCCGAGTGTCTCGCAGTGTGCTTCGAAGTCTGCGATTGCCGACCAACGATTCGAGCGGATGATGTTTCGTGCCTCATCGACCGCTTCTACCGAGAGGGTCGGCGAGGCCACGTCATCGCAGCCAATGAACGCAGCCCCGGGCCAGGAGCCGGCGCGTGCGATCGACGTAAAGGCGTGTCCGTCATTGAACATGGTGTCGCCGATCAACAGGATCCGCTGGATCGGTTCGGTGCTGCCGCGAAGGCGGTTGGCGGCGTTCAGCAGCCGTGCCACGACGTGACCGTACGTGGTGTCGCACTTTCGCGGAACCGGGACAAGGGGCAGGCCCAGATCCGCCGCGATGTCGGCGAATCTCGGAAGCTCCGCATGCACCGGATTGAGGCTGCGGTAGAGAACGAAGTCATCGAGGAGGTCGGCAACCATGGCCGACTCCTGCATCCTCATGATACAGCTCCCGACGCGACAAGCAGCTCGGCATTCACGATCGATCCGCCGGCCGCGCCCCGAATCGTGTTGTGTGAGACGAGGACGAGTCGAAGGTCGAGCACAGGACAGCTTCGAACGCGTCCGACAGATACGGTCATGCCGCGGCCGGCGTCACGATCGAGACGTGGCTGTGGGCGGTCCGGAGCGTCCAAGAGGCGGATCGAGGTCTCCGGGGCACTCGGCAGACCGGCCACCACGTCCGGGGCGCGGAACGAGCGAAGAACCTCCAATGCCTCCTCCGGGGACGGTGGCTTCTCGAACCCAAGGGAGAGGCAGACGGTGTGGCCGTCAACCACCGGCACGCGGTGGGCGTGGGCGGTCAGCTGGAACTCGGCTGGTGCAATCCGTCCGGCGTCGACGCGGCCAAGCAGTTCCGCGGATTCGCGAGCCATCTTGTCCTCCTCGCCCGAGATCCACGGGACGACGTTGTCCGTGATGTCAATGGACGGAACGCCGGGATACCCGGCACCGGAGATGGCCTGCAGCGTCGCAGCAAACACCTTGCGGAGCCCGAACGCATCGTCAAGCGGCTTGAGCACCACCGACATGCCTGCTGTGGTGCAGTTCGGGTTCGTCGCAATGAATCCCGGCCACCCACGGTTCGCTCGCTGGACCGGAAGAATCTCGATGTGCGAGGGATTCACGTCCGGGACGAGAATCGGCACATCCGGCTCGTATCGAAACGCGGATGCATTGGAGCAAACGGCATACCCGGCTTTGGCGAACCGCGGCTCGACTTCGGCCGCGACATCGGCTGGCAAAGCAGAGAACGCAATCGGCTGCTGCTCCTCGGGCAGGCCGAAGGCGGCGGGATCGAGCGGAGAGACGATCAGCTTCGCCGCGGCTTCCGGGATGTCGCCTGAAAGAATCCAATGGCTCGCCTGCTCACAACTCTTTCCTTCACTTCTCTCGGATGCAGCCACGGCCACCAGATCGAACCAGGGGTGGTTGTCGAGCAGCTGTACGAAACGTTGGCCGACTGCGCCGGTTGCCCCCAGCACGATCACCGGTCGCTTCTCACGGTGTTGGGTTGGTGCCATTCCTCCTCCTTTGGATCAAACCACACGTACGAAGAAAGCAAAAGACCACGGGGTGTCCGTGGTCTCATCGTCCGTCCGATTGCCGCGATACGCGGCCGCAGACGGACTATCGCATCGTCATCGTCATGCAACCGAGAGTGGAGGAAACGAAACACGCGTTGAAGCTGGTGATCCCTCCAGACTCTCGAGTGACGTTCATGGGCTGCATTCTACCCGGAACTGCAGGTCAATCAACTTTCGGAATCCGAAGCCGAGGCTCCGGGGTGAGTTTGCTGTGTCTGACACGCGCTCGCACCGGTATACTTGGGCAGCACACACAGAGCACCATCCGGCCAGTGGTTCGTCACGAATGGAGGTTCAGCACACGATGAAGCTGTTCATCTCGGTTGACATGGAGGGAATCGCCTGCGTAACCGGTGGAGATCAGGTCAAGATGGAGGGGACCGCGTACGAGCAGGCGCGGAAGTGGATGACGGGAGAGACCAACGCTGCGATCGATGGCGCGCGCGCCGCGGGCGTCACCGACATCGTTGTGGCGGATGGGCATGGCCTAATGCGCAACCTGCTGCCCGATGAGCTTCACGAGGATGTTCAGCTCATCTCCGGAACCCCCCGATCGTTGCTTCAGATGGAGGGAATCGACGAGAGCTTCGACCTGGCCTTCATGATCGGCTACCACGCCCGCGCCGGAGACGGCATCGGGGTGATGGCGCACACCCATGTAGGGAAGATCGTCCACGGACTGCGGGTGAACGATGAACCCGTCACCGAAGCCGCATTCAATGCGATGACCGCCGGGCACTTCGGCGTTCCGGTCGGACTGGTGGCCGGCGACGACCGGATTGCAGCAGAGGTCAACCGCGTCCTCCCATGGGTCGAGACCGTGATCACCAAGTGGGCTCTGGGAACGCTTGCCGCACGAACGCTCACGCCGGGAGCCGCACAGAAGAGGATTCGAGCGGCGGCCGAGGCGGTCGTGGGGCGACTCGAGACCCTGAGCGTGTTGCGTGCCGAGCAACCGATTCGCTTTGAGGTGTCCTTCCTGAAGCAGCTCTATGCACAGCTCGCGTCAGATGTTCCGGGAGCCGAGCGAATCGACGCCAGAACCGTACGATACGTCGGGACAGACATGGTCGAGATCAGCCGGGTATGGCGCCTCATGATCAATGCCAGCCTCAGCAGCTTCGCAGTCTAGTCCCTAGTCAGTTGGCCGCGCGCGGGTCGGCAGGATGATCCTCGAGGCGAATCCTGCATGGCGTTCCACGGTGAGCGTCGGTGTGCCTTCCTCAGGCACACGGGCGAACGCACTGGCATCGTGGCCGGCGATCGCGACTCGGATGGCATGCCCTTCGCGAATCAGCACGGACGTTGACAGAAGCGGCACATCCACACGGACGATCTGCCCGGGCTCCAACGGGTTGGCGTCCGCCCGGACGTGCGTTCGAAACGGGCCCTTGGCGATGTACAGCGGCGCGTCGGACACGGCGCGCTGCGACAGGCGGAGCAGGCCTTCTGTGATGTAGGTCACACATCCGTCGGGCGCTACATCCTCCAGGTACACGTGAAGCGCTCCATCGTCGTGGGTCGATGAGAGATGGAGCTGGACGACCGGCGTTCCGGTGATCTCCGTGTCCTGTCCCAGCGGATCGCTGGTGTAGGTGAGGAGGAGGCGATCCGCCTCGGATCGGTCCGGGTAGACGACGTCGCTCAGGTCGAGTCCGGTGCGCCATCGATTGGATGTTCCGGTTGACGCGGTCCAGTCGACAACATAGGCGTCGCTGCCATCAGCCGCTGTCGGTGGCGCAGTGGTCAGGGATCCATGGTCGCCGAAGTACCAGAAGACCGGCTCAAACCCCTGCGGCGGCCAAACGGCGGAGGTCTTCCACGCGCCTTCGCCGAGTGTGTAGTAGGTGATTTGCCAGTCATCCTCCTCCGAACCCTGGTCTCGCAGGAAGCCATCGAAGAACTCGCTGAGCAGGGCGAATTGCTCAACGCCGCTTGGCGTGACCGGCGTGTCGGCGGGCAGGAACGGATCCACATGATGCTCGCCGCCGTGGGACCACGGACCGATGATGAGACGTTGTCGGTTGCCGAACGTGGCGAACCGGCACAACGCGCCCTCGGCACTGGCCCCGTCCAACCAGCTTGCCCAGACGAACATCGGAACGCCGGACGCCTCGATCGGCTCACGGAGAGCGTACGGGCTGACATCGGCCAGCGACAGGCCCGATTCCCCGAACGGGTCGTCCGCGAAGGTCACGGCGGCGCCGTGGGCGGAGAGGTCTACCGGCCGATGTCCGGCCACCGCCTCGGCAAGTTCACAGGTTCCGCAGAGATCGCCTGCATCATCGACAGGACGAACCCCCTGGATCACCGATGTGAAGCCGTCGCACGATTCGCCGACCAGTTCCGCCAGTGCGCAGGGGTCATTGGCATCCAGTCCCCGCGTGAAGCGATCCCAGTTCTCGATGAATCCGCGGTTGTAGATGCCGCCAGGGAAGAGAAGCTGCCGGTGGACATCGAAGTCGCTGTACTGAGGCGCCACGGCCATAACCGCCGGATGGCGCGTCATCGTCAGTAGCTCGGCAGCGTTGCCATCGTAGGACACGCCGAAGGCACCGACGCGGCCGTTCGACCAAGATTGACTCACGATCCAGTCGACCACCTCTCCGAGGTCAGCGACCTCCTGGGGAGACCACACGATGTCCCAATCGCCGAAGGAGGCGCCACTGCCGCGCACATCGATCGTCACCAGTGCGTACCCGGCTTCGGTCCACTGCCAGGGGTCCGACTTGAAGCGAACGCCAAGCCGACTCATCAGCTCGCCCATCGGACCCAGCTGATAGCTGCGCCAGTATCGCGTAGCCATCATCACGGTAGGAAGACCATTCTCGGGAATCCGGGCGGCGGGCAGATAGACATCAACGGCAAGACGGGTTCCGTCCGTCATTCGAACGTACAGGCTCTGACGTTCGAACGGGGGTTGAGACGAAAGCAGCCAAGCGGCGGTACCTGCCGTCAGCACGCCGAGAACCAGCAGTGCGATCCATAGCGGTTTCATGGGGTTCCTCCAGGGCGTTCGGCATCGTGCGAACCGGGCATGGTTCGTGCGAACAGGTCTCCAGTTCGTAGGAACAGAATACAGGATCTGATCACAAATGCGCATCTTGGAGGTGGACTGGTTGGTGACGAGGCGGAGGTGCTACTCGCTGGAAGCCGAAGAACTGCTGATGGGCTCCCTATCTCCGGATCCTGCGGAGTCGTCGTTCGAAGCGCCCTTGGTTCCGGCCTTGGTCTTCTTGTTGGCTCGGTCCGTCTTGTAGTAGCCGCTGCCCTTGAACTGCACGGACACGCGGGAGAGCAGACGCCGTACGCTCTTGCTTCCACATGAGGGGCAAACCGTCTCTTCGCTGGCCCCGTTGAGCTCGAGATTCCTGAAACGGTGGCCGCATGCCTCGCACTCGTATCGATACAGTGGCATGACTCTCCCTTCGCGCGGCGTTAGCGCTTGATGGAACTAACTGCTAAGAAGCATACTCAAGCCTGACGGGAGGTTCAAGCACTCGGCTTCGAGATCCTCGCGATCCTGTTGCGCACTCGCGTGGTGTTGCGTACCGTGTGAATGCACAAGCGAATCATCGTCCATCGACGCCCCGGTGAACACGCCGCCGGCAACAAGACTTCGAGTTCACAAAGGAAGGTCTGATGCTCTTCACGCCTGCACGAATCGGAACCCTCGAGCTTCGAAATCGGATGGTCCGATCCGCAACCGCGGAAAGAATGGCCACGTCGGACGGCACTCCGCTACCGGAGCTGATCGAGTGCTATCGGGCGCTGGCGCATGGCGGAACTGGCCTGATCATCACGGGCCATATGTATGTGCATCCGACGGGGATCGTCCACCCCCAGATGGTCGGGATTGACTCTGACGACCGGGTCGAAGGGCTTGCCGCTCTGGCCGATGCCGTTCACGGGGAAGGCGGGCACATCGCGGTCCAGCTCAACCATTCAGGTCGGCAGGCTCGGGCCAGCGTTACCGAGATGGCCATCGCACCCTCCGATGATCCGGCGGCGCCTCCGCGTGCCGCGGCGAGGAAGATGACCGACGAGGAGATCGCCGAAATCATCGAAGCCTATGCCCAGGCGGCACGCCGGGTCTCAGAAGCGGGATTCGATGCGGTGCAGATCCATGCGGCGCATGGCTTCCTCATCAGCCAGTTTCTTTCGCCACTCGCGAATCAGCGAACCGATGGGTGGGGAGGGAGCCTGCGGAACCGCATGCGTTTCCTTGCCAGCGTCGTGGGCGCGGTCCGCCGCGAGGTGGGGGACCGATTCCCGGTGTTCGCCAAGCTGGGCCTGTGCGACGAGTCGGAGGGCGGCCTCACACTCGAAGAGGGGATCCAGATCCTCGGCGCAGCCAAGGGCATGGGACTCGATGCGGTGGAGATCAGCGGAGGCATCGGCACGACAGGAGCCTACGTTACGCGGAAAGGCGTTCGCGCCGGCCATGACGAGGCCTACCTGCGACCCTGGGCCCAGCAGGCCAAGGACGCGACCTCGGTGCCGACCATTCTTGTTGGTGGCCTCCGATCGCGCGCGGTGATGGAGGAGGTTCTCGAGAGCGGCGACGCGCAGTTCATCTCGCTCTGCCGTCCGCTGGTTTGCGAGCCGGATCTTGCCAACCGATTGGCCGAAGGGGAAAGCACGGCCGCGCGGTGCATCTCCGCGAACCGCTGCTGGCCGGAGTCGAGTGACGAATACCTCGCGTGCAGGTGCTTTGGGGAGTGAGGATCCAGCCGGGCAATGTCATGCGGAACGATGGCCCGTATCGGTGTGGGTACACGCTTGGGCCGCAGGGCTACCGGAAAGACCAGCCCGCGAAAAGACAAGGCAGCCCTACGGCAAGCGTACTCCAATCGCCTCTTGTCGGAAGGACTGCAACGGCATCCTACATCAATGAAACGGCGGGGGCAACTCTGTCGATCTAATGGGGCTGACCAGGACCCCCTCACGGCAGCACCCCCGCGCCGAGAGTTCTACCATAGGCGGGATGGTTGGTGTAGGACATTTGGGCCGGTAGGGCGGCGCGGACGTCCTTTGGCGTGCCACGACTCCGAACATGCTGGGTGCCGAACGGCAACGAGGTCCTGGAGTTCGCCTCGGAGGGTTGCAGCGGGGATGGGTTTGCGTAAGATAGGTGCAAGATGAACAAGACGAATGGCATCCATCTCATCCCGGTGACGCGAAACGCGACCCGGATTGCCATTCTTCTCAACAGCATGATGATGTGCCGCTCCACGTTGTCTCGGTAGCCAGCAGGCACTGAGACAAGCGTGGAGGAACCGGACTGCAGGATGACTTCCTGCGGTCTTTTTCTTTTGGCTAGGGATCGGTGGAGGGTTGTTATGGAACCGTTGAGATTGGGAACCAAGGTAGTCCATGCAGGCGAGAACCGCCCGAGGGCGTACCACGCGGTGACCACGCCCATCGTGCAGTGCTCCACGTATGCGTTCGAAGACACGGTGGAGATCCAGGACTACTTGGCGCGGAAGGAGGCCGGCGTGCCGGATCGGCACGAGTACGGACGGTATGGAAACCCCACACAGCGCGTTGCTGAACGAAGACTCGCCGAACTCGAGGGCGCCGAAGAGGCGCTTCTCTTTGCGACCGGGATGTCGGCGATCAGCACCACGCTGATGGCACTCCTTGCACAAGGGGACCATGTCATCGTCGCAACCAGCACCTACCGACAGACGCGGAATCTGGTTCGCGATCATCTGTCGCGGTGGGGGATTGACGCCACGTTCCTCGGGGATGGCGACATCGGACGACTGGAGGAATCGATCCGACCGTCAACCCGGGTGATTCTTTGTGAAGCACCGACCAACCCATACCTGCGTGTCATCGACATCGAACGCGTCGCCGAGATTGCGCGCAAACACGGTGTGCTGACCGCTGTGGATGCAACCTTCGCAACGCCGGTGAACCTGCGGCCGCTCGATCTAGGAATCGATGTGGTGTTTCACAGTGCGACGAAGTACTTGGGAGGTCACAACGATCTGCTTGCCGGGTTTGCCTGCGGCAGTCGAGAGATCCTCAGTCGTGTCGAGATGGCGCGGGGGGTCATGGGAGGCGTCGGCGGCCCCATGGATGCCTACCTGATCATCCGGGGATTGAAGACCCTGGAACTCCGCGTCGAGCGACACAACCAGACCGCGGCGCGGATCGCCGAGGCGTTGGCGCAGCACCCTGCTGTGCGGGTTGTCCATTATCCGGGGCTTGCCTCGCATCCGGACCATGACGTGGCCAAGAGACTGTTCCGCGGTTTCGGCGGTGTGGTGAGCTTCGAGATGGAAGATGGCGCTGCCGCGAGCCGCGTCATCGACGCACTCGAGATCCCGCAGATCGGTCCCACGCTGGGCGGCGTCGAATCCATGGTGCAACAGCAGGCGATCTTCATCTCCTTGGACGAGGCCGAGAGACGCAAGTACGGCATCCCCGATGCGCTCATCCGCTATGCGGTGGGTGTCGAGGATCCGGACGACCTGGCCGCTGACCTGCGTCGGGCGCTGGATCAGGCTAGCGGACAGACGACAAGAACGGAGGCAGGCGAATGATTGTTCACAAATTCGGCGGCACCTCGGTCGGGGATGCAGAACGGATCGAGAGCGTCGCCCGGATCATTGCATCGAGCGCACAGGGTGAACCGACCGCCGTGGTGGTTTCGGCGATGAAGGGGACCACCAACCGGCTGATCCACGGGGCCCGGTCAGCGGCCGCCGGGGAAACCGGGGCGACGGCCGAGACGTGCTCGTGGATCCGCGCGATCCACGATGAGGCGAGCCAGGCCTTGCTGTCCGGAACGGAACGCCGCGAGGTGCGGGATCGCATCGCGACACAGATCGAGCAGCTGGAGCGCTTTCTCGAGAGCATCAGCGTGCTAGGTGAACTGACCGCCCGCGGGCACGATGCGGTGGTCGGGTACGGCGAGCGGCTGAGCAGCCTGCTGTTGGCTGCCGTGCTCTGCGCGCGGGGCGTGAAGGCCGAGGCGGTGTTCGCCACGGACCTGATCGTCACGGATGCGGCGTTCGGCGCAGCACGGCCGGAGATGCCCGAGACCTGTGCCCGGATCCAAGAGCGCATCACGCCGTGGGTGGAGCAGGGCGTGGTGCCGGTGATCACCGGGTACATCGGCGCGACGCGCGATGGGGTTCCCACAACACTCGGGCGAAGCGGGAGCGACTTCAGCGCGGCGATCGTCGCTGCGTGTTTGAACGCCGGAGAGCTACGGATCTGGACGGATGTCGATGGTATCCTCACCGCGGATCCGAATGTCGTGCCCAGCGCATGCGCGTTGCGCGAGCTCGGATACGACGAGGCGGCGCAGCTGGCTCGTTTCGGCGCCGAGGTTCTCCATCCTCACACCGTGGGGCCGGTCATCGAGAACGGGATTCCGCTTCGCATCGTCAACAGCTTCAACCCCGACGATCCGGGGACCCGCATCGTGGCGTCACCCGGGAGCGAGCGAGCCTTGTGGCCGGCGATCGTCTCGTCGGAAGGCCTGAGGCTCCTGCAGGTCGGAGGAGGCGGGGATGATTGGCGAATCGACACCGGAATCTCTGCGCTCACGGCCCTCAGCTCGGCTGGGATTGACGTCCTGATGTTCAGTCAGTCCTTCTCTGAGCAAGGGATCAATCTGGTGGTTCGAAGCGCTGATGCCGATCATGCCGCCCGGCTGCTGGGCAAGGACGAAGCCACGGTGGCGACCGAGGAGACAGAGGTGGCCACGATCTCTGTCATCGCGTTCGA
>Ga0180429_10002487_pt1 | contig 15171 bp, 14 predicted proteins | sample SS_ome_FD_132428 | JGI IMG/M metagenome (GOLD analysis project Ga0180429, IMG submission 132428) | Hypersaline lake sediment archaeal communities from the Salton Sea, California, USA - SS_1_S_1 metaG | ecosystem: Environmental > Aquatic > Non-marine Saline and Alkaline > Hypersaline > Sediment ...
CTTTCGAGCAGGGCCCCATACGCCCTCCGAACGAGGCCCGGAGCCTCCTGTTGCGCTTCACGCGAAACTCCCCTGGAACAAATGCTCCTTCTGTCCCGTTTACAAAGGCAGGTCCTTCAGCCGCAGGTCCTTGCAGGAGATCAAGGACGACATCGACGCCGCGCGCTCCATCCTCGACGACTTTCAAGCCCTTTGCGAGTCCTCGGGCTCGGGCGATCGAGGAACGAAGGCCGCCGTCAACCGCGTCTTCACGGACCCCCGATACGATTCCTGTTATCGTCATGTGGTTTCCTGGCACGTGAACGGAGAGGGGACCGTCTTCATCCAGGACGCCAACAGCGTCATGATGCGCACGGAAGACCTGACGGAAGCCCTGACTCACCTCAGGGCCCGCGTGCCCGGCATCCGGCGGGTGACGTCCTACGGTCGCAGCAACACCCTCTCGCGCAAGAGCCTCGAGGAGCTGACCGCCATCCGGGAAGCGGGGCTGGATCGCATCCACATCGGCCTCGAAAGCGGCTCCGACAACGTGCTCAAGTTCGTGCGCAAGGGAACGACGGCACGCCAGCATGTGGACGCGGGACGCAAGGTGGTGGAAGCCGGCATGATGCTTTCCGAGTACATCATGCCCGGTCTAGGGGGAAAAACTTGGTCCAGGGAGCACGCCTTGGAAACCGCCCGCGTGCTCAATGAAATCGATCCCCACTTCATCCGTCTCCGGAGCCTCCGCATCCCTTCCCGCACTCCCTTGTACCGGGACAAGGCGGAAGGACGCTTCCATCCCCTTTCCGAAGACGAGATCGTCCGGGAGATACGCCTTTTCATCGCTTCTTTGGAAAAGGTCCGGAGCACCCTCACTTCGGACCACATCATGAATCTGCTGGAAGAAGTGGAGGGGACCTTTCCCCGAGACAAGGAAAGGATGCTCGAGGTCATCGACGAGTATCTGAATCTGCATCCCAAGGAAAAGATGCTCTACCAGTTGGGGCGCAGGGGAGGGGCCGTGCGCTCGGTGAAGGACCTCGAGCGCTTGCCGCTGAGAAGCCGTCTGGAAACGGCCGTCGGCGAGCTGCAAGCCCAGACGGGCCAGGACCTGGAAACGATCGTCCGGGAGCTGGGAGACCAATACATATAAGCTACAATATCTGGCTCAAAAACAGCTTGGCTCGGTCGTGGTCGGGATTGGTGAAAAAGTGCTGGGGGGTCCCCACCTCCACGATGGCTCCGAAATCCATGAAAACGACCCGGTCCGCCACTTCCCGGGCGAACCCCATTTCGTGGGTCACCACGGCCATGGTCATGCCCTCCTTGGCCAAGCTTTTCATGACGTCCAGCACTTCCCCCACCATCTCCGGGTCCAGGGCCGACGTGGGCTCGTCGAAAAGCATCACCTTGGGCGTCATGGCCAAGGCCCGGGCGATGGCCACCCGCTGCTGCTGTCCCCCGGACAACTGATCGGGATAAACGTTGGACTTGTCGTGAATCCCCACCTTTTCCAGCAAAGCCATGGCCCGCTCCTGAGCTTCCTTCTTGGACCGCTTGCGCACCACCTTCTGGGCCAAAGTCACGTTCTCGACAACGGTTTTGTGGGGGAACAGATTGAAGGACTGGAACACCATGCCCACTTCCGTGCGGACCTTGTTGATGTTGGTCTTGGAATCCAGAATGTCCACGCCATCCACGTAGATGTGCCCCGCAGTGGCGTATTCCAGGCGGTTGAGGCAGCGCAGCAGCGTGCTCTTTCCCGAGCCCGACGGACCGATGATGACCACCACCTCCCCGGCGTCGATCTTGCAGGTGACATCCACCAGGGCTTCCACTTTTTCGGGAATGAAAAAGGTCTTGTAAACGTTGCGGACGTCGATCATCAGTTCACCGCCCTTCTTTCAAGATACTGCACGAACATGGACAGGCTGAAAGTCAAAACAAGGTACAAAACGGCGCACACGAACCACAGCTCGAAAGGCTGGAGGCTCGTGGTGACCACTTCCCGCGTGGCCTTGGTGAGCTCCCGGATGGCGATGATGCCCAGCAGGGACGAGTCCTTCACGAGGCTGATGAACTGCCCGGCCAGGGGAGGGAGGATGCGCCGGAAGGCTTGAGGCAAAATGACGTGAACCATGGATTGGGCGTAGGTCATTCCCAGGGACCGGGCCGCTTCCGTCTGCCCTCGATGGATGGACTGGATCCCGGCCCGCACGATCTCCCCCACGTAGGCCCCGGCGAAAAAGGCCAGGGACGCCACTCCGAACCAGAGGGGGGAAAGCTGGCCGAAGCCTCGCAGCATCAACAGCTTGTTGATCAAGGTGCCCAGCACGAAATACCAAATGAAAATCTGCACCAGAAGAGGGGAGCCGCGAATGAGCTCGATGTAGATGATGGAAGTCCACTTGAAAAGGGGATTGGAGGAAATGCGCGCCAAGCCCGTCGCCAAGCCGATGAGGATGCCCAGGAGGATGGCGACGAGGCTCACCTTCAAGGTCAGCCACAATCCCTGAAGGAGGATGCCCACCTTCCATTCCTTGTACACTCCCAGGACGTCTCCAGGATAAATGAAATCCCCCTCGCTCACCCTCAAGTCTTGGGCGGGCACCCGGTAGGTTTCGCTCTCCCCGTCCCCTTCCACCCGCACAAGGGCCTCCTCCCCTTCACGGGCAACGGAGCCCACTTCCCCCTGAATCTCGGCACGGACTTCGATCTCCCCGAGATAATAGAAGTACTGGGGGACTCGATACCAACGCCATACGTAGTCGATCTTCTGGGTGGCGTAGTAGGTCCCTCCCAGCAACATCGCGATCAGCACGAAAAAACAGGCTACTCCCAGATAATACGATCGGCTTCTACCAGGTACTCTTTCCGCTGATTCCATGGGCTCGACACTTTTCCTATGGGGTTGGAGCACGCAAGCGACCTCGTCCCGCCAACCCCCGGGGCTGAGCCAACCTTGAAGATGGATATCGCTGCGGAAGGCGGGAAAGGGACGAGCCGCTCCGGCACGTCAAGCGTCCGGCGGGGCTTGAACATGCACGGAGCGGCTTTTCTCGACTATTCCTGGATGTCTTGAATCCATTCGGTGCTCTTGATCCACTTGTTGTAAATGCGGTCGTAGCGGCCGTCGTTCTTGAGCTGGCGGAGAAAGTTGTTCAGCCAGTTGAGGAAATCCGGATCTCCCTTGTTGATGGCCCAAGCCAGAGGCTCGAAGGTGAAGGGCTCGTCCAGGAAGATCAGGTTCTCCTTGCCCTGCTGAGCCATGAAGACCACGCAATAGGGCAGGTCGTACACGAAAGCGTCGGCCTTGCCGTTGAGGACCTCCAAAGCCCCTTCGGTCTCCGTCTCGAAGGACTTGTAGGTGGCCCTGGGGATCATGCGCTTGACGGCCTGTTCGCCGGTGGTGCCCAGTTTGGAGGTGACGATGTATTTGGGATCGTTGAGGTCCTTGTAGGACTTGACGGTGTCGGCGTGCTTCTTGTCGATGAGGATGGTCTGCCCCACGATGATGTAGGGATCGGCGAAATTCACCTTGAGATTGCGCTCCTGGGTCACCGTCATGCCGCTCATGATGATGTCGAACTTCCCGGTGATGAGAGAGGGAATGATGCCGTCCCAAGCCGTGTTGACGGGAACGAACTTGACCCCCATGGCCTTGGCCATCTCCTTGGCGATGTCGATGTCGAAGCCCACGAAGTTCCCGTTCTTGTCGGTCATCTCGAAGGGCATGTAGCCCGCTTCGAAGCCCACCCGGATTTCACCGGCCTTGAGGACCTGCTCCAAGGTGGACTTCCTGGCCAGCTCGATGTCGGCGCTCCAGGCCTGACCCACCAGCATCAGAACGACGGCGCACGCCACTCCCGTTCCCTTCAGAAGCTTTTTCATCTCCGAATCTCCTCCTGTTGTTGTGAAAAAAGTCCGTTTTTCCCGCGCCCAAGCCCGCCCCGGCCGCGGAAGCCCTCAATACGACTTCCCTTCGTCGAGAAGCTCGCGAATCACCATTCTCACCCTGCACCGAGGGCACTTGGGAACTTCCTCCTTGGGAAGATAGATGATCCTGGTTTCCTTGCACTTGGGACAAACGACCTCCACGGCTTCCGATTTCTCTCGCATCTCCCGCCCTCCCTCGAAATGGAAGTCAATGTAGCACGTTGAAACCATTCCACAAAGCACTTTAAATCCCGCCCGAGCCCCGGCACGGCAACGACGGAAAATCCGACGGCCGAGCTTCCAGGGCTTATTCCACCGTCACGGACTTGGCCAGATTGCGCGGCTTGTCCACGTCGATGTTCCTCGTCACTCCCGCATGGTAGGCCAGAAGCTGCACCACCACCAGTTGAAGCAGCACGTTGTAGGGAGGGGGCGTTTCAGGCAAAGAGAAGTATTCTCCCAGATAGTCCAGGCTCTCGTGCCGGAAGCCGAAGGGATCGACGATGAAAGCCTGGGCCCCCCGGGCGATGACCTCCTCGATGTTGGAAACGGTCTTGTCCCGAACGCTCTCGTCCCCCAGGAGGCAGATGACCGGCATTCCGTATTCGACGAGGGAGATGGGCCCGTGCTTGAATTCGCCGGCGTACATGGCTTCGGCATGGATGTAGGCGGTTTCCTTGAGCTTGAGGGCCGCTTCCAGGGCCACGGGATAGTCCAATCCCCTCCCCAGAACGAACATGCTCTGGTGCCCCGAAAGAATCCGGGAAACCTTCGTCCAGGTCTCTTCTTCCCCGATGATATCGTCGATGCCTTGGGCCAAGCGCTCCAATCCTCTCGCCCAGGATTCGAAGCCGCTCCGGGAGCCGTTCTTCAAGGACTCGACGATGAAGGAAGTGGCCAGAAACTGGTTGACGACGGCTTTGGTGCTGGGCACGGCGATCTCGGGGCCCGCCGCCAGATGGACGCTGATGTCGCTGATCATGTCCAAGGTGCTTCCCGCCACGTTGACGAAGGAAACAACCCTGGCCCCGTTCTCCTTGGCTTGGCGAACCGCCGCGATGGTGTCCGCCGTCTCTCCCGACTGGCTGACGGCGATCACCATGGTGCGGTCGTCCACGGGATAGGGCTTGTAGCGAAATTCCGAGCCGATCTCCCAAAGCACTCTTTGAGAGAGCCGCCATTGGCGGGAAAGGATGGCCCCGAAGGCGCAACTGTAGGAAGCCGACCCGCAGGCGATGAAAACCACCGAAGTCGGATCCATTTCCTTCATGAAACGGTGGACCTCGTCGCAGCTTCCCCCCAGAGAAGTCGCCAGGGCGCGAACCGCCTGGGGCTGCTCGCCGATCTCCTTGCGCAGAAAATGGCGATACCCGGACTTCTCCGCCTCCCCCACGTCCCAAGTGACGCTGACTCGCACCGGCGAAGCTTCTTCCCCCTCGAAATCGTAAACGCGAGCGAAGTCGGGCCCCAGATGCACCGCCTGGCCTTCCTTGAGCACTTCGATTTCCCTGCCGTAAGCCACCAAGCTGGAAATGTCCGAAGAAATGGCCTTCACGCCGTCGCCTTCCACGTAGTTCAAGGGCCCTCCGTAGCGCAGGCCGATGATCTCCTCGGGACGGTCGGAGAAATGGACGAGGATGGCGAAAGCTCCCCGAAGGCGCGAAGCCAGAAACCGAATAAGCTCCCTCACCTGGAAATCTTCGTGAGCGCGGACGTACTCTTCCGTAAGATGGGCGATGACTTCGGAATCCGTCTCCGACGTGAAGCGGTAGCCCTTCTCCAGGAGCTCTTCCTTCAACGGGCGGTAATTTTCGATGATGCCGTTGTGCACGATGGCCACCGACGAAGAGGAGGAGAGCATGGGGTGGGCGTTGAGGTCGCTGGGCACGCCGTGAGTGGCCCAGCGCGTGTGGCCGATTCCCGAGCGCCCCTTCAAGGGACGCTCCTTCAATTCTCGCTCCAGGATTTCCACCCGGCCCTTTTTCTTGACCACTTGGATACCGTCGGCTCCCGAAACCGCCACGCCCGCGGAATCGTACCCCCTGTATTCGAGCTTCTTGAGCATTTCAACGAGATCGGAACCGGCGTCCCGACTGCCGATGACTCCCACGATGCCGCACATGACCGCAATCCTTTTCTGGCTGAAGCTTCAAAAACGGCGGGAAACCGCGCATATGATCGAATTTCGAGAAGTTCTCGGAAGTGGCGGAAGTGCATGGGAATCGAACCCACCTGAGACAGCCTTCACTGCCTCACACCGGATTTGAAGTCCGGGAGCCCCACCAGTGAGCTTGGCACTTCCGTTGACCAAAGTAATGGAGATCCCCTCTTTTGACAAGCTTTTTCCCGGAAGGCGCACTAAACCCCTATAGCTGAAGCAGCTCGTAGGCGCGGCTCCCCAAGCCCAGCTCCTCGGCGTACTCCAGTTGATGCTCCCAGGGAATCCTGGGATAGACCGCCTTGATCTTGTCCGAAGAAGCCTCCGCGGCGTTTTCCAAACAGGAAGAGTGCAAAGGGCACTGGGCGTTGAGAAGATCCACGGACGCCTGATCCACGGCCACGGGGTCCGTGGAAGCCGTTACGCCGATGTCGGGAACGATGGGAGCGTCGGAAAAAGGATGGCAGTCGCAAGCCGGCGATATCTGGACGAGAAAGTTGACGAACAGGCACCGGCGCTCCTTTCCTTTCAGGGCCGCCACCGCGTATTCCACCATGCGCTCCATGAACAGGCGCAGGTCCTTTTCGAAGACGATGGACATGGCTTGCTGGGGGCACGCATGAAGGCATCCCCCGCATCCCACGCAAAGCTCGGGATTCACGACGGCGATCTTGCTCGCGTCATCCGACGGCCGAGCGGCTTCGGGAGAACGCTCCTCCAACCGGATGGCCCCGTAAAGGCACTGGTCCCGGCAGACGCCGCAGCCGACGCACTTGCCCGCATCGACCTTGGGGGCCATTCCCGAGTGCTGGGCCATCTTTCCCCGCCGGGACGCTCCCCCCATGCCCGTGTTCTTGATGGCCCCCCCGAAGCCCGAAACCTCGTGAAGCTTGAAGTGAGCCACGGAAACGAAGGATGCGGCCCGGGCCACGGCGGACGCGACGTAGGCTTCCCGCGTGTTTTTCAAATTCACGGCCACCGCTTCCTCGTCCCGTCCGTCCAATCCGTCGGCGACGATCAGAGGGGCCCCCACCACGGGGTAGGCGAAGCCGTTGAGAACGGCGGTGGCAAGGTGGTCCACGGCGTTGCCCCGGCTTCCGGCGTAAAGGGTGCCCGAATCCGTGAGAAAGGGCTTCCCTCCGGCTTCCCTCACGGCGTCCACCACGGGACGCACCAAAACGGGACGCACGAAAGCCGTGTTGCCCCGCTCCCCGAAGTGAATCTTGACGGCGGCAAGCCCTCCCTTTTTGATGGCGCGCTCCAGCTCCGCGGCTTTGAGGAGACGGCCGATTTTAGCCGGAAGACTCTCGTTGTTCCGGGCGCGAAGGTCGGCGAAAAGCACCTGAGAAGACATGTGGACTTCCTTTCCTGCCTGATGTTTCCAATGCCCCGAGATCCTATGCGAGCAGCACCGCGAGGATTCCCGTTAGAAAAATACCGTCGAAGGTCCCGGCCCCTCCTATGGAGGCTACCGGGGCTTTCAATTCCTTGAGGCGGTTGAGGTTGAGGAGGTCGGCCCCGATGAGAGTCCCCAGGCTGCCTGCGGCATAAGCCGTCGGGGGGGCCCACTGGGGAGTGAGCAGCAGGGCCGTCAAGGCGGCGGCCAGGGGAGGAACGAAAAGGGGCGTGGCGATTCCCACTCCCGGAACGGGTCGGGCCACCCAATGAACGATCCCGCTCACCACGACGATGGCCAGAAACATCCGCAAGGGCGAAAAGGCGTGAGCCAGCAAATACAAGGACAGCAAGGAAGGAATCACGGCCCCGCCCACGTTGACGGCCAGAACCATTTCGCGCCGGCGCCACGCGGGAATCCTGAACCGCATCCCGAAAAAAGACGCCGCCAGGATCTCTTCGGGCTCCTCGTCCAGGGGGATCCGCCGCACGGGAATGTTGACGGTGCTCCCCAGAATGCTCAGGAAAAAGAGAAAGAAGACCAGCTCGGGGGATATCCCCAGCCTTGCAAGGGCCAGGGTGACCAAACCGAATTTCACCAGCCCGAAAAGAGCGAAGAGAATGAAGAGAAAAACGACGAAGAAAATGAACAAGAAAGGAGGATAGAACATAAATGCTCCGTCAACGTTTCCACGGGTTTCCAGGGCCGCCGCCATCGCCGGGGAGCGGCGGCCCTCCATCGTCTAAAAGGGCTTGGACAGGTCTTCGGGCACGGGATAGTCGCGGAACTTGAGAGGCGACACCACCTCTCCCCAACGGTTGGCCACTTCCTGGAGCAGCTTCTTCTGGATGCGAATCATTTGGAAGATCTCGTCGGGAACCGGATGCACCTGCTGCTGTTTTTCATAATATTCCTCCACGATCCCGAGCTTTTCCAGCAGTTGAGGCGTGCGAATGGCGAATTGGCTCTCGTACTGCTCCAAAGTATAGTCGTTGCCCAGCTCCCTTTCGAAGAGCTCCGGCAGGTCTTCGAAGACGGGAATGTAGCCGACGGGAGTGGCGTAAGCCTTCATCCGTCCCCGAATCCTGCGCTCCATCCACCGCACCCACACCTTCTTGTCCATCTTGCTGTTGGTGAAATTCCCCTTTTCGTCCCTCAGAAAATAGTTCACGTAAAAAACCCTGGGAAGCTCCCGCAGTCCCTCGCCGAAGCGGATATGATTGGCCAAGTATTTCCCCAGAGGAATGGAGAGAAACTCCTTGTTGGCCATGGGATTGATGAGGACTTTGGGGGCCGATCCCACCGTGGCCGCCGTGGGCTCGGACTCGATGCTGGCCCCGTAGAACACCCCGTGCACCCACCCGTAGGATTGGGTGACGGGAACGGGCCGCCGCCCGCTCCGCCCCCCGTAGATGATTCCTTCCAGCTCCACCACCTGGGCGGGATCGTAATTCTTGATCTTGTCCAGAGCCACGCAGAAGCGGGCGTTGGCGTGGGAAAGAGGGATCTCCCTGCCCTTGGCGTCCTTCTTGCCCTTCCACCACAAGCCCGAGTGGTTCCGGCCGCGAAGGGGAAGGTCCTTTTCCTCCTTCCCCATCCCCTGCCAATAGCCTCTTCCTTCCACATCCAGAATGTTGGAAAAAATGATCTCTCCGGAATTGACGAGGATCTCGTTGATGTAGGGATCGTCCTTGGGATTCACGTCCTTGATGACGCCGAACATTCCCTTCTCCACGTTGGCCGCCATCACCTTCCCGTTCTGCTTGCGAAGGTGAGCCAGATCGTCCCCCACCACGTTGAACAACATGGACGTGGAGGTCTTGCCGCACCAACTGGGGAACGCCCCGGCGACATAGGTGGTGGTCCTTCCTTCGTAGTCGGGCACCGACCCGATGAACAGATGCTCCGCCAGCCATCCCTCCCGGGCGGCCCGGCTGATGGCCAACCGGTGAGCCAGCTTCTTGGCGGCCACCGTGTTGCCGGCGTACTGGGTGTTGGCGGCGTGGACGAAGCGGTTTTCCAGGTCGATGTAAACCCGTCTCAGGTCCACCCGCCGGCTCACCCCCTCCTCCAGCCCCCCCGCCGAATGCAGAAAGCTGAAAAACCTTTCTCCTTCCAAATCCTTGAACAGCTCGTAGCCCTGCCGATACAGAATGTCCTCGCTGTGGGCCACGTAGAAGGAATCGGTGATCTGCACGCAGGGAATGGCGAATTCCGTCCCCACGGGCCCCAGGGAATAGAAGCTGACGACCATCTCCTTGCCGGACATGATGGAGTCCATGATGGCGTCGATCTCGCTCAGCCCCTCGTCTCGATCCATGCAGTTGATGCCCGGCCCCAGAGGGGCCCCTCCCGGCGTCAGAAACTTGGTGTTGGCCGGGTCCCTTCCCTGGTCCTCGTACCCGTCGTAATGCACCGTGTGCCCCGGCATGAGCAACGGGGCTTCCTCTCCGTTTCTCAAAGCCCGGACCCTCGTGTAGTACAAGTCCTTCTCCGAGCCGTCGGAAACGAAAACCGACCGGGGCTGGAACCTCAAAACCGCTCGGGCGACCAGCTCGTCGAGCACCGAATTGTTCAGAACTTCCAGCTTTCGATAGCTTTCGTCGTCCATCCTGCTTTTCAGGACATCTTCCACCTTCATGCCGTCCTCCCTTCGACTCCCCGTCAATTCATCCCAATGAAAGCAAAGATCCTCCCTCCTCTTTCAAAAGAGAATCCACCGCATCCCCAAGCGTTCCGAAAGAACGCCGATTCCCTCCTTCCAGGGAGGCGGTCCTCCCCCCCTCCCCCCCGAAGCGATCCAACAGCAACCCCGTCGCTCCGGCGCGGGCGGCGGCCTCGAGGTCCGTCCCCCGGTCCCCCACCATGAAGGACTCCTTCAACCGAGCGCCGAGCACCTCGGCGGCCTCCAGGAGCATGCCCGGAGCCGGCTTGCGGCACGAGCACCCGTCTTCGGGGCGATGGGGGCAGTAGAGCGCTCCGCTCAATTCCCCGCCGGCCCGGCGGATCTCCTCCACCATGCGCTCGTGCATCTCCCAAAAATCCTCCCACGAAACGATGCCTCTGCCCAAGCCCGACTGGTTGCTCGCAAGAACGACCCCCACCCCGGCTTCCCTCAATCGCCTCAGGCTTTCCAAAGCATCGCCGTAGAAACGGAATTCTCCGACATTCTTGACGTAATCCTCCCGGTCCTCGTTCAGCACCCCGTCCCGGTCCAAGAACACGAAGCGCCGCGATGGCGGCACCCAAGACGCTATCCAGACGATCACGGCGATGTCTCCTTCAGGTACTCACCGTAGGACCCGTAGCCGCACACCGTCCGGTAGTCCTCCATGACCCGGGCGGCGAAATCCTTGCCGAGCTTGGAAATCAAAAGGGGCTTCACGGCTCCCAGGACCTTTTCGTCGATGAAGCGCTGCACGTAGTCGAACAAGACCCTGGAATAGGCGAAGCGAATCTTGGTGTTGATCTCCAAAACCCGGTACGCCATGATCACCTGATCGTAGAACAGGCGGGTGTTGAAATCCATCACTCGACGACGGATGCTCTCCACGAAATTCCTTTGGTGAAGGACCCTCTCCCGAACATCGAAAACCGCCGCGTTGACGTTGAAATCGATGGTGCGAAGCAGGCTGTCCAAACCGGGCGGGAGACGGAATTTTCGAAGGGGAAGGAACCGGGCCATGACCCCGATGTCGAAGGCCGGCCCGCACCGGCGAGGATGCCAGCGCACCCCCCCGAGATCGGTGAATTCCCAAGCCTCTCCTCCCAGCACCGAGCCGGGGTTGAAGCGCTCGTCCACCCCGGTGACGAACAGATCGAGATCCTCCACGGAAGGGGCGGAGCCGTGGATCTCTTGCATGGCGAGGTTCCTCAAGGCCCCGCCGACAAGGTACAATCCGCCACCGACGGGCAAAGCCTCCAGCAGACGGTTCAAAGGACCCCGTGCCCCGCTTTCCTCCATGAAGGCGTCCAGGCGCCGCAGGATCCTCTCGCGGAAAGCGTCGTCGGTCATGATCCGTCGGCCTCGACGGCTTCCCGGTTGGCCCGAAGCTGATCCAAAAGACCGCACATGCCGCACAAGCTCCCGTAACTGGGCTCACCGCACCGATGGCATTGCTCGAGGGCTTCTCCTCCTCCCCAAGGAATCCCTTTCTCCTTGAGGTAGGAAAACAGGAAGTCCCGTTTGGCTCCGGGCATCCGGTCTTCCAGAAACTGAAGGGCTTCCTTGTAAACGTGACTGGTGGCCCCGCGAGCGAGAGGACATTTTTCCTCGGCGGGGGAAATGCCCTTCACGGCGCAATAATACCGGATCTCCACGCTTTCCAGGCGGTAGAGAGGCTTGATCTTGACCGGCATCGCCGGGTGGCGTGAAGGCAGAAAGGGATGGAATTTCTCCAGATACTCGGTTCGGTGTCGGATGAGGTTTCCCATGAGCCGGCCCGCCTCGTCGTCCAGGTTGTGCCCCGTGGCCAGGACCTCTCCGCCCTCGCCAACCGCCAGCCGATCCAGCAAGCGGCGCTTGAACACGCCGCACACGGAGCAAATCTTGCGCCGAGTCAAACGCCTCGCCTCGGGAATGGAGTAACCCGTCAGGTCCTTGAGAAAATGCAGGGACCAGGGAAGATTCCTTTCCCGAGCGAAGTCTTCCACGGCTCGCCGGGAAATCCCGCTGAAGCCCTCGATGCCCAGGTCGATATGCACTCCGCGGGTGGAGTAGCCCAAATCGTGGAGGATGTCCCACAGGGCGAGGGAATCCTTTCCCCCGGACACGGCGACCCGTATGGAAGCTTGCCGGGGCAGGGGAAACCTCTTCATGGCGCGGCCAACGGCGGTGCGAACGAAACGGATGTAACAGTCGGGGCAAAACCGGCTGTTGTGGCTGGGAAGCCTGACGACGGCGCGTCCCTTGCACCGCGTGCACTTGGCCCCGGCCGGCAGCTCCGAGGACACGGTTTTCATGAGACTCCCGCTCCATTCGTCCAAGGGTCAAAGCTCGAGAACGTAGGGGGCCGCGTCCGTGGAAATGTCGCAGGGCGATTCCAGGATTTTTCGAGCGTACCCCGGCAGGGCCCCCATCCCGGTGTGCAATCGAGGCGTGTAGTAGAGAAGCTCCCCCACGCCCCGCTCCGCCAAGCGCCGCTCCAGCTCCTCCTCCGAAAGGGACGGAAGGGGCTCCCGGGAGCAAACAGCAAAAGCGAAATCCAGCATGTAGCCCACCACGTAACCGATGTGCTGAAGCTTGTGCGGAAAAACGCTGTCCAACGTCTTGGAAATGACGTTGAAAGCCTTGGAGCAGAAAAAGGGCGAGTCGTTGTGGAGGGCCAGGATGCCGTTTTCCCTCAAGCGATTCTTGCAAAGCTCGTAGAACTCCTTGGTGTACACGTACTTGGACGGCTCGAGAGGGTCCGTGAGATCCAGAATGATGACGTCGAACCGCTCCGACGTCTCTTCCACGTATTTGCGGCCGTCCCCGATGACGAGCTCCGCCCGCTCGTCTTCGAAAGCGTTTCCGCAAACGGCCCGGAGGTGCTCCCGGGCGATCTTCACCACCTCGCCGTCCAGCTCCACCATGCGAACGGTCTCCACGGTGTTGTAGCGCGTCACTTCCTCCAAAGTCCCCCCGTCCCCGCCCCCGATGACGAGGACTTTGCGCGGGTCCGGGTGGCTGAGCATGGCCGGATGCACCAGCGGCTCGTGGTAGAAGAACTCGTCCCGCTCCGAAGTCTGAAAGTAATTGTCCAGAAAAAGGGTGACGCCGTAGTCGTAGGTATCCACGACCGTCACCTTTTGGAAGGGCGTTTGGGCGGAATGAATGGGCCGTTTGATCTTGATTCGCCGGCTCATGGTCCGGGAAAAGAGCTCCTCGTACGTGGTTGCCTCGTCGAACATGGACGCCGCTCCTTGTTTGTCGTGGATTTCCCCCTGTCTCGGATTCCTGAAACGCCCTTCCCTTATAACATCTTTATCCCTTTCCTCAAGGGATCAAATATCCCCCCGGCCCGGACTTCCTCGGGACCCTTTGTTGACTTCGCCATTTAAAGGAGGTATTTAGTGCTCTGCAAGGTAGCGCCGTTCCCGCGAAAGCGGGAATCCGGATTCCGTTATCCAACGCTCGAAGCCCGACATCGCGGAAGCGCTTGGACAATCTCAGCCATGGAAAGCCACAGGATCGAAGCCTCATGCAGAAAAAAGCCATTGAAGTGAGATGGCACGGCCGGGGAGGACAGGGGGCCGTGACCGCCGCCATGATCTTGGCCGACGCCGCTTATTACGAAGGGTACAAGGGAGTGACCGCCGCGCCTTTTTTCGGGGCCGAGCGCAGGGGGGCCCCGGTCATCGCCACCAACCGGTTCGCCTGGAAGCCCATCCGCACCTTTTCCCAGGTGCTGGAGCCCGACGTGGTCGTCGTCCTGGACGAAACCCTGCTGGATGTGGTGGACGTCACGGCGGGCATCCATTCCGACGGTCTGGTCGTCGTCAACTCCACCAAGCCCCCGGAAGCCGTGGAGCTCAAGACCCCCGTCAACGTGGCCACGACGGACGCCTCGGGCTGGGCGCGCCAGGCGAACCTCGTGGTCGCCGGATCGGTCATCTCCAACACGGCCATCCTGGGCGGGGTCTCCAAGGCCATCGGCTTCATCACCTTCGAAAGCGTGGAGAAAGCCCTGCGCAACCACTTCAAAGGCGAAACCGCCGAAAGAAACGTCCAAGGCGCCCGTCTGGCCTACGACGGCACCCTCCTGCTCAAGGAGTGCCGCCTCTACTGCGCATGATCTCCGCACCCCGAGCCATAAGGAAAGCTTGCATGAGCGAGAATCCCCGAAAAGACGAATTCACCTACGCCCATTCGAAACTGTGCACGGGAGAGGCCGGACGCACGGGCGACTGGAGGTCGAGCCGACCGCTTATCGACCTTTCCAAATGCACTCCCAGCAAGAAGAACCGCCCTTCGTGCTACTTGTGCTGGCTTTATTGCCCCGAAGGCGTGGTCCAAAGATCCATCCCCGTGGAAATCGACCTGGAATACTGCAAAGGATGCGGCATATGCGCCGAGGAGTGCCCCACCAAGGCCATCACCATGGTCGATGAAAACCACGAGGAATGACCCCGGAGCCCGTCAACCGGGTGGCTTCTCCCCTTGGAAGGCCACTCGGTGAAACCACTCCCCCTCCTCCAGCCGAGCCACCCTAGCGAACCGGAGCCCGTTCTCCTCCAGAAGCTCCTTCAATTCCTCCTCGCGGCAAGCGCCGTTCATGCACCACGCCCAGGCGTCGGGCTCGCGGAGGAAATAATCCGGCAAGGAAACGGTGCGGCACAGATCCACCCCCGTCAGACGGCCCCCGGGCTTCAAAACCCTCCGGATCTCCCCAAGAAGCGAGTCCTTGCGAGGAAAAAGATTGAACACCCCGTTCATGACCACCCCTTCCAGCGATTCTCCACACAGAGGAAGATGGTCGCCGTCGGCGCAAATCCAGAACATGCCCGGGAAGTCCGGAAGAAGGGACGAAGCCAGCCCTTTGCCCCGGCCGAGAATTCCGGCGTCCACGTCCATGTTGAACATGGCCGCGGGACGCCCCTCCGTTTTCCACGCCATGGCCAGGGCGTCCACCCCCAACCCGCATCCCAAGTGGAGTATCCGACCACCGGAGCCCTGCGGCACGAAGGGCAAAGGATTGCCGCAGGGTACGAAAAGCTC